>Ga0213878_10000035_pt1 | contig 102495 bp, 97 predicted proteins | sample VelepicoBEBS_R02_FD_161053 | JGI IMG/M metagenome (GOLD analysis project Ga0213878, IMG submission 161053) | Vellozia epidendroides bulk soil microbial communities from rupestrian grasslands, the National Park of Serra do Cipo, Brazil - BS_R02 | ecosystem: Environmental > Terrestrial > Soil >... | reverse complement strand
CACCGTCGCCAGGTCCTCGAACAGACCGGCCGACGCATCACCTTGGTGCCTGGCATCACTCATGCCTCAGCACATGCCAGTTTCGTGCCAGCAAAGGGCGGTGGAGAAAAACTCTCAGGCTCTCAGGCGCTCGGCATGGGCCTCGCCGCGGCGGCCGCGCTGGCGGTACTCCAGGCCCAGGCAGATGCAGGTGGAGAAGGTCAGCAGGATCTGCAGCTTGTAGGCGCTGACATGGGCGTCCGGCGTCCCGATGGCGCGCAGCCGGCGGTTCAGCAGCGCGCCCAGCAGCGCCAGCCCGACGATCTGCAACGCCAGCAGTGCGTTGCGCGCCTGCGGCTGGCGCGGCAGCAGGCCTTGCGTCGCGGCGGCGCCCAGCCACAGCAGCCACAGCAGCAGGGCCACGCCGAAGGCGCTGCGCAGCGTCGAGTCGAGTAGGCAGTTGGCGCCGTCGCCATGCTGTATCCACAGCGCGCAGCGCACCGACGCGGACAGCAGCAGCGCCAGGGCCAGCGCGAGGCTGATCGCGGCAGCCGCCACCAGGCTGCGCCAGTGCAGGGGGGCCAGGCGCGATGCGGCGGGCATGCGGGGGAGGTCGCTCAACGGGGCTGAGTGGGTGGGGTGGGGGGGGTCTGGGCCGCCATGGCCGAAGCTGCGGCCGACGGCGGTGCGGGGTCGACGAAGCGGATGTTAAGGACGTAGCGCTGCGGCGTGCCCGGCTGGCAGTCCAGCGCCAGCACCGCGTTGCGCACCGGGGCGCGATACAGGCGCGAGCCGTCCAGCGCCAGCAGCCGGGCGCTGCCGTCGGCGTCGACCTCGAATTCCACGCGCACCTCGCCGTCGCGGTCGATGCGCTGCTTGGCGCCGGCCAGGGATTCGCTGAGCCGCGCGCCGGCCTCGGGGCAAGCGGCGGGGGCTGCGAAGGCGGCGGGGGCGGCGGCGAGCAGCAGCAGGGGCAGGGGCAGCATTTGTCTCATGGCGATCTCCAGGGTGTTCGATGGCGCAAAGTTAGAGATCGCCGTGCCTCCGGTCAGCCGCCGCCGGACGAAGCCCGGGGATGGCCCGACGAAGCGGTGGCTGCGGCCGACGGCGCGCGGGCGGCCATGACTTCCGGCAGAGGCCGCGGCGCGGCCTGCCGGGGCGCTAAGCTGCCGGCCTGCCAAGATGCCCGAGAGATCCGTGCTGCGACGTTCTGCCCTTGTCCAGGCCCTGCAGGGCCGCCCCTGGTTGCTGGTCCTGCTGGGCCTGCCCGTCGTCCTGCTGCTCGTCGGCGCCATCGTCGCGCTGGTCCTGTGGCAGCAGTTGCCGGCGCTGGACGTGCTGACCGACTATCAGCCCCACCAGCCGCTGCGCGTGATGAGCGCCGACGGCCAGCTGTTGGGCGAGTTCGGCGCCGAGCGGCGCCGCTTCGTGCCGCTGAAGGACATCCCCAAGCCGCTGCAGGACGCGCTGCTGGCCGTCGAGGACGCCGACTTCTACGAGCACTCGGGCCTGGATTTTGGCGGCATCGTGCGCGCGATGTTCCGCAACCTGACGCACCGCGGCCCGTTGCACGGCGCATCGACGATCACGCAGCAGCTCGCCCGCGACACCTACCTGACCAAGGAGCAGCGCTGGTCGCGCAAGGTCGTCGAGGCCCTCCTGGCCCTGAAGATCGAGCGCACGCTGACCAAGGAGCAAATCCTCGAGATCTACATGAACCAGATCTTCCTTGGCAACCGCGCCTATGGCTTCGCGGCGGCGGCCGAGCGTTACTACGGCAAGACGCTGGACCAGCTCAACATGGCCGAGATGGCGCTGCTGGTGGGCCTGCCCAAGAACCCGATGGGCTTCAACCCGGTGCAGAACCTGGGACGGGCCAAGCGCCGCCAGGCCGTCGTGCTGGAGCGGCTCGCCGCCGTGGGCCTGATCACCGCCGAGCAGGCCGGGGCGGCGCGCGAGCAGCCGCTTGACATCCAGCGCCCCAAGCGCCTGGCCGGCATCGCCGACCATGCTGCCGAGCAAGTGCGCCAGGAGATGCTGACCCGCTTCGGCGAGGCGGCCTACACGCGCGGCCTGACGGTGACGACCACGCTGCTCTACGCCGAGCAGGCGGCGGCCCAGGAGGCGCTGCGCCACGCCTTGTTCGAGCTGGAGCGCCGCCAGCCCTTCCGCGGCCCTGAAGCGACCGTCGAGCTACCGGTGGGCGACGATGTGGACGATGCGCTGGACGCCGCCTTCGACGCCCACCCCGACCTCGGCGAACTGCGTACCGCCGTGCTGCTGGAGCAGGACAAGGGCTCTGCCAAGCTGGCGCTGGGCGACGGCGAACGCATCACGCTGAAGGGTGCTGCACTGCGGCCGCTGCAGAACCTCAAGCGCGGCGCCGTGCTGCGCGTGCTGGAGTCGGGCAAGCAGTGGCAGATCAGCCAGACGCCCCAGGCCGAGGGCGCCGTCGTCACGCTGGACCCGGCCACCGGCGCCATCCGCGCGCTGGTGGGCGGCTTCGACTTCACGCGCAACCAGTTCAACTCCGCCACCCAGGCCTGGCGCCAGCCGGGATCGGCCTTCAAGCCGTTCATCTATTCGGCGCTGATCGAGCAGGGCGCCTGGGCAGGCACGCTGGTCAGTGACCAGCCCTTCGCGCAGGGCGACTGGACGCCGCGCAACTACGACGGCCAGTACGAGGACGCGCTGACGCTGCGCGAGGCCCTGGCCAGGTCCAAGAACATGGTCACCATCCGCATCGCGCAGGCCCTGGGTCCGGAGCGCGCGCGAGCCTGGGCCGCGCGCTTCGGGCTGGACGAGGACAAGCAGCCGCTGAACCTGACGATCGCGCTGGGCACCGGCTCCGTCACGCCGCTGCAGATGGCACAGGCCTATGCCACCTTCGCCAATGCGGGCCAGTTGCCCACCGGCTGGCTGATCCAGCGGGTGCAGGACGCCCAGGGCGAGACCATCTGGAAGGCCGACCCGCCCAAGCCCCGCCCCGCCATCAGCGCGCGCAACGCCTTCATGACCTCGCAGCTGCTGGCCGCCGTCGCGCGCGAGGGTACGGCGGCGCGGGCCAGCGCGATGCTGGGCCGCTGGGACCTCTACGGCAAGACCGGCACGACCAACGATGCCGTGGATGCCTGGTTCTGCGGCTTCCAGGCCACGCGCGCCGGCGCGGTGTGGATAGGCTACCCGCAGCCGAAATCGCTGGGCGAGCGCGAGAGTGGCGGCGGCCTGGCCCTTCCCGTCTGGGTCGCGACCATGGCGGTCGCGCTCAAGGGCCAGCCCAACACCCAGATCGAGCCGCCCGCCGAGGGCCTGGTGCAGCAGGATGGCAACTGGTTCTACTCGGAGTTCGCGGGCGAACTGGCGATCGCGCGCATCGGCCTGCCCGCCGCCGCGGAGCCGGCCTCGGCGCCCGAGACCGGCAGCTCCGAGCCGCTGCGCGGCTATTGACGCCCGGCTACTGGCCTGCCGGCGGCTCCCAGAGCTCGATCTTGTTGCCGTCAGGGTCCATGACCCAGCCGAACTTGCCGTACTCCGAGTCCTGCGGCTCGCCGACGACCTCGCAGCCCTCGGCGCGCAGCACCGCGAGCAGCCCGTGCAGGTCGGCCACGCGGTAATTGACCATGAAGGGTGCCGCGCTCGGCGCGAAGTAGGCGGTGTCGGCCTTGAACGGCGTCCAGATCGTCGTGCCCGCGCCGCCGGGATTGTCCGGCGTGGCCCAGGAGAAGGCCGCCCCGCCCCAGGTCTGCACGTCGACGCCGAGGTGGGTCCGATACCACTCGGACAGGGCCGCGGGGTCGCGGGACTTGAAGAAGATGCCGCCTATGCCGGTCACGCGTTTCATGGAAGCCTCCTGAAGTGGCGCGGCGCCGATTTCATCATGCGTTGCGGCGCCGGCCCAGGGTCAGCCAGAGCGCGAACAGCAGCTCGCCGACAAAGGCCGGCAGCAGCACCGCGGGGAACAGCAGCTTCGCGACGTCCGGCGCCAGCAGCAGCGCGAAGCTGTTGAGCAGGTAGGCCAGGCCCGCGAGCACCAGCAGCCCGCCCAGCACGCGCGGCAGCACGCCGCTCGCGGCGATCAGCGCGCCTCGGATGACGCAGGCACAGCCGAAGAAGATCAGTCCGATGCCGAAGCCCTGGCCATGCAGCTGCACGGCCAGCATCGCCAGTGCCTCGCGCTGGCCCGGCGGGAAGGCGGCGCCTATGGTGGGCCCGGTCAGTAACTCCAGCGACGCGAGCAACTGCACGCGGTTGGCGACGAGCACGGCCGTCTGCACGAGGTTGAGGCCGGTGGCCGTCAGCGCCAGGGCCTCGTTCACCGGCCGCAGCAGCCGCCACAGCATGACGATGACCGGCAGGTCCAGCACCTGCATCAACAAGTCGGCCGCGAGGCCCAGACGCCATAGCTGGGGATGGGCTGCGATGCGCTGCGCCGTCGCGGCGGCATCGCCGGCCACGACCAGTTGGCCACGCACGCCGAGCTCGCTCCACAGGCCGAGGGCGATGATGGCCAGGTAGCACAGGCCGGCGAGGCGGAATTCGCGGCGGCCAACGTCGGAGGGCAGGTGGTGCATGGGGTGGTGGAAGCGGGGATGCGCGACAGGACGCAACGCGGGTAACAGTTTCTTGGCGCTGCGGGGTGGCCCTAGAGTAGTCGGTTGTATTACTGCCGCTGTTCGCCATGCGCCGCTCGCCCCTCGTCCCCGCCATCCTCGTCCTGCTGCTGGCGGGCTGCGCCTCGGTGCGCCAGGGTGGTGACACGCGCGTGGCGCCGCCGGGGGTGCGCATGGCCCAGCAGCCGGCGGTGGCGGGCGTGGCCGAGGAGAGCTTCGGCCGGCCGGCCTGGGGCCGGCAGGGCGAGTTCATGCTGAATGGCCAGCGTGTGCGCTACGAGCGCGGCGCCGACAGGCTGGCGCTGTTCGAGGCCTTGCCGGCCGGCGTGCGCACACCGCTGCGTTTCAGCTGGGCGGGGCCGGCGGGCGACAGCGTGACCGTCTGCGAGGGCTGGGCGCCCGAGACCAGCGCCAATGCCCGCCTGGTTGATGCCCGGCCCTGGGTGCTGAGCTGCCGCTGGGGCAGCGCACCGGCCGCGATGCTGCAGATCGGCGAGGGCCAGATGCGCCGCGGCAAGCTCAGCCGCGAGGGAGCCTACCGTCGTGGCGAGCTGACGGTGGGCCTGCGTTCAGCGCATCTCTACGAAGGCAACCCCGCTCCGCAGACCATGGCGCTCGGCTACGAGATGCTGTACCAGGGCAGCGTCGTCGGCAGCCTGGACCTCAGCGGCCCGTTGCCGCGCCTGCGCCGGCCCGACCCGGCCACGCCATTGGGCCGCGCCGTCACCGAAGCCGCGCTGGCCCTGGCCCTGGTGTCCGAGCCCTTGCCGTCGCGCTGAGCCCCCTCAAGCCGGGGCATGACGGCAGGCAGGGGTGAGGACCGGCATGTGCCGGCCCGCCCTCTAGAGTGCCGCCTCGGACTCGACGAACGGGGGCTGTATGCGATCTTCACGGGCACTGGGAGCCGCGCTGCTGGTGGTTCTGGCCGGCTGTGGCGTGGTGCGCGAGGCGCGCATGGCGCAGCCGGCGTCGCTGGCCGCCGTTCCCGAGGAATCCTTCGGCAAGCCGGGCTGGGGGCGGCGTGGCGAGGTCGAGCTGGCCGGCCAGCGCGTGCGCTACGACCGCGGCGCGGACCGGCTCTCGCTGTTCGACACCGTGGCGACCGGGCGCGCACCGCTGCGCTACACCTGGTCCAGCGCGGCCGGCGACAGCGAAGCCGACTGCACGGCGCGCCAGACCGAGGTGACGGGCGGCGTGCTGGCTCTGGCCACCAAGCCCTGGACGCTGAACTGCCGCTGGCGCGGCGCCTCGGACGCCACGCTGCAGATCGGCGAGGGTCGGGTGCAATGGGGCCAGGCCACGCGCGAGGGCAGCTACCAGCTTGATGCGCTGACGCTAACTCTGCGCTCGGTGCACCAGCTGGAGGGCGGCGCGATCGCGACGGCCGCTCCGGTCGGCTACGAGATGCTGTACGGCGGCCAGATCGTTGGCAGCGTGGACCTGAGCCGCGGCGTGCCCCGGTTGCGCCGGCCCGACCCTGGCACGGCGCTGGGCCGCGCGGTCACCGAGGCGGCGCTGGCGCTGGCCCTCGTGTGGGAGCCGAGCTGACCGCTCAGGCCTTCTCGGCCAGCGCCTTCAGGTTGGCCAGGCCGGCGTCGAAGTCCGGCCCCACCATCTTGTCCATGAACAGGCCCATCCAGCGGTAGACGGGGTTGGAGCCCATGTCGCCGTTCATGGTCCAGGTGACCTGGGTGGCGCCGCCATTGGTGTCCAGGCGGAAGTCGCCGGTGGAGGTGGTGCCGAAGTCAGGGAAGAAGAGGTCGTAGCCCAGGCGCTTGGGCGGCTCGGCGCTCGTGAAGCTCATGCGGCCGTCGCCCTGGCTCTTGCTCTTCCAGGCCCAGACGGCGCCGGCGCCCGAGGCGGGGCCGCTGTACTCGATGGCCATGTCCGGGTCGCGCCGGTTCCAGGCGCTCCATTGCTTCCAGGCGCGCGGGTCGGCGATGAGTGCGTAGATCTTCTCCGGCGCGGCGTTGATCGTCAGCGTGCGCGAGACCGTGAACTTGGGCGACAGCATCAGCCCGCCGCCCAGGCACAGGGCCAGCAGCGCGACGACGGCGATCAGCAAGACCTTGAGTGCTTTCATTGGGGCTCTCCCGGGAATTGAGGTGGGCGCACTGTGGGGGCGACCCACCGGCCACACAATCCGCACAACTCCCTCCCGCAAGCATATGAAGATCGACGCCGACCGCGCTTCCCTCTACGCCGAGCAGGGCTATCTCGTCATCCCCGGCTTCAAGTCAGCCGCCGACATCGCCGCGCTGCGCGAGCGCGCGCTGGCGATCGTCGACGCCTTCGACCCCGGCGAGCGGCGCCCGGTCTTCACGACCGAGGAGCAGCAGCGCCATGTCGACGACTACTTCCTCGACAGCTGCGACCAGGTGCGCTGCTTCTTCGAGGAGGAGGCCTTCGACGCCGAGGGCCGGTTGCGCGTGCCCAAGGAGCTGGCCATCAACAAGATCGGCCATGCGATGCACGACCTCGACCCCGTTTTCAGTGCCTTCTCCAAGGGCGAGGCGCTGCGCGGCGTTGCCGCAGGGCTGGGCCTGGCGCGGCCGCAGGTCTGGCAGAGCATGTTCATCTTCAAGCAGCCCGGCATAGGCGGCGAGGTCCGCTGGCACCAGGACGCCAGCTTCTTCGAGAGCGACCCCATCACGGTGACGACCTTCTGGTTCGCGCTGGAGGATGCGACGTTGCAGAACGGCTGCCTGTGGACGGAGCCTGGCGGACACCGCGGCCCGCGCGGCGTGCTGCGCGAGCGCTTCGTGCGCGAGGGCCGCAAGGCCTGGATGGAACCGCTCGACGCGACGCCCTGGCCGGCGGCGGATTCCGCGCAGGCCATCCCGCTGGAGGTGGCCGCCGGCTCGCTGGTGATCTTCCACGGCCTGCTGCCGCATTACTCGGCGGCCAACCGCTCGGACAAGTCACGCCATGCCTACACGCTGCACGTGACCGACGCGGCCAGCCGCTACTCGCCTCGCAACTGGCTGCAACGTGGCGCCGCCCTGCCCGTGGGCGGCTTCTAGTGTCATGAGCTGGAAGCTCGTTGAATTGTGTTCAACGAGCGCCTGTGCTCGCATCGTGTGCGTGCGAGGGGAGGCCGATGCCTTGAGGAAGATCCAGTCAGCGCTGGCGCCTGGCGAAGAGGAGCGCTAACAGCTGACGGCGCTGACGCTGCGGCGCAAGACGTCTCAGGCACCGGCGCTGCGCGAGCGCATCGTGGTTGGGTGCGCCAGCGGGTGACGCCCGGACGGTGTCCAGATGGCGCGCCCGGTTTGTCGAGTTGTGCTGGATGGTTTGCTGGACCGCGCAATACATCCGGCGCGCTATCCATTGCCCGGGACGCCAGCTCGGGCAGGCGATTCACCGCCACCTTGAATTCAACAAGGTCAACTCCAAGCCGTTCTCCTGGGCCAAGTTTGCCGACGGCATCCTCGCCAGCATCGAGCGGTCCTGCCTGTGAACTTCTGACCAATGGCACCAGGGCACGCTCACAGCCCTCACAAACCCACACGCCCGCGGCCCCTTGTCCTACAGGGCAAGGCAGCCCAGGCCGGCATGGCGGAGGTGGCGGGCTCCCAAGAATGGCTCCATCACAAACGTCGATTCCGACGCAGGAGGCAGAGATGAAGTTTCCCAAGTCCATGCATGCCGAGGGCTTCTACGATCACATCGATACGTCAGCTCCCGCGGCATCCAGGTCCGGGTCGAGGCCGATCGTGAAGGCCGGCGCGAGGCCGCTGCTGCGCGAGGCTGCGGTGGCCGCGCCGCCCGCGGAGCGCACGCCCGCCGCGCCGGCGACGCGGGCCGCCACCCCAGCGCCGCGTGCCGGCGCCGCGCCGTGGATCTGGGGGGCCGGCGCCGCCATCTTGCTGATAGGCCTCGTCGTCGCGATGTCGCACAATTTGTCCGGCCCGGAGCCCGTGCCGGCCGCCGTCGTGGGCCAGGCCAGCCTGTCGCCGGAGGACGCGCAGCTGCAATCCGCGCCGCCTGGCGCCGGCCCGGGCGTGACGGCGCCAGAGCCCGCGCCGGCCGTGACCGAGGCTCCGGTGGCCGTGGCACCCAAGGTCGAGCCGCTGGCCAATGTCGAGCGCGCCGAGCCGTCGCCCGCGCCCAGAGCGCCGACGCCCCGGACCGAGACGCTGGCCCAGGGCTCGCCGCCGCCCATCCAACTGCGGGAGCCGGCCCTGCTGCCGCTGCCCGTCGCGACGCCGCCCCCGGCCGTCGCACCACCCGAGGCCGCTCCGGTCGCTCCGCCGCTGGCCCAGCAGACACCGCCGGCCACGTCCGACCCCGAGGACAGCGGCATCACCGTGAAGGTACGTCTGGCCCTGGCCGCGGATGCCGCGCTGGCCGCCGTGCCCATCGCCGTCAGCACCGAGCATGGCGTCGTCAAGCTGGAGGGCCAGGCACCCGATGCCCAGGTCCGCGAGCGTGCCACCGTCGTCGCCGCGGCCACGACGGGCGTCAAGGCGGTGGACAACCGGCTGACATTGCCGCCGCTGGCTTCGCTGGAACCGCAGCGCGTCGGCAACGGCGGCTGAGGCCGCTTCGCAGCGGCATGAAAAAGGCGCCCCGCGGGGCAATGCCAGTCAGTTAAGCCTCTGAGCCGCTGACTGCAGTTAAAAAGGGGAACGGGTTGAACACGTTCCCTTTTTTGCTTGATGGGCCTGCTTGAGAGTGCGCTGCGCCAGCCCCTGCCCCGAGTTCCCGAGCGGCTCGATGAACTCAGCGCCTTGATCGATCCAAGCTGGATCAATCAGGCGCTGGCAGCCAGCGGGAAGGGCTCGATCCGCAGCCGCAAGCTGCCAGCCGAGCATGCCGTCTGGCTGGTGATTGGCCTGGCGCTGTTTCGCAACCGGCCGCTGTGGCAGGTGGTTGAGCAACTGGATCTGAGCCTGGACGGGCAACCGCTGCCTGCGCCCAGCGCCAGCGTGCAGGCTCGCCAGCGCCTGGGTGAAGAGCCTCTGGCCGAGTTGTCTGGCCTGTTGACCCGGGCTTGGAATCGTGCCCCGCGGCACGTGCACGGCGCGCCGCTGAGGGTGCTGGCCGTGGACGGCGTGGTGTGGCCGGCACCGGACACGCCAGACAACCGCGAGCAACTGGGCAGCTGCAGCACCCAGCACGGCCCGCTGCCCTGGCCACAGCTCCGTGCGACCTGTCTGATGGACACACGCAGCCATGAACTGCTGGATGCCAAGCTTGGCGGCATGGCCTGCGGTGAGCTGGGTCTGGCGGCGCAGTTGCAAGGACAGGACCATTCCCTGACCCTGTTCGACCGGGCCTACTTCTCGGCGGCGTTTCTGCCGGACTGGCAGGCCGCAGGGGAGCAACGCCACTGGCTGATGCGGGCCAAGGACAACTTACGCCACGAAGTGGTCGAGCAGTTTGCGCCCGGTGATGCGCTGATCCGCATGCCCATCTCGCCCCAAGCCCGCAAGTCACGCCCCGAGTTGCCCAGCCGATGGCAGGCCCGGCTGATCGAGGTGGAGGTGGGCGGGCAGACGCGGCGCTTCATCACCTCAATGCAGGATCATCGCGCGCATCCGGCGCGGCAACTGGCCGAGTTGTACCGCCAGCGCTGGGAGATTGAGCTGGGGCTCAGGGAGATCAAGCAATCCTTGCAGGACGGCGAGCCGGTGCTGCGCAGCAAGCGGCCCGAGTTGGTGAGGCAAGCGCCGTGGGGGCTGATCGCCCATACGCTGCTGCACCGCTGGATGCGCGAGATGGCGGTAGAACTCAAGGTCGAGCACCAGCGCATCAGCTTCCACATCGCAAGCCATGCCATCGTGAATCCGCCGAGCATTTGCAGCCTGGGCTCTGCGGGTGCCTTGCCCAAGCAGTTGGCGGCCTTGCTTGAACAGTCCCGACGCTTCTTGCTACCCCTACGCCGTACCGGCCGCAGTTTCCCCAGAGCCGTCAAGAACCGCGCTCACAAATTCCCGACGAAAAAAATGCCAGTGAGCGCTTAACTCACTGGCATTGGCCCCGCGGGGCGCCTTTCATCTGGGTGCTGCCGCTCAGTGGCAGTGCTGGGCACGGGCCGGAGCCAGTTCTGCGGCGATCAGCGCGTCCTGCGTTACTTCACGGGCGGCTTCGAGCTGCAGGCAGAGCTCGGTGATGCCGTCGTCGCGGCCGCCGACGACGTCGGGCAGCGGGGCTGCGGCGACGTCGGCCGGCAGATCCGCCAACGCGCCGATGAGCTGGAACAGCAACTCCAGGCTGGCTTCGCCGTTCTGCGGCAGGTCGCGCGCGGCGCCGAGGCTGCGTGCCAGGTACCAGCAGGCGTCGGCGGCGTTGTCGCAGGCCTGGGCCTGCAGTTCCAGCGAGCGGTTGCGGGCGGCCGCGTCGCTGCGGGCCTGGGCAATCTCGAACGCGCCCAGGTCGGCCGGGACGGCATCGTCGAGCGAGAGCGCGGCAAAGTCGAGTTCGTGAGCCATGGGTACTGCGGCATTAGGGCAGGAGCGCATCCTAACGGCGAGACGGGGGGATCTCAGGAACAAAGTCACGGTAACGGGCCAATTCAACGCTTCTTGGCCGGGCGGGCCCAGCCGGCCAGCGCCACCTGTTTGCCGCGCGCCACGGCGAGGTCGCCGGGGTTGACATCCTTGGTGATCGTCGATCCACCTCCGATGGTGGCGCCGGCACCCAGCGTGACCGGCGCGACGAGCACGCAGTTGGAGCCCACGTGCACATCGTCGCCTATGGTGGTGCGGTGCTTGTTGGCGCCGTCGTAGTTGGCCGTGATGGCGCCCGCCCCGTAGTTGACGCGTTCGCCCACCGTGGCGTCTCCCAGGTAGGCCAGGTGGTTGGCCTTGGCGCCCTTGGCCAGCGTGGAGTTCTTGACCTCCACAAAGTTGCCGATGTGCACCTCGGCACCCAGCTGTGCGCCAGGGCGCAGGCGGGCGAAGGGCCCGATCAGCGCGCCCTCGCCGATGCTGGCGCCGGCCGCCTCGCCGTCGATGTGGGTGAACTCGTGGATGCGCGCGCCGGCGGCGATGCGGGCGTTGCGGATCACGCAGTTGGCGCCGATGCGCACGCCGTCGCCCAGCTCCACGCGGCCCTCGAAGACGCAGTTCACGTCGATCTCGACATCCTGGCCGTGCGTGAGCGTGCCGCGCAGGTCGAAGCGGGCCGGGTCGGCCAGGCGTACGCCGGCGCGCATCAGGTCTTCGGCCTGGCGGGCCTGGAAGGCGCGCTCCAGCTGCGCCAGTTGCACCGGGTCGTTGACGCCCAGCACCTCGGTCTCGCTGTGGGCCTTGATGCCCAGCACCGGCAGGCCTTCGGCGACGGCCATCGCGACGATGTCGGTCAGGTAGTACTCGCCCTGGGCGTTGGCGTTGCTCAGCTGGCCGACCCAGCGCTTGAGCGCGCCGGTGGGCGCGGCCATCATGCCGCTGTAGCCCTCGTGGATGAGGCGCTGCTCGGGTGTGGCGTCCTTGTGCTCGACGATGGCGAGCACGCCATCGTCGTCGGGGTCGCGGATGATGCGGCCGTAGCCGGTGGGGTCGAAGAGGTCTACCGTCAGCAGCACCAGCGCATGGCCGGCGCAGGCGTCGATGAGGGCCTTGGCGGTGGCCGTCTCGATGAGGGGCACGTCGCCGTTCAGGATCAGCGTCGTGCCTTCGCCCTGCAGCACGGGCACGGCCTGCTGGACGGCGTGGCCGGTGCCGAGCTGTGGCATCTGGCGCACGAAGCCGATGCCGGGCGCTGCGACGGCCGCCTCGACCTGCTCGGCGCCATGGCCGGTGATGACGATGCGGGCCTGGGCCGCGAGCGGTTCACAGCTCTGCAGCACGTGGGCCAGCAGCGAGCGGCCGGCGAGCTTGTGCAGCACCTTGGGCGTTGCCGACTTCATGCGGGTGCCCTTGCCCGCCGCCATGATCACGATGTTGAGCGCCATGCCTGCCCTTGCGACTGCGTTTTAACGAAGTCGCGATTATGGGCAGGCGGGCGCAGCCTGCCGCACGCTAGCGGGCGACCTGCACGGACACGCGGTGCGACTTCGGTTCGACCTTGGGAAACTCGGCCAGGGCGGCGTCGAAGAGGCCGCTGATGACGGCGTCGCCGCCCATGGTCATGCCCTCGTTGCTGGCATGCGTCTCGAACAAGGCGTCGCCGCTGGCGCGGTCGCGCATCAGCACGGCGACGGCACGGTCGTAACGGCGGTCGAAGAAGGGATCCTGGCGCCAGCCCCAGCCGCCCCAGCCGGCGTAGCCGTAGCGCGGCGCGAACATGCGGCCGCGCCAGCGCCACCACAGCGGGTCGTCCCAGGGCACGGGGTCATAGGCCGTGACGCGGGCGCCGAGGGTGACGAGGACGTCGGCGCTCTTGGCGTCGGTGGCAGGCCTGAAGCCGGCCCGCTCCAGCGCACCGCGGGCCGCCTCTTCCAGCGCGGCCTGGCGCTTGGCGGCCTCCTCGCTCTGCTGCTGCGAGGGCAGGCGGTCGAAGGCGTAGCTGCCGGCCTTGCGGTCGGCCGGCCAGTTGCCGTAGGTGGAGACGTCGGCGGAGATGGTGTAGGGGCCGGCGCAGCCGGCGAGCACGGCGACCGAGGTGGCGGCCAGGGTGGCGAGGAGCAGGCGGCGGTTCATGGAACACCTCCATCGTTGTGATGGGGGGATTCTGACGCGCCCGGATTGCCCCGGTGTAAATCAGCGTTGCAGCGTGATGATTGCGGCCGGCGCTGGCGTCGCGCAGCTCTCGTCGTCGTCGAAGGCGATGTCGCCATCGGGCTCGGCCCGGCCCGTCGCGCGCATGGTCTCGAACGGGAACAGCTTCTTGTCCATCATGTGCGAGGGCACGATGCTGCCCATGGCCGTGAAGATGTTGTCGATGCGTCCCGGGTAGCGCTTCTCCCACTCGTTGATCATGGCCTTGACCTGCACGCGCTGCAGGTTCTCCTGGCTGCCGCACAGGTTGCACGGGATGATGGGGAACTCGCGGTGCTCGGCCCAGCGCACGAGGTCGGGCTCCTTCACATAGGCCAGCGGGCGGATGACGACGTTCTTGCCGTCGTCGCTGACCAACTTGGGCGGCATGCCCTTCATGCGGCTGCCGAAGAACATGTTCAGGAACAGCGTCGTGACCATGTCGTCGCGGTGGTGGCCCAGCGCGATCTTGGTGGCGCCCAGTTCGCCGGCCACGCGGTAGAGGATGCCGCGGCGCAGGCGCGAGCACAGGCTGCAGGTCGTCTTGCCCTCGGGGATGAGCTTCTTGACGATGGAGTAGGTGTCCTGGTTCTCGATGTGGAAGTCCACGCCGCGCGAACGCAGGTAGCTGGGCAGCACGTCCTCGGGGAAGCCGGGCTGCTTCTGGTCGAGGTTGACGGCCACCAGGCTGAACTTGACGGGCGCGCGCTGCTGCAGGTTGAGCAGGATGTCCAGCATCGCGTAGCTGTCCTTGCCGCCTGACAGGCAGACCATGACCTTGTCGCCGTCCTCGATCATGTTGAAGTCGGTGATGGCCTGGCCCACCTGGCGATGCAGGCGCTTGGAGAGCTTGTTGATCTCGTGCGCGGCCTTCTTGGCCGCAAGCTCTTCGGCGGTGGGGGCGGCGGTGGCGGTGGGGGCTTGGACTTCGGACATGGGATTCGACGCGCACCCCGTTCGGTGCTGATGGCGACTTTGCAGTCGGGGGGGAGGACGGGCCCCATTGTCCCAAACAGCGCGGGGTGGGGACAGGCGGGGCCTCGCCGTCGCGCCGGGGCGCCCATTCCAGCTGCGAATCGGCCAGACCTTGCACCAGGTCAAGGCGCCGCGCGGAACGCCGGTCCAGCATCGCGCCTTTGCCTCATTCGCAGCCCCATGACCACTCCCTCGCTTCTCGAACGCATGGCGGCCGCCGGCCTGCGCCCGCTGCAAGTCGCCGGCCGCCAGCTGCTGCCCGTGGTGCAGGGCGGCATGGGCGTGGGCGTCTCGGCCCATCGCCTGGCCGGCAGCGTCGCCGCCCAGGGGGCCTGGGGCACCATCGCCTCGGTGGACCTGCGCCGCCACCACCCCGACCTGATGGCTCGCAGCGAAGGCCTGCGCGACGGCGACGCGAACAAGAAGGCCGTCATGGAGCAGGCCAACCAGGAGGCGCTGGCGCGCGAGATCCGCCAGGCTCGCGGCATCGCCGGCGGCCGCGGGCTGCTGGCCGTCAACGTGATGCGGGCCGTCAGCGACTACGCGGCCTCGGTGCGCACGGCGTTGCAGGAGGGCGCGGACGCGCTGGTCGTCGGTGCCGGCCTGCCGCTGGACCTGCCCGAACTGGCCCAGGATCATCCGGACACGGCGCTGGTGCCCATCCTGAGCGACGCACGCGGCGTGGCGCTGCTGTGGCGCAAGTGGGAGCGACGCCGACGCATCCCGAGCGCCATCGTCATCGAGCACCCGGGCCATGCGGCCGGCCACCTGGGCGCCGCCCGCGTGGCCGATGTGGGCGACGCACGTTTCGATTTCGAGGCCGTGCTGCCGGCCGTGCGCCGGCATCTGCGCGATGCCGGCGTGGAGGGTCGCGTGCCGCTGATCGCCGCCGGCGGCGTGCGGACCTGCGAGGACATCCAGCGCCTGCAGGCCCTGGGCGCCGACGCGGCCCAGCTGGGCACCGCCTTCGTCGCGACGCGGGAATGCGATGCCCACCCCCACTTCAAGAAGGTGCTGGCCGCGGCGCGCGACGAGGACCTCGTCGAGTTCACCAGCGTGGCCGGCTTGCCGGCCCGTGCCGTGATGACGCCGTGGCTGAGGAAGTACCTCAAGGCCGAGGAACGCCTGCAGGCCGTGGCCCAGCTCAAGCGGCGCTGCACGATGGCCTTCGATTGCCTGAGCCAGTGCGGCCTGCGCGATGGCCTCAAGGGCTGGGGCCAGTTCTGCATCGACCAGCGTCTGGCCGCGGCGCTGCGTGGCGAGATGGACAAGGGTCTGTTCTTCCGGGGCCGCGGCGGCCTGCCCTTCGGCAGCCAGGTCACCAGCGTGCGCCAGCTGCTGGAACGGCTGATGACGCCCGGCGTCCCGCTCGGCACGCCGGCCTGACCTCGGAGCGGCGGCTCAGTCCGCAACGCGAAAGAGCAGGGCCTGGTCGCGCGGCTGGACGATCAGCAGCCGGGCGCTGGCGTCGGGCATGGCCAGGCCGGCATGGGCGACGACCTCGCGCAGTTGGTCCGAGGCCAGTTGCGGCGCGGCGCGCAGCACCAGGCTCAGCTGCCACGGCCAAGCCGGCGTGCCATGGCCGCTGACGACGTGATCCACGCCGCTGCGCGCCCGCAGCCCGGCCAGGCTCCGGGACGTGGGCCTGGCGCCGCGCCACAGTGCCAGCAGGCCCGGTTGCGGCACCCGTGAGGGCGGCGGCTTCAAGGCCAGGCCGGCGAGCTGGCCGCCGCGGCGCCAGGCCTGCAGCTTGGCCAGCAGCCGGGACTCGCTGCAGCCCAGCAGCCTGGAGCAATGGGCGAAGGGCCGGGAGCAGAGCGCCAGGCCTTCCTCGAGATAGCTGGCCATCTCGGGGTCGTCGCAGGGCAGGGCACGCGCGGACGAGGCCGGCAGCGGCAGGCGGGCCATGGGTGCCGCCGGGAGCCGCCGCAGCTGGCGGGCCAGCGCGGCTTCGTCCAGCGCCTCGATCTCGGCCCACAGCGGCGGCATGCCTGCCCGGGGCGCGGCGCGCTCGATGCGGAAGCAGCCCGGCAGCGCGGCCAGTGCGGCTGCCAGGTGCGCGCCGTCGTCGCCCGGCTCGAACGCGAAGCGCCAGCGCTGCCGGCGCAGCCCCTCGCCCCAGCAGGGCTGGATGGCCTGCAGCGCGCCGTGGCGGTGCAGCTCCTGGCACAGGCTCAGCAACTCGCGCGGCGTGGCGCCGCTGAGCGCCGCCATCTGCCGGAACGGCGATGCGTGCAGCGGGAACGTCTGCTGCCAGCCATGCAGCAGGGTCTGGCGCAGGCTGGCACAGCAACTGGCGTGGGAGGGCGCGTGGGACATGGGCGACCCGAATGCTCGGCGCGGCGGCCGGGGTCGTCCTTAATGTGCGTCAACTCCTCGGCGACGCCGTTTGAGGCAGGTCAAGGCGGGCGCTCACCGGGCGCCCGGTCCGGCGCCGGTCTGCCGGGCCTACGGCGCTGAGGCCGGCTTGATCCCGAACACCTCGACGCCAACGGCGTCACAGTCGGGGTAGACGTCGGGCTTCTCGGTGGAGACGCGCGCCGCGCGCACCTTGGGGTGGGTCAGCATCAGCGCCAGGATGTCGTCGCAGAGGGTTTCCTGGAGATGGACATGGCTCTTGCCGACGCGCTCGCCGATGGTGCGGCGGATGAAGTCGTAATCGACCACCTCGTGCAACTCGTCCTGGCGCGGCGTGGAGGCTTCGAGCGGGATGAAGAGATCCACGTTGATGACGACGCGCTGTTCGCCGCGCTTCTCGAAATCATGCACACCGATGTTGATCCAGGCTTCGTAGTTGCGCAGGAACAGGCGGCGGCAGTCCTGCAGGGCCGGGTGAGCGAAGAAGTGGGACATGGCTGTGGGGTGAGTCAATCGGGCTGGAGCAGGTACAGGACGTCGCGCGGCTGCGGGGCCAGGTGCTGGCCGCCATCGACCAGCAGCGTGGTGCCGGTGATGGCTTGCGCCTGCAACAGGAAGCGCACCGCCTGGGCCACGTCCTGCGCGGTGGAAGAGCGGCCCAGCGGCGTCATGCCGTGGGCGCGGGTGAACTCCTCGTCGCTCATGGGCCCCGAGGGCAGGGTGATGCCCGGCGCGACCCCGCATACCCGCACCTGTGGCGCCAGCGCCTGGGCCAGCAGCGTCGTGCTGGATTCGAGGGCGGCCTTAGACAGCGTGTAGGAGAGGTGGTCGGGATTGGGGTTCCAGAGCTTCTGGTCGAGCAGGTTGACGACGCAGCCCTGGCTGCCCTGCGCGATGCAGGCCTCGCGCAGGGCGCGTGCCAGCACGATGGCCGGTGCCGTGTTGGCGCGCCAGTGCGCGTCCATGCCGGCGTAGCTGAAGCTGTCCACACTGTCGTGCACGAACAGCGAGGCGTTGTTCACGACGGCGTCCACGCGGCCGAAGTGCGCCCGCACGGCGGGCAGCAGGGCGCGGCAGGCCGCCTCGTCCGACAGGTCGGCCATGAAGGCACGGGCGCGCACGCCCAGGCCCTCGGCCTCGCTCACCAGCGCCTCGGCGTCCTGGGCCGACTGGTGGTAGTGGGCCGCGATGGCATAGCCATGTCCGGCCAGTTCTAGCGCGATGGCCCGGCCCAGGCGGCGGGCCGAGCCGGTGACCAGAACGACAGGGGCAACTTGCATAAGGTTTGCGTGGAGCAGCCGTCACAGGCGCCAGAATCGAAGGGACGTCAATCAACGATAGGGGAGCCTTGCGCTTGGACACTAGCCAAACCGCCTCGGCGGACGATATCGCCACCGTGCGCCAGCTCTATGCAGAGGCGCAACAATGGTCGAGGCACTACGAGCAACTGCTGGTCAGTGCGAACACGCTCATTATCTCAGCGGCCCTGATCTTCGTTGGCCTGGCCATGAATGAGCACCTGACGGCCGGACAGTCGCGAGGGCTGCTGATCATTCCACTGCTGACGGCCGTCATCGGCGCGGCGCTGACCGTCATGCTGGTGCGGCTCTGGACCAAGTGCGTCGAGCGCATGATCCGCCTGGAAGGCATCCTGGGCTGCCATGACGAGGCTCGCGGGCAGCGCCTGGATGGGCTTGGCGCGCTGCTGCCGCCCGAGCTGCGGCGGCTGCCGGTGCGGTGGCCGATCTCGGGACGGTTCTTCCTCGGCCTGCAGGCCGCGCTGGCACTGGCTTACCTGGGCCTGATGTGCATCAGGTGAGTCGGCGCAGCATCCGCCAGCCCAGCAGCACGGTCAGCAGGGCGCCGTAGACCGCCGGTTCGGCGAAGTTGTGCTTGCCGGCGCGCATCCAGATGAAGTGCAGCAGCGCGATGACGGCGATCGCGTAGACGGCCTTGTGCAAGGCCTGCCAGCGCCGGGCACCCAGCGCCTTGACGGCCTTGTTGAAGCTGGTGGTGGCCAGCGGCAGCATCAGCAGCCAGGCCGAGAAGCCCATCAGGATGAAGGGGCGCTTGGCGATGTCGCGGGCGATGTCGCCGAAGTCCAGCCCCATGTCCAACCAGCCGTAGGCGAGCAGGTGCAGGCTTGCGTAGCTGAACGTGAACACGCCCAGCATGCGGCGAAAGCGCGCCAGCGCCGCCAGGCCGCTCAGCTGGCGCAGCGGCGTGACGGTCAGCGTGAGCCACAGTCCGCGCAGCGTCCAGTCGCCCAGGCGGCGTATCAGCGCCTCGGCCGGGTTGGCGCCGAGCTGGTCGGCGGCGGCGCCATAGACCAGCCAAGCCAGCGGCGCCAGGCACAGCAGGAACAGCACCGGCTTGGCGGCGCGGCTCAGCAGCGCGGCGGACAGGGCGCCGCGCATCAGTAGTTGCGTCGCAGGTCCATGCCGGCATAGAGCTGCCCGACCTGGGCCTCGTAGCCGTTGAAGATCACCGTGGGGCGCTTCTTCGCGAACAGGCCGTCCTCGCCGATGCGGCGCTCGCTGGCCTGGCTCCAGCGCGGATGCGGCACGCCGGGGTTGACGTTGGAATAGAAGCCGTACTCCTGGGGCGCGGCGTCTTCCCAGCTGCTGCGCGGCTGCTTCTCGACGAAGCGGATCTTGACGATGCTCTTGGCCGACTTGAAGCCGTATTTCCAGGGCAGCACGACGCGCACCGGCGCGCCGTTCTGGTTGGGCAGCATCTCGCCATACATGCCGAAAGTCAGCAGCGCCAGCGGGTGCATGGCCTCGTCCATGCGCAGGCCCTCCACATAGGGCCAGTCGAGCACGGCCGAGCGCAGGCCAGGCATCTGCGCGCGATCGGCCAGCGTCGTGAACTCCACGAACTTGGCCTTGGGCGTGGGCTCCGCGCGCCTGATCAGCTCGGACAGCGAATAGCCGACCCAGGGGATGACCATGCTCCAGCCCTCGACGCAGCGCAGGCGGTAGACACGCTCCTCCATGGCGCCCAGCTTGAGCAGCGTGTCGAGGTCGTAGTTGCCGGGCTTGGCGCATTCGCCTTCGACGGCGACCGTCCAGGGGCGTGGCCTCAGCGTACGGGCGCGCTCGGCGGGATCGGATTTGTCGGTGCCGAACTCGTAGAAGTTGTTGTACGACGTGGCATCGATGTAGCGGGTGGGTTTGTCCGCCGCGATTGCACCGGCCACCGTGCTGGGCGTGGCGGCCAGCCTGGGCAGTTTGCCACCGCCGGGCGCGGACTGGGCCAGCAGCGGCGGCGCGACGGCGATGAGGCCGAGGCCGGCCATGACCTGGCGGCGGCTCAGATAGACCTGGCGCGGCGTGATCTCGCTGGGCAGGGGCTCGTGGGAAGCAGGGATTCGGATCAGCATGAGGACTCTCGAGGCTGCGGGCTGGCAGGTTGTCGGGCCAGGATAGTCTCAACTTACACCGAAGGCGTTCTGCGTGCTTGAGGTTGTTGCAGATCCCGCTCGGCGTGGCGGGTGGCATGGGCTCGCCGGCTGGGGTGGTTGCGCCATGGACGCGGCATGACCGCAGGCTCAGCGGAAATCCCGGCTCTCCGTCGGCAGCCTGCCCAGCAGCGGATTCAGGTTGGTGAATCCCTGCGCCAGCAGATGGCGCACGTCGCCGTCGCCGCGCTGCCAGATGCCTTCCACCGCCAGCAGCCGCGCACCGAGGATGGTGCTGCGGTGCGCCTCGTAGACCTTGTTCCAGACGATGACCTGCACGTTGCCGGTCTCGTCTTCCAGCGTGACGAAGAGCGTGCCCTTGGCGGTCTGCGGCTTCTGCCGGCCGGTGACGATGCCGCAGGCCTTGGCGCGGCGGCCGCTCTTGACGGCGTCGAGCTGCCTGGCGCTCAGCAGCCCTTGCCGGGCCAGGAGCGGGCGCAGCAGCGCCAGCGGGTGGCGGCGCAGCGTCAGGCCGGTGGCGGCGTAGTCCCACAGCACCTCCTCGCCCTCGGCGGCTGCGGGCAGCTCGAGGTCGTCCTCGGGCAGCAGGCTGCCCTGCAGCAGTGCGGGCATCGCGTGCAGCGCCGAGGCCTGCCAGACCTGCTGGCGGCGGTGGCCGGCCAGCGAGGTGAGGGCGTCGGCGGCAGCGAGATGCTGCATGTCCTGCTGCGTGAGTCCGGCGCGCAGGGCCAGGTCCTGCGGGTGGCTGAAGCGGCCGTCATGGCGGCGCGCGGCCTCGATGCGCTGGGCCGCCTCGGCGCCGAGGCCGCTGACCAGGCGCAGGCCCAGCCGCACGGCGGGCTGGTGCTCGCCGGGGCGGGCCTCCAGCGTGCTGTCCTTGTCGCTGTGGTTCACGTCGATGGATCGCACCTCGATGTCGTGCCGGCGCGCGTCCTGCACGAGCTGGCTGGGCGTGTAGAAGCCCAGCGGCTGCGAGTTCAGCAGCGCGCACAGGAAGGCCGCGGGCTCGTGGCATTTGAGCCAGGAGCTGACATAGGTCAGCAGCGCGAAGCTGGCGGCGTGGGACTCGGGGAAGCCGTAGGAGGAGAAGCCCTTGATCTGCCTGAAGATGCGCTCGGCGAAGTCGTCTTCGTAGCCGTTCTTGCGCATGCCGAGGATGACCTTGTCGTAGTACTTCTCCAGCACGCCGGGGCGCTTCCACGACGCCATCGCGCGGCGCAGCTCATCGGCCTCTCCGGCGGAGAAGCCGGCCGCGATCATCGCGATCTGCATGACCTGCTCCTGGAAGATGGGCACGCCGCAGGTGCGGCCCAGGGCCTCTTCCAGCTCCCGCTTCGGGTACTTGATCTCGCTCCTGGGCAGCAGCCGGTTCTTCAGGTAGGGGTGCACCATGCCGCCCTCGATGGGGCCGGGCCGCACGATGGCGACCTCGACGACGAGGTCGTAGTAGGTGCGGGGCCGCAGCCGTGGCAGCATGGACATCTGCGCCCGGCTCTCGATCTGGAAGACGCCGATGGTGTCGGCCGCGCAGATCATGTCGTAGGTGGCCGTGTCGTCTTGAGGGATGCCGGCCAGCTCGTAGGTCCGGCCACGCAGGGGCTCGAGGAGGTCGAAGCAGCGCTTCAGGGCCGTGAGCATGCCCAGCGCCAGCACGTCGACCTTCATCATCTTCAGCTCGTCGATGTCGTCCTTGTCCCATTCGATGACGCTGCGATTTGGCATCGTCGCGTTCTCTATGGGCACGAGGCGCTCCAGCGGCCCGTCGGTCAGCACGAAGCCGCCCACATGCTGGCTGAGGTGGCGTGGCAGGCCGTTGAGCTGGCGGCCCAGCGTGATGAGCTGCTGCAGGCGCGGGTCGTCGTCGGCAAGCCCGAGCCGCTGCAGCAACGCGGCGCGATGGTCCTCGGGCAACACCTGGCCGGGCCAGCCGCTGTGATCCTTGCTCATCACGGCCAGTTGCTCCTCGCTGAAGCCCAGTGCCTTGCCGACATCCCGGATCGCGCTCTTGGGCCGGTAGCAGATGACGACGGCCGTCAGCGCGGCGCGATCGCGGCCGTACTTGTCGTAGAGGTGCTGGATGACCTCCTCGCGGCGCTCGTGCTCGAAGTCGACGTCGATGTCAGGCGGCTCGTTGCGCTCGCGGCTGATGAAACGTTCGAACAGCAGCTTGCTTTCCTTCGGATCGACCGACGTGATGTGCAGGCAGTAGCAGACGACGCTGTTGGCCGCCGAGCCCCGGCCCTGGCACAGGATGCCGATGCCTCGCGCGAACTGCACGGTGTCGGCGACTGTCAGGAAGTAATGCTCGTAGCCCAGGTCCTCGATCAGGCGGAGCTCGTGCTCGATGCGGGCGCGCCATTCCTCGGGCAGGCCGTCGGGCCAGCGCCGGGCCGCTCCTTCATAGGTCAGGGCGCGCAGGTGCTGGCTGGCCGTGAGCCCGGCGGGCACGACCTCGCTGGGGTAGCGATAGCTGATCTCGTCCAGCCTGAACGTGCAGCGCGCGGCCACGTTCAGCGTCTCGGCCATCAGCTCGGCCGGATAGATCTGCGCGATCCGCTGCCGACTGCGCAGGTGCCGCTCCGCATTGGGCTGCAGGTCGAAACCGCAATCGGCCACGGTGCAGCCCAGGCGCGTGGCCATCATGACGTCCTGCAAGGCCTTGCGCGAGCGCACATGGAAATGCACGTCGCCGGCCGCGACCAGGGGCAGGGCGGTCTCCTCGGACAAGGCCTGCAGCCGCTGCAGCCATGACGCGTCGCTGGCCTCGCGCAGCAGCTCGACGGCGATCCAGGCGCGGCCGGCGAAGTGGCGCAGCAGCCAGTGCGCAGGCGCGGCCAGCTCGGCGTCGCTGGCCTCGCGCGGCGGCACGAGCAGGACCAGGCAGTCGGCCAGCTGTTCTGGCGCGATCTGCTGCCAGTGCAGCGTGTACTGGCCCTTGACCGGGCTGGCGCGGCGCAGCCGCGTGATGAACTGGCTGAGGTTGCCGTAGCCGTTCAGGTCTTGCGCGATCAGCACCAGCTTGAAGCGCGGCTGCCCGGCGTCGTCGCGGACGAGGAATTCGCTGCCGATCAGCAGCCGGGGCAGGGCGGCCTGCGGCTCGGCCTCGCGCAGCCGCCGCAGCTGCGCATGCGCGCGCACGACGCCGGCCAGCGAGCATTCGTCGGTGAGGGCCAGGGCCGCATAGCCCAGCGCGCAGGCGCGTTCGACCAGGTCGCCGGGCTCCGAGGCGCCGCGCAGGAAGCTGAAGGCGCTGAGGCAGTGCAGCTCGGCATAGGGCGGCGGCTCTCGCTTCATGCGAACACCCCATGCAGGAACCAGCCGGACTCGGTCGTGGGCAGGCGCTCGTGATACAGCCATAGCAGGCCGCGCGTGGCGCTGCGGTACACGAAATAGTCGCGCGTCTGCAGGCCATGCCGGCCTTGCCACCAGCCGGCCTCGATGCGGTGCGGCCCGCTGATGCGGGCCAGCGGGCCGGCATAGAGCGGCTGCTCCTGCGCGTCGCAGCGCAGCGGCTGCGGCGGATCGAACAGCCAGGTGGGCTGCGGCCCGGGCGGGCGGCGCGTGGGGGCGGCGGGGGGCGCGGGCCAGGGCCGCCAGCTCTGCATGTGGTCCAGGCGGTGGTCTTCGTGCAGCCGGCCCTCGCGCACCCGGTCGGCGCCCAGGCGCACGGACAGGCGCTCCAGCAGCGCGTTCGTCGTCGTGCGTTGCTGCGGGTCGCCGGGCCCGGGCAGCAGGCTGCTGCTCGCCTCTTCCAGTGGCAGCAAAGCGTCGACACCGAGGCGGATCTCGCCGGCCGGCGCGGCCAGCGTCGTGCGGGCGAGGTGCTCGGCCAGCAGGCGCGACAGGCGCCGCAGGTCGCGCGTCGTGTCGGCCGTGGCGATGTTCAGCTCGCCGCCGTCGGCCACGTCGCGCGGGCGCATTGCGTCATGCTGCCAGCTCATTCGCAGCGCGCGCACGCCGGCATGGCGGGCGGCGAGGAAGGCGCAGAGCTGGCGCAGCAGCAGCTCGGCGAAATGCAGCAGCACGGGGGCATGCTCGACGCGCCAGGGCAGCTCCAGCCGCACATCGAAGCGCTCGGGCAGTGTCAGCCAGTCATGCGCCTCAGGCTGCTCGCCATAGGCCTGGTCCAGCGCGTTCAGCAGCGCCGGACCGAAGCGCTTGGCCAGGGCAGCGCGCGGCAGGCCGCGCAGCTCGCCCAGGCGCTGACAGCCCAGGCGGGCGAGCATGGCGTGGTGGGCCTGGGCGGCGCTCAGCACCGACAGGGGCAGGGCGTCGAGGCGTTCGCTCAGGCGGCCGGACCGCGGGGGGGCCGGGCAGCGTGCCAGCGCCAGCGCCGCCCGTGCGGTCGGCGCCCAGGCCTGTGCGCCCAGCGTCAGGCCGGCCTGCGCGGCCTGGTCCTGCAGCCGCCGGCGCAAGGCGCGCGCGCCGCCGAACAGCCGCAGGCTGGCCGACACCTCGGCGACGACGGCCTCCTCCAGCCGCGCGACGCGGGGCGTGAAGCCCAGCGCCAGCCAGCCCAGGGCATCGCGGTCGCCATCGGGGGCTTCAGGCGTGCAGCACAGGGCGAGCCAGCGCATGGGGGCGCTCCGCGGCAGCGGGGTTGGGCATGGGCGCGGCCAGCGGCACGGGCCTGCGCCGGGCGGCCGTCAGCAGCGGCGCGATCGCAGCCGGCATGGCCGGCAGTGCCAGCCAGCCCGCATGGGCCGGTCCGCGGCGCTTGAGCAGGTGCACGGCGAGCTGCCAGCCCTCGCCGGGCTGCACGGCGAGGCGCAGCGGCGCCGCCGAGGATTGCTGGCCGGCGCGTTCCGGCCGTATCAGAAAGGTGGGTGCATCCGAGCCCAGAGCGCTGACCTGCAGGCGCCGGATCTGCTCGGGCCGTGCCTCGGGCAGCCAGGCCAGCACGGCGACGCGCGACTTGATGGCCTGCTCGGCGGCCCAGAGCGCCTCGGTCGGCGTCGTGGCGGCCACCCAGACCAGGGCCGACGGCGGCAGGCCCAGGGCCTGCAGGCCGGGCAGATGGGGGGCATGCGGCGGGTTCACGAGCAGCAGGCGGCGCAGGGACGGCGCTGCGGCGCGCTGGCGGACCGGCCCGGCCGCAGGTCGCTGCGGCTCTGCCCACCAGCCGCCCAGGGCCGGCGCCAGCAGCCGCCACTCCAGCACGCCGGGTTGCGGCAGCAGCAGTTCGGTGACCGCCTGCAGCGGCCAGCCGCCGCCGGGCAGCTCGGCGTCCAGCGCGGCGAAGCCGCTGGGCAGCGTCGGGTCGACGGCTTGCCCCAGGCTGCTGCCACGCCACAGCCGGCCTTGCAGGCGGGCGTCGTCCAGCGGCGCAGGGCCGGGGGGCGGCGTGACGGGGGCGGGCGTGGCGACGGGAGCGGGCAGCATGGCCGGGCGGCAGGGAGCGAAGGGAAGGAACCGTAGCCTGGATGAGATCACAATACTGTATGTGCATCCAGTATATTTTGCCGATCGACCCACCAGGCCGCTAGCATTTCGCGCGTTCCCGCCACCCCTCTTTCCAGGAGCCTCTCCATGCCGATGAACGACTATCTGGTGCTCTCCCGCGGCCAGTGGAATGAAGATGCGAGCCCACAGGCCGTGCAGGGGGCCATCGATGCGTTCTACGACTGGTACGAGCAGGGCCTGGCCCAGGGCCGGCTCAAGCCCGGCAGCCGCCTGGAGCGCAGCGTTCGCATCGTCGCCCAGGGCCTGGTCACCGACGGCCCGTTTGCCGAGACCAAGGAATGGGTGGGCGGCTACTGGTTCATCGTCGCCGAGACGCTGGAGCAGGCCGCGGCGATTGGCGCCGAGAACCCCTGCCTGCAGTTCGGCCTGACGCTGGAAATCCGTCCGCTGGACGGCGTCCGCGCCCATGTGACGGTGCCGACCAACGAGACGCCCGCCAACTGGCGTTAGGCGAAGCCGTCGCCGTCGAAGTCCACGCCGTCCTCGTCACGCATGAGCGTCGGCGGCGAGTCCTTGGGCTTCATCGCCTCCAGCTGCTCGCGCAGCTTGGCGACCTGGTCCAGCCAGTAGTTGGGCGTGCCGAACCAGGGGAAGGCGAGCGGGAAGGCCGGGTCGCCCCAGCGGCGCGCCAGCCAGGCGCTGTGATGGATCATGCGCAACGTGCGCAGCGGCTCGATGAGGCGCAGCTCGCGGTCGTCGAACTCGGCGATCTGCTCGTAGCCGTCCAGCACGGCGTTCAGCAGGTGACGGGCCGCGTCGGGTTCGCCGGGGAGCAGCATCCACAGGTCCTGCACGGCCGGGCCGGTGACGGCGTCGTCCAGGTCGACGAAATGCGGGCCGCGATCGGGCGTCCACAGGATGTTGCCGGGATGGCAGTCGCCGTGCAGGCGGGTCAGCTGCAGGCCGGGCAGGCCGTCGAAGGCGGCCTGGATGGCGGCGATGCAGCGCTGCGCGACGTCATCCCAGGCGGGCGCGATCTCGGGCGGGATGGCGTCGTTGGCCATCAGCCAGTCGCGCGCGGTCCGGGCCGGGGCGGCGCTGGCCCAGGACAGGCGCTCGGTGAAGGGCCTGCTGCGGCCCACGCCATGCAGGCGGGCCAGCAGTCGGCCTATCCAGCGCAGCACCTCGGGGTCTTCCAGCTCGGGCCCGCGCCCGCCCTGGCGCGGGGTGACGGCCAGGCGCTGGCCCTGGTGGTGGAACAGCGTGGAGCCACCGGCCAGCGGCCATGGCGCGGCCACGGGCACCTCGGCGGCAGCGAGCTCGGCGGCGAAGGCGTGCTCTTCCAGGATCTGCGCATCGCTCCAGCGCGCCGGCCGGTAGAACTTGGCGACGGCCGCGCGGCCGTCCTCCAGGTGCAGCATCAGCACGCGGTTCTCGAAGGAGTTGAGCTGCAGCAGCCGGCCATCGGCGTGCAGGCCGGCGGCGTCGAGGGCGTCGAGCATGAACTCCGGCGTCAGGTCGCCGAAGCTGAGGTCAGGGGTCGCGTGGTGCATCCGGCGAGTGTCGCCGGATCGGCTCAGCTCCTGCGCGGGCGCTGGGTGGCGTAGCGCGGCGCATCGACGACGATGCCGACGATGTCGTCCATCATGGCCTCGTCGTCGGCGTCATCCAGCACGGGCAGGCTGCGCGGGTTGTAGCGCGAGGTGTCGAGGCTGCGCGAGGGTAGGCGGCGCTGTGGCTGGGGCGGCTCCGTCGGGTGCAGCGGGGCTGACGCTCGCGGGTAGCGCTCGCCATAGCCCTCGACGCCGCCGAAGACGCTGGCGTCCTGCCACAGCGGCAGCGGCTGGGAGAACTGGCCCCAGTCGCTGCCGAATTCATCTTCGCCTGTGCCGGCGCGGCGGCGCGGCAGGCTCGGCATCGCGGCCGGCGCCGGCAGCGGGCCGCGCGGGTTGCTGCCCTGGGGCACGAGCAGTTGCAGCTCGGCGACGCTGGGCAGCTGGTCCATCGCGCAACGCAGATAGCGCACCCGGCAGGCGGACAGCACGGCATGCTTGATCTGCAGGCTGCGCGGCGTGACGCCGCGCTCGCCTTCCAGGTCGACGGCAGCCAGCACACGGCCGTTGGGGCTGCAGACGGCGAAGGTCACATGCGAGGCGCCGAGCAGATCGAACCAGTAGCGCACCTCCTTGGCCTCGGTCGGCTGGCAGAAGCGCACCAGCGGCAGCTTGGACAGCACGACGTGATGGGGCAGGGCCTCGCGCAACAGGCGGAAGACGCGCCGCTCGTCGGTCGTGAACACGGGGCGTGCAGTGAGCGACCACTCCGCCGGCAATCCTTTATTGGCGTGCGCCGACCGCCGCAAGGCCCAGATCAGGCTGATGGCCAGACCCAGCACGCAAACAGCCAGGGCGGCGATCCAATAGATGGCGTACGGCATGTCCCTCGAGGTGTTCGGCGACGACGCCGATCCTCGGCGCAATGGTCGGGCAATGTAGCGCAGCGTCCCTAAAAAGCATTACTCGCTAGTCCCGATTCCCCCGGGCCTGAGGGGGGTGTCCGGGGTGTCATCTATTCCTTGGCGGCGCGCCCCGAGGATTCGAAATGAGCCTTGACCTCGGCCACACCGTCGACGATCCCGCTCAGCACCTGGGCCTGGCGCTTGAGCTGGAAGTCCAGCTCGCCCAGATGCCGCGCCAGGGCTTGCTCGACCTGGGAGCCGAACGAGTCCGGCGGCAGGCGCAGCCAGGCCGCGGACTCACTGCCATCGCGCTCAACGATGGCGCCAGCGGTCGTGGCGATGCGCAGCATGGGCCGGTTCTCGCTGAGGGCGTGGATGAAGAGGGTGTCGATGCCGCGGTTGCGGGCGTGCAGGCCGGCGGTATCGAACAGGCGCCGGCCCAGCCCGCGGCCGCGCGACTGCGGCAGCACGGACACGCCGAACTCGGCCATCGTGCGGCCGGGTTCTCCCGGCAGGGATTGGCCATAGGCCAGATGGGCCAGGGCGATCAGCTGCAGGTGGCGGTTGAAGATGCCCAGCACCTCGTCGCGGCCGAAGTCGATGGCCAGGGCGTACTTGTGGATCTGTGCGTCCGAGGCTGGATAGCCGAAGCGCAGGTAGCGATCCTGTGGTGTCAGCGCCAGCAGGTGTTCGGCGATGCGGCGCCGGTGGCGGCGGGCCAGGGAACGGATCGGGACCCAGGTCGACAGCCGCTCCAGCGCTGCCCGGGCGTTGGCCAGCGGGCCCGCCGGCTCGGCCGGCGCCTCCGGGTCGGGGCCCAGGGGCGACAGTCCGTGATCCCGGTCTCCGGCCGGCTCTGCTGGCAGGGGCTTGGCGGCGGCGTGCGGTTGGCGGGGCATGATGTGGCCGGGGCTGTACGCCAAGCGTAGCGCGCGAGGGCCTTTCAAACCACCTTCCCTGCTGCTACACTCGTGGGCTTTTCCGTCAAAAGGCTGCGGGAAAGAGCCGCGCCGAGAGGTTGTGCATCCATGACACAGCACCGAGGCCGGTCGAAGTTTCAGCCATCCATTGCCGGCTTCTCCAGAGGGGCCGGCGTAGCGAAAGCAACTCTCATGAAGACCTTCAGCGCCAAGCCGGCCGAGGTGACGCACGAGTGGTTTGTGATTGACGCCACCGACAAGGTGCTCGGACGTGTTGCCAGCGAAGTGGCACTCCGTTTGCGCGGCAAGCACAAGGCCATCTACACGCCTCACGTCGACACCGGTGATTTCATCGTCATCGTCAATGCCGACAAGCTCCGCGTGACCGGCAACAAGGCCACCGACAAGGTGTACTACCGTCATTCCGGCTTCCCCGGCGGCATCTACGCCACGAAGTTCAAGGACATGCAAGCCAAGCACCCCGGCCGCGCGCTGGAGAAGGCCGTCAAGGGCATGCTGCCCAAGGGCCCGCTGGGTTATGCCATGGTCAAGAAGCTGAAGGTCTACGCAGGTCCCACGCACCCGCACACCGCCCAGCAGCCCAAGGCTCTCGAGATCTAAGGAACGGCCATGATCGGAAACTGGAATTACGGCACTGGCCGCCGCAAGTCGTCGGTCGCTCGCGTCTTCATCAAGAAGGGCACGGGCCAGATCATCGTCAACGGCAAGGCCATCGACGCTTACTTCGGTCGTCAGACCTCCATCATGATCGCCAAGCAGCCCCTGCTGCTGACGAACAATGGCGAGGCCTTCGACATCAAGGTGAACGTGCACGGCGGTGGCGAATCCGGCCAAGCCGGCGCGCTGCGCCTGGGCATCACCCGCGCGCTGATCGACTACGACGCCACCCTGAAGCCCGAACTGAGCCGCGCCGGCTTCGTCACGCGTGACGCGCGTGAAGTCGAGCGTAAGAAGGTCGGCCTGCACGGCGCCCGTCGCCGCAAGCAGTTCAGCAAGCGTTAATTTCCACGCTTTGCCATCAAAAGGCCGCTCCATGCGGCCTTTTGTTTTTGCGCCGACAATCCCCACATTCGTTTCTGGACAGATCCACAGGAGCCCCGCCATGAGCGCCGTGCTTGATACCCCCGTCACCGACATCCCCGTGCCCCTGGTCTTCACGGACAGCGCCGCCGACAAGGTGCGCGACCTGGTGGCCGAGGAGGGCAACCCGGACCTGAAGTTGCGCGTCTTCGTGCAGGGCGGTGGCTGCTCCGGCTTCCAGTACGGCTTCACCTTCGACGAGGCCGTCAACGACGACGACACGCAGATGGTCAAGAACGGCGTGACGCTGCTGATCGACTCCATGAGCCTGCAGTACCTGATGGGCGCAGAGATCGACTACAAGGAAGACCTGCAGGGCGCCCAGTTCGTGATCAAGAACCCGAACGCGACGACCACCTGCGGCTGCGGATCGAGCTTCTCGGTCTGAGCGCGTGTCGCCCAGCACTTTGCAAAAGCCGCCCCTGGGCGGCTTTGCTGTTTTCTGAGCCATGGCATCCACCTTGCCGACCCCTTCGACGGACCCGCAGCGGGAGCGCTCGCTGAAGCTGCTGCTGTGGCTGGTGGCCGTCGGCTTCTTCATGCAGACGCTGGACGCCACCATCGTCAACACGGCGCTGCCGGCGATGGCGGCCAGCCTGGGCGAGAGTCCGCTGCGCATGCAGTCCGTCGTCGTTGCCTACTCGCTGACGATGGCCATGCTGATCCCGGCCTCCGGCTGGATGGCTGACCGCTTCGGCATGCGGCGCGTCTACGTCGGCGCCATCCTGCTCTTCGTGCTGGGCTCGGTGCTGTGCGCCATGTCGCACAGCCTGGCCCTGCTGGTGACTGCGCGCGTCGTGCAGGGCCTGGGCGGCGCGCTGCTGCTGCCGGTGGGCCGGCTGGTCGTGCTCAAGACCTTCCCGCGCGAGCGCTTCCTGCAGGCGATGAGCTTCGTCGCCATCCCCGGCCTCGTGGGACCGCTGATCGGTCCGACGCTGGGCGGCTGGCTCGTCGAGGTGGCGTCCTGGCACTGGATCTTCCTCATCAACGTGCCAGTGGGCGTCGTCGGCGCGCTGGCCACGCTGCGCTACATGCCCAGGCCTGCCGCCGCGGCCGTGGGCCGCTTCGACATGGCGGGCTATCTGCTGCTGGCCTTCGGCATGGTCGCACTGTCGCTGGCGCTGGACGGGCTCTCGGGCCTGGGGCTGCGCCAGGCGTCCGTCCTCGTGCTGATGATCTTCGGTCTGGCCAGCCTCGCGGCCTACTGGTTGCATGCGCTGCGCCGCCCCGACCCGCTGTTCTCGCCCAGCCTGTTCCAGGTCGGCTCGCTGCGCATCGGCCTGCTGGGCAATCTGTTCTCGCGGCTGGGCAGCTCCTGCATGCCCTTCCTGATCCCGCTGCTGCTGCAGGTGACCATGGGCTATTCGCCCGCGCAGGCCGGCATGATGATGCTGCCGGTCGCCATCGCCAGCATGTCGATGAAGCGGCTGACGACGCCGCTGATCACGCGCCACGGCTACCGCCGCGTGCTGGTGGTCAACACCTTGCTGGTGGGGCTGACGATGGCCAGCTTCGCGTTCGTGTCGCCGGATCAGCCGCTCGTCGTGCGCATCGTGCAGCTGGCCCTCTTCGGTGCGGTGAACTCCATGCAGTTCACCGCCATGAACACGCTGACGCTGAAGGACCTGGGGCCGTCGGCGGCCAGCAGCGGCAACAGCCTGCTGTCCATGGTGCAGATGCTGGCCATGGGCATGGGTGTCGCTGCAGCGGGCGCCGTGCTGGCGGCGTTTGCGGCCTTCTTCGGCGGCGAGGGCGTGCACACGCTGTCGTCCTTCCGTGCCACCTTCGCCACCATGGCCTTGATCACCATCGCATCGGCCGGCATCTTCTGGCAGCTCGACGCGCGGGACAGTGCCGCCACGGCGGCACGCCGTGAACAGGACGTGGAAGCCGGCTAGGCCGGGTGGAGGGCGCCCAGCACTCGGGGCCCCGCGGCGCCGGTGACGGCCGGCAGGTTGCCGGGCAGGCGCGCCATGAAGCGATGTGCCAGCCAGGCGAAGGCGGCGGCCTCGACCTGGTCCACCGGCAGGCCGCGCTGCGCGCTGCTCTGCACGGCGAGGCCCGGCAGCAGCGCCGCCAGGCGCTGCATCAGCCGGCCGTTGAGCGCGCCGCCGCCGCAGGCGATCAGCGTGCGGGCCGCGGGCATCTGGGCGTCCAGGTCGTCGGCCACGCAGCGGGCGCTGAGTTCCAGCAGCGTGGCCTGCACATCCTCTGGGGCCAGCCCGGGCGTGAGCCGGGCCTCCAGCCAGGCCAGGTGGAAGAGGTCGCGCCCCGTGCTCTTGGGCGGCGGCAGCTTGAAATAGGGCTCGGCCAGCAGCGCGGCCAGCAGGTCCGGCAACACCTGGCCTGTGGCGGCCCAGGCGCCATCGGCGTCGTAGGGCATGCCGCGGTGGCGGGCGATCCAGCCGTCCATCAGGCAGTTGGCCGGCCCGCAGTCGAAGCCGCCGGTGTGGCCATCGGCGAACAGCAGGCTGAGGTTGCTGATGCCGCCCAGGTTCAGCACGGCGGCATCCTGGCCGGCCGTGCCGAACACGGCGCGATGGAAGGCCGGCACCAGGGGCGCCCCCTGGCCGCCCGCGGCGACATCGCGGCTGCGCAGGTCGCAGACCACGTCTATGCCGGTCTGCTCGGCCAGCAGCGCACCGTTCAGCAACTGGGTCGTGTAGCCGTCAAAGCCGCCCGGCTGGTGGCGCACGGTCTGGCCGTGGGCGCCCAGTGCGGCAATCTGCTGGCGACACGTGCCCGTTGCCTCCAGCAGCTGCGAGACGACGTCGGCATAGGCGCGTGCCACCGCGTTGGCGGCCAGCGCGGCACGGTGCAGCTCGTTGTGGCCGGGCGCGTTCAGCGCCAGCAGTTCGTCGCGCAGTGCCGTGGCAAAGGGCGCGTGCACATGGCCGCCTGCGGCGAGCTCGTCGGCGTCGAAGAGCACCGCATCGACGCCGTCGAGCGAGGTCCCCGACATCAGCCCGATGTAGAGCCGGCGCGGCTCAGTCGGCAGCAGAGACACCATCCATCGTTTCGGCAACGGCCAGCTGGGTCTTGACGCTGGCGACGGTCTGCTGGAACTGTGCCTTGGCGTAGTTCGGCAGCGTGACGGCCTCGGAGGCCCGGGCGATGGCGCGCGGGTCCACATGGCGGCCGCCGACGCGGAACTCGAAGTGCAGGTGCGGGCCGGTGGCCCAGCCAGTCGAGCCGACGGCGCCGATGCGCTGGCCCTGCTCGACGCGCTGGCCCTTCTTCACGTCGATCTTGCTGAGGTGGGCGTAGACCGTGCTGCGGTCCCCGCTGTGGCGCACCTGCACGACGTTGCCGAAGCCGTTCTGCCAGCCGGCCACCTCGACGGTGCCGTCGCCCACGGAGCGCACGGCCGTGCCGGTCGGCGCGCCGTAGTCGACCCCGTTGTGCTGGCGCCAGGTCTGCATGATGGGGTGGAAGCGCATCGCGAAGCCGGAGGTGATGCGCGAGAACTCCATCGGGCTGGACAGGAAGGCGCGGCGCTTGCTCTGGCCGTCGAAGCCGTAGAAGCTGGCCTTGCCGGTGGCGCTGTCCTTGAAATAGACCGCCGAGTAGGTCTTGCCGTTGTTCGTGAACTCGCCGGCCAGCAGGCGGCCGACGCCACCGTCCCAGGTGATGGGCTCGCCGTCGGCGGTCAGCATCTCATAGACGATGCTGAAGCGGTCGCCCTTGCGCAGTTCGCGGTGGAAGTCGATATCGCCCGAGAACATGTCTGCCATCTGCGAGGCGATGGCGTCGGGGATGTTGGCGTCGTCGGTGGCGGCGAACAGCGAGCTGCGGATGGTGCCGCTGCCCAGTGCCACCTGGGCCTGCAGCGGCGCGGTCTCGGTGCGGGCGCTGAACTGCGCGCCGTCGCGGGCGATGGTCAGGCGCGTGAAATGACTGCCCTGCTGCTCGACCTTCTCGGCCGGGAAGCGCACGACGATCTTCTGCACCTGGCCCGAGGCATCGGCCGTCAGGTGGACCATCTTGCCGGCGCGGCCCTGGAACACGCGGCGGGCCAGCGGGTCGGTGCGCAGAAAGGCTGCGGCGGCGGGGTCGAAGGCGCCAGCGCGCTTCAGCAGGCTGTCCGGCGTGTCGCTGGAGCGGGTGGCCTCGGCGCGGGTCAGGCCGATGGCGTGGCTGGCGAGTTCGTCGAGCTGGGCCGAGATGTCGGCCATGGGGACGGTCTCGACCAGCGTGCGGCGCGGCAGTTCAGCGGCATCCGGCGCCAGCGGCGCGATACCGAAGGCGGTCACGGCAAAGCAGCTCAGGACGCCCACGACGCTGGCGGTGAGCGCGCGCGGATGCCTGGCGGCAAAGGTTTCGGCGTTTTTCAGCGCTGTTTGAAGCTGATGGAGACGTTTCTGGACTGCGGTCACGCTCTGCATCCCGGGGTTGTCGCTGGGGCAATCCCGGCCGGGCCGGTTCCACGCGAGGGCCAGCAACGAGGCGGCCTTAAAATCCTGGCGGTTGTGTTGAAGCAACACCCCCGATTCGAAGGTGTGAATTCTACCGGCATTGCCCTACCCGGCATGCCGGTTTACCCCGATGGATCAATAACTTAACACTTTCGTTCGGCTTGTTGCCGAACGCGCTGCGCCATGTCCGACGCTCCCCAATATCCCGTCACCGATGCCGTCCTCGAGGCCCTGGCCATCACCCGCCGCGGCGTGGACGAACTGCTGCCCGAGGCCGAATGGACGAAGAAACTGGCGCGCTCGGCTGCGACGTGCGTGCCGCTGCGCATCAAGCTGGGCCTGGACCCGACTGCGCCCGACATCCACGTCGGCCACACCGTGGTGCTCAACAAGATGCGCCAGCTGCAGGACCTGGGCCACCAGGTCATCTTCCTGATCGGCGACTTCACGTCGCTGATCGGCGACCCGTCCGGCCGCAACGCGACGCGCCCGCCGCTGACCAAGGAGCAGATCCAGGCCAACGCCGAGACCTACTACGCCCAGGCCAAGCTGGTGCTGGATCCCGCGCGCACGGAGATCCGCTACAACTCCGAATGGAGCGAGCCGCTGGGTGCGGCCGGCCTGATCCAGCTGGCGGCCAAGTACACCGTCGCCCGCATGATGGAGCGCGACGACTTCACCAAGCGCTTCGCCGCGCAGACGCCGATCTCGGTCCACGAGTTCCTCTACCCGCTGATGCAGGGCTACGACTCCGTTGCACTGAAGAGCGACCTGGAGCTGGGCGGCACCGACCAGAAGTTCAACCTGCTGATGGGCCGCCACCTGCAGCAGGAGTACGGCCAGGAGCCGCAGTGCATCCTGACCATGCCGCTGCTGGAGGGGCTGGACGGCGTCGAGAAGATGTCCAAGTCCAAGAACAACTACGTGGGCATCACCGAGCCGGCCAACAGCATGTTCGCCAAGATCCTGTCCATCAGCGACCCGCAGATGTGGAAGTGGTACGAGCTGCTGTCCTTCAGGTCGCTCGCCGAGATCGGCGCGCTGAGGGCCGAGGTCGAGGGCGGTCGCAACCCCAAGGACGCGAAGGTCATGCTCGCCAAGGAGATCACGGCGCGCTTCCACAGCGCGGCGGCGGCGGATGCGGCCGAGGCCGACTTCAACAACCGCGCCAGGGGCGGCATCCCGGACGAGATTCCCGAGGTGACGCTGGCCGGTGCGCCCATGGGCATCGCCCAGGTGCTGAAGGCGGCCGGCCTCGTCGCATCCACCGGCGAAGGCCTGCGCATGGTCGAGCAGGGCGGCGTGCGCCGCGCCGGCGAGGTCATCGCGGACAAGGGCCTCAAGCTCGACGCCGGCGAGCATGTGCTGCAGGTCGGCAAGCGCAAGTTTGCGCGGGTCGTGCTGAGCTGATCGCCGCGGGCCTGTCGCGGGCGCCTGGCCCCGGCGACGGCCCGCACCAGCCTGAAGGCGGACAGGAGGCCGCCCTGTCAGCCGAATCCGATTTCGCGCCGCCCGCGTCCACGGGTGCTGCGCCGCTCCCACAATGAATCAACTTCAAGGGGCGGCCATGTCGGATCCTCAACCGGTGAAAGCGCGCCCGCCCGTGGCGACGGACGGGGCGGGCACCGGCGCGCCGCCGGTACCGTCCCCGCGCGACGCGCGACGCGTGATGCTGCACATGCCGGTGGATGTGCGCGGCCTGTCGCTGGCCGTCATCGCGACCCTCTTGTTCCTGTATGCGCTGCAATGGTCGCGTGACGTGATGGCGCCCATCCTGTCGGGCGTGATCCTCAGCTATGCGCTGGCGCCGGTGGTGTCCAGGCTGCAGCGGCTGCGCGTGCCGCGTGCGCTGGGCGCGTCGGTGCTGCTGTGCGTCATCGTGGGCATGCTGGCCTGGGGTGCGTCGGCGCTGGGCGGGCAGGTGGATGCGCTGATCGACACCGTGCCGGCCGTCACCCAGCGGGTGCGCGAGATCTCGCAGCGCATCGCGGGCCGCGAGTCCACGCTGGAGCGCGTGCGCGTGGCCGCGGACGACCTGACGGCTGCCGCCGGCGTGGCCGCGTCCACCAGCGCCGCCTCCGGCGTGCCTGCCGCGCCGAGGGCTGCGCCATCGCGCCAGCCGGCCGGGAGGCCGCCGCCGGCCACCGCGGCCGAGCATGCAATCGACGTGCGCGGCTACCTCGTGACCGGCACGCTGGGAGCCGCGTCCTTCCTCACCAAGCTGTCCATCGTGCTGCTGACGGCGCTTTTCATCCTGGCCTCGGGCAGCAGCTTTCGGCGCAAGATGGTGAAGCTCGCGGGCAGGAGCTTCACGCAGAAGAAGCTGACGGTGGAGACGCTGGACGAGATCACCTACCAGATCCAGCGCTACCTGCTGGTGCAGGTGGGCGTGAGCGTCGCGGTGGGCGTCTGCACGGGTTGCGCGTTCATGCTGCTGGGGCTGTCCAACGCTGGCGCCTGGGGCCTGGCGGCCGGTCTCACCAACCTCGTGCCCTATGTGGGCGCGGCCGTGTTGAGCGGCGCCGCCGCCATCGTGGCGCTGGTGCAGTTCGGCACGCTGGAGATGGCGCTGGCGGCGGGCGGCGTCGCGCTGATCATCCATGCCGTGGCCGGCAACGTGCTCGCGCCCTGGTGGACGGGGCGCGCCAGCAAGATGAGCCCGGTCGCCGTGTTCGTCGCCGTGCTGGTGTTTGGCTGGCTGTGGGGCGTGTGGGGGCTGCTGCTGGGCGTGCCCATCCTGCTGGTCGTCAAGTCCGTGTGCGACCACGTGGACGACCTCAAGCCGGTGGGCGAGCTGCTGGGGCCGTGAACGGCCCCTGGAAGGAAAAAGGGAGGCCGAGGCCTCCCTTGTGCACTTACGGCTTCACCGGCCGCAGGTAGGGGCCCGGCTTGACGACCGGGACGGGCTGCTCGGCGATGCGGCGCTGAAGCTCCGCGATCGCCGCGTCCAGTTGCGCATCCTGCCCCATGAAGGTCGCGCGCGGCGGGTTGTCGACGTCGATGTCCGGCGTCACGCCCACGCCCTCGATGAGGAAGCGGCCCTCGGCGTCGATCTGGCCCGTCTCGGCGGCACGCATGATGCCGTTGTCGACGAGGCGGTTCTGGTCCGACAGCCACACACCTGCGCCGGAGCTGCGCTTGCCGATGACGGGGCCCAGCTTGAGGCGTTTGAAGCCTTCGGCGAAGGTCTCGCCGTCGCTGTAGGTGTCCTCGTTCATCAGCACCACGGTGTGGCCGCGGTAGACGTTCTGCATGTTGGGGTTGACCGGCGTGCCGGCGGGCGAGCGCGGCTGCCAGAAGGCCCAGGCGCGGCGCAGCAGCTTCTCCAGGATCCAGCTGTCGATGTTGCCGCCGTTGTTGTAGCGCACGTCGATGATGAGGCCGTCGCGGTCACTGGCGGCGTAGAACTCGCGCACGAAGTCGGCGATGTCCGCCGCGCCCATCGCGCGCAGGTGCACGTAGCCGATGCGGCCCTGGCCGGCCTGCTCGACGGCGCGGGCGCGGCCGACGCGCCAGTCGTTGTAGCGCAACTGGTTCTCGCGCAGCTGCGTCACCGGCGTGACGATGCGCTGCACCACCCGGCCGTCGGCCAGTCTCACGTCCAGCAGCACCTGGCGGCCGGCCTGGCCGCGCAACAGCTCCAGGATGTGTGGCGCGTCGGCGGTCTGGCGGCCGTTGATGGCCGTGATGACGTCGCCCACCTTCAGGTTCACGCTGGCAGCGGCCAGCGGCGGCGCTTCGGACGGCAGCTCGGCTTCATGGCCGTAGATGGCGTCGATGCGCCAGCCGCCCGGCGCCTTGGAGAAGCGCCCGCCCAGGCCGGCCAGGCCCGGTTCGTCCGGCGAGGGGCGGGTGTCGCCCGCACCGATCTGGCTGTGCAGCGCGCTCACCTCGCCCACCATCTGGGCCATCAGCTCGGCCAGCTCGAAGCGGTCGGTCACGCGGTCCAGCAGCGGCTCGTACTTGGCGCGCGCGGCCGTCCAGTCCACGCCGTGCATGTCCTTGTCGTAGAAGTGGTCGCGGTGCATGCGCCAGGCATCGGCGAACATCTGCTTCCACTCGGCGCGCGGCTGAGTGGCGATCTGCCAGTCGCTCCAGCGCACCTGGGACTTGCCCAGTTCCGTCGGCAGCTTGGGCGCGGCGTCGACGATGAGCACCTCGGGTGCCGCGCCGCCGCTGAGGTTGCGCACCACCATCAGCTTCTTGCCGTCGGCGCTGACGGCATAGGAGCGCACGTCGCCGGCCAGGACCTCGGCCGGGCCGCCCTGGTTGTCGATGGCGATGGACTTGAGCTGGCTCTTGCCGTCGAGGTCGCGGTCCAGGAACCACAGGCGCTTGCCCTCGGCGCGCAGCGCGCGGTAGTTGCCGGCCGGCACGGGCAGCTCGTACAGCCGAGACGCCAGGCCCTCGAAGACGATGGCCGGCTTGGCCGGCTTCTTGTCTTCCGGCTTCTTGTCCTTTTCGTCGGGCTTGCGCTCGGTGGCGTCCTTGTCGGCCACCTTGCGCTCCTCCGCCTTTTTCTCGGCGGCGGATTCCAGTTCGTCCTTGGGCGCGAACGGCGAGCGCAGGCCCGGCTGCAGCGCCAGCGCGTAGAGCTTGGTGCGGAAGCCGAAGAAGGGGCCGGTGTTGCGGTCACCCCAGGGGCCGCCGGGGCCGGTCGTCTGGAAGTTGCGTGCGGAGGCCAGATAGAGCCACTGGCCGTCGGGGCTGAAGCTGGCACTGCCAGTCTCGTAGCGGTCGGTGGTCAGCGTGTGCGTGCGGCCGTCGGGCAGATGGTGCAACTGAAGCTGCTCACGGTTCGCGTTGCGCAGCGGCAGCGTCCAGGCCAGTGTCTGGCTGTCGGGGCTCCAGGCCTGCAGGTCGGGCACGCCGGGCAGCTTGTTGCGGCCGATCTCGCGCGTCACACCCTTGCCGGCGGGGGCCTTCAGGTCGGTCAGCCAGATACGACCTTCCTTGTCCGTGTGCGCCAGCCATTTGCCGTCCGGCGACGGCAGCAGCGCGCGGCGCTGCATCGCGCCGCCGCTGGTGAGGCGCTCGGGCTGGCCGCTGCCGTTGGCCGCAAAGCGCCAGACCTCTTGCTCGCCGCTGAAGTCGCAGAACGCCAGCACGCTCTTGCTGTCGCTGGTGAACTCGGCCTGCTTGCAGCGGCCGTCGGCCGGCTGCGGCAGCTCGGCGCGGCGCAGCTGCTGCACGCCCTGCGTCGCGAGATGGCCGCGGGCGGACAGCAGCACGCGCTCGCCGTTGGGCGCAAAGGCCGTGTCGACGAGGAAGTCCTGCGGCTTCTTGATCCAGCGTTCGCGCTGCTGGTCGAAGTCGCCGCCCAGCGTCACGTCCAGCTTGCGCGGTGCGGCGGGCTGCGCCAGGTCGACGAGGTAGAGGTCGGCGCCCAGCGCGTAGACGACGCGGCTGCCGTCGATGGACGCATGGCGGATATCCCAGCCCTTGTGCGTGCTGTGCTGGCGCAGGTCGCCGCCCTTGGCATCGACCGACCACAGGTTGACCGTGCCGTCGCGGTCGGACAGGAAGGCGATGCGCTCCGCGCCGCCGGCCCGGTAGGGCATCGGGCGGCGGTCGTTGCTGCCTTCGGCGAGCAGCGGTCTGGCCTCGGCATTGCCGCCCAGGTCCAGTGCCCACAGTCGCGCGATGGCGCCGCCGCGGTACTGGCGCGCGTTGTCGCTGCGCAGGCCGCTGCGGGTGAAGTACAGCGTCCGGCCGTCGGCGCTCAGCGCGGCGTCGCTGGCCTGGCCCACGGGCAGCTGGCGGCGCTGGCCGGTCTTCACGTCCAGCGCGAACAGCTGCGAGCCCGGACGGGCGTCCAGGCTGGTGTAGAGGACCTCGCCCGCGGCCGTGAAGCCCCAGACGCGCATGCCACCGCCTTCCCAGGTCAGGCGCCTGGGCACGCCGCCGGCGGCGGGCATCAGGTAGATCTCGGTGCCACCGTCGTACTGCGCCGTGAAAGCCAGCCAGCGGCCATCGGGCGACACGGCAGGCTGGTTCTCCTGGCCCGGGTGGGTGGTCAGCCGCTGGGCTTCGCCGCCGGCCAGGCCGACGCGCCAGAGGTCGCCCTCGGCGACGAGATAGATCTGCTCACCGTGCAGCGCGGGCTGGCGGTAGAAGCCGGCGATGCCGGCCCAGGTGGCCGGGCTCGCCGTGGCGAGCAGGGCGGTCGTGGCCGACAGGACGGCCAGACGGAAGCGTGACATTCAGGGTCTCCTCGAAGAGGCGCGATTGTGTGGGGTGCCGCAAGGGCCGGAGATTCGTCACGGCGCCGGTACCACCCGGCCGACGGCGCTGGGTGGCTACCCCCCGGATTCGAGGGGCAGGATTCATCGTATTGACCAATTCTGACGTGATAGTCAGAGTCGTTACTGTCCTTCAAACGTCTCTGGAGAACGCATGTCCCCCAAGTTCCTGCTCGCCTCGGCTGGCCTGATGGCCGCGCTGTCCGCCCACGCCACGGTGTCCGTGACCGGCCCGTCCTTCACCTACAGCCAGAATTTCGACAGCCTGCCCGCCTCGGGCAGCGTCACCTTCGTCAACGATTCGACGCTGCCGGGCTGGAGCCTGTACCGCAGCAACGGCACCGCGCTGACGGTGACTGCCGGCAACGGCAGCAACAATGGCGGCGGCTTCTACAGCTTCGGCACCGGTACGTCCAGCGACCGTGCGTTGGGCTCCGTCGCCAGCAGCTCCACCGGCACGATGAACTACGCGCTGGCCCTGACCAACAACAGCGGCGCTGCGCTTGCCGGCTTCACGCTGCTGTATGACGGCGAGCAGTGGCGCAACGGCGGCAACACCAACGTGCAGTCGCTGACCTTCGACTACGGCTTCGGCAGCAGCTACAGCACCGTGGCCTGGCAGAGTGCCGGCGCCGGCTTCAACTTCAACTCGCTGGTCAACACGGCCACCGCGGGCACCGTGGACGGCAGCAGCGTCGGCAAGACTGCCAACATCGGCGGCACCGTGACGACCGGCTGGGCCGCGGGCCAGACGCTGTGGGTGCGCTGGACCGACATCGACGACGTCGGCGCCGACCACGGCCTGGCCATCGACAACGTGCGCTTCAACGCCGTGGCCGCCGCCGTGCCGGAGCCCAGCACCTACGCGATGCTGCTGGCCGGCATCGGCGCCATCGGCTTCATCGCGCGCCGCCGCCGCAGCTGAGCGGTCCGCGCCTCGTACCGCACGACGGCCCCTCGCGGGGCCGTCGGCTTTTCATCGGGCCGCGATGCCAGCCGCCACCTGGCCGGCCGGCACATGGGCCGCGGCGCTCTCGACATGGCCGGCCTGGTCGTCGAAGAAGAAGTCCGGCTCGAACTCGCGCAGGAACTCGCCCTTGGCCAGGCCGCCGAGGAACATCGCCTCGTCGACCCCGATCTGCCAGTCCATCAGCGTGCGGATGGCGCGCTCGTGGGCCGGCGCGCTACGCGCCGTGACCAGCGCCGTGCGGATCCTCATGCCCGGCGCCTGCTGCAGCCGGTGCAGCGCCTCCAGCACCGGTTTGAACGGCCCGGCCGGCAGCGGCTGGCGGGCGCGCTCGCTCTCATGCTCGCGGAAGGCCGCGAGGCCGTCACGCTGGTAGACCTGCTCGGCCTCGTCGGAGAACAGCACCGCGTCGCCGTCGAAGGCGATGCGCAGCTCGTCCGGATGCTCGGCCGAGGCTTGGGCGGCGAAAGGCATCACGCGCGCCGCGGCGACGCCGGCAGCCAGTGCCTGGCGCACATCGGCGTCGTTGGCCGACAGGAACAGCTGGGCCGACAGCGGCCGCAGATAGCGCCAGGGCGCCGCGCCGCGCGTGAACACGCCGCGCTCCACCGCGAGGCCGTAATGGGCCGCCGAGCGGAACACGCGCAGGCCCGAGATGGGGTCGTTGCGCGACAGCACCACCACCTCCACCCGCTGCACGCCGCCGGCATTGAAGGCCAGCAGCTTCTTCACCAGCGAGAAGGCCACGCCGGGACGGGCAGGCTCGTCGATCAGGCGCTGCTGCAAGGCCATGTAGGCGTGGTCGTCCTCGGCCTCGTAGACCTGGTTCTCGGCCTCGAAATCGAAAAGGGCGCGCGACGAGATCGCCACGACGAGTTGACCGCTGAGGCTGGCTGGCATGGCTGCCGATGATAGGGGGCGGCGTCGTGTCGCCGCGCCGGCGCGGATTCCGTGAAGCAATCCGCGCAAACCAAGGGTTTACCCTTGAAAAAGACTGGCAAACCGGCGGCCCGGCCGCGAACATGCGGGGTTTTGCCCGCGTCCGCTGCGGCGGCCGCACCAACCGAGTGTCCCCATGTCCTCCATCGCCATCGCCCGCCAGGGCTCCATCGGCCGCCGGCTAGCGCTGGTGCTGTCCTGCATCCTGGGCCTGTCCCTGTTCGCCAGCATCGTCGCCATCTGGCAGCTGCGCGAGCTGGGGGCGGAGGTGGAGGAGATGCTGAACCGCAACCTGAAGGTGGAGCGCGCGGCGGTGGACTGGATGCGCAACACCAGCTCTGGCGTGCAGCGCGCCGCGGCCATCGCGAAGAGCAGCGACGCCTCGCTGGTCGAGTACTTCGCCCCGGCCACGGCCGCGGCCATCCAGGAGACCAGCGAACTGCAGAAGCAGATCGAGGCGGCGCTGACCTCGGCCGAGGAGCGCGCGCTGTTCACCCGCATCGGCGAGCTGCGCAAGGCCTACCTGGCGGCCCGCGAGGCCGTCAACAAGGCCAAGAAGGAGGGCGATGCCGCGGGCGCGGCCAAGCTGTTCGCGGAGCGCTTCGAGCCCGATTCAAAGACCTATCTCGACGCCGTGGCGGATCTCGCCAGGCGCCAGCGCGCGCAGCTCGACGCGTCGGCCGTGAAGGTGGAGGCGCTGCGCGCGCTCACGATGTGGCTGCTGGCCGGCTGCACGGCGCTGGCGCTGGCCGTCGGCATCGCGCTGAGCGTTGCGTTGACGCGCGGCATCACCGGTCCGCTGCGCGCGGCCGAGCGCGCGGCCCGCGCGATCGCCGACATGGACCTGACCGGCGCGCCCCAGCGCCACTATCGCAACGACGAGACCGGCCAGTTGCTGCGCGCCATCGACGCGATGCGGGAGGCCTTGCGTCGGGCGCTGCACGAGGTGCGTGTCGTCGTGGACAACATCTCCACGGCCAGCACGCAGATCGCGAGCGGCAACCTGGACCTCAGTGCCCGCACCGAGCAGACGGCCTCCAACCTGGAGGAGACAGCCAGTGCGATGGAGGAGCTGACCAGCACGGTGCGCCAGAGCGCCGATTCGGCCGCCCAGGCCAACCAACTGACCGGCTCCGCGGCCGACGTGGCCCGGCGCGGCGGCAGCGTCGTGGCCGAGGTCGTCGGCACGATGACCGAGATCCACCAGTCCAGCCAGAAGATCAGCGACATCATCGGCACCATCGACGGCATCGCCTTCCAGACCAACATACTGGCGCTGAACGCGGCCGTCGAGGCGGCCCGGGCCGGCGAGCAGGGCCGGGGCTTTGCCGTCGTCGCGGGCGAGGTGCGCACGCTGGCCCAGCGCAGCGCCGAGGCTGCCAAGGAGATCAAGACGCTGATAGGCGCGAGCGTCGACCGGGTCGAGGCCGGCACGCGCCTCGTCGGCGACGCGGGCCAGACGATGACCGAGATCGTCGAAAGCGTGCAGCGCGTGACCGACATCGTGGGCGAGATCAGCACGGCCGCAGGCGAGCAGAGCCAGGGCATAGGCCAGATCAACCAGGCGGTGGCTGAGCTGGACCAGATGACGCAGCAGAACGCCGCGCTCGTCGAGGAATCCACGGCCGCCGCCGAGAGCCTGAAGGAACAGGCCAGCCGCCTCAGCGACGTCGTCGCGACGTTCCGTCTGCACTGACCCCGACGCGCGCAGCGTCATCGTCCCTCAGGCACCCCCACGGAACCGGCCTTGCCGGGCCATTGGGGGAGCCCCTCGAGGGGCCGCAGCCTCGTCGCGAAGCGAAGGCTATTTGACCCAGGTGTTGAGCTGGATGATGGGCAGCAGCACGGCCAGCACGATGAGCAGCACGATGGCGCCCATTGCGACGATGAGCAACGGCTCCAGCAGCGTGGCTGCCGCCATCGAGCGGCGCTGCACCTCAACGCCAAGCTGGCGCGCGGCGCGGCCCAGCATCTCGGGCAACTGGCCGGTCTGCTCGCCCAGGCGGGCGAACATCGCGAGGATGCCGGGGAAGCGCTTCTTGCCGGCCAGTGCCGAGCCCAGCGGCGCGCCTTCGCGCACCTGCACCAATGCATCCAGCGCATCGGCCTGCATCGCGCGGTTGGACAGCGTCTCGGCCGCAGCCTGCAGCGCCTTCAGGATGGGCACGCCGGCGCCAGCCAGCATGGCCAGAGTGCCTGCAAAGCGCGCCGCGTTGTAGCCGCGGGCCAGCCGCCCCACCAGCGGCAGGCCCAGGATGCCGGCGTCAAAGCGCAGCCGGAAGGCCGGGGCCTTCAGCGCGAAGCGCAAGGCCGCGCCGCCGGCCACCAGGCCGGCCAGCAGCGCCCAGCCCCAGGTGCGCACGAAGTCGCTGATGGCCAGCATCGCGACGGTCAGCACCGGCAGCGTGCGCTTGGAGCTGGTGAACACCGTTGCGATCTGCGGCACCACGTAGGTGACGAGGAAGATGACGATGAATACCGAGATCAGCGACACGATGGCCGGGTAGGCCATGGCGCCGATCAGCTTGGCCTTCAGGTCCTGCCGCTCCTCCAGGTCGTCGGCCAGCTTCTCCAGCACCTGGCCCAGCGCACCGCTCTGCTCGCCGGCGGCGACGACGCCGCGGTAGACCTCGTCGAACTCGCGCGGCGCCGATGCCAGCGCGCGCGCGAAGGCGGCACCGGCGTTGACCTCGGCCTTGAGCTGGCTGATGAGCTCGCGCTGCTTGGAGTCCTCGCTCTCGTCGGCCAGGGCGGTGAGCGCGCGCTCGATGGGCAGGCCCGAACCGACCAGGCCGGCCAGCTGGCGCGTCCAGACCGCAAGCGCCGTCGGCCCGAACACGCGGCGCGTGAAGCGGCTGCCCTCCTGCGCGCCATGCTGCTGCACCACGTCGATGGACAGCGGCGTGAGGCCCAGCGCGCGCACGGCGGCGCGCGCGGCGCGCGGGTTGTCGGCCTCGATCAGGCCGCTGTTCTGCCGGCCGGCGTCGCTGAGGGCTTCGTACTTGTAGGCGGGCACGAGCGGTAACCTAGTCTCGGGTGACGCGCAGCACTTCTTCCAGCGACGTGACGCCGGCCTGGATCAGCCTCTCGCCGTCCTCGCGCATGGAGCGCAGGCCGTTGGCCACGGCGGCGGCGTGCAGTTGGCTCTCGGGCGCACGGTTGTGGATGAGGCCGCGCACGGCGTCGTCGGCCACCATCAGCTCGTAGACGCCCGTGCGGCCCTTGTAGCCGGTGTGGCCGCAGGCCTCGCAGCCCACGGGGTGCCAGCGGCCCTGCTCGTCGGAGCGCTTGCATGCCGGGCACAGCCGGCGCACCAGGCGCTGGGCCAGCACGCCCAGCAGCGAGCTGCTCAACAGGAAGGGCTCCACGCCCATGTCGGTCAGCCGCGTGACGGCGCTGGGTGCGTCGTTGGTGTGCAGCGTGGCCAGCACCAGGTGGCCGGTGAGCGAGGCCTGGATGGCGATCTGCGCGGTCTCGTAGTCGCGGATCTCGCCGATCATGATGACGTCCGGGTCCTGGCGCAGGATGGCGCGCAAGGCCTTGGCGAAGCTCAGGTCGATCTTGCTGTTGACCTGGGTCTGGCCGATGCCGGGCAGCTCGTACTCGATGGGGTCCTCGACGGTCAGCACGTTGGTGGTGCTGGTGTCCACGGTCTGCAGCGATGCGTAAAGCGACGTGGTCTTGCCCGAGCCGGTCGGGCCGGTGACGAGGACGATGCCGTGCGGCTGTTGCACCAGCTGCTTGAAGGCCGCAAGCACGCTGCCGTCCATGCCCAGGCCTTCCAGCGTGAACTTGGATTCGCTCTTGTCCAGCAGGCGCAGCACGGCGCGTTCGCCGTGGGCGCTGGGCAGCGTGGAGACGCGCACGTCGATGGCGCGGCCGCCGATGCGCAGCGAGATGCGCCCGTCCTGCGGCAGGCGCTTCTCGGCGATGTCCAGCTCGGCCATGATCTTCAGGCGCGAGATCAGTGCCGCGTGCAGCGCACGGTTGGGCTGCACCACCTCGCGCAGCGTGCCGTCGACGCGAAAGCGCACCGACGACGCTCGCTCATAGGGCTCGATGTGGATGTCGCTGGCGCCGTCCTTGGCCGCCTGCGTCAGCAGCGCATTCAGCATGCGGATGATGGGCGCGTCGTTGGCGGCCTCCAGCAGGTCCTCCACGGCGGGCAGGTCCTGCATCATGCGCGACAGGTCCACCGCGCTCTCCACCTCGCCGACGACGACGGCGGCGCTGGACTCGCTGCCCGCATAGGCCGCGTGAATGCGTTCGGCCAGCGAGTTCGCGGTCTCGGATTCGAGGCGGTCCACGGCGTAAAGGCGTTGCACCTCGGACAAGGTGGCCCAGCCGACCTCGGGTGGCGCCCACAGCGTCAACAGGCTGCCGTCGTCCTCCAGCAGCACGCAGTTGGCCTTCGCGAAGGCATAGGGCAGGGGGTGGCGGGTCGCGGCCATCGGTTTACTGCTGCGGCAGGGCCTTGGTCGGCGACGCCGTCTTGGGGTCGGGCAGCAGCGGCGCGCCGGTGTCGGGCAGGATGGCGCTCTTCTGCGGCTGGGCACCCTCCTGCACGGCGCGGATGCTCTGGTAGCGGTCCAGCGTCAACTGGTTGGCGCTCTCGGCGCTGCGCATGACGACAGGGCGCAGGAAGACCATCAGGTTGGTCTTCACGCGCGTGCGGTTCTTGCTGCTGAACAGGTTGCCGATCAGCGGGATCTTGGACAGGCCCGGCACGCCGTTGTCGCCGTCGGAGTATTCGTCCTTCAGCAGGCCGCCCAGCACGAGGACGTCGCCGTCGTCGACGACCACGCTGGTCTCGATGGCGCTCTTGTCCAGCGTGGGGCCGTTGACGCCGGTGGACGTCACCGAGGAGTTCTCCTGGTAGACCACCATGCGCACGGTGCCACCCTCGCCGATCTGGCTCTTGACCTTCAGCGTCAGGCCCACGTCCTTGCGGTCCACCGTCGTGAACGGGTTGACGGTGCCCCCGGTCGTCGTGCCCGTATTGGCGTAGGAGCCGGTCACGAAGGGCACGTTCTGACCGATGACGATGCGGGCCTCCTCGTTGTCCAGCGCCACCAGGTTGGGCGTGGACAGCACGTTGGCGCCGCTCTGGCTCTCGAAGAAGTTGGCCACCGCGCCCAGCGTGTAGACGCTGCCGAACTTCTTCAGCAGGCCGATGTTCAGGCCCGCCGGCGGGGAGCCGTTGGCCAGTGCGGTCGTCACGCCGGCCGTGCCGCCAGCCACGGCGCCGGTGGCATTGATGATGTTGGCCAGGCCGGTGCCGAAGTTGGTGCCCGCACCGGTGATGGTGCTGTCACCCTTGCTGCCGAACAGGTTCTGCCACTGCACGCCGAACTGGGCGGCCTTGGTGTTGTCGATCTTGACGATCAGCGACTCCACGTAGACCTGGGCGCGGCGCGAGTCCAGTTGCTCGATGACGGCGCGGACCTGGCGGTACAGCGGTTCGGGTGCCGTGATGACGAGGGAATTGGTCGACGGGTCGGCCTGCACGAAGCCGCCGGTGGAGGGGCCGGAGGACTGGCTCAGCGGCGCCGTCGCGGCGGCGGAGCTCAAGCCGCCCGCATTGGTGCCGGTGTTAGACGTCGCACCGGGCAGGCCCTGGCCCGGCGCGGCCAGCGAACCGGCGCCCGTCGGGCTGGTGCTGCCGGACGAGCCGCCGGCGCTGCCGCCCGCTGCGGCGGCGCCGAAGGCCGCGCGCAGCACGGTGGCCAGCTTCACGGCGTCGGCGTTCTTCAGGTAGACGACGCGGATGTTGTTGCCGCCGTCGGCGCTGGGCTGGTCCAGCTTGTCGACCATGGCGCGCACGGCGGCCAGGCGGGCCGGGTTGCTGGCGCGCAGGATGAGGCCGTTGGAGCGTGGGTCCACCAGCACGTTGACGGCGCTGCTGCCCTGCCCCGGCACGCCCGCGGCAATGGCGGTGCCGCCATCGGCCAGGCGCTGCACCAGCGGCGCCAGGTCGGCCGCGACGGCGTGCTTCAGCGGCACGATCTCGATGTCGCTACTGCCCGGCGTGTCCATGGCCGCGATGATCTTGGCGATGCGCTGCAGGTTGTCGGCGTAGTCGGTGATGACCAGGCTGTTGTTGCCCGGGTTGGCGTTGATGGTGTTGTTGGGGCTGATCAGGGGGCGCAGCACGGCCACGAGGTTGTTCGCGTTCTCGTGCTGGATGCGGAAGATCTGCGTCAGGATCTGGTCGCCGCGCGCGTTGCTGGTCTCGACGGCCACCGAGCCCGCCTGCAGCTTGGCGTCGGGCTCGGGCAGCACCTTCAGGAAGCCCGCCGCCTCGACGACGGTGAAGCCCAGGCCGCGCAGCGCCGCCAGGTAGTTGCGGTAGGCCTCGGCCACCGACACCGGCTGCTCGCTGTAGACCGTGATCGTGCCCTTGACGCGCGGGTCGATGATGATCTGGCGATTCAGCATCACGCCGATGGCGCGTGTCACGGCCTCGATGTCGGCGTTGACGAAATTCAGCGTGACCGGCGAACTGGCCTTGACGGCCGGGCCGGCGGGCTTGCCGCGCTGGACGGTGTCGGGCTGGGCGAGCGCGCTGCTGCTTGCCAGCAGCAGGGCGGCGAAGGCCGTGGCGGTGCGTTGGAGATTCATGATCATCCGATCGTCAGGACGGAGCGGGCCCCCTGGCGGCGCCCGATGATGTTCAGCAGATTGTTCAGCGCTTCCTCGCGGCCCGGCGCGGCGCCGGCCTCGCCGACGAAGCGGCTCTTGCCGCCGCTGCTGAGCGTGCCCGCGCCGGACAGCTGCAGCGCACCCTCCAGCGTGGACAGGTGCAGCAGGCTGAGGCCGGGATTGGCCGGATCGGCCGTCACGGTGAAGCGATAGCTGCCCAGCGGCGCGACGGTGGAGACGCGCGAGGACAGATTGAGCAGCTCCAGCTGCAGCTCGCCGAGCTGGCGCCAGCGGCCCTGCGCCCACTCCAGCCGCAGCTCGCGGGCCGACAGCCGCAGCGAGCCGCCCAGTTGCAGCGTGTTCCAGGGCGTGCCCAGGCCCGCCAGCAGGTCGGCCGGCAGGCGGGCCAGCCAGTCGGCCTTGGTGCCGACGCCGACCTCCATGTGCCCGAGCCCCGGCTTGATGTCCAGCAACAGCTCGCCATTGATACAGCAGTCCTGCCGGGCGGCCAGTTGCAGGCCCAGGCTCCAGGCCTGCAGCTTGGGCGCCATGCGCCAGTGCAGGCGGCCGGGCAGGGCGGCGGCGTCACGGCTGCCGGCGCCGCCGGTCAGCACCAGCACGCCCGAGCCGTTCCATACGCTGCCGCGCGTGTCGACGATGAGCAGGTGCTCGCCGGTCGCCGAGGCCAGCGCGCGCGCCAGCCAGCTCGCCGGCGCGAAGGCGATCAGCGCGCAGATGACGCCCACCAACCCGCCGAGCAGGCTCCAGCGCCTGGGCGTCAGATGGCGTACCGCGCGGCCACCGGCGTGGTTGCCGGCGAGCAAGGCGTCGTGGGCCGGTGCGCTTGTCCTGAGCCAGGCCATTAGTTGCTCCCCAGGCTGAGCACCAGCGTGCCGGCGTAACCCCTGGGGCCACGTGTCAGCTGGGCCTCGACGGGGCGGGCGCGGGCGGCCGAGCGCACCTCGGCCAGCCAGCCCTGCAGCGTCTCGGGCGTGATGCCGTTGAGCGTGATGACGGCGCGGTCGCCGGCCAGGTTCAGGCGCGCCGCGGGGCCGAGGTGTTCGACCGAGGCGGTCAGTGCCGCCTGGGCCTGGGCCGGCGGCACTGCCGGTGCGGCGCGCAGCGCGCGGGCCTCCTGGGCCTGGGCCTGCATCTGCTGAAGCTGCAGCTCGAGCTGCTCCAGCTCGGCGGGCGCCGTCCTCAGCGTGCGCAGCGCCGGTGCAAGCAGCAGGCTCCAGGCCACCAGCAGGCCCAGCAGCGCGCCGACGCCACCGAGCGCCAGGCGCTCGCGGTCGCCCAGGGCCTGCCATTGCGCCAGCGTCCGGGCCTGGGCCTGGCGGAACTGGGCGGCGATGCCCGCGCCACCGGCGGGGTTGCGGAAACTGGCCATCAGGGGCGTCCTCGCGGTGTGGCGCGGCTGATGGTCAGCTTGCCCTCGCTGGCGTCCAGCTGCCAGCCTTCGCTGCGCAGCTGGGTGCGGAAGTTGTCGATCTGGTTCGGTGCCCAGCCCTGGGCCGAGACGGTCAGCCGGCCGGGTTCGAAGGCCAGCGCGTCGGTGGGCGGGCGGTCGCCGGGCCAGGCGAGGGCGGCGGCACCGAGCAGGGTTTCGAAATCCTGCTCGCCAACGCTGCCGGCGCTGGCGCGCAGCAGGTCCAGTTGTTTTTGCATCTGCACCGGCGCATCGAGGATGGCGCGCACCTGCGGGAAGGCGTCGGTCAGCGTCGCCGTGACGGCGGCGCGGCGCGCGGCCAGTTCGCGGTGCTGGTGCCAGGCCCACAGGTTCAGCCCCAGCAGCTGCACAAGCGCCAGGCCGGCCAGACCGTAGCGCACCGGGCGCCAGGGCTTGCGCATCAGCGCGCGGCTGACGAGGCGCAGCGCGCGAACGCCGCGGGCGCGCGGCGCGAGGTCGAACTGGCGCAGGTTCCAGGCGTTGTCGACGACGGCCAGCGCGCGCCGGGCTGGCGTCTGCACGGTGACGGGGGTGCCGAGCCAGCGCTCGGCGGCCGTCGCGGTGGCGGGCGTGGCCGTCCATTGCGCGGCATGCACGAGGTCGGGCGTGAAGAACTGCCGCGCCAGACCGCCGTCCAGCGGCAGCGTCGCCACGCCGTCGGCATGGCTCCAGCGCAGCGCGATGCCGGCCGCGTCGCGCTCGCCCTGGGTCTCGAAGAAATGCCCGCGCGCCTGCTCGTCCGGCCAGGACAGCGGCGCGACGCGCTCGATGAACACCTGGGCGGCTTCCAGCTGGGCGAGATGGTCGGCCAGCCAGGGCCTGGAGGTGATGGCGACCCAGGCGCTGTCGCCACCCCGCGCATCAGGCTCCAGCGCGAAATGCAGTGCGTCGGGGTCGTCGAGCAAGGACTCCTCGAGCTTGCCGGCCAGTGCGGCACGCATCTGGCGGCCGGCGCGCGGCAACTCGACGCGGCGCCAGCTGACGTCGGACTCGGCGACGACGGCGACGACGCTGTCCGCCGCCGGAAGTGCCGCGGCGGCGGCGCGGCCCTCGGCGCCTGTCTCGCGGCCGTCCGGCGTCAGCACGTAGTCGTACTCGCGCGGTGCGTCGGCATTCGGCGTCTCGGGCGCGGCCCGGCCCGGCGCGTGCAGGCGCGTCCGGGGGGGCAGGAACAGCAGCAGGGTGCTCATTGGGGGTGTGATCAGGCGCGGCGCATTCTAGGAGGGGGTGATGAAGTTCCCGACGCCGGGGGCGGGCCTGGGGCGAGGATCTGTAGCCGGCGTCGAGTTCAAGCGTCTATCGATTCAGCAACTGGTTGATGCGCTCGCGCGCCAGCACGACCATGTTCAGGTCCCTGCGCTCGATCAGCGAGCGCTGTTCGAGCTGGCGCTCGTCCAGGCGCAGCCGGCCGGTGACGACGAAGAAGGACGAGGCCACGGACGCGCGGGTGCCTGTGGCCTGGGCCAGCGCGGCGGCCGGCAGGTAGGCGGCGGCATCGCTGGTCACATCCTGCAGCGGCTTAGCCTTGCGGCCCTGCACGAGGCGTTCGGCCGTGGCCAGGTCGACACCGTCGAACAGCGCCGCGATGACCTCGCGCGGCGCGGTGTTCAGGTTGACCGGCGTGGCCTTGGGCAGCAGCACGACATAGGGTCGCAGGCGCTGCAAGGTGTCGGCGTCAAGGCCGAACCAGGACAGCTGGTCGAGGCCGGCGGGTTGCAGCGGGCCGCTGTCAGCCGGCGGCTGGCTGGCGCCACTGGCCGGCGTCGGGAATGCATCGCGCAGGCCGGCGATGATGAGCGCGGCCGTGCCTGGCGGCGCATTGACCTGGCTGCACAGCCGCTCCAGCACGCGCTGCTCCAGCTCGGGCACCTTGGGGCCACCGAGCAGCGCGCGCAGGTTGTAGCGGCTCTGCGCGTCCTCGATGCTGCCAGACAGGAAGGCCTCGGGGCCGTCGTCGGCTGTCAAGGGGGCGGTCGCCAGGAAGGTGGACAGCCGCGCCTCGGCCAGTGGCACAGCCCAGGGCTCGCCGAGATGGTCGACGGGCTTGTTGCGGTTCTGCTTGGCGTCTTCCAGCAGGATCAGCCGCGCCCAGTCCAGCGCGCCCTGCAGGATCCAGGCGCTCTGCGCGCGCGCGCGGTCGGCGGCCTCGATCTGCACGGCGCGGTACTGCTGCCAGACCATGCCGGCCGCGAGACTGGCGATCAGCGTGACGATGATCATCGCGGTCAGCAGCGCCGCGCCGCGTTGTCGCAGGCGGGTCTTCATCGGACGGTGATCTCCAGCTCGCGCGTCAGCGTGCCGCTCAGGCCGCTGCCATCGGCGAACTGCATCGCGATGCGCAGGCCGGCCGGCGTCGGGTTGGCGGGTTTCTGGGGGCCCTCGGCGTTGCCGGTGGACTGGCAGTTGCTCCAGGCATTGCCCCAGTAGCAGTAGAACTGCCAGCCGGCCACGCCGTCGAGGGCGCGCAGCGCCGGGTTGCGCTGGGCGAGCTGCTGCAGGCCGCGCTGGCGCTGGTCCTCGAGGTCTTGCAGTGTGCGCACGGCCGGGCTCTCCCAGCGCCACAGGCTGCTCTCGCGCAGGCTCCACACGACGACTTGCAGGCCGGCCGTGGCCTGACGGGTCAACACGAGGTTGCCGCCATCGAAGGCCAGCGGCGGCACGGCGCTGTGGCTGTCCTGCAGTGCGCGCAGGTCGACCTCCCACTGCGCCAGCACGGTTTGCAGCCGTGCCGTCTGGGCCAGGCCGGCCTGCGCGATCTCGCGGCTCCTGACGAGGGCGTCGATGCCGCGCCAGGCCATGGCCGCCATGATGGCCATGACGAGCAGCGCCACCAGCACCTCGACCAGCGTGAATCCGCGCGACTTCATGCTCAGAACTTGCCCATGATGGTCGACAGGCTCAGCACGGGGCGGCCCTGGTCGTCGGCGACGTTGGCATCGACGCGGCGGAACAGCGGGTTGGGCGTGGGGCCGACCTTGAGCGTGCCGGTGTAGCTGCGGCCGAGCTGTTCGCAGCCGAAGGGGGATTCGCCGATGTCGGGGAACTGCTGGGTCAGGCGCAGCTCTGTCAGCAGGTTCTCGGCGCACCATTGTGCGGCGCTGACCTGGGTCAGGCGCTCGGCGTTGTTGGCCAGCGCGCCGGCAGCCTTGATGCCCGCGCCCAGCGCGATGGCGACGACGACCAGGGCGACGAGCACCTCGATCAGCGTGAAACCCCGTTCGCGGTTCATGGCGGCGTGACGATGTCGAAGGCGGCGAGGCCATCGGTGCCGAGCACGAGGCGCTGGTCGGCGAGCTGCAGGCGCAGGCGCTGGGCCGGGATGACGGGCTCGGGGCCCAGGGTCAGGCCGGGGTTGGCGGCGGTGGCGTTCTCTATGGTCACGGCCACCGGCTCGCCCAGCCAGCGGGTGGGCAGCTGGATGGTGGAGGGCAGGCCCTCGAAGCGGAAGTCGTCCCCGCTCTTCAGGCCCTTTGGGATCCAGCGCACGGTCAGGCCGGAGGCGCGGCTCTCGGCGCGCGCCGTCTCGAGCAGTGCGGCCAGGCGCTGGGCCTCGCGCTGCAGTTGCAGCTCGGCGGGGTCGCGCAAGGCCAGCGTGATCGTGGCACTGGTGATGGCGATCAGCGCCACCACGACCAGCAGTTCAATCAGCGTGAAGCCACGCGGCCTACTGCCAGGAACCGATGTCCGCGTCACGACCCTCGCCGCCGGCGCGGCCGTCGGCGCCAAAGCTGTACACATCGACCTCACCCTTCACGCCGGGGTTGGCGTACTGGTAGGGGTGGCCCCAGGGGTCGTTGGGCAGTTTCTCGAGATAGGGCTTCCAGTTCGGCGGTGGCGTGCCGACGGTGAGATTGTGCACGAGGGCGTCCAGGCCCTGCTCGGCGCTGGGGTAGCGCTGGTTGTCGAGCTTGTACATCTTCAGCGCCTGCATCAGGTTGTTGACGTCGGTGCGGGCGGCCGTGACGCGGGCGTCTTCGGCGCGATCCAGCACGCTGGGCACGACCAGGGCCGCCAGGATGCCGATGATGACGAGCACGACCAGCAGTTCGATGAGCGTGAAGCCGCGGGCGACGGCGCTGGCAAGAGGGGGGCGACGCATGTCTGGGAGCGTGGGGCGCGGAAGCAGCGGTGAGCAGGCCATCATAATGGGCCGATGCTTGCTCGATTGATGGCGTTTTCGGTGTGGCTGCTGCTCGGCGGCTCGGTGGCCTACTGGGGCCTTCAGCTGTTCGCGCGGCCGCTGGCCATGCCGGTCTCGGTGCTGCCGGCCGGCGAGGCGCGTTCGGCTCAGGTCGACCTGAGCCGGCTGCTCGGCGCGACGCCGGCGGAGGCCGGGCCGGCACCGGAGGCGGTGGCCTCGACGCGGCTTCGCCTGCTGGGCGTCGTCGCGCCCAAGAGCGCGCGCGCGGCCGAGGCCGGCGAGGGCGTGGCGCTGATCGAAGTGGACGGCGTGGCGCGCACGGTGCGCGTGGGCGCCATCGTCGACGGCGAGTTGCGCCTGCTGCGCGTGAACGCCCGCAGCGCCAGCCTGGGGCTGGCCGGCCAGGCGGCCAGCCAGATCCTGGAGATCAGCCCGCCGGCCGCGCCGGCCACGGGTTCGCTGCCGCCGGCCACGCCGTCGCCTACCGTGCTGGGCGGCGATCCGAACGCCGGTGGCCTGCCGCTGCGCGCCGGCCCGCCGGCACCGGTGCCGGCCACGATGCCCTCGGTCTATGGTGCGCCGCCGGCCCCGCCGGCGTCGGTGCCGGCCAGGAGCGAGTAACGGCGGAGTAACAGCGGCGCCGAGGCGCGTCAGGCGCCCAGTGCCGGCAGCTGGGTGCCGAGGTCGGGTCGCAGGGCGACGCGGGCCTCGGCCACCTCGTGCAGGTCGGTCAGCAGCGCCGCCGCCGCGCGGATCATGGGCCAGGCCAGCGCCGCGCCCGTGCCGTCGGCGCTGTCCATGCCCAGCTCCAGCAGGGCCGAGGCGCGGAACAAGGCCAGGGCCTCGTCCAGGCCACGGTGTACATGGCTGCGGCAGAACACGGCGTAGTCGGTGACCGGCGCGCAGATCAGCGAGGCGAGCTTGAGGGCCGCGCAGGCGGCTATGCCGTCGACGATGATGAGGCTGCGCTTGCTGGCCGCGACCAGCATGGCGCCGACCATGACCGCGATCTCGTGGCCGCCGAAGGCGGCGAGCACGTCCATGGGTTCCCTGGCGTCGCGGTGGCGGGCCAGGACGCCGTGCAGCACGTCCAGCAGGTGGACGAGGTCGTCCTGGCGCATGGTCGGGCCGGAGACGACAAAGTCGCGCACGGTCTGGTCGGACAGGCGCGCGAGCACCAGCGCGGCACATTCCGCCGAGCCCTGGCCGAGTGCGGCGCAGGCCAGCACGTTGCCAGGCAGGTTGTCGGCGATCTCCATGCCGACGCGCACGCCGGCGTGGGCCTGCTCCAGGCTCATCGCATGGGCGGTGCGCGCATTGCGCGTGCCATGGGCGACCTTGCGGGCCAGCAGGCGGGCGTGCGGCGGCAGGTTGTCGGCGACGCCGCAGTCGACGACGGTCAGGTGCAGGCCCTGCAGTCGCGAGAACACGGACACCGGCAACTGGGCGTGCAGGGACATCTGCACCAGGTCCTTGGTCGGGCGCCCCCACGGAGCGCCGACGCCGTCGACGACGATGCCGTGGTCGGCCGCGAACAGCGCGAGCACCGGGTCGCGGAAGCGCGGCGTCAGGCTGTTCTGCACCAGCCCCAGGCGCACGGCCAGCGGCTCCAGTTCGCCGAGGCCGCCCGCGATGGTCGAGCGGCGGTCGACACGGTCGCGCAGGGCCTTTTCCAGCTCCGGGTTGGCGGTGGGGGAGATCAGCGACTGTTGGGCGACGGTCATGGCGCAGGCGTTGTCAGACCCCGCATTTCAACTCAACCCAGGAACAAGCGGTAGGCCGGATTGGCCGTTTCATCCTCGAACGGATAGTTCAGACCGTCGAGAAACCCGCGCAACGCGGCGGCGTCGCCCTTGGGCACCTGGATGCCGACGAGGATGCGGCCATAGTCCGCGCCCTGGTTGCGGTAGTGGAAGAGGCTGATGTTCCAGTCCGGGTGCATGCTGGACAGGAAACGCATCAGCGCGCCGGGCCGCTCCGGGAAGACGAAGCGGTAGAGCCGTTCGTGGCGCGCCAGTTCGCTGCGCCCGCCCACCATGTGGCGGATGTGCTGCTTGGCCATCTCGTTATCGGTCAGGTCCAGCGTCTCGAAGCCGGCCTTGCTGAAGGTTCTGGCCAGCCTGGCGGCCTCGTCGGGCTTGGAAATGGCGATGCCGACGAAGATGTGGGCGACTGCGGCGTCGGCGATGCGATAGTTGAACTCGGTGACGCTGCGCGGGCCGAGCAGCTCGCAGAAGCGCTTGAAGCTGCCGCGCGCCTCAGGGATGGTGATGGCGAACAAGGCCTCGCGCTGCTCGCCGACCTCGGCGCGCTCCGCGACGAAGCGCAGGCGGTCGAAGTTCATGTTGGCGCCGCAGGTGATGGCCACCAGGGTCTGGCCCTTGGCGCCCGTCTTGGCGACGTACTGCTTGACGGCGGCGACGCTCATCGCGCCCGAGGGCTCCAGGATGGAGCGCGTGTCCTCGAAGACGTCCTTGATGGCCGCGCAGACGGCGTCGGTGTCGACGACGATGTAGTCATCCACCAGCTCGCGGGCGATGCGAAAGGTCTCCTCGCCGACCAGCTTGACGGCCGTGCCGTCGGCGAACAGGCCGACGTCGCTCAGCGTCACGCGCCTGCCGGCCCTGACCGAGCGCAGCATGGCATCGGAGTCGGTGGTCTGCACGCCGATGATCTTGATCTCGGGTCGCAGCGCCTTGACGTAGGCGGCGACGCCGGAGATCAGGCCGCCGCCGCCGATGGCGACGAAGATGGCGTCGATGGGGCCTGGGTGCTGGCGCAGCAGCTCCATCGCGATGGTGCCTTGGCCGGCGATGACGTCGGGGTCATCGAAGGGGTGGACGAAGGTCAGGCCCTGGGCCTGCTCCAGCTCCTTGGCGTGGCCGTAGGCGTCCGTGAAGCTCTCTCCGAACAGCACGACCTCGCCACCCAGCGCCTTGACGGCGTCGATCTTGACCTGGGGCGTGGTCACCGGCATCACGATGACGGCGCGGCAGACCAGCTTCTTCGCCGACAGCGCCACGCCCTGGGCATGGTTGCCCGCCGAGGCGCAGATGACGCCGGCGGCGCGCTGCTCCGCCGACAGGTGGGCCATCTTGTTGTAGGCGCCGCGCAGCTTGAAGCTGAAGACGGCTTGCTCGTCCTCGCGCTTGAGCCAGACCTTGTTGGCCAGGCGCTTGGACAGCTTGGTCGCGGCGCTGAGGCTGGTCTCGCGGGCAACCTCGTAGACCCGGGCGTTCAGGATGCGCTGCAGGTAGCTGCTGCCAGGCGGTAGCATCGCGGGCACCTGGGGCGTCGCCTCCGAGGCGGAGGGGCGGCGGCGCGAGGGGGCGCTCATCGGGTCTCCATGCAGTCTTGTTGCGGTGCCGCATGATAGGAGAGAGCCCCCACGCAGTGCCGCGGCCTGCCTTCGGCGAAAAAAAACCCGAGCTCTTTCAAGCTCGGGTTGAATCCACCATTGAGGCGGTGGAGGAGACAATCGGTGCGAAAGCGTTTCGCTTGAGTCGCAGTGTAGCGCCGGGTTATGCTGCGCTGCAATATTTTTCTGTGAACGAATTGGAGCTTTGTCTCTAGATGACCATGGAGTGCACCGTCAGTTGGCTGGGTCCCGAGGGCCCCAGCGGCATGAGCTTCGTCGCGGAGACCGGCAGTGGCCATGTACTGGCCATGGATGGCGCGCCGGACGGTGGGGGGCGCAATCTGGCGCCCAGGCCCATGGAGACGGTGCTGGCCGGTACCGGCGGCTGCACGGCCTATGACGTCGTGCTGATCCTCAAGCGCGGCCGCCACGACGTGCGCGGCTGCAAGGTGGTCCTGAAAGCCGAGCGCGCCACCAGCGACCCCAAGGTCTTCACGGCCATCCACTTCCACTTCGTCGTCAGCGGCAAGGCGCTCAAGCCGGAGATCGTCGAGCGCGCCGTCGCGCTGTCGCACGAGAAGTACTGCTCGGCGACGGCCATGCTGGCCAAGACCTCGGCCATCAGCACGTCGTTCGAGATCGCCGAAGTCTGATCAGACGCGGTGGGCCACGGTCGTCATGACCTTGGCCGCGGCGCGCATCAGGCCCCGGATGGGCGCCGGCAGCGGCGCCGCGCCGGCCGCCAGGGCGGCGTCGGCATGTGCGGCCTCTTCCTGCTTCATCCGGTCCACAATGGCGCGCGACGCGCTGTCGGCGGCCGGCAGTCGGTCCAGGTGCGAAGCCAGGTGGGCCTCGACCTGGCGTTCGGTCTCGACGACAAAGCCGAGGCTCCATTTGTCGCCGGCCAGTCCGGCCAGGCTGCCCCAGGCGAATGCGCCGGCCCACCAGAGCGGCGCGAGATGGCTGGTGTGCGTGCCGAGTTCGGCCACTCGGTCAGCGGTCCAGGCGAGGTGGTCGAGTTCTTCCTGGGCGGCTTGTTCGAAATGCCGGCGCAATGCGTCGGTGCGGCCGAACAGCGCCTGGGACTGGTAGAGCGCCTGGGCGCAGATCTCGCCGACATGGTTCACGCGCATCAGGGCGCCGGCTTCACGCGCCTGCGCCGTACTCAGCGCCGGCGGCGCCATGCCGGCGGCCGGGGAGGTTCGCGATGCGCGCGTCGGCGTGAAGACAGTTCGCAATCCGTCGTCAAGGGCGCTGATGAGGCGGTCGGATGGGCTGGGGTTTTTCATGCCGTCCATGGATCGCAGGCGGCCCCATGCCCTACCTGCATGGCGTCAAGTGAAGGTTTCATGAATCCTGCAAGGCGTTGTCCTAATGCAACGCGAATACACAATTTCATATCCGTAAATTCCCGGTGGCCCCCAAGCTCTGGTGGAATACTTCCGCTTCCTCGAAGCGAGGAGGGTGTCGAACCTTCCGGGTCAACACCTCCATGAATACTTAGGAGTATCGAATGAAAAAAGCTCTGATTGCCCTGGCTGTCCTCGGCCTCACCGGCGGCGCAGCCGTCGCGCAATCTTCGGTCACCCTGTTCGGCGTCCTGGACGCTGACATGAAGTACGTCAAGACCGGCGACCTCAAGCAGAAGAAGCTGGACTCCAGCGGCCTGAACACCAGCCGTTTCGGCGTGCGTGGCACGGAAGACCTCGGTGGCGGCCTGAAGGCTGGCTTCTGGCTGGAATCCGAAGTTGCCGTGGACACCGGCGTTGCCGGCAACGGCGGCGCCTTCTGGGGCCGTCGCGCCACGGTGAGCCTGGCGGGCGACTTCGGTGAAGTCCGCCTGGGCCGCAACAAGACGGTTTCGCGTCTGCACCTGGAAGACTTCGACCCCTTCACCTTCACGGGCCTGGGCAGCGTCGGCGCCATCTACAGCAACCTGGGCAGCGGCAACGGCACGTCCTACGGCCGCGCCGACAACCTCGCCTCCTACTCCCTGCCTAACGGCCTGGGTGGCTTCTACGGCGGCGTGGACGTCTCGGCCGGCGAAGGCGTGGGCACCAACAAGGGCCAGTCGGTCCGCCTGGGCTACAAGGACGGTCCCCTGCACGTGTCCGGCACCTATGCCAGCACGTCCAACGCTGCCGACAACAGCAACTTCAAGCTGGCTTCGGTCGGTGGCGCCTACGACTTCGGCGTGGCTCGCCCCTCGCTGTCGTACACGGAATCGAAGTTCCTGTCGCGCAAGCAGCGTATCGTGACGGCCGCCGTGACGGTGCCGGTGGGTCAGGGCCAGTTCGTGGCGTCGTACACGGATGCCAAGGCGAACGACTCTGCCAAGACCGCCGTCGCCGGCTACACCCCGATCGGCGACGCCAAGCTGCTGGCGCTGGGCTACGCCTACAACCTGTCCAAGCGTACCGCGCTGTACACGACGTTCTCCCAGATCGACAACAAGGGTGCTGCCAAGTTCCTGGTTGCCGGCGCTCCCGCCGCGACCGCTGGCGGCCAGAAGTCGACCGGCTACGACGTCGGCATCCGCCACAGCTTCTGATCCTGCGCGGCCTTCGGGCCGCTGCGAATCAGCCAAGCCGCCCTCGGGCGGCTTTTTCTTTTGCCTGAGTGCTTGTCCCCTGCGCGACAGGGGATTCCGCTGTGGACAATCAACAACAGACCGCGCGTTATGGCAGAGCGCATCGCTGAGAATCAAGCGGTTCACTTTTCTTCGCAGGAGACAACCTTGATGAAAAAAGCCTATTTGGCTGTTGCCGTTCTGGCCACCAGCACCTCCGCCGCCTGGGCCCAGTCCAGCGTGACGCTTTATGGCATCGTGGATGCCGCGGTGCGCTACGTGTCCAATAACAACGGTGCTCAGAAGCAAATGGTCCCGGGTGGCATGTCCGAGAGCCGTCTCGGCATCAACGTCACCGAGGACATGGGCGGCGGCCTCAAGGGTCTCGTGAACATGGAACACCGTCTGAATTCGGACACCGGCACCGCGGCGGCCGCCGATTTCTGGCGTCAGGCCTGGGTGGGCGTGCAGTCCAACGACTTCGGTCAGGTTCGCCTGGGCCGCCAGTACAACGTGCTGTTCGACGTCTACACGTCGACCTACGCATCGTTCCGCTACTCGCCCTACATCGAGCAATTCAAGCCCGAGATCGGCCTGTCGCTGGGCGCCCGCCAGAGCAACATGGTCAAGTACCTGGCCCAAGCTGGCAATATCTACGGCGAAATCCAGGTGTCGGCGGGTGAAGGCACGTCGCCGGCGGACAAGTCCATCGGCGGCCTGCTGCGTTACAACGACGGCACCTTCGGCCTCGGCGGCGCCTACCTCCAGGTGACGGACCTGCTCGGCAAGAAGGTCAAGGCAACGACCATCGGCGGCTCCTACACGAACGGGCCCCTGTACGTGAATCTGTCGTGGGGCCAGAACAAGTTCGACGCCGGTGGCCAGCTCGGCGCAGCCTTCACGGGTGCGCTGATCAAGGGCTACAACGGCCTGCCCGTGCTGAATGCCGCGGCCAACGACGTGAAGACGCGTGACATGATCATGGCCGGCTTCACCTACCAGCTGACGCCCCAACTGAACCTGGGTGCCGAGTACTGGCACGCGCAGCAGACGCATTACGCGCCGGCCCTGGCCAACACGAAGAGCAAGGGCGACTACTTCGCCTTCGTGGCCGACTATGCCTTCTCCAAGCGCACCGACGCCTACTTCGAGGCCGACTACACCAAGCACAACGGTGCGGTCACCTTCGCCAACGGCGCGACCAAGCGTGGCGGCACCATGGTGGGCCTGCGTCACCGCTTCTGACGTGCCTTGCGGGGCTCGATGCCCCGCCGATATCGAACGACGGGCCGCGAAAGCGGCCCGTTTCCTTTGGGCAACGCCGCGTGCCTAGGGCTTTCACGGGAGGCTCGGGGCTTCAGGCTTCGCCATGATCGCGCCTTCGCGCGGCGCAGGGACGCGCCTGTCTCCGAGTCTTCATGCTGGTCTTCATTCTTCGTCGCCTGGTCCAGGCCCTGGTCGTCATGCTGTCGGTGGCCTTCATCGCCTTCATGCTGTTCCAGTACGTGGGCGATCCGGTCACCAATCTGCTGGGCCAGGATGCGACCGAGGAGCAGCGCACCGCGCTGCGCAAGGATCTGGGCCTGGATCGGCCCTTCCCGGTGCAGTTCGCGCATTTCGCCACGAATGCCGCCCAGGGGGAGTTCGGCATCAGCCTGCGCCAGGGGCGCAAGGTGTCGGCCCTCATCGTCGAGCGCTTCCCCGCGACGCTGGAACTGGCCCTGGTCGCCGGCCTGATTGCCCTGGGCCTGGGCATTCCGCTGGGGGTCTACGCGGCGCTGCGGCGCGGCAAGGCGAGCGCGCAGCTGCTGATGACGGGCACGCTGTTCGGCGTCAGCCTGCCCAATTTCGTCATCGGCATCGTGCTGATCTGGGTCTTCGCCGTCGAGCTCAAATGGCTGCCGAGCTTCGGCCGCGGCGAGGTTGTCACCTTCGGCGCCTGGACCTCGGGCCTGCTGACGCGCGACGGGCTGCTGCACCTGATCCTGCCCGCCTTCACGCTGTCGGCCTTCCAGCTGACCCTGATCATGCGCTTGGTGCGCGCCGAGATGCTGGAGGTGCTGCGCACCGACTACATCCGCTTCGCGCGTGCCCGCGGCCTGACGGACCGCAGCGTCTATTTCGGTCATGCGCTGAAGAACACGCTGGTGCCCGTCATCACCATCACGGGTTTGCAGCTCGGCTCGTTGATCGCCTTCGCCATCATCACCGAGCAGGTCTTCCAGTGGCCCGGCATGGGCCTGCTCTTCATCCAGGCCGTGCAGTTCGCCGACATCCCTGTCATGGCGGCCTACCTCTGCCTGATCTCCCTGATCTTCGTCGTCATCAACCTCGGCGTCGATCTACTCTATTTCGCCGTCGATCCGCGTCTGCGTGTCGAGGGCAAGGCCCATTGATCATGGCCGCTGACGCCCCCAGCAACCCCACCGCGGGGCCCTCCACCCTGCGGCGCCTCCTCGACGGCGACGTCTGGCATTCCTTCCGCAGCTCGCCGGTCGCGATGCTGGCTGCGCTCATCGCGCTGGTCTGTTTTGTCTGCGCGCTGTTCGCGGAGGTCGTCGCCCCGCACAACCCCTTCGACCTGGCGACACTGGAGCTGCTGGATTCGCTGAAGCCCCCATCCTGGGTCGATGGCGGCGAGCCCAAGTATCTGCTCGGCACGGACGGGCAGGGCCGCGACATCCTGTCGGCGCTGATGTACGGCGCGCGCATCTCGTTGCTGGTCGGCATCGCCTCGGTGCTGTTGTCGCTCCTGATCGGCGTCAGCCTGGGCCTGCTGGCTGGCTTCGTCGGCGGGCGCACCGACGCAGTCATCATGCGCATCTGCGACGTGATGCTCTCCTTCCCGTCTATCCTCGTCGCGCTGATGATCAGCGGCGTGGGCCGCAGCCTGTTTCCGCACGCGCCCGACATGCTGGCCCTCGTCGTCCTCGTGCTGGCCATTGCGCTGACGGGTTGGGTGCAGTACGCGCGCACCGTGCGCGGCTCCACGCTGGTGGAGCGCAACAAGGAGTACGTGCAGGCGGCCCGCGTCATCGGCGTCGGTCCGCTGCGCATCATGCGCCGCCACGTGCTGCCCAATGTGCTGGGTCCGGTGCTGGTGCTGGCCACCATCCAGATCGCGTCGGCCATCATCACGGAGGCGACGCTGTCCTTCCTGGGCGTCGGCGTGCCGGCCACCAGCCCCTCGCTGGGCACGCTGATTCGCAACGGCAACGACTACCTGTTTTCGGGCGAGTGGTGGATCACCGCCTGGCCCAGCCTGACGCTGGTCCTCATCACGCTCAGCGTGAACTTGCTGGGCGACTGGCTGCGCGATGCGCTCAACCCCCGACTGCGATGACCGCCCCGTTGCTTGAAGTCAGCCACCTGCGGGTGGAGTTCCCGACCCGTCGTGGCACGCTGCTAGCCCTGGACGACATCTCCTTCTCGATCGCACCGGGCGAGATCCTGGGCGTGGTCGGCGAGTCCGGCGCCGGCAAGTCGCTGACCGGCGCCGCCATCATCGGCCTGCTGGACCCGCCAGGCCGCATCGCCGCCGGCGAGATCCGCCTTGCGGGGCGCCGCATCGACAACCTGCCCTATGAGCAACTGCGCCGCATCCGCGGCCGCGAAATCGGCGCGGTGTTCCAGGATCCGCTGACCTCGCTGAACCCGCTCTATACGGTGGGACGCCAGCTGGTCGAGACCATCACGACCCACCTCGACCTGACGGCCTCGCAGGCTCGCGCCCGCGCCATCGAGCTGCTGGCCGCCACCGGCATCCCGGCGCCCGAGGCGCGCGTGGACCATTTCCCGCACCAGTTCTCCGGCGGCATGCGCCAGCGCGTTGTCATCGCGCTGGCGCTCGCGGCCAACCCCAAGCTCATCGTCGCCGACGAGCCGACGACCGCGCTGGACGTCTCCATCCAGGCGCAGATCATTACGCTGCTGAAGAAGATCTGCCGCGAGCAGGGTGCGGCCGTCATGCTGGTCACCCACGACATGGGCGTCATCGCCGAGACCTGCGACCGCGTGGCCGTCATGTATGCCGGCCGTGTCGCCGAGATCGGCCCGGTCGCCGACGTCATCCACCGCCCTGCCCATCCCTATACCGTCGGGCTGATGGGCTCCATCCCCGCCATGGACGAGGACCGTGAGCGCCTGCTGCAGATCGATGGCGCGATGCCGCGCCTGACCGCCATCCCGCCCGGGTGCGCCTTCAATCCCCGTTGCCCGCGCGTCGTCGAGCGCTGCCGCGCCGAGCGCCCCGAGCTCGCCCAGGTCGGGGCGACGAACGCTGCCTGCTGGCGTCCCGTCACCGTGGAGGCCGTGCGATGAGCGCCCCCCTCGTCGAGGTCCGCGACCTCGCCAAGATCTTCGATGTGTCCCCGCCCTGGTTGAACCGTGTCGTCGAGCGCAAGCCCAAGGCATTCGTGCATGCCGTCGACGGCGTGTCCTTCGGCATCGAGCGCGGCAAGACGCTGGCCCTCGTCGGTGAAAGCGGCTGCGGCAAGAGCACGGTCGCGCGCCTGCTGGTGGGCCTGTACCAGGCGACGCGCGGCGGGGTGCGCTTCGACGGCGAGGACATCGCCGAGACGCTGGCCGGCGCGAATGCGCACACGCTGCGCCGGCGCATGCAGATGATCTTCCAGGACCCTTATGCGTCGCTGAACCCGCGCTGGAAGGTGCTGGACATCGTCGCCGAGCCGCTGCGCGAGCATGGCCTGGTCCGCGACGGCGCCGAGGTCGTGAAGCGCGTCGGCGAGTTGCTCGACTCGGTGGGCCTGAATCCGGCCGACGCCGAGAAGTTCCCGCACCAGTTCTCCGGCGGCCAGCGCCAGCGCATCTCCATCGCCCGTGCGCTCGCGACCCGGCCCGAGTTCCTCGTCTGCGACGAGCCGACCTCGGCGCTCGACGTGTCCGTGCAGGCCCAGGTCCTCAACATCATGAAGGACCTGCAGCGCGAACGCGGCCTGACCTATCTCTTCATCTCGCACAACCTCGCTGTCGTGCGCCATGTGGCCGATCAGGTCGGCGTCATGTACCTGGGTCGTCTCGTCGAGGTGGCGGACAAGGCCGAGCTGTTTGCGCGGCCGCGCCACCCCTACACGCGCATGCTGCTGGATGCGATCCCCGACATCCACATGACCGGCCGTGCCCGCACGCCGGTGCAGGGTGAGGTGCCGAATCCGTTGAATCCGCCCAGCGGCTGCAGTTTCCACCCGCGCTGCCCGCTGGCCAACGAGCGCTGCAAGGCCGAGCGGCCGTCGCTGCTGGAGATCCGGGGTGTGCGCGTGGCCTGCCACGCGGTCGAGGAGGGCAGGGCGGGCTGATCAGCGCGATGGCGCCGAGGCTGGGGCTGACGCCGCGCCCGCCGGCTTGGGCAGGATCAGCGGGCCTTTCTGCCCGCAACCCGCGAGCGCGGTAAGGGTGATCAGCAGGGTGGCGATGCACCCACCTACACTGGCGGCAGTCTTCTTCATCTGTCCAGTTTATGTCCCTGTCCGACGCCGAATACCACGCCAAGGCCCACGCGCTGCTCGCACGCATCGAGGCGCAGGTCGATGCCTGGCTGGACGAAGACGTCGTCGACATCGACAGCCACCGTACCGGCGGCCTGCTGGAGCTCAGCCTGCCGGGCGGGTCCAAGATCGTCATCAACACCCAGCCGCCGCTGCAGGAGATCTGGCTCGCGGCGCGCTCGGGGGGCTATCACTTCAAATGGGATGGCGCCCGCTGGCTGGACCGCGAAGGCCAGGAGTTCTGCGCTCGCCTGTCGCGCAGCGCCAGCGAGCAGGCCGGCCGGGCGCTGACGTTCAGCGCCTAGGCGCTACCGCTTGAAGAGGTCCAGGATGGACTTCTTTTCCTCTTCGCTGCTGCTGGCGGGCACGTTGGGCTCGTTTGACAGCTCGCGCACGCTGTTGCCTGCCGTGTACTCGTCGTAGAACCATTCGCCGTTGACGTTGACGACGCCCTCGGGTGGCGTGATCTCGTCGACCGGCTTGCCCTTGAGCGCGAAGCCCATGTACTCGATCCAGACCGGCAGGCTCAGGCCGCCGCCGGTCTCGCGGTCGCCGAGCTTGCGCGGCTGGTCGTAGCCTATCCAGACGACGGCGACGAGGTCCTTCTGGTAGCCCGCGAACCAGGCGTCCATGGAGTCGTTGGTCGTGCCGGTCTTGCCGTAGATGTCGGGGCGCTTCAGCGTCGCTTGCGCGCGCGCAGCGGTGCCGCTGCGCGTGACCTCCTGCAGCAGGCTGCTCATCAGGAAGGCGTTGCGCGGCTCGATGGCGCGGGCGTCGTCCGCCAGCGCGACGGGCAGGGCCTCGTAGAGCAGCCGGCCCTTGTTGTCGGTGATCTTGGCGATCAACTGCGGGCTGACGCGGTAGCCGCCGTTGGCGAACACGGAGAAGCCCTGGGCCATCTGCATGGGCGTCACGGAGCCGGCGCCCAGCGCCATGGTCAGGTACGCCGGGTGCTTCTCGGCCTCGAAGCCGAAGCGCGTGATCCAGTCCTGCGCGTACTTCACCCCGATGGAGTGAAGCACGCGGATGGAGACCATGTTCTTGGACTTGGCCAGCGCCGTGCGCAGCGGCATGGGGCCTTCGAACTTGCCGTCGTAGTTCTTGGGTTCCCAGGGTTGGCTGCCCGTGGTGCCGGCGTCGAAGAACAGTGGCGCGTCATTGACGACGGTGGCTGGCGTGAAGCCCTTCTCCAGCGCGGCGGAGTAGATGAAGGGCTTGAAGCTGGAGCCAGGCTGGCGCCAGGCCTGGGTCACATGGTTGAACTTGTTCTTGGCGTAGTCGAAGCCCCCCACCATCGCGTGCACCTGGCCGTTGCGCGGGTCCAGCGACACGAAGGCGCCCTCGACCTCCGGCAACTGCGTGATCGTCCACTCGTTGCCGTCCTTCTGCCTGGGGCCCTTGACGACGCGGATCACCGCACCGCGGCGGATGCGGGTCTTGGGGTTGCCCTTGTCGGACAGGCCCGAGGTCGCGGGCTTCAGGCCGTCGCCCGTGATCGTGATGGCGTCGCCGCTCTGCAGCACGGCCGAGACCTTCTTGGCATCGGCCTCCAGCACGACGGCGGCCAGCAGTTCGTCGTTGGCCGGGTGATCGGCCAGCGCCTCCGCGATGCGCGCGTCCAGCGCCTTGGCGTCGCCGGGCAGGTCGGCATAGGCCTCGGGGCCACGGTAGACCTGGCGCTTCTCATAGTCCAGGATGCCGCGGCGCAGTGCGCGATAGGCGCTGTTCTGCTCGGCGCTGTTGAGCGTCAGGTAGACGTTCAGTCCGCGCGAATAGGCCTCGTCACCGTACTGGCTGAAGATCAGCTGGCGCGCCGCCTCGGCGACGAACTCGGCATGCGAAGCTGACTCCGGTACCGGCCGGATGCGCAGCTTCTCCAGCTTGGCCGCGTCGCGTTCCTCCTCGGTGATGTAGCCCGTCTCGTACATCCGTTCGATGATGTACTGCTGGCGGATGGTCGCGCGCTTGGGGTTGTTGATCGGGTTGTAGGCAGACGGTGCCTTGGGCAGGCCGGCCAGCATGGCGGCCTCGGCAATGCTGATCTTGTCCAGTGTCTTGCCGAAATAGATCTCGCTGGCTGCCGCGAAGCCGTGTGCGCGGTGGCCCAGGAAGATCTGGTTCATGTAGATCTCGAGGATCTTCTCCTTGGACAGCGCCGACTCGATCTTCAGCGCCAGCAGGATCTCGTAGATCTTGCGCGTGAAGGTCTTCTCCGAGGACAGGTAGAAGTTGCGCGCCACCTGCATCGTGATCGTCGACGCACCCTGGCTGCGCGACTCGCCGACGTTGGCCAGGCCGGCGCGCAGTATGCCCAGGTAGTCCACGCCGCCATGCTGATAGAAGCGTGCGTCCTCGATGGCCAGCACGGCCTCCTGCATCACCTTGGGGATCTGCTGGATGGGCAGGTAGCTGCGGCGTTCCTCGCCGAACTCGCCCAGCAGCACGCCGTCGCTGGACAGGACCCGCATGGGCAGCTTGGGGCGGTAGTCGGTCAGTCCGCTGACGTCGGGCAGGTTGGGATAGGCCAGCGACAAGGCCAGTGCCGCCAGCAGCAGGATGGCCGCGACGCCGCCGCCGATCAGGCCCAGGCTCCACAGCGCCCAGCGGCTCAGGCGGGAGGTGCGATCTGACGGGGGGGCGTTGCCGGCGGGCGAAGGACTGGAGGCAGCGGATCGGGGCTTGTCATTCATGAGCCGGCGGAGCGCCCCGAGAGCGCGAGGGGAGGAGTCGGCGGATTATAGGAAGTGCGATCCGGTTGCTCATGTATACGAGGAGTCACCCCAAATGGTGTGTCAAACGACCGCATCCCCTGTGTTTTGCAAGAGCTTGCAAGTTGGTTGATTCGTGTATGTTTAGCAACGTGGCGTTACCAGCTTGGGCCGGATTTTCGTTCGCTGTCAACAGCTTTGCTGCTAGCATTCAAGTAACTTATTAATAGTCCGATACGTAACTCGCGTGTCGGGAACAAAGGGCATGGGAATACTTGACGCACTTTTGGGTCGCAAGCACCCCGCGCTGATTGGCCTGGATATCAGTTCTTCCAGCGTCAAGCTGGTGGAACTCGGGCAGACCAAGAGTGGCGAATTCGTGCTCGAGCGTTTCGCCAGCGAACCCTTTGAGAAGGGGTGGATTGCCGACGGCCAGATCGAGAAGTTCGATGAGGTCGCCGATGCCGTGCGCCGCGTCGTCGCGCGCAGCGGCAGCAAGACCCGCGATGCCGCCCTGGCCATGCCGCAGTCGGCCGTCATCACCAAGAAGATCATGCTGCCGGCTGGCTTGCGCGAGGAAGAGCTCGAGCTGCAGGTCGAGGCCGAGGCCAACCAGTACATCCCGTTCTCGCTGGACGAGGTCAGCCTCGACTTCTGCGTCATCGGCCCCAGCCCGACCTCGGTCGGCGACGTCGAGGTGCTGATCGCCGCGTCGCGCAAGGATCGCGTGCAGGACCGGCAGGGCCTGGCCGAGGCCGCCGGCCTGCGCCCCGTCGTGCTGGACATCGAGTCGCATGCCTCTCGCATGGCGATGGGGCGGCTCATCGCGGCGCTGCCCGGCGAGGGCAAGGACGCGCTCGTGGCCCTGTTCGAGATCGGCGCCGACACGACCAGCCTCAAGGTGCTGCGCGACGACGAGCTGCTCTACGACCGTGACCAGTCCTTCGGCGGCTCGCAGCTGACGCAGCTGATCTCGCGCCAGTACGGCTTCTCCTTCGAGGAGGCCGAGCAGAAGAAGCTCGCGAACGAGTTGCCCGAGGACTACGAGGCGAGCGTGCTCAATCCCTTCGTCGACAGCCTGTCGCAGGAGATCGGTCGTGCGCTGCAGTATTTCTTCACCAGCACGCCGCACCACAAGGTGCACTACGTGATGCTGGCCGGCGGCACCGCGACGCTGCCGGGCCTGAAGGAGCGCGTGACCGACCTGACCGGCTTCGCCTGCATGGTGGTCAACCCCTTCGAGGACATGGCCATGGGCCCCGCGGTGCGCGAGTCCAGGCTGCGTCGCGAGGCGCCGTCCTATCTGACCGCCTGCGGCCTCGCGATGCGGAGGTTCTTCCAGTGATCCTGATCAACCTGCTGCCCTACCGCGAGGAGCGGCGCAAGCGGCGCAAGGCGGCCTTCTTCGCCGGCCTGGGCCTGGCCGCCCTGGCGGGGGCGGGCATCGTCGGCGCCGTCTTCCTGTTGCTGCAGTTCCTGACGACGGAGCAGCAGGCGCACAACCAGTACATCCAGAACGAGATCACCCGGCTGGAAGCGCAGATCAAGGACATCGCCGAGCTGAAGACCGAGATCGAGTCGCTCAAGTCGCGGCAGCGCGCCGTCGAGGATCTGCAGACCGACCGCAACACGCCGGTCCAGTTGCTCAACGACCTGGCCCGCCTGGCGCCCGAAGGCATCTATCTGACGGCCATCCGCCAGGACAGCAAGAGCGTCACGGTCAGCGGCGTCGCGCAGACCAACGAGCGCGTGTCGGAGTTCCTGCGCAATGTCTCGCGCAGCTCCGAATGGCTGGAGAAACCCGACCTCATCGAAGTCAAGCTCGCCACCGTCAGCGCCAACACGCGCGACGTGCGCCGGCTGCTCGACTTCTCCATGAAGGTTTCGATCAAGGCACCACCGCGCGAGGCCGCCCAGGGGGCCTCCGCGCCAAAGAAGAGCTGACCGACCATGGCCACCTCCCTATCCAAGATCGACCTGAACGCCTGGTTTGCAGAGTTCTCGGCCCAGTTCCAGGGGCTCAATCCCAAGGAGCCGGGCCAATGGCCGCTGGCGCCCAAGCTGGCGTCCGCGCTGGCCGTGATGCTGGTCGTCGTCGGCGTGGGCTACGCGTTCCTGCTGTCGGACGTCGAGGCCGGCCTCGATGCCGAGCGCAACCGCGAGCCCCAGCTGCGCCAGGACTACCAGGCCAAGCTGGCCCAGGCCGTCAACCTGCCCGAACTGCGCAAGCAGAAGAGTCAGGTCGAGGAGTACGTGACCCAGCTGGAGAAGCAACTGCCCGGCAAGGCCGAGATCGACTCCCTGTTGTCTGACATCAGCAGCGCGGGCGTTGGCCGGGGCCTGCAGTTCGAGCTGTTTCGCCCGGGCCAGGTGCTGATCAAGGACTACTACGCGGAGCTGCCGATCGCCGTCAAGGTGTCGGGCCGCTATCACGACATCGGCGCCTTCGCGGCCGACGTGTCCAACCTCTCGCGCATCGTCACGCTGCACAACCTCATCGTCGCCGCGCCCACGGGCCCGCGCGATGCGAACGGCGCCCTCACCATGGAGGCGACGGCGCGCACCTATCGCTATCTCGATTCCGCCGAAGTGGCCGAGCAGCGCAAGGCTGCCGCCAAGGCCGGAGGCAAGAAATGAAGCGCCTGCTGATCCCGCTCTCGGGCGCCATGCTGCTTGCCGGTTGCGGCGGCGACATCGACGAGCTGCGCCAATGGATGGAGCAGCAGCGCAAGGAGGCCAAGGCCACCGTGCCGCCGCTGCTGCCGCCCAAGAAGTTCCTGCCGCAGCCCTATGAATCCGGTGCCGGCGTGGACCCGTTCAGTCCGCAAAAGCTCAGTGTCGCCATCAAGCAGGAGGCGGCCCAGCCCAATTCGCTGCTGACGGCCGAGATCAGCCGCCGCAAGGAGCCGCTGGAGGCCTATCCGCTGGACACCATGTCCATGGTCGGCAGCCTGACGCGTGACAGCAAGCGCTACGCGCTGCTGCGGGTGGACAACCTGTTGTATCAGGTCAAGGCCGGGGACTATCTCGGCCAGAACTTCGGCCGCATCACCAAGATCAGCGAGACCGAGATCACGTTGCGAGAAGTCGTCCAGGACGCTGCGGGCGAGTGGATCGAGCGCACCAGTACCCTCCAGCTACAGGAGAAGGGACGATGAACAGGACAACGCAGGAGAGCAAGTCGATGGGCCGTGGCTGGTTGCTGGGATTCGCGCTCGCGCTGCTGGCCTCGCCTGCAGCATGGGCGCAGACGCAGATTCGCGCGATCAACGCCAGCCAGCAGGCCGGTGTCGACGTCGTGCGCATCGAACTGAGCGAGGCGCTGTCGGCGCTGCCGACGGGCTTCACCATCCAGGCGCCGCCGCGCGTTGCCATCGACCTGCCGGGCGTGGTGAACGGCATCGGTCGCAACCAGGTCGACATCAACCAGGGCAATCTGCGTTCAGCCAGCGTTGCGCAGGCGGGGGACCGTTCCCGCGTCGTGCTGAATCTGCGCAACGCTTCGGGCTACCAGGCCAAGCTGGAGGGCAATGCCCTCGTCGTCGTGCTGGAGACGGTGCCGGCACAGGTGCAGGCGTCGGGCGAGCCGGTGCATTTCGCCCAGAGCCTGAATGCCGCGCCCCAGGCGCTGCGCGACATCGACTTCCGCCGCGGCGCCGATGGTGCAGGGCGGGTGGTCGTCAGTCTGCCGAGCAATCAGGTCGGCGTCGACATCCAGCAGCAGGGCCAGAAGCTCGTCGTCGAGTTCCTGCGCTCCAGCCTGCCCGAGAACCTGCGTCGCAAGATCGACGTGGTCGACTTCGGCACGCCGGTGCAGATGGTCACGACGACGCAGTCGGGTGACCGCGTGCGCATGGTCGTCGAGCCCAAGGGGCATTGGGAGCACAGCGCCTACCAGAGCGACAACCAGTTCGTGCTGGAGGTCAGGCCCCAGAAGCTGGACCCGAACAAGCTGACGCAGGGCCCGGGCTATGCCGGCGACAAGCTGTCGCTGAACTTCCAGAACATCGAAGTCCGCGCGTTGCTGCAGGTCATCGCCGATTTCACGAACTTCAACGTCGTCACGAGCGACACCGTGACCGGCAGCGTGACGCTGCGCCTGAAGGACGTGCCCTGGGACCAGGCGCTGGACATCATCATGCAGGCCAAGGGCCTGGGCTTGAGGAAGTCGGGCAACGTGCTGTGGATCGCGCCCAAGGACGAGCTCGCGGCCAAGGAGAAGCTCGACCTCGAGTCCAAGGCCGCCATCGCCCAGCTCGAGCCGCTGCGCAGCCAGTCCTTCCAGCTCAACTACGTCAAGGCCGAGGACATTGCCAAGGGCTTGACCGGCCAGGCCATCGGTTCCAGCGGCAGCAGCAGTAGCAGCAGTAGCAGTAGCGGCGGTAGCAGCAGCAGTGGTCAGGGTTCGGGCACCCGCATCCTGTCGTCTCGCGGCAGCGTCATCTTCGAGCCGCGCACCAACCAGCTCTTCGTGTCCGACATCCCGAGCAAGCTCGAGGAGATCCAGGCCATGATCGCCAAGATCGACATCCCGGTGCGCCAGGTGCTGATCGAGGCCCGCATCGTCGAGGCCAACGACAAGTTCGGCCGTGCGCTGGGCGTCAAGCTCGGCGCCAACGACCTGCGCGGCCAGCAGGGTGGCATCCCCGGCTACAGCGTCGGTGGCGGCAACTACGTGACGGTGGGCGGCAACTACAACGGCATCGGCTCCCAGACCAACCAGGGCGCCACCGCCAGCTACGCCAACACGCAGTTCGTCAACCTGGCGGCCAACACCTCGTCCGACAGCTTCAGCGGCGCCAATGCGGCGACCGTGGCGCTGTCGCTGTTCAGCGCCACGGCCAATCGCTTCCTGAACCTGGAGCTCTCGGCGCTGGAGTCCGATGGCAAGGGCAAGGTGGTGTCCAGCCCGCGCATCATCACGGCCGACCAGGTGAAGGCCGTCATCGAGCAGGGCGAGGAACTGCCCTACCAGGTGGCGACCGCCAGCGGCGCGACGTCCATCGCCTTCCGCAAGGCCAACCTCAAGCTCGAGGTCACGCCGCAGATCACGCCCGAGGGCAGCGTCATCCTGAACGTGGATGTGAACAAGGACAGCCGCGGCACGCTGACGCCGCAGGGCTATGCGATCAACACCAAGCATGCCCAGACCCAGGTGCTGGTCGAGAACGGCGGCACCGTTGTCATCGGTGGCATCTACACCCAGGACGAGGGCGAGACGGTGAACAAGGTGCCATTGCTGGGCGACGTGCCGGTGCTGGGCAACCTGTTCAAGAACAAGACCCGCACTTCCTCCAAGACCGAACTCCTGATCTTCTTGACGCCCAAGGTCGTCAATGAGCGGGCGACGGTGCGCTGAGCAACCCTTTATTGACGATGTGCCCCGCCTTGCATTCGCGGCGCATGGGAGCGAACTGAGATGACGAAGTTTGATGTCTGGAGTTGGCGCAAGGTGCGCGTGCTGTTGGGCGGCGTGCTGGTCGCGGCGCTGACGGCCTGTGGCGGCGGTGGCGGCAGTGCGGGCACGCCCGTCGTTGGCCCGGGCGGCGGAGCCTCGAGCCCGTCGGGGGCGGCCAGCGCCGTGGCGGCGGACCTGGTGGTCGTGCTGAACAAGAGCACGATGACCAATTCCGGGTCCGACTCGATCACCGCCACGGTCACCTCCGTCGACACCAACCGCGCCGCCATCGGCAACGTGCCGGTCAGCTTCAGCGTCAACGCCGGCGCTGTGGTGACGCCGGCCGGCACGGGCACCGACAGCAAGACGGGCCAGCTGACCGCCATCCTGACTCAGGGCAGCAATGCGGCGGCCCGCCCGGTGACGCTGACGGTGACCTCGGGTACGGTCTCGCAGGCCGTGACCTTCAACATCGTGCAGAACTCGACGCCCGGCAACCCGCAGGCGGCCCGGCTGACGCTGAGCCTGAGCGCGTTCAGCATCGACAACTCGGGCAGCAAGGTGGTCGTCGCCACGGCCACCGCCATCGACAGCAATCAGAACGCGCTGTCGGGCATCCCCGTCCAGTTGTCAGTGACCGACGGGCCTCCCCTGGCTGCGGCCACCCCCAGTTCGTTCGTCATCGCCGGGTCGAGTCAGACGAACGCCAGCGGCCAGGTGAGCGGGACCATCAACATCGGGTCGGACCATTCCAACCGTCAGGTGATGGTGACGGCGACCAGCGGCGCGCTGACCAGCACGGCGGGATTCCAGGTCACCGGCAGCCAGTTCACGCAGGCGACCGCCTCTCCGTCCGTCGTGACCGCGGGTGCGGCGAACAACAAGGTGCAGTACACCTTGTCGGACGTGAATGGCAATCCGATGCGGGGCATTCCCATCACCGTGACGGGCAACAATGGCCTGGCCAGCCGTTCGGGCACGACCGACGAGAACGGGGGCTATCTCTTCACCTACACGGCGCCCAACGCGCCGGGAGGCAGCCTGCAGATCAATGCCACGGCGGGTGGGGTGGGTTCCACGGTGAACGTGACCATCGCGGGCGGCTCGACGACGGTGCCCAACGCCACGGACCCGGTGTCCAAGACCTTGAACCTGTCGGCGAACGTGGTGCCGGTCAATACGGCCACGACCAACAACCTGGTTTCGGTCTACGCCATCTTCCGTGACGGCAGCAACGCGCCCATCAACAACGTTCGCGTGCTGTTCGACGCTGCCGGCGACAACGGTACCGGCGCCATCGGCGCAACGGACTACACGAAAAGCCCGCCGCTCAACAACCCGGTGCTGTCCGACGCTACGGGAACGGCCTCGACCACCTACAAGCCCGGTGCCGTCAGCAGCCCGACGAATGGCGTCACTATCCGGGCCTGCTGGAAGACCAGCGACTTTGCAGCGGGCGAGACGGTCGCCACCTGTCCGGCCGGCAATCTGCTGACCACCACGCTGACCATCGTTTCCAACCCGGTCTCCATTTCCATCGGCACGGACAACTCCATCACCACTGGTGCGTCCGGCTTGACCTTCGTGAAGAAGTACGCCGTGCTGGTCGTCGACTCCGCCGGCAATCCGAAGTCCGACGTGCAGATCACCCCTTCCGTCGACCTGGGCGGCTACGGCAAGGGCTACTGGGACTGGAACATCGGGACCAAGCGTTGGGAGCGGGCGCCCGCTGTCGGATCGGTGGGGCTCTTTGCCGCCACTTGCGCCAATGAAGACCTGAACCGCAACGGCGTCATCGACGCGGGCGAGGACATCAACGGCAACAAGCAGCTGGACCCGCGAAAGTCCGACGTGTCCATCACGCTCGTCGGCGCCACCAAGACCGATGCCAACGGCGTGGCGGTGCTGCAGCTCGAGTACACCAAGAACGTCGGAAGCTGGGTCAAGTACAAGATCACGGTCACCGCGGCCGGCGTGCTGAGCCCGCCCGCCTACTACCCGCTGGGCGAGCCGGTGGCGTTGCCGTCGCAGGCTTTCCCGGCCAGCATCGACGACTACCTGTATACCTACGCTTGGCTGCCGGTGGCCGCGAGCGATCTCACCACCGAATCGCCGCCGCCTGCATTCACGTTCAGTCCCTATGGCAAGTCCTCCAGCTGCACGGACCCCAAATGAGTTGATCGTCGCCCTGGTCGGCATGCCGGGCGGTGGCAAGTCCACCGTCGGCAAACAACTGGCACGTCAGATCGGCGTGCCTTTTGTCGATTCGGACCACGAGATCGAGCAACGCATTGGCGGCAGCATCAAGCTGTTCTTTGAGCGCCATGGCGAGGAGGCCTTTCGCGACCTCGAGGCCGAGGTCATTGCGGAGTTGATCGCCAGGCCCGGGGACTGCGTGCTGGCCACAGGCGGCGGTGCCGTGCTGCGGGAGCGCAACCGCGAGTTGCTGCACAACGGCGCGACGGTGCTCTACCTGCGCTCCACGCCCGAGGACATCTTCCGCCGCCTGCGGCACGACACGACCCGCCCGCTGCTGCAGGTCCGCGACCCGCTGGCCAGGCTGCGCGAACTGCATCATCAGCGCGACCCCCTTTACCGTCGCTGCGCCCACTACGTGCTCGAGAGCGCGCGGCCCTCGGTCCATGCCCTGGTCAACATGGCGCTGATGCAACTGGAGCTGGCCGGCCTGCTGGACCCGGCGCGCGTCGCCGCGACCGTGGGCGCCGAGCCGCTTTGATGCCGGCTTGACAGGACGCGGAGGGCGGGCGCGAAGGCCGCCTCTTACACTGCGTCGCATGCCTGCCACCGATACCGTCCGCATCCAGCTTCCCGACGACCGCGACTACGAGATCCGCATCGGATCCGGTCTGCTGGAGGCCGCCACGAGCTGGCAGGGGCTGCCGCAGGCGGCGACGGCGGTCGTCGTCAGCAACACCACCGTGGCGCCGTTGTACGCCGCGCGCCTGCGCGAGCGGCTGCTGGCGGTCTATCCGCGGGTTGACCTCGTCGTGCTGCCGGATGGCGAACAGCACAAGGACTGGACGAGCCTGAACAGCATCTGCGACCACCTGCTCGGCGAGGCACTTGACCGCCGAACGGTGCTGTTCGCCCTCGGAGGCGGCGTCATTGGCGACATGACCGGTTTCGCGGCGGCCATCTACATGCGCGGCGTGCCCTTCGTGCAGGTGCCGACCACGCTGCTGGCCCAGGTCGACTCCTCCGTCGGGGGCAAGACGGCCATCAACCATCCGCTGGGCAAGAACATGCTCGGCGCCTTCTACCAGCCCGAGCGCGTCATCGCCGACCTCGACACGCTGGACAGCCTGCCCGATCGCGAACTGAGCGCCGGCCTGGCCGAGGTCATCAAGTACGGCCCCATCGCCGATGCCGCCTTCCTGGGCTGGGTCGAGGACAACCTCGACGCCTTGCGTGCGCGCGACAAGGCGGCGCTGGGCCATGCCGTGCGGCGCAGCTGCGAGATCAAGGCCCATGTCGTCGGCCAGGACGAGCGCGAGCAGGGCCTGCGCGCCATCCTGAACTTCGGCCACACCATCGGCCATGCCATCGAGGCCGGCCTGGGCTACGGCCAGTGGCTGCATGGCGAGGCCGTCGGCTGCGGCATGGTGCTGGCGGCCGACCTGTCGGAGCGCCTGGGCCTGATGCCGGCCGGATTCGTCGAGCGCCTGCGTCGCCTGGTCGAGCGGGCGGGGCTGCCAGTGCAGCCGCCCAAGCTGGGTGCGGAGCGCTATCTGGCCCTGATGCGCGTGGACAAGAAGGCGCAGGCCGGCGCCATCCGCTTCGTCCTCATCGAGGCGCTAGGGCAGGCCGGCCTGCATGCGGTGCCCGATGCACGCATCGTCGAGACGCTCACGGCTCACGGGGCGGCCTGAGATGATGTCGGCGCGTCCGGCTTATGCGGCCGACCCGGCACGCAGCCGTGGCCGACGGCTTCCCGAGCCGGCGGCGCCGACGCGCAGCGACTTCCAGCGCGACCGGGATCGCATCATCCACAGCACGGCTTTCCGCCGCCTGGTCTACAAGACCCAGGTCTTCCTCAATCACGAGGGTGACCTGTTCCGTACCCGCCTGACGCATTCCCTGGAAGTCGCCCAGCTGGGCCGCTCCATTGCCCGCAGCCTGGGCCTGGATGAAGACCTCGTCGAGGCGGTGGCGCTCGCTCACGATCTGGGGCACACGCCGTTCGGCCATGCGGGCCAGGACGTGCTGGACGACTGCATGCGTGACCACGGCGGCTTCGAGCACAACCTGCAGTCGCTGCGCGTGGTCGATCACCTGGAGCAGCGCTATCCGGACTTCGACGGGCTCAACCTCTGCTTCGAAACCCGCGAGGGCATCCTCAAGCATTGCTCGCGGCGCAATGCCGAGCTGATCGAGGCGGCCGAGCCGGGTGGCATCGCGACGCGCTTCCTGCATGGCGGCCAGCCCAGCCTGGAAGCCCAGCTCTGCAATCTCGCCGACGAGGTGGCCTACAACTCGCATGACGTGGATGACGGCGTGCGTTCGGGGCTGATCGAGCTGGAGCAGTTGCTGGACGTCGAGCTCGTCCGCGAACATTGGCGAGCGACCCTGGACGAGCACCCCGGGCTGGCGGGCAGGCGCCTGCTGTTCGAGACCATACGGCGCATGCTGTCGGCGCAGGTCTACGACATCATCGATGCGACCCGGGTCGCGCTGTCCGAAGTCGCACCGGCCGATGCGGACGCCGTGCGCGGCGGTGACAAGCCCTTGCTGCGCTTCAGTGCGGACATGCGCGCAAAGAGCACTGCGCTGAAGCGCTTTCTCTTCGCCAACCTGTACCGCCATCCTCAGGTGCAGTCGACGCGCGCTCGCGCCGAGCAGGTGTTGCGCGACCTCTTTGCGGCCTATCTTGCCGACGCGAACCAGATGCCAGCCGACTTTGCCGGCCGCCAGGACCGCGAGCGCGCCTGTGCGGACTACATTGCCGGCATGACCGACCGGTTTGCCCTGCGTGAGCATCAGCGACTGACCGGCAAGCAGCTGTTCTGAACGGCCGCTCCTTAAATGGGGTCGGAGTCGATTATCCTGGGGGCTTCTCCTCGGGTCGACAAGGATTCCCCATGGCTCGCCTTCCTCGCCTGATCCTTCCGGGTCAGCCGCACCACGTCATCCTGCGCGGCAACAACCGCCAGGCCATCTTCCTCAACGACCTCGACCGGCAGCAGTTTCTCGCGACGCTGGCCGAGGTGGGTGCCCAGTACGGCGTTGCCATCCACGCCTATGTGCTGATGGACAACCACCTTCATCTGCTGTTGACCCCCCCCGGTGCGGACGCCCTCAGCCGAATGATGCAGTCGCTGGGGCGGCGCTACGTGGGCTGGTTCAATGCGCAACACCTGCGCAGCGGCACCTTGTGGGAAGGGCGCTTCCGCGCCGGCCTGATCGAGGGCGAACGCCATCTGCTGGCGTGCATGCGCTACATCGAACTCAACCCCGTGCGGGCCGGCCTCTGCGCCGAAGCGGGGCAATGGACATGGTCGAGCGCGGCCCATCACCTGGGGCAGGGCCGTAGCGGGCTGATCACGGAGCATGAACTGTATTGGTCTCTCGGCAATACGCCCTTCGAGCGGGAGCATGCCTACAGGGAGTTTCTGGGGCAGGGCGTCACGGCCTCCGAGCAGGCGTTGTTCACCGACGCGGCGCTGCGCGGGCGGCCCGTGGGCAGCGAAGCCTTTCTCAAGCCCCTGGCCATCGACCATGGCCGTGTGGTGATCAAGCGCCCGCGAGGCCGTCCACGCAAGACACCGGCGCCACCGAAGTCGGCATGACTGTGGCCCTATTAATTGATTGCGCCAAGCGGTTCGAATGAATAATCGACTCTGACCCTATATTAATCAAGTTGCCGCCCTTGCTGCGCTGCAGTACGCTCCATCCCTGTTGTGTTCCAGGAGGGCGCCATGAGCCACGCCGCGCAGATTCAGTCCGAGATCCAAGACCTAGCCGAACACGGGCTCTATCGGCCGACGAATGAGAAGGACGCCTGCGGCCTGGGCTTTGTCGCGCACATCAAGGGCCAGAAGGCTCATCACATCGTCCAGCAGGGCCTGAAGATCCTGGAAAACCTGGACCACCGCGGCGCGGTGGGCGCCGACAAGCTGATGGGTGACGGTGCCGGCATCCTGATCCAGATCCCCGACGAGTACTACCGCGAGGAGATGGCCAAGCAGGGCATCGAGCTGCCGCCCCCGGGCGAGTACGGCGTCGGCATGATCTTCCTGCCCAAGGAGCATGCATCCCGCCTGGCCTGCGAGCAGGAGCTGGCCCGCGCGATCAAGGCCGAGGGCCAGGTGTTGCTGGGCTGGCGCGACGTGCCGGTGGACCGCGACCTGCCCATGTCGCCCACGGTGCGCGAGAAGGAGCCGGTGATACGCCAGATCTTCATCGGCCGCGGCCCGGACATCATCGTGCCCGACGCTCTGGAGCGGAAGCTCTACGTCATCCGCAAGACGGCCTCCAGCGCCATCCAGGCGCTCAAGCTCACGCACAGCCGCGAGTACTACGTGCCGTCGATGAGCTGCCGCACCGTCATCTACAAGGGGCTGCTGCTGGCCGATCAGGTTGGCAAGTACTACAAGGACCTGGCGGACCCGCGCGTCGTCTCGGCCATTGCGTTGGTGCACCAGCGCTTCTCCACCAACACATTCCCAGAGTGGCCGCTGGCTCACCCCTACCGTATGGTCTGCCACAACGGCGAGATCAATACGGTCAAGGGCAACTTCAACTGGATGCGGGCCCGTGAAGGCGTCATGAAGTCGCCGGTGCTGGGCGACGACCTGAAGAAGCTCTACCCCATCAGCTTCGAGCACCAGTCCGACACGGCCACCTTCGACAACGCCATCGAGCTGTTGACGATGTCCGGATACCCGCTGGCCCACGCCGCCATGATGATGATCCCGGAAGCCTGGGAGCAGCACGAAGGCATGGACGAGCGCCGCCGCGCGTTCTACGAGTACCACGCCGCGATGATGGAGCCTTGGGACGGCCCTGCCGCCATGGCGTTCACGGACGGCCGCCAGGTCTGCGCCGCGCTGGACCGCAACGGCCTGCGCCCGGCGCGCTACTGCGTCACCGACGACGACCTGGTCGTCATGGCCTCCGAATCCGGCGTGCTGCCCATCCCCGAAGCCAGGATCGTCAAGAAGTGGCGCCTGCAGCCGGGCAAGATGTTCCTCATCGACCTGGAACAGGGCCGCATCGTCGATGACGAGGAGCTGAAACACCAGTTCGCCAACGCGCGCCCCTACCGCCAGTGGATCGAGAACGTCCGCGTCAAGCTGGACGACATCGCCGTGCCCGAGGGTGCCCGCCCCGGCTTCACGACGACGCTGCTGGACCGCCAGCAGGCCTTCGGCACGACGCAGGAAGACATCAAGTTCCTGCTCGCGCCCATGGCCGCCAACGGCGAAGAGGGCATAGGCTCCATGGGCAACGATTCGCCGCTGGCGGTGCTGTCGGGCAAGAACAAGCCGCTCTACAACTACTTCAAGCAGTTGTTCGCGCAGGTCACGAACCCGCCGATCGATCCGATCCGCGAGAACATCGTGATGTCGTTGAACAGCTTCATCGGCCCCAAGCCCAACCTGCTGGACATCAACGCGATCAACCCGCCGATGCGGCTGGAGGTCAGCCAGCCCATCCTGGACTTCGACGACATGGCGCGCCTGCGCGGCATCGAGGCGCCCACGCACGGCAAGTTCAAGCCCAGCGAGCTGGACATCACTTACCCGCGTGACTGGGGCCGCGCCGGCGTCGAGGCGCAGCTGGCCTCGCTGTGCGCGTCGGCCGTGGACGCCATCAAGACCGGCCACAACATCCTCATCATCACGGATCGCCACCTCGGCGCCGACCGCATCGCCATTCCCGCGCTGCTGGCCCTGTCCGCCGTCCACCACCACCTGGTGCGTGAAGGCCTGCGCACCACGGCCGGCCTGGTCGTCGAGACCGGCACCGCCCGCGAGGTGCACCACTTCGCCGTGCTGGCCGGTTATGGCGCGGAAGCCGTCCACCCCTATCTGGCGCTGGAAACGCTTGAGGCCATGGGCGACGAACTGCCCGCCAAGCTGACCGCCGAGCAGGCCCGCTACAACTACATCAAGGCGGTGGGCAAGGGGCTGTCCAAGATCATGTCCAAGATGGGCATCTCGACCTACATGTCCTACTGCGGCGCGCAGATCTTCGAGGCCATCGGCCTGAAGGCGGACTTCGTCGAGAAGTACTTCCGTGGCACGGCCACGCAGGTGGGCGGCATCGGCGTGTTCGAGGTGGCGGAGGAGGCCATCCGCATGCATGAGAGCGCCTTCGGCGACGACCCGCTGCTGGAATCCATGCTGGAAACCGGCGGCGAGTACGCCTGGCGAACCCGCGGCGAAGAGCATATGTGGACGCCGGACGCCATCGCCAAGCTGCAGCACGCGGCTCGCGCGGCCAAGTTCGAGACGTACAAGGAGTTCGCCCAGATCATCAACGACCAGAGCAAGCGCCACATGACGCTGCGCGGCCTGTTCGAGTTCAAGTTCGACCCGGCCAAGGCCGTGCCGCTGGACGAGGTCGAGCCGGCGGCCGAGATCGTCAAGCGCTTTGCCACCGGCGCGATGTCGCTGGGCTCCATCTCCACCGAGGCGCATGCCACGCTGGCCGTCGCGATGAACCGCATCGGTGGCAAGAGCAACACCGGCGAGGGCGGTGAGGACCCGGCCCGCTATCGCAACGAGCTGAAGGGCATCAAGATCGTAGGCGGCAGCAAGGTCGGCGACGTGCTGGGTCACAAGATCATGGAAGCCGACTACGAGCTGCAGGACGGCGACAGCCTGCGCTCCAGGATCAAGCAGGTGGCGTCGGGCCGCTTCGGCGTCACGACCGAATACCTTGTCAGCGCCGACCAGATCCAGATCAAGATGGCCCAGGGTGCCAAGCCCGGCGAGGGCGGCCAACTGCCCGGCGGCAAGGTCAGCGAGTACATCGGCTTCCTGCGCCACTCGGTGCCCGGCGTGGGCCTCATCAGCCCGCCACCGCACCACGACATCTACTCGATCGAGGACCTGGCCCAGCTCATCCATGACCTGAAGAACGTCAACCCGCAGGCCGACGTGTCGGTGAAGCTGGTGTCGGAAGTGGGCGTGGGCACGGTGGCCACGGGCGTCGCCAAGTGCAAGGCAGACCACATCGTCATCGCCGGCCATGACGGCGGCACGGGTGCCTCGCCGTGGTCCTCCATCAAGCACTGCGGTACGCCGTGGGAGCTGGGCCTGGCCGAGGCGCAGCAGACGCTGGTGCTGAACCGCCTGCGCGGCCGCGTGCGCATGCAGGCCGACGGCCAGATGAAGACCGGCCGCGACGTCGTCATCGGCGCGCTGCTGGGTGCCGACGAGTTCGGCTTCGCCACCGCGCCGCTGGTCGCCGAGGGCTGCATCATGATGCGCAAGTGCCATCTCAACACTTGTCCGGTGGGCGTGGCCACGCAGGATCCGGTGCTGCGCAAGAAGTTCACGGGCCGCCCCGAGCACGTCGTCAACTACTTCTTCTTCGTTGCCGAGGAAGCGCGCCAGATCATGGCCCAGCTGGGTGTGCGCAAGTTCGACGAACTGATCGGCCGCTCGGACTGGCTGGACACCAGGAAGGCCATCAGCCACTGGAAGGCCAAGGGCCTGGACTTCGCCCGCATCTTCCACCGCCCGAACGTGCCGGCCGATGTCTCGCGCATCCACAACGACGTGCAGGATCACGGCCTTGAGCGCGCGCTGGACGTCAAGTTGATCGAGAAGTGCATCCCGGCCTTCGAGAAGGGCGAGAAGGTGCAGTTCATGGAGGAGGTCACCAACGTGCGCCGCTCCGTCGGTGCGCGCCTGTCGGGCGAGCTGATCCGCCGCAAGCCCGAAGGCCTGCCCGACCACACCGTCTTCATCCAGATGGAAGGCACGGGCGGCCAGAGCTATGGCGCCTTCCTGGCCCAGGGCATCACGTTCTACCTGATCGGTGACGCGAACGACTACACCGGCAAGGGCCTGTCCGGCGGCCGCCTCGTCGTGCGCCCCAGCATCGAGTTCCGCGGCGACGCGACGAAGAACATCATCGTCGGCAACACGGCGCTGTATGGCGCGACGCGCGGCGAGGCCTTCTTCCGCGGCGTGGCCGGCGAGCGCTTCGCGGTGCGTCTGTCCGGTGCCACGACCGTCGTCGAAGGCACGGGCGACCATGGCTGCGAGTACATGACCGGCGGCACCGTCGCCGTGCTGGGCAAGACCGGCCGCAACTTCGCTGCCGGCATGAGCGGCGGCATCGCTTATGTCTATGACGAGGACGGCCACTTCGCCAAGCGCTGCAACACCAGCATGGTGTCGCTTGAGAAGCTGCTGCCCTCGCATGAGCAGGAGGCCAGCGTCGACAAGGCGATCTGGCACCGCACCAAGGCGGTTGACGGCGTGGACCGCGAGCCGCAGACCGACGAGGCCATCCTGAAGAAACTGCTGGAAGACCACCACCGCTGGACCGGCAGCCAGCGTGCCCGGGACATCCTGGACCATTGGGCCGAGTCGCGCGCCAAGTTCATCAAGGTGTTCCCGAACGAGTACCGCCGCGCTCTGGGCGAGATCAACGCCGCCAGGGAAGCCGCCACCACCATCGCCCAGGCCAAGGCGCCTGCAGCAGCCAAAGTTTGAAGAACTTGCTGGACAGAGCGCGCGGGTGAAGCGAGTCGCTCTGTCCCCCAACTGATTAAGGAAGAAACATGGGCAAGGTCACCGGCTTCATGGAGTACGAGCGCCTGGAAGAGGGCTACGAGCCCGTCGCCGCTCGCGTCAAGAACTACAAGGAATTCGTCATCGGCCTGAACGTCGAGCAGGCCAAGCAGCAGGGCGCGCGCTGCATGGACTGCGGCACGCCGTTCTGCAACAGCGGCTGTCCCGTCAACAACGTGATCCCGGACTTCAACGACCTGGTCTACAAGGGCCGGCCCGAGGACTGGAAGCATGCGATCACGGTGCTGCACAGCACCAACAACTTCCCCGAGTTCACCGGCCGCATCTGCCCCGCGCCCTGCGAGGCGGCCTGCACGCTGAACGTCAACGATGACGCGGTGGGTATCAAGTCCATCGAGCACGCCATCATCGACCGCGCCTGGGCCGAGGGCTGGGTGACGGCCCAGCCACCCAAGGTGCAGACCGGCAAGAAGGTCGCCATCGTCGGCGCCGGTCCGGCCGGCCTTGCCGCCGCGCAGCAACTGGCGCGCGTGGGCCACAGCGTTACCGTCTTCGAGAAGAACGACCGCGTCGGCGGCCTGCTGCGCTATGGCATCCCGGATTTCAAGATGGAGAAGTCCCACATCGACCGCCGCGTCGAGCAGATGCAGGCCGAGGGTGTCGAGTTCCGCACCGGCGTGATGATCGGCGCGCTGCCTGGCGAAGGTCCGGGCAGCAAGGTCACGAACTGGGCCAAGGAAACCATCGGCGCCGACGAGCTGAAGAACCAGTACGACGCGATCATCCTGACCGGCGGCGCCGAGCAGTCGCGCGACCTGCCCGTGCCGGGCCGCGACCTGGCCGGCGTGCACTTCGCGATGGAGTTCCTGCCGCAGCAGAACAAGGTCAACGCGGGGGACAAGCTCAAGGGCCAGATCTCGGCCGCCGGCAAGCATGTCATCGTCATCGGGGGCGGTGACACCGGTTCCGACTGCGTCGGCACCAGCAACCGCCACGGTGCCAAGAGCGTGACACAGTTCGAGCTGCTGCCCCAGCCGCCCGAGGTGGAAGACCGCCCGCTGACCTGGCCCTACTGGCCGATCAAGCTGCGCACCTCGTCCAGCCACGAGGAGGGCTGCGAGCGCGAGTTCGCCATCGCCACCAAGGAATTCATCGGCGAGAAGGGCAAGCTCACCGGCGTCAAGACCGTGCGCCTGCAGTGGCAAGGCGGCAAGATGGCCGAGGTCGAAGGCAGCGAGCAGGTGCTGAAGGCCGACATCGCCTTCCTGGCCATGGGCTTCGTATCGCCGGTCGCGACCATTCTGGAGGCCTTCGGCGTCGACAGGGATGCGCGTGGCAACGGCAAGGCGACGACCGAGGGTGCGGACGCCTACAGGACCAATGTCGACAAGGTCTTCGCCGCCGGCGACATGCGCCGCGGCCAGAGCCTGGTGGTCTGGGCCATCCGCGAGGGCCGGCAGGCGGCGCGCGCGGTGGACGCGTACCTGATGGGTGCGACGACATTGCCGCGCTGAGCGCCTGGTACTGCCGGAAGCGGGTCTTGCTGCGCAAATGGCCCAAGCTCGGTAACAGCGGCCAAAAGGCAGGATGCCAGCGCATTTCCGGGGGCGCCCAAGAGGTGCCCCATTTCTTTGCGGGGCCGCCATGCAGCACATGAGTGACCGGAGTGGAAAAGACACCACCCGCCTTGAAGCGTTTGCCTTTGCGTTGCAGTTGCTCGCCTAGCCTGGACGTCCCGAAGCTGCCGGCGAGGTCGTACGAGGTTCGGCGTGGCGGGCGAGCGCATGATGGGCGCGAGCATCGATGAGGCGCTCAGGGCGTGAGCCCATGCCGAGAGCGCCGGACCCGCCGGGTTTGTCGATGAAACTGCCGGCATAAACATTGCCGTAACAGGACGCCACAGGGGTCGTGTGGGCATCGATTGTGCAGAAGGATCCCGGCGATGAGCGCCGCAGGTTCTCGGCCCTTTGTTGGGCGACCAGCGCGGGAGCTCCCCCAGAAGCGGGTCTTACTACGCAAATGGCCCAAGGTATGTAACAGAGCCCGGAAAGGCAATATAGGCGCAGCTTTTCCGGGCGTCTGGCTGTGAGGGGGTTGCTTCACAGGTCTAACCTGACCTGCATGAGCCCCCTGTATGCCCAAGACACCTACGACGCTGAAGTGGCTGGCCGAGAAGCGTGCCCGGCTAGCCGGAGACATTCAACATTGCGAGCGGCTGGCCGAAGACATCGCTCAACGCTTGCTGAAGCTCCAGCACCAGCTTGCCGCTCTCGACGAGACCATCCGGCTCTACGACGCGGCCATCGACCCCACGCACATCCAGCCTGTAGAAGCCTGGCGAAACCGCTACGGAACCTTTGGGGGATTTCGACAGGCGCTCATCGACATTGTCGAAGCGGCAAGCCCGGATTGGGTCGCGAGCAAAACCATCGAACTCGGGGTCTTGGCCCGACTTGGTATCAACTTTCAGACGTCAGACCATCGGCGACGGTGGCGCATGAACTCTCTTGGGCCGGCGCTACGCCGACTGCTCAAAGTCGGCACCCTGGAGAGGCTGCACGACCCAGCCGTGAAGAGTGGAAAACACGGCTACTGGCGTTTGAAGCAGGCCCCATCTCAGAGCCTGGCCGACCTGTAGTTCTCATCACTTGGGCGGCGGCATGAAGAAGACGCCCTCTGCTCTCAAATGGCTGGCGGAGACACGGGCGCGCCTCGCGCACGACCTTGCTGACAGCGAGCGCATCCAGGTGGCCGTCGTGACTCGAACGGCGAAGCTGCGTGACGACCTGGCCGCGCTGGACCGCACGCTGACCATCTACGACCCCGCCATCCGGCCCGAGCATGTCGAAGGAGTCCAGGCCCACCGTGCGGCCTATGGCAAGCGCGGCAATCTCATCAGCGCCATCGAACGGCTGCTTCAGGCCCAGTCACCCAACTACGTGTCGACGGAGATGCTGGTGATGCTGCTGAGCGTGGAGTTCAACCTGCCGTTCGACACGAGGCAGGAAATGGTGCGATGGCAGAAGAACGTCGTGGGGCGGGCGCTGCGGAAGCTGGTCGACCGCGGTGACGTCGAACGGGAGCAGGACCCCAGCGTGTTCACGTCGGAGCTGGGGAGGTGGCGGTGGGCTAGGGCTCAAGCACTGGGGCTGGCGGACCTCTAGTGCGTGGCGGTCGCCGCCCTGGCCGGTTTCTATACCGACGATGAACTCCGGCATCCACCACATCTCCAGCGTCAATGCATCGCGTGCCACCGGCTTGGACAGCTTCAATCTGAGCTACCGCTACAAGCCGGACGGACTCGACCACACTCTGTACGGCGTGCACATCCCTTCGCAACTACAAGCCGCGTTGAACCGCGGAAGTGTCCAAGCGTTCAGCCTGGAGGCACTACCGCGCAATGGATTGGCCGCGTGGCTACTTCCGGACTCAACGAACTTCGTGCTGCTGGGCGTATGCAATCAGGATGGCACCGAAGAGCTCGCCACACCTCGCACCCTCAACCTGGCGCGATATCTCGGCGGAGCGATTGCCGTGCTCGTCGGGGCCACCGGTTTGTTCCTTGCAGTAGAGACGCATTCTTGGTTCGCGCTCGGATTGGGCGTCGTGGCAACCCATGCACTTCGCAGCTTGTTGAACCTTCCACAGGCCACCCCGCTAACACGCGGAGGCCAATGACCGGAGTCCATACACTCCGGCGCCATGCACAGACTGCGAATCGTCTTTTGGCCTTGGTGCCGTTGGGTCGTAGGCCACCATTGGGTTAGAACTCCGTTTGGACGTGACAACGACCTCTTAGCGTTGACGCCTCAATGCTCTCGCTGCGGCATCAAAGGCAAGTTTGAGTACAAGGCTGACTAGAACTTGCGGCGTTTCAAAGAGGTTAGTCCTTCCGCTACCTCGGCGGCCTCCCATTCACGCTCGACACCGGCGACCGCCCCTTCACAGGCCCACTAGCCTTCGCCGGCTTGTTTTCCGGATACAGGATTTCGTAGTCGCGGTGCTTGCCGTGGGTGAAGTTGGTCCAGTGCATTGACCGACCCACGTTCATGGCGAAGTGCATCGCACGGTCCGCGGTCTTGCCCGGAGGCATGCGCCGATGGTCTTCGCGGAAGGCCGTCTCGACGACGTAGTCCATCAGGTACTTCGGCTCGAGGTTCAGGTAGATGCCCTTCTCCGAGCGGTCCTGCCGTGCGCCGAAGCTCTCGGCGTTGTTGACGTGGTGCCCCTTCTCGTTGACCAGCGCCTCACTGTGATTGACCGTCACGTGCAGCTGGAACTCCTTGCCGACCTTCGAATAGGCCGTGCCCGTGTCCGTAGCCAAGATGGACTCTGGCTTGGCGATGTATTTGTCGACAAGGGCCTGGACCACCTCCGGCGTCTCCGCCAAGCCGATGCCCACCCGCGTTACCGCAGCGCCCTTGCCCTTTGACCCACTGCGCTGGCGGATGGTGATGGCCATGCGGCGCGCCGCCGGGAACACGGCGCCATGCTCGGGATGCTCGCGGCCACCCGCAGCGAGAGCTGCGGCCTTCTCTTCGCGCTTCTTCTTGCTGCGGGCCGATGACGTCAGCAGCGCGTCCTTCTGGGCCTCTTCGGGGTCGGTCGTCCGGAAGGTCAACGGCCTGCCGCGCTTCTCACTGGCGCGACGACCAGATTGGTGAGAGCCGTCAATCTCCACCACACCGCTGACCATGCCCGTGTTGAACCCGCGCTCCAGGCCCTCGCGCATCTTGCTGGCCAGCGTGAACGCCGTGTTGTAGCCACCGAAGTCGAGCATGCGACGCATCTGCAGGGCCGGCACGCCGGATGCGCCGGTTGCCCAGATAAGCACGCCCGCGAGGATGGCCTGCAGGCTGAGCTTGTGAGACGCAAAGACGCTGCCCGACGTCACGCTGAAGCGCTTGCCGCAACTGCGGCACTTCCAGCGGCGTTCGGTCGAGCTCCAGTAGTGCTCGTCGGAAGCGTTGCAATGCGAGCACGTGACCTTCTTAGAGCTGCCCCACCGCAACTGCGCCAGGTGTTTGATGCAGCCAAGGTCCGTCCAGTTCGCAACGTCCAGGACGCTGCGGTCCACTGCGTCCTTCGACATGTGCCAGCGCGTCGCGTCCGAGCTGGGGCGGCTGATGGACGAGCGCTTCGGGCGGTACTTCTTCGGCTCGGCGGCCGTGCTTGCAGCGGCCGCAGTCATACGGCCCTCTGCAGGAAGTTCACGAACTGTGCCTCGGTGATGCATGGCCCCTCGATACCTGGCACCTCCACCGTCTTGATGCGTTGCTTCTCAAGCCATCGGTAGCAGCCCGTTCGTGCAGGTTCGCTGACCGTGTCCAGGTGGACGTAGGACGCGTCTTTGACCGCAATGGGAATGGGCTTGTAGAGCTCAGGCCGCGGCGCGAGCTGCGTGCTGTCAGTGGTCAGCCAGGCGTAGGCCCTGGTCAGCAGGTCCCAGTTGTTCAGGACCTTCGGCGTATGCCGGAATACCTCGGTTGCCCGCACACCCAGGATGTCGTCTTCGAAGGTCGCGCGGTAGTTGCAGCGGCGATTGCACATCTTCAGATGCGCAGTTCCCACGACCGTGCGACGGGTGTCAGAACCATCAGGCCAGTGTTCGACGATGGCGCAGAGCTCCAGCGTGTAGGCGCCCTTGCGCGCATTGGGGATGACGGCAGGCCACACCTCTTCCTTGCGGCTGATGGCCAGGCAGATGATGCGGATGACGAGGTCCCAAACGGATGCCGACCAGCGCGGGTAGTTCTGTAGCTTCACTGGCGCCTGCTCGCCGATGCCTGCAGTCCAGAGCAGCGCCTTGTAGTCAGCGCGGGCCGCCAGCTTCTCGTAGGCGATGTCGAGCATGCCGACGCGGTTGAAGGGCGTCGCGTTGCGTGGCGACGATGCGTGGAGGGTCAGCTTCAGCATCAGACCACCTTCACGTCCCAGGTCTGCGCGTACTGCACCTCGTCGACCAGCTCGACGCCGCGCAAGCGCAGCTGCGTGCCATTCACGTAAAGCAGGTTCGCGTCATGCAGCGACGGCAGCAGCGGCTGTTCTGTGCCATCGGTGCTGGAGACCAGCGCAGCGATGGTCGCAATCCGACCCAGCTCGTGGACGCGCTGCTCGTGCACCCGCAGCAGCCCACGGTACTTGGGCATGGATGCCCGCTCCCTCGCGCGGATACCTTTGCCCTTCTCGTAGACGGGCTGGACTTCGACCTTCATAGCTCTGACCTCAAATGACCTATTCCGGGTCTAGGACCGCACCCGGCTGTTCTTTTATGTGGTTCCACAAAAATGTGGAATCGAAGATAAAGACGAAACCCGCGCAGTACATTGAAGTCCACAAAAACGTGGAACGTCTCTAGCAACTGTGCAGGCCGACGAAGAATTTCAACGCCGGGCTCGCGACCTTCTCTTGGAGCTGCGTGCTGAGCATCAGCTGACCTACAAGGAGCTGGCCCAACTGCTGGAACGCCATGGGGTGACCACCGACTGGAAGGCGCTGGCCAACCGGTTGCAGCGTGGGACGTTCGACGCCGGGTTCATGCTTGCGGTGCTGCACGCATTCGGCATCCACCAAGTCGCCTTCACTAGGTCCAGTGCGCGGCTGAAAACTTCAAAGTAGCTTTCAGTGGGCAAAGCTCCGCCAGCGGGCAGTTGCCCAAGGATGTGGTCAGCGGAGAAGGCTCGCTAGCCGAGGGAAGTGGAGGTGTTCAGCTCGTCACCTCCGAACTCGTCTGCAGACGCTTACGACGACCCCAAGCAGCTCCAGGCTGCTTGTGGGCCGAATGGGCGCGTAGGCGGGGTTGGCCGCCTCGAGCCAGTATTTGCCATCCGGGTCGCGGCGCAGCGTCTTGACGGTCATCTCGCCGTCGACGACGGCCACCACGATGTCGCCAGGCCCTGCGGGCGCGTACTGCTCGACCGCGACCAGGTCGCCGTCCAGGATGCCAGCGTCGCGCATGCTGTCACCGCGGACCTTGTGCAGGGCCGTCCGGTCGGGCTCGTCGATGAGATAGTCGTCGAGCGTCAGGGCCTCCGCCTCCGCCTGGTCGGCCGGTTGCGGCTGGCCAGCGCGCACGGAACCTAGCAGCGGCCTGGCGAAGAAGCGCTTCGTGGGGACGATTCGGCCATCCACCCGGGTCAGATAGCCGGCTTGGCTCAGCCGGCCCACCAACGCGAAGACGGACGACGTGGACGACAGCCCGACCACCTCGCACATGCGAGGAAGGGAGGGGAGGACGCCAGCCTGCTTGTAGTAGCGCTGCAGGGAGGCAAGGTGCTTGTCGTCTGCCACTTCGTTCCATCGAAAGTTCTTTCGAGGTACTCTAGTGGGCAGGTCGCAAGGGCGTCAATGCCACCATATTGCCTTCCTGCGCCGTCAGGGAGTACGCCGACCTTTCTTGCAAGATGTAACGGCACAATTCAGAGCAACCTGCCAAGTTGGCGCCGTTGTCTCACAGGGACAGACCACTACAACAACGACTGCATGAACTCCTTAACAATCAACCACTTAGTGATGGTTGGCATCCCGGTGCTGTTCTATTTCTGCGGGGGCCTGGGCAAGATAATCACACGGCCAGGAAGCCACTTTTGGGACCGCAAGGACTGGTACCTCGCCTCTGATGCCTCGCTGGCGAACGTCGCCGGCGGCCTGCTGTTCATCGGGGAACTGGTCATCGAGGGAAGCAAGAGCAACTATCCGCCACAAGTGATGGCCAAGGCCTTGCCAGGCGTGCTGTTCGTCGCAGCCTCGCTTTTGCTATACATCCTGATACTGGCCCTACACCAGAAGATTGAGCATGACCCCGCGAAGGGGACTGCTCAGTTGACGGTCCTGGTCGGAGGCTGTAATGTCATCGCTATCGGAGCGATGTGCAGCTTCATCGCTTTCGTTAAGGGAATTTGAATGCTGACCAACATCCATCAACACACGCAGGACGCCTCCAGCAAGCCAGGCGACGCTGTGGCATGGGGCACGATTTTCAGCTTCGCGACCGCTGCTGTTGGCCTGCTCTTCTGGATGGGCTCCGCGAGTCACGCGGGTGAGCCGCTGACGGTTGTTCTCTCCATCGGTGGTGCGGCGCTGTCCGCAGCGGCCACGGCTGCCGCCGTTGCCGTCCGGTTTTCCCGCCGTCCATAACCGGGCAAGACGTTTTCCTTGAACGGTCAGCCGCTGGGCTGACCGTTTTGTGTTGAAGCACCTGTCCAGATAGCCGCGCATAAACGCTTTCGCTACTCTTCGTTTGTAGGCCTTGAGGAGCCCACTCCCGCACCTGTCCCAGGTACCTAAGCCGGTGATGACCTCATTCGCATCAGGGCAAGACGCCACCTCCGGGTGGCGTTGAGCTTTTTGGGATGCAACGGGTCGGCCATTACGCCGCGGGTTCTACGGCAAGCCAATCGAGCAACTGTCTGCGTACTTCCGGGTCTGCTACGCCCTGTGCTGGGTCACACAGGATGAGCTCCTCCGGCAGCCGGTAGAACTCTCGCTCAGAGTCATCGAGGATGCGGAAGGTCGACACCTCTGGATGCGCAGCAAGCCACGCCTCGATGCTTTCCAGCCGCCCTCCGGCGTCCGTTGCGCCGATGACCCGTTCACCGAGCCGTCCAAGTAGCTCGCGAAGCTCTTCGACGTTGTAGTCATAGCGCCAGGTACTGTGGACGACGATGCGGACGTCCTCGTGTCGGGCCAGGAGCTGCGCGAGCGAGGGCAGCCAGCACCAGTGCGGGGTTGTCGCGTCAACGTTGGGACCGGCATGCAGGACGCCATCGAAGTCCAGGAAGAGGACCCGCATCAGGGGGCCCAGTGCACAGCCAACCGGATGCGGCGGGCCCAGGCAATCTGCTCGGCGAGCGGCCGCCCGACACCCTGCACAGGTGAGTAGTAGCCAGCCGCCCCTTCGGTGGCCAGCGCCTGGTCCTCTGCAGGCAGCTGAAGCCGCCGAGCCGCCAAGGCAGCCGCGGATGCACTTGGATGGTCTGCGATAGCTGCGACCTCGTCTACCGTCAGCGCCCCCATGAGCGCCAGATAGCCTGCCTGGTAAGCAGCGCCTGCCGCAGCTCGATTCGTCGGCGGCGTGTCGAGGGCCAACTGCAGGTAGTCCCGGCTCTGCCGGTCAAGGGCTTCTGTGCGTGAGGGCGAATACATGGCGATGTCGAAAGGTCTTTCGACAATCTACGGTGCGCCGATGGCTGGGTCAATTGCCACCATATTGCCTTCAGCGGCGTGGCGCGGGCTCCCCGCGCGCGCAGCCACACCCCGTTCGGAACCGGTGGCGTCAACTTCTCAGATTCGGTGAGAAGTTCTGTGAAGTTGCCGGGGCAGCACGCACCCGCCATGCCATATTGGAAAGTTTTCTAGATATGTTGCGTCAAATTTGAAATGTTGCTACGCTGCGCGCCATTGAAACAAAACTCTTGCGTCGAATTCACGCCTGCGACGCGCACGAACTACGGAGAACGCCATGGTCAACGAGGAAGTCTTGTCTCCAGTGGAGCTGGGTCGCCATCTGATGCAGGTGAGGGAGCGCAGCGGCATCAAGCAAGCCGAGTTAGCCAAGCGCGTGTCGCTCAGCCCGGCCGTCTTGTCGCGTATCGAAAGCGGCGACCGTGCCGTGACGCTGGAAGAGGTTCAGGACATCCTGACCCAGCTAGCCACGCCAGAGGCTGCAGAGCTTTCCAGGGCCCTGCAGCGGACGTGGCAGGTGCTTCCAAGGCCTCCGCTTGACCACCCTGACCAGGACCTGCTCTGGGAGGCCGAGGGGGTCGCTCGTGAGCTGGTGGCACTTCGTGACCAGCCCGACACCCCGCACGCATTCGAGCGGCGGCTGTCCGAGTACATCGACGAGCTGGGCCGCGGCGCGGCCATGCTTCTCAAGCGTGAGCACCAGGTTGCCTTCATTGGCAGCATAGGCGTCGGGAAGTCCACGGCTATCTGCAAGATGACCGGCCTGGAGGTCGCCAAGGAAGATGGCACGATGACCCCCGTGCTCGAAGTCGGTGGTGGCGGCATTACCGTTTGCGAGGTTCATCTGCGCACCGGCCCCGAGTTTGGTCTCATCGTCGAGCCGAAGGGAGACGACGAACTCCGCCAGGACGTTCTGGACCTGGCCGACAGCATCCTCAAGGGCTCGCCGGCACCCGATGAGGACGGCCCGAACGGCCAAGAGTCGCAAGGCATCTCAAAAGAAGTGGCCCGGGCGCTGCGCAACATGGCCAACCTCGCGGTCCAGCGCCCCAAGGGTGCAGACGGCAAGCGGACTACCGTTGACCCGGCCAAGCAGCTGGCACAGCAGTTCCCCACGCAGCGCGAGTTCGTCGTCGAAGTGCTCAGCCGCATGGAACTGCACCGCCGGGACAAGCGCGACATCTGGTACGACAGCGCCTCAGGCAAGTCGCCGAAGGCGTGGCTGCGTGACACCTTCGCGGCCATCAACAACGGCCGCAGCCCTGACTTCACGCTCCCTCGCCGTATCGAGGTGGTGGTTCCCGAGAAGCTGCTGCAGGTCGCAGACCTCAGCGTGCGCTTCATTGACACCAAGGGTATCGACCGGAACGCTGCTCGCGAGGACATTGAGTGCCACTTCGACGACCCGCATACGCTGGCCGTGCTGTGCTCACCGTTCAACAACGCCCCCGCCGCCGAAGCGCGACTGCTGCTTGAACGAGCGAAGGACGCTGGCGTCCGCACGCTGGACACCAATGCTGCGCTGCTGGTGTTGCCTCGCCCGACCGAAGCGTTGGCCATGAAGGACGATGCCACCAGCGCGCCCGTCGAGAGCGCCGAGGAAGGCTACGAGCTGAAAGGTGAGCAGATTGCCTTGGCGCTGGAGCCCTTGGGCTTGCAGACTCTTGGCGTTGCCTTCTACAACGCGAATGAAGACCCCGCCGCGGCCGCGCAGGACTTCCTGCTGGAGCGCTTGACCCGAACTCGGGCAGCCTTCCGGAGCCGCATCCGGGAAGCTTCCGCCGGCGCACAGGCGGTGCTGCGCAATCACGGCGAAGCGCGCGTCCTGGCGGTACTACGAGATGCCGGCCAGACGCTGCACACCTGGGCGGCGCAGAACTCGACGGTCCCTGTCGTTCAAGGCCAAGTCCAGGAAAGCCTGATGGCCCAAATCCAGGTGGCGTACGCCAGCACCGTGCGGGCCGCTGTCCGTCGCGAAGGCGAATGGCCTGCGCTCAGTTACTCGCACCACATTGGCTACGGCGCCCGTCGCCTTGCCGTCATGGCCCTGGAGAAGCCGGTAGAGCAGTTCACGGGCCACTGCAAGCTGATGGCGGCAACGCCACGGTATGCCGAAGCTGCCGACCTGCTGACGCAGGCCGAGCGCGTGTTGACGGTGTCCTACGAGGAGCTGCTGCGCAAGGTTCAGCTGATGGGCCAGACGGTGTTCAAGGACGCGCTAAAGGCCGACCCGATGCTCTGGCAAGCCTGCATGGAGGAATGGGGGCAAGGACCGGGCTACAAGACTCGCGTCGCCGCGCACAACCGCGATTGGTTCAACGACGAGGCACGCAAGAAGTTGGAGGAAGAGCTTCTGGCGCTCATCGCCCGGGAATGGGCTCGTGCCCTGGCCAACGTGACGGCGCTGCTGGAGCCCCTCTGATGAGCGGCCAACTGCTGGCTGTTGTCGAAGTCGACAAAGCCGACCGAGTTGTCTGCCAGGCGGAAGGCTGTGGTCATGGCGTGTATCGACGCATCCACGTCGTGCGTCATGGCGATGGAACTCTCGGGGTGTACGGCTCTGATTGCTTTGGCAGGCTGTTCGGCCAGCTTGCGGACAAGGCGCCTCAGTACGGCAGTGGCGACGGTCGTGAGCTAACTGCTGAAGAACGGCTGATGCTGGCCGAGAACACCGAGCGGCTCATCGCACAGTTCGAAGCTGAGCATCAGGCCCTGCTGGAACAGGCTCGCCTTCGTCGCGAACAGCAGGAGAAGGTCGAGCAGGCCGCCCGAGAGGCTGCCGAACGTCGTCGCATTGAAGCCGAACGCCGGCGGCCGCCGACTGCGGCAGAGATTGCCAGCGTTGAAGCCCAAGCCAAGGCCGTGGTGCGGCAGAAGTTCGGCGTGGACCCTGACATTCCGGGGTGGCGCGGCTTGGTACTGGTGGAAGCGCGCAAATTGCTTGGGCGGTAGCGGAGGGAGCGATGGCGAAACCAATCAGTCAGTTCTTTGCCGGCCTCGACTTCCCGCTTCGGAACATCCGCTGGTCGTGGGGCGCAAAGAATGCCAGTGGCACGGCGCTGCTGCTCCGGGCTTGGGCCGACGAGTACTCCTTTAAGGCCAAGACGGTCGCGGTCCTGCGGGAGCCTGAGCGATACCTGCAATCAGACTCCTTTGGCCTCGATGAACGCATCGTCCAGCTGCAAGAGCTTTGGACTGGCGCTCTGGCCGGATACGTGGTCATCGCGACAGCGAAGGACGCCGCCGCTCACCCTCGGGAAATCAAGGACTACCGCGACGACGCGCTGTTCGCCATCAAGCGGCTTTCGGTGCGCGAGGACGGGGCCATCGTTGCAGAGGTCAATGAGCTCGTGCCGGTAGCAACGCTCAGTCAGCACATGGCAGCCCATCGCACCGAAGCCTCGGCCGACGCCTTCCCTGTTGACGACGCGCAGCGCACTGGCCTATCGACCGACACCTACCAGCAGAAGATTCCTGCTATCCGCGCCTGGCTCATCGAGGTCTGCAAAGCCAAAGGAACTGTGACGTACTCGGACGTCATGAACCGCTTCGGGCTGACCTTCTACCCGCTGCGCAACGCCTTGAGCCGGCTCGGCCACGACTGCAAGAACGCCGGCGAGCCCATCATCACTGCGCTCATTGTCGACAAAGACACCGGCAGATGCTCCCAAGGGCTTTACGACGAATTCAACATCGACGACGACATCCTTGAGCGGCAGCGGTGCTACGCACGCTGGGGCTCGGCGCAAGAACCGCCGCCCGCAGAGTCTCAAGCTGCGGAGCCTCCAGATGATGCCGAGGACGCTCCAGACGATTTTGAACAGCGCGCTGCGCGGTTCGCCCAGGTAGAGGTGCGCACGCAGCAGGCGGCGTTTCGCCTGGCCGTGTTCCGGGCCTGCCTGGGCCGATGTGTTATCAGCGGTTGTGCGGTGCCCGAAGCGCTGGAGGCGGCGCACCTACTTGGGCGTGATTGGCGCCAAGGCCACAACACGGCAAGCGACGGCATCCTGCTACGCAGAGACTTGCACACCTTGTATGACCGAGGGCTGCTCCGCATCACGGACGCGGGCATCGTCGAGCTGGACGAACGCGTTCTTGGGCACTATGGCGGGCTCCATGGGGTAAATGTGACCAGCGTTGGGACCCTGGCGAACTCGATTTGAGGGGCGACGCATAGGCACTCTGCCGTCCGCCAAACCGCATTGGTGCCGGTCCCAGCTGACAACAGGCATCGTTGCAGCAGGACCGGTCAGTCGGGTCACGCGACTTCTCACTGAATCTGAGAAGTTTTGCGCCCGTGTGCTCGCGCTAGCATGGTCACAACGCAGGCAATGTCCTGTGCGATAGGGAGGGGCTCATGGGATTTCGGTACCGTCAGCGAGTCAAGTTGCTGCCAGGCGTGCATGTCAACGTTACGGCCAAGGGCGTAAGCAGTGTGTCCATCGGCGGACGTAGTGCCACGGTGAACGTTGGGAAAGGCATGCGCATCGTTGGCACCGCGGGCCTGCCCGGCACAGGTATCTCATACCGTCAGTTGCTGCGACCTGCCTCTTCCGGAAACGCGCCTACTGCCAGCCTCACCTCCAACGTGCTCCTTCTGCCTGATACGGCAGAAGCGCCATTGACTCCAGTCCCTCGGCTGCGCCCGCTGCAACCTGCAGCGTGGAGCAGCCCCGCCCTGAAGGACATTGAGCAACACATCGTTGAATCGCAGAAGCAACGAGTTGCGCTGGAAGACGGCATCACCGAGCTGAATCTGCAAGAAGCTTCCCTTGCGTATGAAGTGGCGCGCCTGAACAAGTGGTTCCGCCGCTGGCTCCATCGAGCGAAACTCAAAGCAGGCCGGAAACAGCTGACTGCCCTGCGCGCCGAACTTGCCGACGCCGCTGTCCTGCTCGACGAGCAAGGCAGTGAATTCGAATGGAGCCTGCCTACGTCACTTCGTCGACGGTATGACGAGTTGTCCGCTACGGTAAGCCTCCTGGACAACGCCCATGCTGCCTGGCACGTGCGCGGCAGTTCGACGATTGACCGAGTGCAAGAGCGTACGGCCTATGGCTCGGTGTTAGACCGTGTCCCTGCTGAATGGGGCCTCGCCTGGCCCTCTTTCGTCCCTCGCGGGCGGGCACGTTTCTACGACTCAGTTCCCTGCTTAAGAGCTGGTGAAGCCTTCGGCCTGTATTTCTTTCCGACATTCGTTGCCGTGGAACGCGGCTCGTCCTTCGGTTTGGTGACGCCAGGGGACATCACTTTTGAGCTTGACCAAGGCGAAGTCGTAGAACACCAGCATGTGCCTGGTGGCAAGGTAAGCCGGTATACGTGGCGATATGTCAACAAGGACGGAACGCCTGACCGCCGATTCAACGACAACCCACAAATTCCGGTCGTGGACTACACCCACCTCACCATCTCCGTGGATGGGGCGTTCAGCGAAACATTTCACTTCGCTGCGTCGCCGCAGCCGGTGTTTGCACCTTGGTTCGCCTTGACGGATTGGTTCGAGCTGGCGGCGAAGCGGGGAAGCTTGAACGACCTCCCACGCACTCCGGTTAGTTGGAGCTTGAGAGAAGAAGCTGATGGGCACTACCTGGCGGCGTCACGGGACGGCAAGGAGGTCATCGCCTTTGCAGCCCTCAAGACAGAAGGGCTGTGGGTTGGTCTATCTGGCGGTGCCCTCGGCATCGACTTCGTCCCGGGCAGTCTGCTGACGACGAGCCCCACCAAGTTGAACCTTTGGCTGGGCGAAGAACCCATTGAGCTGGGGAGTTTTGCCGGCCATGACTGTCGCGTTTCCTCCAGCCAAGCAGCGTTTAAGGTCCTCCCACCCGCTGGCCAGGCTGCACTGGACCACCTGGTTCAGACCCTACACGGCGAAGTCGAGCTCTTCCTCGTCATTGACGTCGCGGGCGTCGACGTGTGCCGTCTACGCATTCCCGCGGACGGCGTGCAGGCACATCTGCAAGCCATTGGAGTGCCGGCTGATGCGATGGCGTCGTGAACTGACCACGCAAGTCCTGATGCGCTACGATAGCCATCAAGGCATCCGGCCGGACTTGTCCTCGGGTCAAATCGGAGTTCACACATACGCTTTGCCTATCCGCACCCCGTCGGAGGCCGGCGCGTAATCGAGGAACGCTGGTCTGATATGACAGGAGTGCCTCATGGCCGAGCCTTCCTCTGCGGCGTCGCCCGCATCCATCGGTCAAGCCGCATCTGCGGCCAGCGACCCCACTGACCTCCGTCTTCGCGCGCTGAAGAATCGGCTGCAAGCCCGGTTCCCGGACGTGCGTTCGTCTCACCTGACCGAAGCCATCGCTGCGGGCCTGGGGTTCAATACCCACGCAGCTCTGCTGGCGGCCAAGGCCGAGCCGTTTCACTCGCTCGCCATCCGCCCCTTCCAGGCAAAGCCCTTCAAGCAGCGCCTGGTCGACCTGAGCTACCCCGTGCAGCCAGACTTCCGGTTCGGACCGCAGCCCGAGGGCCCGAAGCCGTCTACCAAGTACCTTGAGTGGCTCGACGAGCTGAAACGCCTCGAGAAGACGCCTGACCGGGTGTGGCCGCGCATCCACGCCCTGCGCCGCCAATGCGCCGAAGAGTTCGCACGCACCTTCGGCCTCGGTCACCTCGAAGACGAGGATGACAAGAGCGTCGTTAAGCGGTGGACCATCGGCGTGGACCACAACTACTGCCTGCCGGGCTGGGGCGACAACTTCAATGCCCAGCGCGGCGCGCATGTGGATTTCCCGGGCAGTGACCATCGTTGGAAATTCTTCGAGGCCTTGCCGCTGACGAGCAGCTCCAAGCCCAAGTCGGTCGAGTACGCCAGCGCCATGGTGTCGATGCCATATTTGCAGCGCAGTGGCTTGCAGGACGACCTCGTCGAGGCCGCCCACCGTGCCGGTCGCATCGGATGGACCTCCAGCCGCCATGATGAGTGGTCCTGGTATGCGCCGGGTGCGACGGCGCTGGTGCTCTTCAAGCGCCTGACCCCGGCTGCCGAGATGCGGCAGGCCTGGTCGCGCTCCTTCAAGCGTTGGTTGCTTGAAAACCGGCCCAGGCTGGCCAAGTCGGCCAAGCAGCTGAAGCGGTATGTCATCGACGATGCCGTCGACTGCCAACACCTGCCCCTGGACTTGAAGGACTACGAGGATTGCCGCGAGCGCTACCTTCGAGAATTTGCGGTCAACCTCTACTTGGAGCCGGACGACGTCATGTCGCAGAACTTCGAGAAGCTAATGGCAAAGTGGGCAGAGGAGTCGCGCGAGGAGGCCCTGGCATGACGCCCCGCTACACCGAAGCCATTGGGCTTGCTGCCCGCGCCCATGAGGGCCAGGTTCGCAAAGGCACGACCGTGCCCTACGTCACGCACCCCGTGGCTGTCGCCACCCTGGTGGCGCAATACGGCGGCGACGAGGACCAGCAGATTGCTGGGTTGCTCCATGACGTCCTCGAGGACGGTGGCCCGCACTTCGCGGAAGAGATTGAGCGCCGCTTCGGCCCGCGTGTCCTGCGCATCGTCGAGGCCTGCACGGACGGCGTGCCTGATGCGACGGGCAGGAAACCACCCTGGAAGGAGCGCAAGGTGCGCTACCTCGAACATCTGCGGCACGAAACCGATGACGTTCTGTTGGTTTCCGGCTGCGACAAGCTGCACAACGGGCGAAGCATCCTGGACGACCTGGAGACCATTGGTCTGGCAGTCTTCAAGCGCTTCAAGGCCAGCCGAGAGGAGACCCTCTGGTACTACTCAGAACTCGCCCGGGCATTCGAGGAACGGCAGACGCCCGTATGCAACGAGCTCACGGCCACAGTGGCTGAACTGCACCGCTTGGTAGGCCATTTGGCCGAGCAGGCACGGTAACCCGCCCGGCCTCAAATGCGTAATTTGCTACGGCGCCTCATGGGCTCAGGCCCTGACGCAGCTCACGCTCATCCGGCTGAAGCGGAGGCTGTTCCCGGGGTTGACCGCCCCATGGAGCGTTGGGACGAACCAAAGTTCGCAGCGGTCGAGGCTCGCCTCAAAGCGCTGCCTGAAGACGCCTGGGCACCCGAGGACTACTACCAAATGGTCGAATGGACGGCGCAGCGGCATCTGCCGCGCGACGAACCGCTGACCGAGCGCCAATGGGCTGCCGCGAAGCTCCGCCTCAAGGAAAGGATGGATGCGGCGCTGGAGGAACTGCGCCAGGGCGGCGACCTCGGCCAGGCCGAATGGGAACGGCGCGAAAACGAGCGTCGAAGGCTGGCTGCGTATTTCAGCGATCGTGGACGCCCATTTCAGGCTGATCGTGGACGGCAAAACTGGGCTTGCCGTGGCGGCGCCGGGGAGGCGCGCAGGAACTGGTTTGAATGTAGCTGAATCGTCCACGATGA
>Ga0213878_10000034_pt1 | contig 103712 bp, 101 predicted proteins | sample VelepicoBEBS_R02_FD_161053 | JGI IMG/M metagenome (GOLD analysis project Ga0213878, IMG submission 161053) | Vellozia epidendroides bulk soil microbial communities from rupestrian grasslands, the National Park of Serra do Cipo, Brazil - BS_R02 | ecosystem: Environmental > Terrestrial > Soil >... | reverse complement strand
GGGCAAGCCGGCGTTGATCGAGCTGCGCACCGACCCCGAGATCATTACGCCGCGCACGACGCTGAGCGCGATTCGCGCAGAGGCGCTCGAACGCACGCCGCGGAGGTGAATCGGTGAGGCAGGACAATCTCTCCGCCGTGGAGCGCCCGTTGCTGGACGTCGCAGGAGTCACGCTGCAGTACAAGACGCGCGACTCGCTGGTGACCGCGACGTACCGTGTCGGCTTCCAGGTCTTCCGGACCGAGCGATACGTCGTGCTGGGACCGTCCGGCTGCGGGAAGTCGACGCTGCTCAAGGCGGTCGGCGGCTATATGGCGCCGGCCGAAGGCGAGATCCGCCTCAAGGGCGAGGTGATCCGCCAGCCCGGCCCCGACCGGATGATGGTCTTCCAGGAGTTCGACCAGCTTTTGCCCTGGAAGACCGTGCGGCAGAACGTGGCGTTCCCGCTGCTGGTGAGCGGAAAAGCGTCGCCGCGCGAGGCCGACGAACGGGCCCGCGCCTCGCTCGCCAAAGTGAACTTGACGAAGAACCTCGACTCGTACCCGCATACGCTCTCGGGCGGAATGAAACAGCGGGTCGCGATCGCGCGCGCGATGGCGATGGAGCCCGACATCCTGCTGATGGACGAGCCGTTCGCCGCGCTCGACGCGCTGACGCGGCGCAAGATGCAGGACGAGCTGCTCGAGCTCTGGGACGACATCGGGTTCACGATGATCTTCGTGACGCACTCGATCGCCGAAGCGATCAAGGTCGGGAGCCGCATCCTGCTCCTTTCGCCGCATCCGGGGCAAGTGAAGGCCGAGATCAACAGCGTCCCCCGGACCGGCGCGGCACCCGACGCAGCGCGCAAGCTGGAGGAGCGGATTCACGAGATGCTCTTCGCCGAGCCGGTGGAGGCGGCGGCCGTTGCGCGCGCCTGAGAAGCTCGCCCCGCTGGCGGAGCGCCCCGAGCGGCTCGAAGTGCCGGTCGACTCGAGTGAGTTCGCAATCGCGAGCAAACCGCTCTCGCCGCTGGAGACGATCGTCAACAACGGGATTCTCCGCAAAATCGCGATCCTGATCGTGCTGGCCGCGGTCTGGGAGCTGTACGCGCGGCACGTCAACAACGAGCTGCTGCTCCCGACCTTCAGCGCCACGGTCGTCGCCTTCGTCAAAGCGATCGCCGGCGGCGATCTTCTGCGGATGGTATGGTCGTCGATTCGCGTGCTGCTGGTCGGCTACGCAGCCGGGATCGCGATCGCGGCCGTGCTCACGACGCTGGCGACGACGACGCGCATCGGGGCCGAGTTCCTGGAGACCCTCACCGCGATGTTCAACCCGCTCCCCGCCATCGCGCTGCTGCCGCTCGCGCTGATCTGGTTCGGCCTCACGCAGTGGAGTCTCTCGTTCGTGCTGGTACACTCGGTGCTGTGGCCGGTCGCCCTCAACACGCACTCGGGCTTCGTCTCGGTCTCGCCGACGCTGCGCATGGTCGGGAAGAACTACGGCCTGCGCGCCCTGCGCTACGTCGCGCTCATCCTGATCCCGGCTGCGTTTCCGAGCATCCTGACCGGGCTCAAGATCGGCTGGGCCTTCGCCTGGCGAACCTTGATCGCCGCCGAGCTGATCTTCGGCGTGCAAAACGGGAGCGGCGGGCTCGGCTGGTTCATCGTGAGCAACAAGAACGTTCTCGACATCCCGAACGTCTTCGCCGGATTGCTCGCCGTGATCATCATCGGGCTGCTCGTCGAGAACGTCGTCTTTCGCACCATCGAAATGCGCACCATTCGCCGCTGGGGCATGGCATCGTCATGAGGAGGTATTGCTTGAAGTCTTTCATTCGTGTCTTCGCCGCTCTCGTTCTGGCCGTCGCCGTCACGGCGCCCGCGTTCGCGGACGTGGGCGAAGTACACGTCTCGCGGCAGCCGGGGCTGGTCTACCTTCCGATCATGATCCTGGAGCAGGAACATCTCCTGGAGAAAGCCGCGAAGAAACGCGGGCTCGACCTCAAGGTCACGTACCAGGTGATCAACAGCGGCGGCGCGGCCGTCGACGCCTTGCTCTCCGGGAACGTCGATCTCGCCACCAGCGGCGCGACGAACTTGCTGACGGCGTGGTCGGCGACGAAGGGGACGCCCAACGAAGTTCGGGGCGTCGCCGGGAACGGCGCGCTTCCGATGCTTCTCATCTCGCGCAACCCGAAAGTCAAGACGATCGCCGACATCGGCGCGGGCGACAAGATCGCCGTGCCGACCGTGCGCGTCTCGACGCAGGCGACCGTGCTCGCGATGGCGGCGGAGAAGCTGTGGGGAGAAAAAGACTCGCACAAGCTGGACCAGTACACCGTCGCGATGGGCCATCCGGACGCGGTGCTCGGCCTTTCCGCCGGCAAAGACCTTACGGGTCACTTCTCGCTTCCGCCGTACCAGTACGAAGAGCTCAAGATGCCGGGCGCGCACGTCGTGCTGAACTCGGTCGACGTGACCGGCGGGCCCGCCTCGAACGGCGTCACGTTCACGACGACGAAGTTTCACGACGCGAACCCGAAGATCATCGCCGCATTCATCGAAGCGATGGGGCAAGCCGAGGACCTCATCCGGAACAACAAACGCCGCGCGGCCGAGATCTATCTCGCCGACTCGAAAGAGAAGCTCACCGTCGACGAGCTCGTACAGATCATGAGCCAGCCGAACTTCGTGTACTCCACCGCGCCGCAGCAGACGCTGAAGTTCGGCGAGGCGATGTACAAGGCCGGCACGATCAAGAACAAGCCGAACAGCTGGAAAGACTACTTCTTCTCCGAGGTCTACAATACCAAAGGCTCCTGAAGAACTGCGCAGCCACCGCTGGCTCGGCACGGCGGGGCTGCGTTCGTTCGGCCACCGCTCGCGGCTGCTGCAGATCGGCTACGACCGCGACGACTTTGCCGGCAAGCCGGTCGTCGCGATCGTCAACACGTGGTCGGACGCGAACCCCTGTCACGTGCACCTGCGCGCGCGCGCCGACGAGGTGAAGCGCGGCATCTGGCAGGCCGGCGGGTTTCCGCTCGAGATGCCGGCGATGAGCCTCTCGGAAAACCTGATGAAGCCGACGACGATGCTCTATCGCAACTTCCTGGCGATGGAGACCGAGGAGCTGATCCGCAGCCAGCCCGTCGACGGCGCGGTGCTGCTCGGCGGCTGCGACAAGACCATCCCGGCGCTGCTGATGGGCGCGATCTCGGCCGGCGTTCCGGCGCTCGTCGTTCCGGCTGGCCCGATGCTCCGTGGCAACTGGCACGGCGAGGTCCTCGGGTCCGGCACCGACTCCTGGAAATACTGGGACGAGAAGCGCGCGGGCAACATCACCGAAGACGACTGGCACGAGATCGAAGGCGGGATCGCGCGCTCGTTCGGCACCTGCATGACGATGGGAACCGCGGCGACGATGATGTCCATTGTCGAAGCGCTCGGGTTCATGCTGCCGGGTGCGTCGTCGATCCCCGCCGCGGATTCCGCGCACCCGCGGATGGCGACCGCGGCGGGCCGCCGCATCGTCGAGATGGTGTGGGAGGATCAGACACCCGAGCGAATCATCTCCGAGGCGTCGCTCGACAACGCCATCGTCGCGCACGCCGCGCTGGGCGGGTCGACGAACGCGATCATCCATCTGGTCGCGATCGCCCGGCGGGCCGGGATCCCGCTGACGATCGACCGCTTCGACGAGATCTCGCGCCGCATCCCGGTGATCGCGAACGTGCGGCCGTCGGGCAGTTTGTTGATGGAAGACTTCTTCTACGCCGGCGGGCTGCGCGCGTTCTTGAACCGGCTCGCGCCGTATCTCGATCTCTCGTGTCCGACGGCTTCCGGGAAGACGCTCGGCGAGAACGTCGCCGGCGCGCGCGTCTATCACGACGACGTGATCCGCCCGCTCGGGAACCCTGTCTCGCCGCCCGGCGGAACCGTCGTGCTGCGCGGCAACATCGCCCCGGACGGCGCGGTGATGAAAGCCTCGGCGACCGAAGCGCACCTGCTGCACCACCGCGGTCCGGCGCTAGCGTTCGAAAGTTATGACGAGATGACCGCCGCCGTCGACCGCGAGGACCTCAACGTGACGCCGGATCACGTGCTCGTCCTGAAAAACGCCGGCCCGCAAGGCGGCCCCGGGATGCCGGAATGGGGCATGCTCCCGATCCCGCTCAAGCTGGTGAAGCAAGGCGTGCGCGACATGGTCCGCATCTCCGACGCCCGCATGAGTGGCACGTCGTACGGCGCCTGTATCCTCCACGTAGCCCCCGAAGCCTACATCGGCGGCCCCCTCGCCTTCGTCCAAACCGGCGATTTCATCGAGTTGGACGTCACCGAGCGCCGCCTGCACCTCGACGTCCCCGACGAAGGGCTCGGCGACCGCCGAGAAGCCTGGAAACCGCACCAACCTCGCCTCGCCCGCGGCTACGGCGCGATCTTCACCCGCCACGTCAGCCAAGCCAACGAAGGCTGCGACTTCGACATCCTCGGCCCCGGCCCCGAGCTCGCAGAACCGGAGATTCATTGAGCGCGCAGGCCGGCCGCTTCGCGTGGCTGCGAGGCATCCTTGCGCGCGGGCAAGCTGTGATCGCCGAGTACGAGCTCGACTGGGAGATCAAGCTGCGCGACGGGGCGGCGCCGGAAACGGATCGACGCGGCCGAACGCGCGCTGGGCCTCCGGCTTCCCCCGAGCGTCTGCGACTTCTACCTCACGCACGATGGCGGCGAGCTGTTCGGAATGCACCTGCTGCGTCTCGATGATCTGGTCGAGCAGACCCTGCGGGCGCGCGTCGACGATCCTGACGTCTACGACGAGCCGGTCGACGACTTGATCACGATCGTCGACCTCGATGACGGCAACCGTTACGTTCTCGACGCATCGGGGGAGACGGGCGACGGCGAGTATCCGATGCTCGATGCATTTCACGAATACGGGCCGTCGGAGTGGCGGACCAGCGCGATTGCGCCGAGCTTCGAGGCCTGGCTCCGTGACGCGTGCGAACGTGTCGTCGACCGGGGCCTAAGCCCGTGGGCGGACAGCACCCAGACGCTGGATCAGATCTCAATGTCTGCCGAGCGACATCACCGCCTCGCCCTCGCGGCCGCCGCCGCGGGCGACGTCAAGGAGGCGCGGCGTCGCTTCGTGCGCGCGTTCACACTGCGCCGGATCGGCGACGAAGGCGGAGCCGAATGCGATCTCGACGCACTGCGCGCGGTCGCGCCGGTCGATCGCGGCGATCGCTTCGTGCGCGAGCTGCTCGGCCGGCTCGTCGATACACGCCGGCTCGCCTGCCGACGCGGGACGACGTTTCGCTGGATTCTCCAAACCGCTGAGCAGCCGCCGTACGTCGGTCCCGAGATCGACTTCCCGCTGCCATGGGAATATGCAGCGCTGGCCAGGGACTTCATGTACGCCGACTTGTTCATCCGCGGTATCAACAAGGCCACGCTGGGTCTCTCGCTGAGCCAGGTCCACATCGCGACACGGCTCGGAACGCCACGCCGTGCGGTACCGATCGGCACGATCCAGCTTCCGCGACCGGGAGGCGTCGCCGTGCTGCTCGACCCGGATGGCGCGGTGTGGCTCTTTCGTGAACCAGCCACCTGGCGCTACAGCGCCTTGTCGGACGCTCCGCGCATGGTCGCATCGTCACTTAGCGAGTGGCTCTTTTCACTCTTCGACCGCTACGCGACGGATGGGAAACCCTTCGGCGACGACGTTCCGGACGAGTTGCCGCCGCTTCCCGCGGACGACGAACCGGAGGTCAACGTCACCTTGCTCCGCGTGGATCCCGACGCCCCCGAATAGCGTCTCGCGCCAGCGCTGTTTTACGCGGCGCGGGCTGCGCGGCCGTCTTCGTAGCCGAGGTCGAAGAGGCGGTTGACGTCATCCTGGGCGTCGAAGGCGAGGGCGGAGAGGCGGAGCGAGTGGTGCGGCTCGATGACGCGGATCGTTACGTAGCGCTTGTCGGGCGCGCGGCCGGCGAGGACGGCCTCGTTGATGCGGCGCGCGAGCTTTAGGTCGAGCTCGAGCATGCGAACCGTGTTCGCGTCGAGCATCGTCGCGAAGATGTCGACCATTGAGCCGACGCTGCGCTCGTCGTGCTGGATTCCGGACGGGTCGGCAAGGATCGCGGTGACCTCGGTCGCGCCGGCGTCGATCGCTTGACGGATCGGCGCGTTGTTGGTGAAGCCGCCGTCGGCATACGAGCGCGTCACCGCGTCCTTGCACAGAATCGACACCGGCTCGTACACCGGCGGCAGCGCCGCGGAGGCACAGATCGCATCCACGTAGTTCCCGGCGTGGATGGGCTCGGCCCATTCGGCCGCGTGGAACGCCGCTTCAGCGAGCTCGTGTCCAGGCGGAAAGTACGCGAACGCTTCGGGGCGCCCGTTGCTCAAGTTCGTCGCGCCGCAGATGAAGGTGCGCTTCACCGCGCTCAAGTCGGCCAGCTCGCGAATGATGCTGCGGACCTTGCCGCCTTCGAAACATCCGAGGAGCGAGGGAACGCGCGCTGCGATCGCAAGCCTCGGCAGCATGCGCATCATCGTGAGGGCGTGGGCGGCTTTCTGGGAGAACGGCGAGCGCATCAGCCCGTTCGTCGCCTGCCAAAGCAGCATCAGCGTCGCGAGCTCAGGCTTGAGCTGCGTGATGCGGCGCGTCGAGATCGTCCGCCAGACGTCGATCAGCCGGTCGGGCACGTCTTGCGCGACGAACATGCCGTTGATCGCGCCGATCGAGGTGCCGCAGACGATGTCGAACGTCTCGTGCTCGGTCAGCGCCGCAACGACACCGGCTTCATATGCGCCGCGCGCACCACCGCCGCCCAGGATCAGCGCCCGCACCGGCTTTCGCGGTACGTCCGTGGGTCGGCGCTTCCCGAACATGCCGATCATCGGCACCGAGCCTCCTGCAACGATAGTGTTCTATACCCCAATTTCGAGGTCACCATGTCAACGAGAAAGGATGCTCGCGCGTTGCGAGTCCAAGCGCCTCGCATGCGCGCTCACTGGGTCGGGGCCGTCATGTCGCTGCTCGTTCTGTCGCTCGTCGCATGCGGCGGCGGCGGAGGCACCGTCGCGTCGCCGCCCGGCGGGGGACCGCTGCCTGCAACGAGCACGCCGACCCCGGCACCGACGTCGGCGCCGACCGGCGTACCAACGTCCGCGCCGACGACCGCACCGACCGTGCCGCCCTCCGGCAACGCGCCGACTGTCGCCGGCTGCCGTGTTTTTCCGGCTGACAACGCGTGGAACACCGACATCTCCGCGGCGCCCGTCGACCCGAGCTCCGCCGCATACCTCACCGCCATGAACGCGGCAACCACGAACCTGCATCCGGACTTCGGCAGCGATCCAACCTACGGAATCCCGTACACGTCGGTGGGCGCAGGTCAGCCGCTCGTTCCGATGACGTTCGACTATGCGAGCGAAAGCGATCCGGGACCGTACCCGATCCCGCCGAACGCGCCGGTCGAAGGTGGACCAGGCGCGACCGGCGACCGCCACGTGCTGGTCGTCGACTCGAGCTCGTGCAAGCTCTACGAGCTGTACGCCGCGCAGTACGTCGGCCCGGGCTGGCACGCCGGTTCGGGCGCCGTGTTCGATCTGTCCTCGAACGCGCTGCGCCCGGACTACTGGACGTCGGCCGATGCCGCCGGGCTGCCGATCCTCGCGGGGCTCGTGCGCTACGACGAAGCCGCGCAGAGAGGCGAGATCGATCACGCGCTGCGCTTCACCGTCCGCCGCACGCAGCGTGCGTTCATCCATCCGGCCACGCACTACGCGAGCTCCTCGACCGACCCCACGCTGCCGCCGATGGGCCTGCGCGTGCGTCTCAAAGCCAGCTACGACATCTCCCGCTTCACCGGCGCGAGCCGCGCGGTGCTCGTCGCGCTGAAGCGCTACGGGATGTTCGTCGCCGACAACGGCTCGGACTGGTACGTGAGCGGAGCGACCGACCCGCGCTGGGACGACAACGACCTCAACCAGCTCAAGACGGTCCCGGCGAGCGCGTTCGAGGTGGTCCAGACGGCGACGATCGTCCGCTAGCGCGGCGGCCGTTGCGGCCGATACCTAGAAGCGATGGTGTTGGAATTCCCCGAGACGCTCGGGACGGGTGAGGCCGAGCTGGCCGTCGCGTGGCTGCGCGAAGCTGCGGCGAACCGCGATTTGGCCGCGCCGCTTTCGCTGGACGAGTCCTCGCCGCTCGGCGGCGCGCTGCGCCGGTTCGTCGAAAGCCTGCGCGCCGAGATGCTCGGCTTCCGCGACATCGTCGAGGTCGCGGCCGAGGTCGCCGCGCTCAACGCCGACCAGCTCGAACGCATCGCCGCCAGCACCGCCGAGCAGCGCTCCGACGTCGAGCGCACCGCCGCCGCCGTCGGCGAGATCGATCAGGGCGCGGCCAGCGTCGCGGGCGCGACGGAAAGCCTGCGGCTGCTCAGCACGGCGCTGACGACCTCCGCGAGCGAGTACGACGGCGGCATCGAAGCGGTGCTCGGCGGGTTGAACGAGCTGATCGCGACCGTCGACGAGACGGCCTCGTTCGCAACCGCGATGGAGTCCGGCTCCTCGCAGATCCGCACGTTTCTGGAACAGCTGCGGCGCATCGCGCGCCAGGCGCGTCTGCTCGCGATCAACGCGGCGATCGAGGCGGCGCACCTGGGCGATGCGGGGCGCGGGTTCGTGATCGTCGCGGACGAGGTGAAGCAGCTCGCGGAGTCGACCGCGCAGTCGTCGGCCGACGTCGCGGAGATCGAGAAACAGCTGACGGACGCGAGCCGCCGCGTCGACGCGGCGATCGGCGCGTCGGCCGGAATCGTGCGCGGCCTGGCGGCGGAACTGCACGCCGCGCGCGAGCGCTCGGAGCAAACGCGCGCGCAGGTCGCGGAACTCGACGGCGCGATCGGCGAGGTCGCCGCAATCGCCGGCCGGCAGAGTGAAAGCATCACCTCGATCGCGCACGGCGTCGCGACGGTCGCGCGCCACGCGCAGGACGTCGCGGACGCCGCGCAGCGCGCCGCGCGGCTGGAGATCGCCGACGCGCTCGAGCGGTTGCAGCACGCGGTCGCGCGCTACCGTCTCGGCGAACGGCGCGTGTCGGCCGCCGAAGGCGTGGACGTCGAGGAGCTTCCCGGCGTGGTGCGCGAAGCGGCCGCGGCGCTGCGCGCGCGCGTCGACGAAGACGAACGCGAGCTGCTCGCGCTCGTCACCGCGATCGCCGTTTCGATCGCGCGCAACAGCTACGAGTGGAAGGCGATCACGTCATCGCTCGCTTCGCTGCGCGATCAGCTCGCCGCGACGATGAGGTCGGTCGACGAGACCGCCGCCGGCGCGAACGTCGCGGCGCACGCCGCGCAGCGGATGCGCGGTCCGCTGGCCGCCGTGCGCGCCGGGTTCGCGGCCTCCGTCGAGGAGCTGCAGCGCGCGCTCGACCGCGTCGTGCAAGTCCGTGACGACGTGCAAAACGCAGCCTCCTTCGTCGGCGCGACGACCGCGGCTGGCGCGCGCGCCGCGGAGATCCTCGACCTGATCGACATCATCTCCAGCGAGACCACGCTGCTCTCGCTGAACGCCGCAATCGAAGCGGCGCACGCGGGAATCGCGGGAAGCGGGTTCGGCATCATCGCCGACGAGATCCGCGCGCTCGCCGCGACGACCTCGCGCGCGACGCAGGAGATCGGCTCGGTGATCGGCGGCGTCTCCGAGGCGAGCGGCGCGATGAGCGGGACGACGGAGCGCGCGGTGGAGCGCACCGGTCGCGTCCACGACGACACCACGCGGATGCAGGCGGCGATCGGCGCGCTGCGCGCGCAGGTCGACCAGACGCTGGACCGCGCGGCCGAGGTCGCCTCGATCGTCGAGCAGCAGCTCGCCGCCCTCGCCGACGTGCGGCGCGCGAGCGAGATCGCAGCCCGGCGCGTCGAGAGCGACGCCGCCGATGCGACCGACGGCCGGCGGATCGAGCTCGCCATGCTGGGGATGCGCGCGCACGCGCTCGCCGCGCGCCGCCCGCTCGGAACCGTTGCGGAGCGGATTCGCGAGATAGGCCTGGCCCTCGGCGACAAGATGGACGGCGTCTTCGACGACGCCCTGGCGCGCAGCGCGATCGCGCTGCACGATTGCTTCGACACAAACTACGTCGAAATCAAAGGCGCGTCGATCGTGAAGCTCGCGCGGCTGTTCGACGTCTCGAAGGTCCCACCGAAGGGGTTCGATCCGCCGAAGTTCGAGACGCGCTACGACCGCGCGGTGGAGGACGGGTTCAACCGGCTCATCGACGAGCACGTGCCGCTCCACGCCGCCATCAAGGCGATGTTCGCGGTCGATCTGAACGGCTATTGCTTCGGCCACTTCCACGAGTGCCGGCAGGATTGGACCGGCGATTACGTGCGCGACCTCAACGGCAACCGCATCAAGCGCTTCTTCGAGGACGACCTGAGCTTACGGTGCTCGCGCGTGGGGCTGGGCGACGCCTCGCTCCCGCTTCCGCGGCGCACGCCGTACGAGCGCTTCCGCGAGCTGGGCTGCGCGCTGCGCCGCGAAGGGGCGCGGCCGTGGGCGATCTACACCTACGCGCGCGACACGGGGATCGTCTACAACGACCTTTCGGTCGCGCTCTTCGCGCGCGGCCACCGCGTCGGAACGATCCGCATCATCTACAACGCCGACGTCGTCTGACGTAGGCCGAGCGCGCCCGCCGAACGAACGCAGGCGCGAGATGGGGACGCGCCACCGCTTCTTTTACGGCTGGACGATCGTGGTTACGCTGGGCGTCACCACGATCATCTCGTACGGGACGAACCAGTATCTGTTCGGCTTGCTGGTCGATCCGCTCGCGCGCGAGTTCGGCTGGGACAAAGCTTCGATCGGGCTCGCGTTTTCGGGCGTCGTGCTCGTCTCGGGACTGGCGGGGCTGGTCTTCGGGCGCATCGTCGACCGGCTTGGCGCGCGAGTCCCGCTGGCAATCGGGTCGCTGATCAACGGCCTCTCGCTGCTCGCGATCTCGCGCGCGCACGATTTGCTTGCGTTCGACCTGCTGTGGACGTTCGGGATCGGGCTCGGCTCCGCGCTCACCTTCTATCCGGTTTCGATGACGGTGGTCGCCAACTGGTTCGAGCGGCGGCGCCCGCAAGCGTTCTCCGTGCTCAGCTTCATGGGCGCGTTCTCCTCGACGTTCACCTATCCAACAGCCGGGCTGCTGATCGCGCGCTACGGGTGGCGTGAGGCGCTGGTCGTTCTCGGCGCCGTGCAGCTGTTGATCGCATTCCCGTTGCACGTGCTGGTCGTGCGCCGGCATCCTGAAGACGTCGGACTCCTTCCGGACGGCGCCGCGACCGCCACTGCCGCAGCGCCGCAAAGTGGGGTCGTCTACCGCATTGCGGTCCGCAGCGCGTCCTTCTGGCTGCTCACAATCGCGATCGCGCTCGGCGCGTTCGCCAGCACCGGCATCTTGCTGGAACAGGTCGCGTACCTGATCGCCCGCGGCTACGCGCCCTCGTTCGCCGCGACGCTGGTCGGGCTGTTTGGGCTCGCTTATCTGCCCGGCCGCGTGTTCATCGCTTGGTGCGGCGAGCGGATTTCGCTCGCACTGCTCTTCGCCGCCGCGTTCGTGCTCGAAGCGCTCGGAATCGCACTGCTCGCAACGGCGCCGACGCTCCCCGGCGTGATCGCGTACGTCGCTACGTTCGGCGCGGCGTACGGCGCGACGTTTCCGCTGCGCGGCTCGCTGATGGCGCAGCGGTTTGGCCGCCGTTCGTACGGCGCGATCATCGCCGCGCAAGGTGTCCCGGTCGGCATCGGCGCCGCGCTCGGCCCGGTCGCCGTCGGGCGGCTGATCGACATGGTCGGCTACGGCGCGGGCTTCGGCGCCTGCATCGCCGCGCTGCTCGCCGCCGCGGTCATCGTAGCCGTCCCGGTGCGCGCGCCGCGAGGGCTTGCTGCTTTGCCCGCATATGGTCACGTTTACACCAGCGGCGGACCTTAAGGAGCGCGCGACACAAGGATCGCTTACAGCGATCCTCTAGATCGCGCCTTGTCGCGGACAGCGACTACATCGCATGCTCCGCAAAGTTACAGCAGCATATATGGGCGCGTGAAGCCATCGGCCGCTCATCTGTTTGTTTCCCGTATACTGTTCACCACGTCGACCATGAGCGCCGATGGAAGCTCGATGACTCCGTTCAAGCCGAGCTGCCGCGCTCGTACTTTGTCGCTCTCCGAGCTGCCGTACGTATAGAGGAAGAATGGAATTGACGGATTCGCCGAACGCACCGCCCCTGCAAGGTCCCATCCGGTTTCGGTTGACTCCCCTCGACCGATGTCGGAGATCACCACGTCGTACTGTTCCAGCCGCAGAGCCGATAGGGCATCCGTGTTGTTCGTGTACGAGTCGGTAAAGATTCCGACGTTCGCGAACGCCAATCTCTCGGCTTGATTATTCAGCGGGCTGTCGTCGACCCACAGAATCTTCGCCAAAGGAAGTACGTGAGGCAACGACCTCGTCTTACGTCGCACTTCCGCCGCGACGTCCTTCAGCGGTAACGACGCTTGCATCGCTCGGGCCTTTTGCGCCTTGAGAAGATACGCCTGCAGTCCGCCGGTGTTGATTGTCAGCCCGCTGATCGAGACGCGTCCACCGAAAAAAGCGACGACACTTAAACCAAGCAGCGCAAGGATAAAAACTCCGGTGCTGATGGTCATCACGCAGGCTCTTCCGGGCGGCGCTCGTTACCTCCCGCACGGCGGTGCCTCTCGAAAAGGCTCTTCATCATAGGCTCCTCAGGCAGCCCACGCATGGATATCTCGGTTGAATTCAGGTTCATGGCAACTTCCATGGCAACCGTCGCGTGCGCGGAAAGTTCGTTCTCGCGAAACACCCTGATGACATCCGAATTACCCAACTGAGCGGCCCGGACGACAACGACGCCCGTAGCGACGGCTTCTGGCTCAGTAGGCAGCAGCTTTGCATGCAGCATATGCCAATGAAATCGGTCCAGTTGCGCTACTTGGAGGCGTTCGCCCCAGCGTTTAAAGTATTCAAGGGTTGCTCGCGGGTACCTGTCCCTACGCGACGCTCTCGCAGCAAACTCATTGCTCGCAATGTCCCGCGCTTCAAATGCGAGATCATGGTAGAGTCCCATCGGGATCAAGGCGTTGCCCACGAGCGCACCAGACATGACCGCAGCACGGCTAATAACCGACGCCGCCCGTTCAAACTCCTGTGGCTCACGTATGAGCATATCGGCGGCGGTAAGCATCACGGGAACCGCGTTTTGCGGCGTAATCTCGGCACCCAGTTCTGATCGAATAAATTCGGACCAGTACTCTTGCTCCAGCGATGGGTCATCGGCGCAGATCGCCAAAACGGCACCATATGGTAAACCCAGTGCAGCGTAGGCACTTGCCGCAGCCCAATAGACGAGCTTCGCGGCAGACGAATTGACGAGAGCAAAATAAGAAGCGCCGATACAGTAAGAACTAGCAGCAAGTATAGCGGCGTTTTGAGCTTCGCTCCGTAGCTGTCGGAGCGCCCGGCCACGCGCTGACTCTGCACGTTTTCTTTCTACGTCGATCATCGATCGCAACTCAAGAAAACGAGACCAGCATGCCTCGCCGTAGCCCGTATACGCGGTCGCGAGTCGCGCTGCTGCTTCCGGATCGATGTCTAAGCGACGAAACGCATCCGCCACGATCTCTTACTCCAACATACCGCGGAGGTTGGTGAAGCGATCCGGTTCGGCGAAATCGCTGTTAAATTGAACGTCCATTGGCGTCGGCTTTTGCCCGTGTGCCAGTTCGATAAGCGCCTCAGGTCCGCGATATTTTTCGTATTTCTCCAAGTTTACCGGCGGAATGACTATCTTGGCAGCTATTTCACCTTCCAGCTGGTACGGGAGGAAACTGGTGTAGATGTTCAACTCACGAACTTCTTCGGCGAATTCCTCTAACTCAACCGATTTCTTACCCAACGTGTAGACATAGCCATAATAGATATAGCCGTCATCGGTGAAGTTTCGCGTGGCGAATTGCAGCGCAGTCATAAAGGGCGGATAAATTCGGTTGAGCTGGAGGAAGGCATCGCGTTCTACTGCGCCTGCGGTCGCCGAAATGAAGGGCGTATGCTCGCAAAAGGGCTCATTGTTGAACTGCGGATCCGGCTCGTCATAGTTGTTGAGATGCCGCAATAGGTTGCGCTCGGTCAAGCGGCGTATTTTTTCCTCTTGCGGAAGTGTGCCGACACGGTTCCACCAACGACAAAGAATCCCGACGCGGGCCAAGGTCAGCCGCGCCTGATCGTCGTCGCTTCCCGGTACACCCTTTAAAATGCGCTGAAAGAACATTGCGTCAGCACCCCATACGTTGTCCCCGACGCATGGTACCACGCAGGTTGGGCTACTGTCTAGCCCTAGGAGCCGACGAAGGACTTGGCCATCTCCGCCTTTCCGCCCGACCCTTCGGGGCCGAGCGCGTGTAAAGCGCTCCGCCTAACGCGGACGGGAGGGCATCGTCCCTCCGCTCCGGCTTGGTCGACTTATGCCGCGGTGCTGCTCGCCGCGCGCGCCGTGCCGGTTCGCGCGCCGCGAGGGCTTGCCGCCTCGCCCGCGTACGGTCACGTGTACACCAGCGGCGGACCCTAAGGAGGCTCATCATGGGCGATCCGCTTTCGCGCGTCGAGTTCATCCAGGCGTCGGCGGCCGGCGTCGCCGGGACCGCGGTCGCGGGCGGCAGCGTCACCGCGGCGGCCGGTCCGGCCGTGCCGCTCAAGATTCGCTGGTACGGCGGCGGCGTGTACGAGCTCGCGACGCCTGACGACAAGACGATCGTCCAGATCGACGCCTGGGTCTGGAACAACACCGGCTTCAAAGCGTTCAACATCGACAAGCCGCCGGAGCTTTCGAGCGCTTCAGCCTATGCGGCGCACATCAAAGGACGTTCGCCGGACGCGGTCGTCGTCGCGTTGACGCACGATCACGGCGATCACATGGGCGACTACTTCGAGCTGCTGCCCGCGCTGCTCGCCGCCGGCGTCGACGTGAAGACGGTCGGGCAGAGCGATCTGATGCGCGTCGGGCTCGTGCCGAAGTTCCAAGCTGCGAACGTCGATCCCCCGAAGGTCGTGCTGAACAGCGGCGCGGGGATCAACATGGGCGGGACCGCAAGCTACAAGGGCGCCAAGCTGGAGCTCGTCCCCGCCGTGCACTCCACGGCATCCGGCTTCCCGGCGGCCGGCTTCATCGTCGACATCGGTGGCGCGCGCGTCTACGCCTCCGGCGACACCGACGTCTACGGCGACATGGCGCTGGTCGGCCAGCGCTATCATCCCGATCTGGCCGTGTTCTGCGTCGGCAACGGCGCGTTCACGATGGGCCCGGACGACGCCGCGCTCGCGTGCAAGTTGATCGGCGCCCCGCAAGCGATCCCCGTCCACTACGCGCACAACCCGCTCGTGATCGGCCCGCAAGCCGGCGACCAATTCAAAGCCGCGGTCGCCCGCGCCGCCCCACAAACAGCGGTAACGCTACTCAAGCCCGGCCAGTCGACAACCCTTCAGATCGCCCGAAACCCCGCGCGCTGAGCGCTACGACAAACTCTAGCGGTACGCGGCCAGCATCGCGGCGTATTCCGGGTGCGGGCCGCGGATGTTTTGGCGCGCGATCGGTGTTTCGGCTAGGCCGGTGCGGTCCTCGAACGTCGGGCGGTCTTCTTTGTAGAGGATGCCGAGGGGGATCTTGCCGTCGGTCGACGTGAGCGCCTCGAACGCGGCGAGCCGGTCGTCGGGCGCATAGCCGTCGCGCAGCGTGCCGTCCTCGGTGTTCTCCTTGAACCACGCGTAGGTGTTGATCTTGTTGTAGGTCACGCACGGCGACATCACCTCGACGATCGCGAAGCCGCGGTGCTCGACCGCCGCCTTGATCATCGCGACCATCTGCTTCGGCTGCGCCGAGAACCCGCGCGCGATGAACGTCGCGCCGGCGGCGAGCGCGAGCGCCAGGCCGTTCAGCGGCGTGTCGGGGTTGCCGTCGGGGCTGACCGAGGCGACGTAGCCGGTCGCGCTCGTCGGCGACGACTGCCCCTTCGTGAGCCCGTACGTCTGGTTGTCCATGACGATGTACGTCATGTCGGTGTTGCGGCGGACCGCGTGGACGAAGTGCCCCGCGCCGATCGCGTAGCCGTCGCCGTCCCCGCCCGCGGCGATCACCGTAAGATCGCGGTTCGCGAGCTTGATCGCGGTCGCGACCGGCAGCGCGCGGCCGTGGACGCCGTGGAACGCGTAGCTGTGCAGATAGCCCGAGATCTTTCCGGAGCAACCGATCCCCGAGACGAACGCGACGTCCTTCGGCTGCTTGCCGAGCTCCGCCATCGCCTGCTTCAGCGCGGAGAGCACGCCGAAGTCGCCGCAGCCGGGGCACCACCACGACGGCGTCGCGGTCGCAAAGTCTTTGGGGGTAAGAGTCGCCGTCATCAGATTTACCTCCGCAGCCCTTCGGCGAGCTCGGGATGGCAGGTCTCCAGCACCGGCTCGATGATCTCGATCGGGCGGAACGGGCGCCCGTCGTACTTGCGCACGCCGTGCAGCTTTTCGAGCGGTCCGACCACCGCGCGAATCAATTGCATGAGCTGTCCGGTGTAGTTGTTCTCGACGACGAAGACGTGATCCGCACCGCGCACGAACTCTTTGATCGCTTCGTCCGGGAACGGCCACAGCGTGCGCAATTGCAGGAAGCGCGTGAGCACGCCGTCGTTCGCCAGCCTCTGCACGGCTTCGGCGATCGGGCCGCGGTTCGCGCCGTAGCCGACGATCGCGATGTCGGCGTCGGCGATCCCGTGCAGCACGGGCTTCGGCAAGTCGTCGTGCATCGTGACCAGCTTGCCCATCCGCTTCTCCATCATCCGCGCGCGGTTGGCCGCGTTCTCGGTGATGACGCCGGCGTCGTTGTGCTCGGAGCCCGGCGCCAGGTGCATCCCGCCCGGAACGCCGGGGATCACCCGCGGCGAGACGTTGTCGTCGGTGAACGCGAAGCGCTTGTACTCGCCGAACGTCACCTCGCCGTCCTCGATCAGCTTGCCCCGGTCGACGACGACCTTGTCGAGGTCGAACGGCTGCAGCGTGGCCTTGCTCTGGCACAGCGCCTGTTCGGTGAGGATGAACACCGGGACTTGGTACTTCTCCGCGAGGTTGAACGCGGTCGTCGCGAGCTCGAACGACTCCGCGACGGTTCCCGGCGCTAGCACCACGCGCGGGATCTCGCCGTGGCCCGAGTAAATCAGGTGGTTCAGATTGCTCTGCTCGGTCTTCGTCGGCATGCCCGTCGAGGGGCCGGCCCGCGCGCACTCGACGACGACGACCGGAATCTCCAGCACGCCGGCAAGCCCGATCGCCTCCGTCATCAGCGCCTGGCCGGGTCCCGACGTCGCGGTCATCGCGCGCACGCCGGCGAACGCGGCGCCGAGCGTCATCGTGATCGCCGCGAGCTCGTCTTCCGCTTGCACCACGACGCCGCCGAACTTCGGCAACTGCTTCGACATCCACTCGAGGACGTCGGTCGCGGGCGTGATCGGGTAGCCGGCCATGAAGCGGCAGCCGGCGACGAGCGCGCCGTACGCGATCGCGTCGTTGCCCATCATGATGAGCCGGTCGCCGTCGTTCCCGGCGACGAGCCCGTAGCCCGTCGGCCGATCGGCGAAGTTCTCCAGTACGTACGTCTCGCCGGCTTCGATCGCGCGCATGTTGAGGTCGACGACCTTCTCGCCCTTGCGCTGGTAGACGCCGCGCACGTCGTTGCGAACGATCTCGGGGTCCATCCCGATCAGCGCGCCCAGCACGCCGAGCGAGATCGTGTTGCGCACCAGCTCCAGGCCGAGCTCTACCTTCGCGATCTTCGCGAGCGGCACTTCGTACCAGTTGACGTCGGCGCGGCGGACGTGGTCGGGTATCGTCTCCGAGCTGTTGTCGAAAACGACGAAGCCGCCGGGCCTCATCTCTTCGATGTGAGCTTCGACGGCTTCGAGGTCGAACGCGACGAGCGCGTCGACCGCGTCGGCCATGCCGAAGTCGCGGTGCTCCCCCGCTCGGATCACGTAGTTGGTGTGCCCGCCGCGGATGCGCGAGGGGAAGTCCTTGTACGTGTAGACCTCGAGTCCCATTCGCTTGAACACGCCGGCGATCAAGTCGCCCGTCGTCAAGCTGCCGTCGCCGGCTTGGCCGCCGAACATCACTTCGACGTTGTTGAGGATCACTCGAGACACCTCACGTTCCGGCGCCGTGCTCGGCGCCGTGGCTTTCCTCCTATGGTTCGAGCGGTGACGGGACGGCCCTGTCTCGCGTTCCAAGGGCATGCTCCGCCGCACGCCGAGTCTACTTGCATCGCTTGCTGCCGCGGCCGTCCTGTGCGCCCTCGCGGGACCGGCAGGTGCGCAAACCGCGCCGCCGGTCCTGGTCGAGACCCCGGCGCCGGTCGCCTCCTCGCCGCCTGCGACGACGACGCCGAGTCCGCAGCCGGGGCCGGCCAGCCCGGCACCCCTTCCGCCGCGCTCGTGCACGGCGTCCGATCTCGCGCTGCGCGAGGTCGGAAAGACGCACGGCATGCCCGCCGGCTGGACGTACGGCGTCAAGAACCACAGCGGCTCGTCGTGCCGCATCGTCGGCAGCCCCGGGATCCGGCTGTTCGACGCGAGCGGCAAAGAGCTGCCGTTGAAATTCGCGCCGCGGACGATGATGGCGATGCTGTTGACGCTTCCGCCCGGCGGCGAGGCGTCGTTCACGGTGAGCTACGGGCCGCAGAACACCACGAACACGGCGACGGACTGCAAGCGGGCCGCGCGCATCGAGGTCTTCGTTCCCGATCTGCAGTCGCCGCTGAGCGCGAAGTCGACGATGCCGGCTTGCACGGGCCGGCTCGTGCACGTCTCGAACCTGCGCCTCGGCATCGCCGACGCGATCGTTCCTACGCCCGCTTCGATCGTGAGTTGAATGGCCGCACCAACCGCAGCGACGCCGTGAGCGCCGGATAGATCGCGTTCGAAAGAAAGCGCACGACGCGCGCGAGCGGGCCGCGCGCGTAGCCTTCGTCGACGTCGTTCCAGGCGAAGATGATCCGCGCTTTCAGCGGCGGCTTCGCGCTCCACGCGCGCATCCGCGCCCTCGCGCCGGGCGCGCGGCGCTCGAGCGCGGCGAGCACGCCGGCGTCGTCGGGCGAAGAGCGCACCGCCTCCAGCACGTCGTCGTAGGCGATCCGTCCGGCGCGCAGCAAGCTCGCGTCGACCGGCGACTGTCCGTACAAGTACAGACCCAGCGTGCCCGCGTCGTAAGCGCGCGCCTTGTCGATCATCCGCGGCAGCCAGATCACGCCGTCGACGTCGGTCTTCCACCGGCGCGGCGCCCCCGAGCGCAGGTCGTGTGCGCTCATCGCAGCGCGCGCTCGAACCGGCCCCACGCGCGTTTTGCCTCGTTCCACTGAGCGCGCCACGCTGCGCGCGCGCCGAGCGACGCGGCGTACTCCAGCGACGCCAGCTCGCCGGCGACAAACGCGCGCTGCGGCTCACCTTCGAGCGCATGCAGCCGTTCGCACGCGCCGACCGCGTCGTGCTGCTCGCCCAGGATCGTCTGCAGCTCTTCCGCCGCGCTCGCGAGCCGCCGCGCGCACCGGCCGGCGACCGGCGCGACCGCTTCGGCGCCGTAGCGCACGCGCTTCGCCGCGATGCGGATCCCGTGCAGCTCGCGGTCGGACGGCGGGCGCGTCCGGCGGCGCACGCGCTTGCGCAGCGTCTTCCATGCGTCCTTGACGATGCGCGGGATCGCTTCGCAGGCCGGCTCGTCGGCCGCGGCTTCGAACGCCGGCCGCTTCGCGCCGTCGACCAGCGCTTGCAGCAGCAGCACGTAGCGCCGCTCGCGCAACATCGCGCGCACGTGCTCGTAGGCCGCTTCGCGCGCCTCGCGCAGCGGCGCGAGCACGTCGTCGAGCCGGCGGCGGTCGGTGTCGGGGAGCGCCTCGCTGCGTTTGCGCAGGCCCTCGATCAGCACGTCGCCGTCGCGCGCGGCGGAGAGCCCGTCCTGCAGCCAGGAGAGCCGCTCGCGCAAGCCGTCGGCCCACGCGCGCTCGAAGACCGGGCGGAACGTGCGCAGATCGCTGCGCAGCCGGCGCACCGCGACGCGCGCGTGATGGATCGCCTCTTCGTCTGCGTGCAAGCGCAGCTTCGCGTCGTACCGCACGATGCGCTCGACCGAGCCCGTGAGCGCCGCGCGCACGACCTCGCCGATGCGCGCGTCGCCACCGAGCTCGGGCGCGCTGAGCTCCGGCTCGCGCGCGCGCGCGCCCAGCGCGTGCACGTTCTTCGGAACCGGGTCCGGCTTGCCCGCGCCTTCGGCCTGCAGCACGTGCGCGAGCACCTCCAGCAGATCGTCGGGCGCAGCGTCGGCCAGCTCGATCTCGACTTGCCGGAAGCGCCGCACGACGTGCGTGCCCTCGACGACGCGCACGTCGTCCTCGACGACTTCGGCCAGATCCTCGCCGCCGTCGCTCAACAGCTGCCGGCTCGCGCGCAGCGTCCGCAACTCGGCGACCGGGCGCGGCGCCGCGCCGCGCAAATACGCCGTCGCCAGATCGAGCACCGCCGCCGGAACGCGGGCGCCTTCTTCCGGAAACTCGTGCTCTTCGCGAAAGAACGCCTGCGAGCTCTGCGGCACCGGAATCTTCAGCGTCCAGCCCTCGCCGTGCCGCAGCCGCAAGCTGCAGCCCCAGCGCGTGAGGCGCAGGTCGGGCGTGTCGTAGTAGACCGTGTGCAGCCGCTTCAGCCGCACCGGCGCGGCGACGTACGAATCGAGCCGCGGCTGCAGCCGCGCGAGCGAGAACGTGTCGGGCGGTTCGAGCTTGAGCTCGCGTTCGACGGTGCCGTTCATGTGTTGTTCTCCAGACCGACGGCCGCCGGCGTTTCGCGGCGCGCGAACTCTTCGGCGGCGCTCGTCGCGATCGCGATGGCTAGGTCTAGTCCGAGCGATTCGGTGTTCAGCGTGAGGTCGTATTGCCGGCTGTCGTAAAGGTCCGAGTCGAAGTAGTGCTTTTGATACCGCACCCGCGCTTCGTCGGTGCGCTGGACGCGCACGCGCGCCTCGTCGGGCCCGATGCCGTAGCGGCGCGCGAGCTGTTCGATCCGCCACGCGCGCCCGGCGCGCAGCAAGATCGCGAGCACCGGTATCCCGGCCGGCCGCCACCCGAGCAGGCTCACGCCGCCGTGGCCGATCACGACGACGTGCCCGCGCTGCGCGCGCTCGAGGACGACCTCGCGCACCGTGTCGACGATCGTCTCGGCCGGCTGCATCGACGTCACCGGGATCGGCAGCATCGCGGTCGCCGCGGCGAGGTCGGAGATCAGGCGCTCGGCGGCGTTCGGCGCGCGCTCGATGTGCTGCTCGACGAACTCCGGCGCGAGCCCGCGGCGCGCCGCCAGCTCGTCGATGAAGTCGCGTTCGTCCAGCAGCGGCGCACCCAGCGCGGCGGCGAGCGCCTCGCCGACCGTGCGCCCTCCGGCGCCCAGCTCGCGCGCGATGCTGACGATCATTCGCCAGGGTTCCCGGCGTCCGGTGAGCGGACCCGCCCGCGGCGCTAGAGCCGCTGCTCCAGCGCGCGGATCGCTTTCGGCGGGCCGGCCGCGACGAGCTCGTCGCCGGCTTGCAGCGGCGTCTCCGCGGCCGGGCGGAAGCGCATCTCGCCCTCGCGCTTGAGCGCCAGGACGAACGCTTCGTCGCCGTCGGGGAACAGCTCGACCAGCGCGCGGCCGATCCACGCCGAGCCGTCCGCGATCGTGATGTCTTCGAGCAGCAGCTGGCCGTTGTTCGCCGAGAGCACCGTGTCGACGAACTCGACGGCGGTCGGGCGCATCGCCAGGCTCGCCATGCGGCGCCCACCGATCGTGTACGGCGAGATGACGCGGTTCGCGCCGGCGAGGCGCAGCTTCGGCTCGGCGTCCTCGCGGTTCGCGCGCGCGACGATGAACAGGTCGGGCCGCAAGATGCGCGCGGAGAGCGTCACGTAGATGTTGTCCGCGTCGGCGTCGACGGCGGTCACCAGCCCGCGCGCGCGCTCGATCCCCGCCGCCTGCAGCGTCGCGACGTCGGCGGCGTTGCCGTTGACCACGACCAGCCCTTCCGCCGCCGCCCGCTCGAGGGAGTCGGGATTGATGTCGACGATGACGAACGCGATCCCCTCGGCGGCGAAGTCGCGCGCGATCTCGCCGCCGACGCGGCCGTAGCCGCACAGGATGAAGTGATCAACCATGCGCGCGGCGCGCCGCCGCATGCGGCGCTGCGAGACCTCGGCGAAGAGATGGCCTTCGACGACGTAGCTGAAGAGCGCGAGTACCGTGTAGGTCAGCGAGCCGAAGCCGACCGCGACGACGACGATCGTCCACGACTTTCCGGCGACGTCCATCTTCGCCGGCTCGCCGCCGCCGATGGTGGTGATCGTGGTGACGGTCATGTACAGCGAGTCGAACCACGACCAGCCTTCGACCATCACGTAGCCCGCCGTGCCGACCGCCGTCACGGCGATCAGCAGCGTTGCGGCGAGCAGCAGCCTGCGGAGGAGAAAACGGCGCTCGTTCATACACGGCCGCCCCAGCCTTCGAGGTTAGCGCAGGCCGTTCCGCCGCAGCGCGATCCGGCCGCCCTCGTAGTCGAACCACCAGTCGAAATCGCGCATCTGGTCGGTCCCGACGATCCCGTCGAGCGCGATGTCGATCGCGTCGCGGGCCGCGTTCGGCTGTTGTATTCCGACCAGGACGTCGTAGAACCGCTGCGGGCCCAGCGTGAAGCTCGCGACGCGCCGCGCGGAGACGACGATCGATCCCTCCAGGTAAACCTCCTCGGCGGTCGACTGGCGGCCGAACGAGGCGGGCGTCCACAGCGCGTCGATCGCGGTCTTGTAGCGCTGCTCGAACGGCGCCAGCACGTACAGATGCGGCGAGCCGGTGTCGAGCGCGAAACGATCGCCGACCGCCGAACCGAACGCAGCCCGAACGAGCGGAACTCCCTCGTCGAAGTCGGCCGGAATGACGGTCGCCTTCCCGTCGCGGAAGATCGGCGCGGCGGCTTCCGGCGTCATCACCTCGACGCGCTCGTTCGCGTAGTCGACGTGCACGACGTGCCCGACGAAGAAGTCGTAGCCTAAGATCCCGCCGATCGAATACCCGATGTTGATCGGGATCGCGAGCGTCGAGACGTCGTCGAGCGCGAGCGCGCCGACCGTCATGTGCGGAACCGTGGCGTGCTCGAGGACCGGGGACCAGCCGCGCCTCCCGGCGTAACCGCTGTCGAGCGTGATGCTCGCCGTGCCGGTGTCGAGAACGAACTGCGCTCGCCGGCCGTCGACCCCGGCGTCGACGAAGATCGTGCGGCCGCGGAAATGGGCCGGGAGCACGACGATGCCGTCGCGCGCGTTCGGCGCGCGGAACGTCCGCTGCGTCGGCGGGGTCGCGACGTCGCGCGGCATGAGCTGCGCCGGTTCGATCGCGTCGACGTGCACGTCGAGGTCGTTCGTGCGGTTGCCGTCGGTGACGTGCCAGCGGCGCGGCCGGCGCAGCGTTCCGAGCGGCTCGAAGTCTTCGAACGAGGTGACGATCGTGCGCGCGCCTTCGCGGGTGACCTCGTGCGAGATCAAGCCAGACGTTTTGTCGACGTAGAGCCAGTGCGGCCTGTCGTGCGGCGCGCGGTCGGCGAGAACCCACGCGGGGGCGAACTTCTCCGACTCGCCGGCCAGCTCGCACTCGCTCATCGCGAACGGAAAGACGCTCTGCGGAAGGCGGTCGACCGCGTCGCCCTGATCATCGGAGAGCGTCCCGTGCGCGATCCCGTTCGCGTCGGCGCGCCAGCGCAAACCGCTCCACCGTCCGCCGGCGTACTCCGCGCCGTTCAGCTCGACGTTCGCGCGAAAATCGTCGTTCAGCACGGTGACGCGGACCGGAAGCCGGCGCGGGCCGTTGACGTACGTCCAGCGCTCGCGCCGCTGCGCGAAGCGCGAATCGAGCGCACCGGTTCCTTTCGTGTAGGCCGCAAGCACCTCGGCCAGCGGCGTCTTCGTCGGGCGCAAGTCGGGCGGGCGCCACTCGGCCCGCGCCGGCGCGCGCAGCGCGGCGATGCACGCCAGCGTGGCGGCGAGTGCAAGCGCGCGCTTCACGCGGCGAGCGCGCCTTCGATCGCCGAGCGCAACGGGTTCGCCGCGTCGTTCCAGGCGTCAACGAAATCGCGCAGGATGCGGCCGGTCAAACCCCACACGCGGCGCCGCTCGTAGTCGAGCAGGTGCGTCTCGATGCTGATCTCGCCGACGTGCACCGTGCCGTGCGTCAGCTCGTCGATCACCACCGCGAGCGGGATGGTGAAGACGGCGGCGGTCTCGGTGCCGTCGATCGTCAGCGGGCCGGGCGCGACGGTTGCGACGAACGGCGTCACGTCGAAGTTGTTCGCGCGCTGCTGGCGAACGACCGGCAGCTCGCCGATGATCCGCACGCGCTCCGGCGCCACGCCGACCTCCTCGCGCAGCTCGCGCAGCGCGGTCTGCCGCAAGTCGCCGCCGTCGGCCGGATCGACCGAGCCGCCGGGGAGCGCGATCTGACCGGGATGGTCGCGCAAGTGCGCGGCGCGCTCGACGAAGATCACGCCGTGCGGGGGTGCGCTGAGAATCGCGATGGCGACCGCGGCGGTGCGCCGCACCTGGTGCATGCTCGGCCGTTCGCCGCGCGCGGCCCGGCACTTTGCTGGCAATAGGCTGGGAACGCACTTCGACGGGTGATCGGGCGGGACCAGGGCGAAGAAACGCGCCGGTGATCGAGTTCTTCCTGCACCGGCCCGTCTTCGCGTCGGTGTGCGCGCTGTTTATCATTCTGGCCGGGGCGATATCGATCCCGACCTTGCCGGTCGCGCAGTTTCCGCAAGTCGCCCCGCCGGTCGTCACGGTCACCGCCAACTACATCGGCGCGAACGCGCAGGCCGCCGAAGCCTCGGTGACGACGCCGCTCGAAGAGGCGATCAACGGCGTCGACGGGCTGCGCTACATCAGCTCGAGCACGACCAGCGACGGGACGAGCAGCATCGTGTGCACGTTCCAGCTCGACCGCAACATCGACCTGGCGGCGAACGACGTGCAGAACCAGGTCAACAACACCTTCGGCCGGCTCCCGGCCGAGGTGCGCGCGACCGGCGTGACGGTGACGAAGAACAGCGGGACCTTCGTGATCGCGCTCGGGATGGCGTCGAGCGACCCGCGCTACGACCGGGTCTTCATCAGCAACTACGCCGCCAACAACATCGTCGACGTGCTCAAGCGGGTCAAGGGCGTGAACGACGTGCGCATCTTCGGCGAGCGCCGCTACGCGATGCGGCTGTGGCTCGACCCGATCCGGCTGAACCAGTCGCACCTGACCGCGACCGACGTCGTCAACGCGCTGCAGACGCAGAACGTGCAGGTCGCCGCAGGGTCGATCGGCTCGGCGCCGATTCGCGCGGACCAGCCGTACCAGATCTCGGTGCGCGCGCTCGGGCGGCTGCGCACCGCCGAGGATTTCGGCAACCTGATCCTGCGCGCGAACCCGGACGCCGGCTTCGTGCGCCTGCGCGACGTCGGCCGGGTGCAGCTCGGCGCCGAGAGCTACGCCCAGGATTTGCGACTGTCCGGGAAAGATGCGATCGGGATCGCGGTCCTCACGCTGCCGAGCGCCAACGCGCTGCAAGTTGCCCGCGACGTGCGCGCGACGATGAACAAGCTGGAGGGCCGTTTCCCGGCCGGGATCACCTACCAGTTCGGCTTCGACGCGACCCCGTTCGTCGCCGAGTCGATCCGCGAAGTGCTCAAGACGCTGTCGATCTCGATCATCCTGGTGATCGCGGTCGTGTTCCTGTTCCTGCAGTCGTGGAAGACGACGCTGATCCCGGCGATCACCATACCGGTCTCCTTGGTCGGAACCTTCGCGCTGATGAAGGTGCTCGGGTTCTCGATCAACACGCTCACGCTGTTCGGGCTGACGCTGGCGACCGGGCTGGTCGTCGACGACGCGATCGTCGTCATCGAGAACATCGCCCGCTTCGTCAACGAGAAGGGGATGGACCCGTACCACGGCGCCTCGGCGGCGATGAAGGAGATCACCAGCGCGGTGATCGCGAGCTCGCTGGTGCTGCTCGCGGTCTTCATTCCGGTCGCGTTCTTCGCCGGGACGACGGGCCAGCTCTACAAGCAGTTCGCGCTGACGATCGCCTGCGCGATCTCGATCTCGCTCTTCAACGCGCTCACGCTCACGCCGACGCTCTCGGCGCTGCTGCTCGGCGAGCACACCGTCCACCGCACCGGCTTCTACGGAATGATCAACCGCGCGATCGACGCGGGGCGCAACGGGTACCACGCGATCCTGCCCGCGCTGCTGCGCTGGCGCGTCGTCGTGCTCGCGCTGTTCGCGCTCGGCTTGGTGGCGACGTACTTCGCGTACCAGGCGATTCCGACCGGCTTCCTGCCCGACGAAGACCTCGGCTATTTCTACGTCACCGTGCAGCTGCCGGAAGGCGCCTCGCTGGCCGACACCGAGCGGGTCACCCGGCGGATCGAGGGGATTCTGAAAGGATTCCCCGAGGTGTCGATCGTGTTCGAGCCCAACGGAACGCAGTTCGGGATCAACGCGCCGAACCGCGCGATGATGTTCGTCTCGCTCAAGCCGTGGGACGAGCGCAAGTCGGCGAGCTCCTCGGCCGACGGCGTGATGCGGCGGCTGCGCCCGCAGCTCGCGCAGATCGCGAACGCCTCGGTGCTGGCGTTCAACCCGCCGGCGATCCGCGGGATCGGCAACCTGGCCGGGTTCCAGTTCGAGCTGCAGGACCAGGACAACGTCGGGATCCCCGCGCTGACCGACGCCGCGCGCGGGCTGATCCGCGAAGCGCGCGCCGATCCGACGCTGCGCAACGTCTCGACCACGTTCCGCGACGACGCGCCGCAGTACGTGGTGGAGGTCGATCGCCAGAAGGTCGCGGCGCTTGGCGTGCCGCTGTCGGACGTCTTCGCCGCGATGCAGGTGTACCTGGGCTCCGAGTACGTCAACGACTTCGACTTCCTGAACCGGTCGTACCGGGTGTACGTGCAGGCCGACACGCCGTTCCGCGACCGGCTCGGCGCGCTCGACCGCATCTACGTGCGCACCGGCGGCACGGGTCCGGAGCAAGCCGCGACGATCCCGCTCTCCTCATTGGTCCGGACGCACGTCGAGAAGATCGCACCGATCATCACGCACTACAACCTGATGCGCTCGATCGAGATCAACGGCGTTCCGTCGCCCGGCTACGGCTCGGGCGACGCGCTCGCGGCAATGGCGAAAGCCGCGCAAAATCTCCCGCCGGGGACGGCGTACGAGTGGACCGGGATCTCGCTCGAGCAGATCGAGTTCGGCACCCAGGCGCTCCTGATCTTCGGCCTCGGTTTGCTGTGCGTGTTCCTGGTGCTCGCGGCGAACTACGAAAACTACAGCGATCCGATCATCATTCTGGTGTCGGTGCCGCTGGCGATCCTCGGCGCGATCTTGGCACTGGACGTGCGGTCGCTTCCGAGCGATCTGTACGCGCAGGTCGGGTACCTGATGCTGATCGCGCTAGCGAGCAAGAACGCGATTCTGATCGTGGAGTTCGCGAACCAGCGCCGGCGGTTGGGGCTCAGTGCCGCCGAAGCGGTGCGCGAAGCCGCGCAGACCCGGCTGCGGCCGATCCTGATGACGTCGCTGGCCTTCATTCTGGCGACGGTTCCGCTGGTGCTCGCCAGCGGCGCCGGCGCGGCGAGCCGGCGTTCGCTGGGGACCGCGGTCTTCGGCGGGATGATCCTCTCGACGGTGCTGAACCTGTTCGTCGTCCCGGTGGTCTACGTCGCGCTGGCCGGCCTGCGCGAACGCTTCGCACGCCGCAAACGCGCCGTCCCCGCAACCGCGACAAACGGCCACGCACCGCCCGGCAGCGTCCCCGTCTCGGTGATGCGCACCGCCGACGGCGAGATTCTGCTCCACTTCGCCGACGGCAGCGACCCGGTGAGGCTCTCGATTCCGGAGTAACTACCTGCTGATCGGCCCGGGCACCGGAATCGTCGTAGCACCTATGGAGGGACGGCGATGCGGCAGGGCATGGAGCGCGGGGACGAGCGCGGGTTCACGTTGATCGAGCTGATGATCGTGGTGGCGATCATCGCGATTCTGGCGGGGATTTTGATTCCCAACTTCGTCAACGCGCGCTCGCAGGCGCAGACGGCGGCTTGCGAGTCGAACCTGCGGGCGATTGCGACGGCGATGGAGCTGTACTACGCCGATAACCAAGTCTATCCGACCGCTTCCGGCGCGGCGGTGCAGCCTTCGCTGCTGACGGTGAATGGCGTCGCTTATCTGAACAACACGCCGAAGGACCCGGCCGCGCAGAACGGCGCCGCGACGTACACGCTGACGACCACGCAGGCGTCCGGCGGCAGTCCGGCGAGCTACACGATCGTGTGCCCCGGCGTGCACGTCGGGTCGACGCTGGCGAAGATTCCGCTCGCGGGAGGGACGAGCGGGAGCGTCTGCGGCACGAACTGCACCGCGACCAAGGTCGAGTACGTCGCCGGTCAGGGACTGCAGGTCGCGCCGTGATCGATGTGCTCGGCGAAGGGATGCGCGCCGTCGCGATGCGCTCCCCGCTGGCGTACCCGCTGGTGTTCGCGGCAGGCGTCGTGACGAGCATCGGGCCGTGCGCCGCGCCGCGCTACGTCGCGGTGGCGGCGCTGGTCAACGCGTCGCGGGCGCCGGTGCGCGTCGTCGTCGCGTTCGTCGCGGGGCTCGTCGGCGCGTATGTCCTGCTGGGTGCGGGCGTCGGTCTGCTCGGAACGCTATGGAAATCGGCGGGGATCGTCTATGAAGTCCTCGCCGTCGTGCTCGGTGTAGCCGGGTTGTTCACACTGTTGCGCGGAGATGGTTCGCATCATGTCGGCTCGCATCACGATGGCTCGCACCACGCCTCCAACGGACCGCCCAGGCGGGTCAGCATGGGCGGGACGCTGCTGCTCGGAGCATCGAGCGCGCTCGTCGTCTCACCGTGCTGCACGCCGCTCGTCGCCGGAATTGCCGGCTTCACGATGACGAACGGCGGCCACGCCGTGGCCGGCGCCGCGCTTCTGGCGAGTTTCGCATGCGGCCACGCGATGCCGGTGATCGCGGCCGGGGCGCTCGGCTCGCGGATCGCGTTCGCGATGCGGCGCTTCGCCGCGTCGCATGCGCCTTCGGTCGTCGCCGGGACGCTGATGCTGGCGCTCGCGGCGTACTATGGAGCGCTGGCATGAGCAGCGCCCTGCGCCGGCTCGCAGACGTTGCGCATGCCGGGCTGCTACGCCGGCTCGCGGTCGCCTCGATGAGCCTCGCGCTCGCCGTCGTTCTTTTTCACGGCAACGTCGCTTCAGCGCTCGTTACGCGCGGCGACGATGTCCTGCGCGCCGGTGATGTCGAGGGCGCCGTGCGCTACTACGCGCGCGCCGCGCGGCTCGATGGGGGCTCGCTCGTCGCCGCCGATCGGCTCGCGTTCTTCCTGCTGATGCGGCGCCGAGCCGGCGATGCGGCCCGAGCGTATGCGATCGTCGACGCCGTGCTGCGCGCACGAGCTGCGAGCTTCGAACGGGGCGACGCTGCCAGTACGTCCTCGCTGCTTGCCGATCGGGCATTGGCAGCGCTTCGCTTGGGCAACGTGCGCGCGGCGGAGCACGACTTCACCGCAGCCGCTGCGGCGGCCGGCGATCCGCGCTACGCGTTCCTCGCCGCGCACGCTGCGACACGGCGCGGCGACCGCGCCGCCGCGCGAGAGCATCTTCGCGCGGCATTGCGCTTCGATGCGTCGTACGCGCCGGCGCGCTCGCTCCTCGCGAGGCTCGGACGATGATCGCGTCCATGATGCCGGCAGCGATCGCCGCAACGGCTGGAACGTTCGTCGCGGCTGCTATCGACGCGCGCACCGGCTTGATCCCTGACGCCGTGAGCCGCGGAACCGCGCTCGTTGCGCTGGCGCTCGCCGCCGCGAGCGGTTTTTCAGCCGCAGCGTTCGCCGGCGCGGCGGCCGTCGGCGGGATGCTGCTACTGCTTCATCTTCTCACCGGCGGTCGCGGCCTCGGGCTCGGCGACGTGAAGCTCGGGATCGCGATCGGCGTCGGGCTCGGCGCGCCGCTCGGCGTGTTCGCGCTCGGCGCAGCTTTCATCGCCGGCGGCGCATATGCGATCTGGCTGCTGGCGACGAAGCGCGCGCGCCGGAGCGACGCGGTCCGCTTCGGGCCGTTCCTCGCCGCCGGAACGCTCGCAGCAGTGGCCACGCCGCCGGAGTGGCTCGCGTGAACCTGACAAATGCTTTCACGCCGCGTTCGCGAGCGAAGCGCGCCGCGACGCTGCCGCTCGGAATCGACGTCGGCGCAGCGCGAACGCGCGTCGCTCTCGTAGAGCTCGACAACGCGGGAGCGCCGCGGCTCGTCGCCGTCGCCGCACGTCCGAGCGGCGAGGATGCGGCAGGCGCGATCGTCGGGGCCTGTGAGGAACTCGGCAGCCGCGAGCGCCGCTGCGTCCTGGCGGTCGCCGCGCCGGACGCGTTGCTGCGAACCGCCGCATTCCCGGCGATGAACTCCGCCGACCGCGCTCGAGCGGCACGCTTCGAAGCGGCTCGGTTCGTGTCGTTTCCGCTGGAACAAGCTTCCGTGCGCGTCGTGCCGGCCGACGCTGATCGCAGCGTGATCGGCATCGCGCGCCGCACCGCGCTCGAGGCGCGCACCGCCGCTGCGACACGGGCAGGCTTGCGCGCCGTCGCGGTCGACGACGCCGCGTTCGCGCTGCTGCGGGCGTTTCCGTCGGCCGACGCCCTCGTCGACGTCGGCGAGACCACCACGGCGCTCGTCGTCCGCGGCGAGCCAGTTCCGTCGATCAAAACGTTTCCGCTCGGAGGTCGCGCGTTCACGGCGGCGATCGTCGCCTCGCTCGGACTCGACGAAGCCGCGGCCGAGCAACGCAAACGCAGCATCGGCATGGCCGGCGCGGGAGACTACGCGCGCGAGGCGCTCGTCGAACAGCTCGCCTCCGCGCTGATCGAGCACCGGGCCAGCGCACGCGCCGAGCTGCGGACGATCGCGCTGACCGGCAACGGCGCGCGGCTTCCCGGACTTGCGGATGCGCTGGAGCGCGCGGTCGCGATCCCGGTTCGGCTCGGCGCGATCGCCGACACTTCGCAGTCGTTGCCGGCCGACGTCGTGCGCGCGGCATCGCCGGACTGGGCGCTCGCCTACGGTCTCGCACTGTGGAGCTGTGCAGCGTGAGGCGGATCAACTACCTGCTGAGCTGGAGCGAACGCTCCGTCGGCATCGCTCTGCCCAGCCGCATCTCGCCGGCGCTGCGCATTCCGGTTATCGCGCTCGCAGCCGCGATGGGGCTCGTCGTCTTGCTATGGACGGTGCAGGCGACGCGTTTGCGAGCGGCGGAACGGGACGGAACCGTGTATGCGAACCGGCTTGCCGCCGTCGACGTGGCCGTCGCGCGGGTGCGCGTTCTCGAGCGCGACGTCGCGCAGCTGCGTTCCTTGAGTGATCGGGTCGTGGAGATCCGGCGCTCCGGCGATGCGCAGGCGAGCGAGTTCGCCGCGCTCGGAAACCGGCTTCCGGACGGCGTGTGGTTGACTTCGGTGCGCGCCGACCGCGGTGCGCTCGCGCTCGAAGGGCGCAGTGCGCGGCTCGGCGCGGTCGGCACGGCGATGGACGCGCTCGCGGGACTCCCCGGCTATTCCGGAGCGCGTCTCATCGCCGTGCGCGCGGAGCCCGCGCGGTCGGGCGTCACGTATTCGCTCGAGCTGGACCGAAGCAAATGAACGCGGCGAAGACGCTCCGGTTCACCGCGGTGATGATCGTCCTCGCCGGCTATGTCCTTGTCTTTCGCGCGGGCGAGAGCCGCATCGGAGACCAGGTCGCCGACAACGCGCGCATCGCCGAGCAGATTGCCACTGCGGAACGAGCGCTCGCCTCAGCGCCCGCACTCGAAACGGAGCGCCGGCGGTTGAGCCGCACGCTCGTTTCCGCGCACCTGCGTGGCACGCGCGGCGCCCACGTTGCGCGCTTCATGCGCGACGCCGCCCGTGTCCTGAGGGCGCACCGCGCGACGATCGCGTCGATCGCCGTCAACGCGTCGCCGATCGCGCCTACGTCGCTTTCAAGCCAAACGGCGATTGCGGCGACCAGCGCACCGGCCGTTTCGGCGGCCACCGCCGTGAACGGTACGACGGCCGCTCCCGATCAGCTCGATTCGGTCGCGCTGGATCTCACCGTGGAAGCGCGCTACGCCGACGTCCTGGATGCGGTCCGCGCCTTGTCGAGGACCGACGTCCTCGCGTCGGTCGGCGTGACATCGCTCGCCCGCAAGAATGCCGATGCCTCCGAGGCGACGCTGACAGCGACGCTGCACGTCGTCCTGCACCATCTCCCCGATGTTCGCGCTCGGCCGGTCTAGCCGGGCGCTGCTCGCGACGAGCGCGTTCGCAGCGTTCGCCGGCGCGTTCGTCACCGCACCGTTCGCGGCGCGCGGCGCCGCAGGCGACAACGTCGTTCGCACCGCGCCCGCCACGCCGACGGCGATGTCCGGCGCAGTTGCCGTCGTTCTGCCACGTCGCGATCCGTTCGCCGGCGATCCGCCAGCAACTCATCCAAGCAGCCCACCGACGGCGCCCCTTACAGCGATGCCGCCAATTTCGTCGATGACGTCGACACCGTCGTTCTCTGAGATACCGGCTGCGATCCGGCCGCTGCCGGCGAACGCCGGTGCGTCAGGCTCCGCTCTGCCATTCGCGGCAACGTCGCCGCCGTCTCTCACGCCGGCGCTGCCACGCATCACCGCGATGGTGACCGGCACGCATCCGTTCGCGCTGCTCGACGATGGCGTCACGACGCGCGTCGTCACGATCGGCGACCGCATCGACGGCCTAGTCATCCTGGCCATTACCGCTGCGGGCGTCAGACTTGCCGATGGCACGATGCTCACGATGGCAGCGACGCCGCCCACCGGACCGTCCTCACCTTCGCTGCCGTTTCCGAGAGGTCGCCAACCGTGAGATTTCTTATGATTGCCGTGCTCAGTGCGCTGCTCGCTGCGCCGGCCGCCGCGCAAGGCGAGCGCTTCACGCTCGAAGCGCGTGACACGGATCTGGCGGACGTCATCCGGCTGCTGGGCGCGCGGTCGGGGCAGAACGTCGTTGCGGACGGCTCCGTCAAGCCGCAGCGCGTCACGCTGCGGCTCAAAGACGTCTCGTTCGACGAAGCGCTCGCGACGCTGGCGAGCGCCTACGGGCTGCAGACGCACCGTGACGGCCGGGTCATCCTCATCGGCGATGCGGTTTCGATGAACCGCCGGTACCCCGACGACGTCACGCCCGGCGGAACGCAGACCGCGGTCTTCGTACTGCAGCACGCCCGGCCCGACGACCTCGTCGCTTCGCTGCAAAACGCGCTGCCGCAAGGAACCGTCGTCGTCGGCGACAAGCGCACCGGGGCGCTGATCGTCACCGGCAGCGGCTCGACGATCGCGCGCGCCCGCCGTCTGGTCGCCGCGTTCGACGCGCCGGCATACGGCGCGGGCGGCACCGTCGCGACCGAGGCGGTTCAACTGCACAACCTGCGCGCGAGCGAGGCGGTCAAGACGCTGCGTGGCAGCGTCCCGGACGGCGCGCTCTTCGCCGACGACCGCCAGAACGTCGTGGTGGTGAGCGGGAACGGCGAGCTGCAGACCACCGTCCGCACGCTGCTGCGCCAGCTCGACGCGCCCGGTCGCCAAGTGATGATCGAAGTCCGCGTCGCCGACGTCCAGCCGGTGAACGACACGACCAACGTCGGCGTGCAGTTCGGCGGCGCCGGCTACGGCGCCGGCGCGCTGGGGCAGTTTCCGTACACGCTCACCAAGAGCTCGATAACGGTGAACGCGCAGATCGACGCGCTGATCCAGCGCGGCCACGCCTCGATCCTCGCCCAGCCGCGCATCGCGACGCTGAACAACCGCGAGGCCTCGCTGCTGATCGGCGAACAGTATCCGGTCGTCACGGTGAACCAGCAGACCGGCTTCCCCAGCGTGCAGACGATCGACGTCGGCGTGCGCCTGCGCCTCACGCCGACGATCGGCGCCGACGGCACCATCACGGCGGATCTCCATCCCGAATATTCTCAAATAATCGGCTTCAACAACAGTTTCCCGATCGTCGCGAACCGCAAGGTCGACGCGACGCTGCGCGTGCGCGACGGCGAGACGATCGTGCTCGGCGGTCTCTTCCAGGACGTCGACTCCGAAACGGTCACGAAGTTCCCGGTCCTCGGCGACCTGCCGGTCCTGGGCGGCTTCTTCCGCAACCGCCAAACCTCACACAACAAGGACGAAGTGGTCTTCTTTATCACCCCGCACGTCCTCGACGCGGACAGCAAAACCGCCGGCACGATGACGCGCCCTTAGCCTCACCGTTCTGCGCCCGATCGCATGCGCTCGCTCGGCAAGAAACTTCCGCGCGAGCGGCGGATACAGCCACGCAATGCTGAGCACGACCGCCAAAGCCGCCGCCGCGGCATTCCTGCTGTCTCTCGCGGCGCCGCTCGCTGCGGGCGCCGCCTCGCTCCCCTCCGCGCCGCCGGTCGAGGCGCAGTACGACTCCGGCTCGCTGCACGTCGAGCGCTACGGGCACGCGGGCGATCCGGTCGTGCTGCTGCCCGGCCTCACGGTGGGGACGTGGGAGTGGAACGATTTGATCCGGCGGCTGGTCCCGCGCCACACCGTCTACGCGGTCGCGCTGCCGGGTTTCGACGGTCGTCCGCCGGCGGCAGCGCCGCTGTTCGACCGCTTCACCAACGACTTCTGGGCCTTTCTGAGCGCGCAGAAGATCGTGCGGCCGGTCGTCGTCGGCCACAGCTTGGGCGGAACGCTCGCGATCCTGCTCGGCGAGCAGCACTCCGACCGGCTGCGCGGGATCGTCGCGCTCGACGGGATGCCGATCTTTCCGGGGATGGAACGCGTCACCGCGGAGCAGCGCGCCGCCGGCGCGCAACAAGCCGCAACGCAGATCGCCGCCGAGACGCACCAGCAACTGCTCGACTACGAAAAAGGCTACATGAAGGGGCCCGGCGGCGTTCTGGACGAGCAGCTGGGCGCGCAGCTCGCCGACCTCGAAGCGAAGAGCGATCCCGCTACGGTCGCGGAGTGGCTCAAGGAAGATCTCGGCTCCGACCTGCGCCCGGGGCTCGGGAACATCTCCGTCCCGCTGCTCGAGATCACGCCGTACGACGCGGCCGACCTGGCGAACTCGCCGGTGCAGTACACCGAAGATCAGAAAGTCCAGTACTATCGCGCGCTGCTGAACGGCGCGCCGAAGCTGCAAGTCGTCTCGCTCTCGCCGGCGCGCCACTTCGTGATGTTCGACCAGCCCGACCGCGTCTTCACGCTGATCGACGCGTTCATCAACCAGAACCGCTAAGCGCACGCACCGCCGGGCGCGAGAAGCGGCTCGAGCGACGGATCCGCGAGCCGCAAGTACACGTGGCCGATGCCCGCGGTCCCGAGCAGCAAACCGTCGATCTGCTCGCGGGTCATCAGCCCCGAGGGCCACGGCCGCTCGCCGCGGTCGAAGCGCTCCGTCGCCTCCGCGACGACCGCCGCGAGCAGCGGCGCGTACGCGCTGCGTCCGGAGCGCACGCCGTCGAGCAGCGCATCGACCATCCCGAAGACGCCGTGACACAGCGTGAAATCCGCGTTCGGATCGCGGGACCACAGCTGCGCGGTGGTCGCCGTCGTTTGCAGCGCCGCCTCGATCTCGGCGGACACCTCGAAGCCGCCGAGCGATTCGGCGAAGAGCCGGCTGCGCACGATCCCGATCGCGCCGTGGCACCAGGCAACGCCGAACGCGAGCGGCCCGCGCGGCTGACCCGGCATCACCCGAAAGTCCGGCCAGTTCGAACGTGCCGGATCGAACACGCCGCGCTCGTAGGCGAACGTCGCGGAAACCGCTTCTTGCAGCGCCGGCTCGGGTGCGAGCGCGTGCAGCGCGAGCAGCGCGTGCGCGATGCCGGCGGCGCCGTGCGCGAAGCCGGTCAGGTTCGCGCGCTTGTCCTGCATCGTGCTCCACGAGAGCGTTCCGCGCGCGTCCCGCATCCCGCGCGCGAGCAGCGTCTGCGCCGCGCCGCGCACGCGGGACAGCAGCGCCGCATCGTTGCCGAGCGCACGCGCCGCAACCGTCAGCGCAAGCACCGTGCCCGCGATGCCGCCGATCAGATCGTTCGCGTCGAGGTACTCGTCGGCCAGCCCGACGCGCGCGAGCAGCGCGCGTCCGGCTTCGACGAACTCTTCTTCGCCCAGCTCGCGCCCGCCCAAGACGAGCGCCGCGCCGGCGCCCGCGGCGCCGCCGTAGAAGCCGAGCTGCGGCGCGTTCTCCGCGCGCGCGCGAAAAGCGGCTTGGCGCAATGCGCCGCGCGCCGTCTTCCTCAGCAGCGGATCGTCGACGCGCGCGCTCAGCTGCGCGAGAAAGAGCCCGATCCCCGGCGCGCCGCCGTACACGTCCGCGCCGCTGGTGGTGCTAGTCGCCGGGTTCATCTCCGGGAGCACGGGGATCGCGTCGAGCCAGGTGCAGCGCTCGCCGCCCCACAGCGCGCGCCGCGCGATGCCGTAACCGATCCGCTCGGCGGTCGCGAGCGCGTCGTTCGGCGCGAGCGCTGCGGCGGCGATCATGCGGCCTCCACGGCGATCGCGTCGAAGGGATACGGATAGCACGAGGTCGGATTGCGCTCGAACGCGCCGAGCACGAAGCCGTACTTCGTCAATCGCTCGCGCAACACGGCGTACCGCGCGTCGTCGTCGCCCGCGTCGCGCTCGAACGCCCACACTAGCCCTTCGGCGATCAAGTCGCAGCGGTGCATCCCGAAGCTGTCGCGCGTCGGCGGGCTCTCGGCAAAGCTCAGCCCGGGCGCAAGCGCGCGCGAGAACATCGGCACCGGCTCGCGCAAGCTTCCACGCAGGGCGCGATACGTCGCCGCGATCGCGTCGCTCGCGGCCGCGACGTCGTCATCGCCGAGGTAGAGCACGCCGGCGTCGGTGCGCCCGTAGCCGTCGGGCCGCACGGGAACTTTCGCCTGAAACGGAATCCGGCGGCGCTCGAGCCGCGCGCCGATCTCGCGCAGGAACGCCGCGGCGCCCTCCGGCGCGAGGCTCCAGTAGAAGCGAACTTGCCGCCCGGTCGAGGGATCGTGCACGGTGCGGCCGAGGATCATGTAGTGCCCGTACGGTCCGGTCACCAGCTCGCGCGGCGCAGGATGCGCGCCGCCCTCGTAGCGCAGCCGGATCGGGTTCGCCGCGCGCAACTCCGCGAAGAACGCGTCCGGCGCGATCTCCGGCGCCGGCACGTCGAACGGCAGCGGGCTGTAGTGCGCGGCGTACAGCGCTTCCGCCAGCCCGAGAAACGGACCGCGCTCGTTGGCGATCACGACCTCTTGCTGCTCGCCGCGCGCACCCCTCACGCGCGCGCGCTCGTTCGAAAGCACCTGCACGGCCCCGACGATCGCCCGCAGCTGCGATTCGTAGTCGCTCACGCCGCGCGCTCCCAGCGCTCGCGGGAGGCTTCCGGCTCCGTCATCAGCTCCACGCCCATCGCCAGCACGCCCGGGATCGCCGGATGGATCTGCTCGGTGAACTGCGCGCTCTCCAGACACGTCTGCAGCATCCGCACGCCGGCGAGCCGCAGCAGCGTCACGCGCGGATCGTCTCCGGGCGGCGGGTTCGGCAGCGCGGAAAGATAGCCGTTCCACAGCGCGTCGAGCAGCGGTCGCGCGCGCCGCTGCGCGGCCTCCAGCGCGAGCGACATCTCCATCGGGTTGGGGACCAGCAGCGAGTGCACCAGCCCGCCCAGATCCCACAGCCCGTCGCCGAGCGCGGCGATCTCCCAGTCGATCACCCGCACCGACCCGTCGTGAAGCACCATGATGTTCGCCGCCTTCGCGTCGCCGTGAATCACGTGCTCGTCGCGCCACGTCGCGCGCGCGCGCTCGAGCGCGGCCAGCGCGCCGGGACGCTGCATGACCTCGGTGAGGATCGCGCGCGCGGCGCTCGTCGATGGCACGTAGTGCTGCTGCGCGGAGCCCAGCGTGGTCGCCCAGGCGAGCCCGGTGCGAAAGATTCGGCGCGCGCGCTCGTTCCGCAGAATGCCGGACACCGAACCGTGCAGCACGCCGAACGCGCGTCCGACGTCGTGCAGCATCTCGGCCGGAACGGTGCCGCCGCCGGAAAGCTTGGCCATCAGCGAGTCGGCGGGTTGGACGAGCTCGATGGTGAGGATCGCGTTGCGCTCGTCGTAGTGGTAGTACTTCGGCATCCAGCGAACGAGCGGCGCGAACGTCGGCTCGTTCGCCGAAAGCCAGAAGATCGCCGCTTCCGTCCACATCGTCGCGGCGTCCGGGGCCCGCGGGTCGCGCGGCTGCTTGACGATGTAGCTCGGAGCGCCCGGCGTCTCGACGCGCACGAGGTGGTTGCGGCCGAAGTACTCCGTCGCCGTGATCGGTCTGCTCACGACGTCGTCCGGCGTGAGCAGACCGAGGCGAAGGAGGTGGTGGACCGCGTCGCGGCGCGTCAGCACGCTCGAGCTTCGATCACGCGAGCGGGTCGAACACGCCCGTGCGCGTCGGTGCGGTGACCGGCGGGCAGATGAAGCAGCGCGTGCACTGTGTCGGGTTGAACGTCGCCGTCGGCGTCGGCTGCGCGGCCGCCTGCGCGAGCGTCCAACCCTGCGCGACGGTCCAGCCCTGGTGCACGGTCCAACCCGGTTGCGCGACCGTCCAGCCCTGATGGCAGGCCTGCGTGCACACGATGGTCAGCACGCCGGACGGGCACTGCACCCCGCAGGTGTGGAAGAACGTCGCCGTAGGCGTCGGTTGCGCGACGCCGCACTGCGCTCCGCACGTGTGGAAGAACGTCGCCGTCGGCGTCGGCTGCAGCGCTTGCGCGTGAACGCCGGCTGCCGCAGCAGGCGGAATCGTCTCCGTGCAGATGTGCGGCGGACACGTCACGTGCACCGTCGGCGGGATCGTCTCGGTGCAGATGAACCGCGGGCAGGTCGTGCCGAACCGCGTCGGCACGATCGTTTCCGTGCAGATGTTGCGCGGACACGTCGTGCCGAACCGCGTCGGCGGAATCGTTTCCGTGCAGATGTTGCGCGGACACGTGATGCCCTGGTCGGTCGGCACGATCGCCGCGGCGCCGGCGTGTGCTTGCGCGCAGAACGGCGGACACGTTTGCACGTCGACCGTCGGACAGAGCGTGCTCGGAACGGTGCACGGCGGCGGCGGACATGGTTGCGGGCACGTACCTCCGCCGAGCGTCGGCGGACACAGCGTGCTCGGAACGGTGCACGGCGGCGGACATTGCGGCCCGCACGTCCCGAAGAACGTGCAGTCGCCGTTCGGACACGTCTGACCGGACATCGTCGGCTGCGGACAGACCGGCGGCACCAGCGTGCAGGCGATGCCGCACGTCGGCTGGATCGAGAACGGCGGCGTGGGCGCTGCCCCGCCCGGCTTTGCGGCGAACGGCACCGCGCCGCCACCGCCGAGCTGTTGCGGCTGCGCGGCCGGCCCCGACTTGACGTCGGCGCCGGCCTTGACCCACAGACGCGAGCCGCCCAGCGGCGAGGTTTCCTGCGAAAGCGGCACGCTGTGGAGCACGTCCTCTTCCGCGACGTCGTACCAACAGCTGAAGCCGATGTCGGGATAGATGCGAATGCGTCCTTCGGCGTCGCCCTTTCCGACGAAACCGGTCAGGAGCGTTGCGCCTTGCGCGCTGGTGGGATCGGGGAAAACGCGCGCGACGATGTCGTCGAGGCGAACCTTTGCGCCGCCTTTGGCGGCGTCGGAGTCTGCCATGAAGCACCCCCTTCGTAGACGAGGTGCGCGGGCCGGTCGGACGCCGGACACACCCCGGCGCCGCGCTGTGTGTCGCGGCGGACTCGGCTGCTTCGCCACGACCCGGCGGACTCTTGCTTCGGCAGGCAACTCGTTCGCGAGGGCGCATCCGGGCTCGGTGCCGCGAACGTGCCGTCCTCTCGCATCCCTCGCCGCGTTGAGCGTCGCGCTTGGGGGCTTGCCGGTCGCCGCGGCGCCGCCGCCGGATCCCGGTGCCGCGCTGCGCGGGGTGCTGCGCTGGCGCGCGATCGGGCCGTTCCGCGGCGGCCGGACGATCGCGGCCAGCGGCGTCCCCGGCCGGCCGCACGAGTTCTACATCGCCGCCGTCAACGGCGGGGTCTTCAAGACGACCGACGGCGGGCGCACCTGGAATCCCGTGTTCGACGACCAGCCGAGCGCGTCGGTCGGCGCGCTCGCCGTCGCGTCCTCCGCACCCGACACGATCTACGTCGGGAGCGGCGAAGGCCGGCAGCGCCCCGATCTCGCCGTCGGCGACGGCATGTACAAGTCGACCGACGGCGGCGCGCACTGGACGCATCTCGGATTGCGCGACGGGCGGCAGATCGCCAAGATCGCCGTCGACCCGAAAGACGCGAACCGGCTCTACGTCGCGGTGCTCGGCCACCCGTACGGGCCGAACCAGGAGCGCGGTGTCTACCGCTCCACCGACGGCGGCGTCACCTTCGACCGCGTTCTCTTCACCGACGAAGACGCGGGCGCGTTCGACCTCGCGCTCGATCCGACCGATTCGCGCACGCTCTACGCCTCGCTGTGGGCCGCGCGCCAACCACCGTGGGAGACGACCGAGGGCGGTTCGTTCGAGCACCCGCAGTCGGGGACGGGACTCTACAAATCGACCGACGGCGGCACGAGCTGGAAACGCCTCGAGGGTGGTTTGCCGGCGGAAGCGCAAGGACTCGGTAGAATAGCGATTGCGGTCGCGCCGAGCGATCCGAAGCGCGTCTACGCGTTCGCCGACGTCGTCGGAGCGAGCGGCGGAAAAAAGGGCGTCTACCGTTCCGACGACGCCGGCGCCACCTGGACGCTGACGAACGACACCGATCGCATCACCGAGCGCGGCGCGGACTTGGTGCAGCTGGCGGTCGATCCGCGCGACCGCGACACGGTCTACGAAACGAACACCTCGACGTACAAGTCGACGGACGCCGGCAAAACGTTCGCCCCGCTGCGCGGCGCGCCCGGCGGCGACGACTACCAAAGCATCTGGATCGCGCCGGACGACCCGCGCACGATCCTGCTCGGCAGCGATCAAGGCGCGATCATCACCGTGAACGGCGGCGCGTCGTGGACGTCATGGTACAACCAGCCGACGGCGCAGTTCTATCACGTCATCACCGACGACCGCTTTCCGTATCGGGTCTACGGCGGGCAGCAGGAAAGCGGCAGCGCCGGCGTGCTCTCGCGCGGGAACGACGGCGCGATCACCTTTCGCGACTGGCACCCGGTCGGGACCGAAGAGTACGGCTACGTCGCGCCCGATCCGCTGCATCCGGGGATCGTCTTCGGCGGCAAGGTTTCGCGCTACGACGAGCGCACCGGACAAGTGCGCGACGTCGGCCCGATCGTGTCGTGGCGCGGCGATCCGCACTACCGTTTTCGCCGCACCGCGCCGCTCGCGTTCTCGCCCGCCGACCCGCACGCGCTCTATCTCGCCGGAAACGTCGTATTCGAGACCACCGACTACGGCGCGCACTGGCGCGTCATCAGTCCCGATCTGACGCGCCCGAACCCGGCGACGCCGCCGAACCTAGGCGTCTTCGCGCAAGCCGGCGCCGCGAAGCGGCCGCACCGCGGCGTGATCTACGCGCTCGGGCTTTCGCCGCGCGACCGCAACGTGATCTGGGGCGGCACCGACGACGGCTTGGTGTGGCGCACCGCCGACGGCGGGAAGCACTGGCGCGACGTCACCCCGCCGGGGATCGGTGCGTGGGGAAAGATCTCGATCGTCGACGCGTCGCCGTTCGACGCGAACGGCGCGTACGTCGCGGTGAACCGCATTCGTCTGGACGAGCAGCGGCCGCAGCTCTTCCGCACGCACGACGGCGGCAAGACGTGGACCGAGATCGACCGCGGCATCGACGCCGCGCCGACCAACGTCGTGCGCGCCGACCCGCGCCGCCGCGGCCTGCTCTACGCGGGGACCGAGCGCGGCGTGTGGGTGTCGTTCGACGACGGGGGCTCGTGGTCGTCGCTGCGCCTGAACCTGCCCGCGACGTCGGTGCGCGATCTCGTCGTGCACGGCGACGACGTGGTGATCGGCACGCACGGCCGCGGCTTTTGGATTCTTGACGACGTCGCGCCGCTGCGCCAAGCCGAGGCGCTGACGAGCGCGCGCGCGACGCTGCTCGAGCCCGCACCGGCTTGGCGCGTGCCGCGCGACACGAACACCGACACGCCGCTGCCGCCCGACGAGCCGTTCGCCGCGAACCCGCCGAGCGGCGCGATCGTCGACTACGTCCTCCCGCGCGCCGCGCCGCGCGTGACGCTGACGTTCGCCGACGCGCGCGGGCGCGTCGTGCGCCGCTTCGCGAGCGACGATCCGCCCGCGCCGTACGACCCCAGCGCGCTCGACGTGCCGGCCTGGTGGATCGCACCGCAAGCGCGTCCCGACGCGAGCGCCGGCGCGCACCGTTTCGTGTGGGATCTGCACGCGCCGGCGCCGCGCACGTTCGGGCCGTACGCGACGATCGCCGCGATCCCGCACGACACGCCGCTGCAGCCGGAAGGCGCGACCGTCCCGCCCGGCACGTATTCCGTCACGCTGGACGCCGGCGGGGCGAAGCAAACGCGCGCGCTGCTCGTGCGCGAAGACCCGCGCGTCCAGGTCGCGACGCGCGATCTGCAGGCGCAGTACGACCTTGCGAGCGAGATCGCCGCCCTGGTGAACGACTCGTACGCCGCGGCGCAGCGCGCGCGGCCCCACGACGCCGCGCTGGCGAGCCGGCTCGAGCGGCTCAACGGCCGGCTCGCGCAGCTGATCGGCGCGGTCGAGAACGGCGACGGCGCGCCGACCGCGGTGCAGCGCGCGGTGCTGCGCGAGTACCGCACCGCGCTCGACGCGCTGCTCCGCCAAGCCGGCGAGCCGGCGCGGTGAGGGGCGCGCCGCCTTCGGCGGGAACGATTGCGGTATGAACGAGAGCGGTCAGCCCGCGGTCCCGCATCCTCCGTACGACGAGCTCCGAGCGGCGGCCGGCGAGGACGCGCAGGCCAAGGCGTCCGTCGACGCGCTGCACGCCGAGCTGCACTCGGGTTCGCCCGATCCGGCGAGCGTCACGCGGCAGGCGAACGTCCTGCGCGCGATCCCCGTGCTCGAAGCGCGCATCGCGAACTGGTTCGACGATCCCAGCACGCAGCGGTGGATCAAAGCGATCACGGACGCGGGCTTGTAAGCGGCCACGACGGCGTGACCGGAATAGCCGTCCGGCGCGGTTGCGGCGAGCCGGTCGCGATGACGCGCGGCGTCGGCGTCGCGGGCTCGGGCGTGAAGATCTGCGTCGGCGCGACCTGCGGCGCGTTCGGATCGAACGGCGGGGGCGTGCGCACCACGCGCGTTCCGTCCGCGAAGGCGAGCTGCAGCGTCTTGGCGCTGCCATCCCAGCTCACGTGCGCACCGAGACAGCGCGCGAGCGGCGCGAGCGCGTACAGCGCCGGATCGCCGGAAACGGCCGGCACGGCGGCGCACGCACGTTGGCCGCGCCGCACCATGAGCGTCGCGCCGGGCCCGGCGTCGATGCGATCGGCGAAGTTCGCGATCAGATCGGCCGGCGCGACGACGCGCCCGTCGCTGAGCGACGCCACCGGGACGCTCGGAACGAAGGTGCCGTCGACGACGACGGCGACCAGCGCGGCGACGGCGACGGGAAGGAGGTGAGCTGGTGTCACGGCTGATTCGCATCTTCCGCATGGCCGGGCTGCGCTTCTCCGCCGAAGGCTCGGCGTTCACGGCGCAGGCGATCGCGTACACCGCGCTCTTCTCGCTCGTTCCCTTGTCGCTGGTCGCGGTCGCGATGCTGGCGTTCCTCTACGGCACCGACGAAGGGCTCGCGCGCGCGAACGAAGCGATTCAAGTCTACGTCCCCGCGCTCGGCGACCTGCTGACGAATAACCTCTCGGCGGTCGTGCGCTACCGCGGCTTCAGCGGCACGATCGGCTTGATCGGGTTGATCTGGGCCGGCAAGAACCTCTTTCAAGCGCTCACCTATGCGCTGAACCGCTCGCTCGGGATCACGCGCTTCCGGCACATCGTGTGGGACGTCGCGATCGCGCTCACGCTGGTGCCGTTCGCCGGCATGGTGCTGATCGCCGCGACCGTCGTTCCGATCGTCATCACGTTCTTCGTGCAGTTCGCCGGGCTGGAATCCCTGCGCTGGGCGCCGCAGATCGCCTCGTACGCGGGCTCGGCCCTGCTCGTCTTCGCTGTCTCCGCGCTGCTGTACGCGTACTTGCCGAACCGCCACCCGCGCTGGTCGTCCGTCATCCCCGGCGCGCTCGTCTGCGCGATCGGCTACTCGCTCGCGCAGATAGCATTTGCGGTCTACACGACGTACGCCAGCTACGCGTTTCAGATCTACGGCGCTCTTTCGGCACTTTTCGTGCTGCTGCTGTGGCTCGACCTGATCGGCGTCGTCTTCCTGTTCGGCGCGCACGTCAGCGCGGCGTGGGAGAAAGACGGCGAGAGCGGCGCCCTCCCGCTCGCCTCGTAAGGGATCGCCCCGGCCGCGGACGAACGCGGCTTCGTGCGCCGTTTCCTGGTCGTCGCCCTCGTCGCGCTGTTCAGCCTGCCGCTGCTCGGCGCCGAACCGCTGTTGTTTGCGAAGCCGAGCGTGATCGTCTACCCGTTCACCGCGAGCGCGAGCTCGATCGACCGCGAGGCCAGCTCGCGGCTGGCGACGATCATCGCCAGCCGGATGGCGGAGACGGGCCAGGTCTCGGTGATCCCGCCCCCGCCGGGGACGGAGCGCAAAGACTACCTCTCGGTGGCGCGCGCGCACAACGCGGACTACTACGTCTCCGGCTACATGTCGCCGCTCGGCAACGGCGTCTCGCTGGTCGAGCAGGTCGTCAGCACCACGACCGGGATCGTGCTGTTCAGCCAGAGTGGCCAGATCAACACCTACAACGAGGCCGCCGGCCAAGGCGACGACCTGGCGACGTTCATCTCCCGCCACGCGAACCGCGGCCTCGCAGCGATTCCCACCGCGCCCCCGCGCGCCAGCACGACCCCCTCCGCCACCGGCGGCCCCGAAGCGAACCTCAACAAGCTCTTCAGCCGCCGCAAGAAACAGACGCCGGCGCCGAAAGCGAGCCCGGCCCCGAAGGCGTCGTCGGCCGCCGCTTCGGTCGGCCGCGTGACGCCGACCTCGGTCCCCGCCCCGGGCCCGACGGCCGTTCCGTCGAGCGCCCCACGCACCGTCGCCGCCGCGCCCGCGACCGCGGAAACCATCGCCGTCGTTCCGGTCGAAGGCCCCGCGGACGCGGCGCTGCGCGAGCTCGCGACGCAGCATCTGCTCGCCCGCACCAGCGGCGAACGCGCCGCTTCGGCAGCCGCCGCCTGCGCCGCGCATCCCGTCAAAGCGGTGCTGACCGGCACGCTGACCACCCGCCCCGACGCGCAGTTCGGCGGCGCCGGCGCAACGTTCGATCTGAGCGCGCACGACTGCGCCGGCAAATTGCTCTGGCACCAAACGCACAGCAACGACGCCGGCGGAGCGCAAGGCGCGCAGCTCGCCACCGAACGCGCCGTCGAAGCCGCGATCGGCGCGTACTTGAACCCGCCGCGCCGCCGCCGCCGCTGAGGCTCGCCGGCTAAGCCTCTTCCGCCTCGCCCGCATCGAGCAGCCCGGCCGGCAGCTCGACGCCGATTCGTTTCGCGCGCACGTCGACCGCCTTGACGAACGCGCGCACGAGCGGCACGATCGCCCGTTTCCCGCGCGCCCCGCGCGGCTCGACGATCAGCACGTCCTGCGCCGGATAATGCTCGACGGCAAGGACCTCGGCAAGCTCGACGCCGCCTGCATCCACGAGCACGCAGCCGGCCAGATCGTCGTCGAAATACTCGCCTTCGTCCAAAGAAACCGCAGCGCGGTCGACCGCCAGCGTCGCGCCGACGAGCGTCTCCGCGGCGCTTGCGTCCTCGACGCCGTCGAACGCGAGCAGCGGCCGTCCTTTGTGCAAGCGCAGGGCGCGCACGCGCAGCGCGCGCGAGCTGCCGTCGGCAAGCGTCGCGCGCAGCACGAGCCCCGGCGCGAGCGCATCCTCTCCGACGCGGCTGGCGGCGACCTTCAACTCGCCGCGCAATCCGAACACGCCGACCACCCGGCCGGCGTTCGCCTCATTCGGCGTCGTTTGCCTCGGCGTCGTCTTCGGCGCCCGCGACGTTCGGTGGCGCATCGCCGGCGTGCTCTGCTTCGCCTTCGATGACTTCGTCTTCGAAGGAGATGATGTCGATGCTGATCCGCGTCTCCGCGCTCGCGCGCACGAGCGTGCGCAGCGCTTGCGCGACGCGCCCGTTCCGCCCGATCACCTTGCCGAGATCTTCGTGCTCGACGACGAGCTCGACGACCGGTCCTTTGTCGGTCTCGACCTCTTCGACCAGCACGACGTCGGGCTTCGAGACGAGCTTGCGAGCCAAGAACGCGAGCAGATCGAGCGCGCGCTTCTGCGCGACCGCCGGATCCTCGGTCTTGCGCGCCCCGCGCTCGCCGCCGTACTCGCGCCGCGGGCGCCGTCCTTCGCCCGACGGCGCGGCTGCGCCGCCGGTGCGCTCGCGCCGGTCGCGCGTCCCGCGCCGCGGCCGTTCTTCTTCCGGCTCGATGTCGTCGTGCGCGGCTTCGTCCGAAGCGATTCGCCGGGCGCCGAGCGTCGACTTCCGCTCTTCGTCGTCAGCCTTCTCGTCGTCGTCGCCGAAGAGTCCGAACTCGTCGTCGAACGCGCTCATCGCTTAGCTCTTCTTGCCCTTCGGCGGCCGCTTGTTTTCCGGAATCGCCCCGCGCTCAACGAGCCCCAACTCGGCGAACAAACGCCGCACCGGATCGGAAGGCTGAGCCCCTTTGTCGAGCCACTGCTTCGCCTTCTCCTGATCGACGACCAGCGTCTTCGGTTCCGTCCGCGGATTGTAGTGTCCGAGAATCTCAAGAAAACGCCCATCCCGAGGCGACCGAGCATCAGCCACCACGAATCGGTACGTCGGTTGTTTCTTGGCGCCCATGCGCCGCAATCTGATCTTAACCATGTCGACTTTCTAGGAAATCCCGCTAACTTTCTCCGCGGGCGGTTGGAAAAATCTAAGAGGGAAGTGCCTTAGCAAACATCGTGCCGTGACGGCGGCCCGGTATGTCGTTTCGGCGGGGCGTTTGCGGAGGAGCGGAGCCAGGATGGCGGGAGCGACGGAGCAACCCGAGTGCCGTTGTTCGCACGATGCGAACAGCGGCACGTCCCCGCCGAAACGACATACCGGGCCGCCGTCACCGCCCCAATCCCACGGGCAACCGAGGAAACCGCCCCTTCTTCATCCCCCCGAGCTGCTTCATCATCTGCCGAGACTGCTCGAACTGTTTGACCAGCCGGTTGACGTCCGCGACCTGCGTCCCGCTCCCCAGCGCGATCCGTTTGCGCCGCGACCCGTTGAGGATCTCCGGCCGTTCCCGCTCCCGCCGTGTCATCGAGCAGATGATCGCCTCGATCTTCGAGACGTCTTTCTCGTCGATCTCCACTTTCGGCAGCGCCTTCGAAAGCCCCGGGATCATCTTCATGATGTCGGTCATCGACCCCATCTTGCGCACCTGCCGCAACTGCGCCAGGAAGTCGTCGAGCGTGAACTGCGACTTGCGCAGCTTGGCCGCGAGCTCTTCGGCCTGCTGCTCGGTGTAGACCGACTGCGTCTTCTCGATCAGCGTGAGGACGTCGCCCATCCCGAGGATGCGCGAGGCGAGCCGGTCGGGATGGAACGGCTCGAGCGCGGTGACCTTCTCGCCGGTCCCGACGAACTTGATCGGCGCGCCGGTCATGCGGTGGATCGAAAGCGCTGCGCCGCCGCGCGCGTCGCCGTCCATCTTGGTCAGGATCACGCCCGTGATCGCCAGCCGCTCGTTGAACGTCTTCGCGACGTTCACCGCTTCTTGCCCGGTCATCGCGTCGGCGACGAACAAGATCTCGGTCGGCTTCACCGCCGCCTTGATCCGCTCGAGCTCCTCCATGAGCCGCTCGTCGATCTGCAACCGTCCCGCCGTGTCGACGATGACGGTCGGGATGCCGAGCCGCCGCGCTTCGGCGACGCCGTCGCGCGCGATCTTCACCGGATCGCCCTGTCCTTCGTCGAAGACGGGCAGGTCGATCTGTTTTCCGAGCGTCTTGAGCTGATCGATCGCGGCGGGGCGGTACACGTCGGCCGCGACGAGCAACGAGCGGCGGCCTTGCTCTTTCAAGCGCAGCGCGAGCTTCCCCGCGTGCGTGGTCTTGCCCGAGCCTTGCAGCCCGACCATCAGGTACACGGTCGGCGGCGCGTCGCTGTACTGCAGCCGCGCCACGGCGCCGCCCATCAGCTCGACGAGCTCGTCGTGCACGAGCTTGATGACGGTCTGCGCCGGCGTCAGCGAGGTCAGGACGTCGGAGCCGACGGCCTTGTCCTTGATGCGGTTGACGAACTCTTTGGCGACCGGCAGCGCGACGTCGGCTTCGAGCAGCGCGACGCGAACCTCGCGCAATACCTCAGCGACGTCCGACTCGGAGAGCCGGCCGCGGTTCGACAGCCGATCGAAGATGGCGCCTAAGCGCTCGCTGAGGGCTTCGAGCAAACGTTATTCCTTGGCGGCGGCGACGGCGTCGATCTTCTGGACCGCGTCGCCGACCGTCTTGATCTTCTCGGCTTCTTCGTCCGGGATGTCGATCCCGAACTCGGTCTCGAACGCCATCACGAGCTCGACTTGGTCGAGCGAGTCCGCGCCCAGATCGTCGGTGATCGACGCTTCGGGCGTGACCTCGTTCGCCTCGACGCCGAGCTGCTCGACGATGATCTTCTTGACGCGGTCCAAAGTGTCGGAAGCCATGGTTTCGTTCAGTCTCCTACGTGCGAGTGGGTGGGGCTACATCAGATAACCGCCGTCGACCACCAGGGTTTGACCGGTGACGTAACGGGCGGCGTCGGAGGCGAGAAAGGTGACGACGGGGGCGACGTCTTGCGGCGTGCCCGCGCGGCCGAGGGCGATCGAGGCGAGATAGTGCTCGCGCGCCGCAGCCGGCATCTCGGCGGTCATCGCGGTCTCGATGAGACCGGGCGCCACCGCGTTGACGCGGATGTTGCGCGAGCCGAGCTCCTTGGCGAGCGACTTGGCGAGCCCCAGGACGCCCGCTTTCGTCGCCGCGTAGGCGCTCTGTCCGGCATTACCCGCAATCCCGACGATCGACGACACGAAGACGATCGCGCCCTCGCGCTGCTTCATCATCGGCTTGGCGACGGCGGCGCTCAGGTAGAACGCGGACTTGAGGTTCGCGTCGAGCAGCCGGTCGAGGTCGTCGTGCTTGAAGCGCAAGATCAAGCCGTCCTTGGCCTGCCCGGCGTTGGCGACCGCGACGTCGATGCGCCCGAACTCCGCAAGCACTGCTCCGATCGCGGCGTTGACCTCGTCCTCGGCGGCGACGTCGACGGCACGCACCGCGACCTTCGCGCCGGCGCGCGCTTCGCGGCAGGCGAGCTCCGTCTCGGCGAGCGCCGCGGTGTCGCGGCCGAACAGCGCGGCGTCCGCGCCGGCGCGCACGAGGTCGACCGCGATCGCGCGCCCGATCCCGCGGCTGGCCCCCGTGACGACGGCGACTTTCCCGGTCATCCTTCGACAAGCTCAGGCTGACTGAGCGGAGGCGCGGGGCAGGACGACTCGGTCAGCTGCGCGCGCAATTTCTCGACGGCGGCGGCGTCGGAGACGGTGATCGCCTTCGGCGCGCCTTCGATCCGCTTGAACATCGGCGCGAGCACCGCCGAGGCGCCGAACTCGACGATGAGGTCCAGCTGCATGGCGACCATCGCGAGCGCGGTGTCGTGCCAGAGCACTTCGTCGGTGACGGAGCGCACCAGGTTCGCTTTGATGCGCTCGACGTCGTCGCCGTACGGCTGCGCGTCGACGTTCGAGATCACGCTGAACGCCGGCGGAAAGAACGTCGCCGCGGCGACGTGCGGCGCGAACTCCGCGCGCGCGGGATCCATGAGCACGCTGTGCCACGCGCCGCTGACGTTCAGCGGCACGACGCGCTTCGCGCCGGCTTCCATCGCGAGCTCGCCCGCGAAGCGCACGCCCTCGGCGTCGCCGCTGATCACGATCTGGCCCGGCGCGTTGAAGTTCGCCAGCTGCACGCGCCCGGCGCCGCGCTCGACCGCCTGCGCGACCGCCGCGCGCAGCGCGTCCGGCGCGAGCCCGAGCACGGCCGCCATCGCGCCGTTCGCCTGCGCGGCGGCGCGGTTCATCGCGAGCCCGCGCTCGTTCACCAGCGTGAGCGCGGTCTCGAACGTGAGCGCGCCGGCGAGCGTGAGCGAGCAGTACTCGCCGAACGAGTGCCCGGCGCTGACGACCGGCCGCAACCCCTCGCCGACCGCTTTCGCCAGCGCGACGTTGGCGACGAAGATCGCCGGCTGCGCGTAGCGCGTCTCGGTGAGCCGCTCTTGCGGGCCGTGCTCGCAAAGGCTCAACACGTCGTAGCCGAGCAGGGTCTTCGCGGCTGCGAAGCACGCCATCGCGTCCGGGTACGCGCGCGCGACGTCGACGCCCATGCCGACGACTTGCGAGCCTTGTCCGGGGAAGATGACGCCGACGCGCATCAGTTTAACGGCGCTCCGCCCTGGGCTCCGCGCCCCCCACGCTTCGCGCGGGGCCCCCACGCACGACCTCGCAACAACGTGAGCGCATCGTCACTATCCCGCTGCGCTCGGTCCATCACCATCCAGCTTTGCCGTTGGCGTAGGTGCGCTGCGTGTTCCAGCGCCAGGTCACCGCGCCCCAGCTCAAGCCGCCGCCGAAGCCGACGAAGAGCAGCACGTCGCCGTCTTTGAGCTTGCCGGCGGCAGCGGTCTCGGAGAGCGCGATCGGGATCGACGCTGCGCTGGTGTTCCCGTAGCGGTCGATGTTGACGACGACGCGGTCGTCGGGGATCGCCAGCCGCTTCGCGGCGGCTTCGATGATGCGGATGTTCGCCTGGTGCGGAATCACCCACGAGACGTCGTGCGAGTGGATGTTCGCCTTATCGAGCGCGACGTTCGTCGCTTCGATCATCTTGGTGACGGCGAAGCGGAAGACTTCCTTGCCGTCCATCGAGATCGTGTTGCGCTTGCAGGCGAGATCCTCGGCGGTGATCGGCGGATCGGCCGTCCCGCTGCTCGGGAGCTTCAGCGCGTTCGGATCGGAACCGTCGGCGCCCAGTTCGCAGCCCAAGAACGAGTCGGTCTCGCTCGCTTCGAGGACGACCGCGCCGGCGCCGTCGCCGAAGAGCACCGCGGTCCCGCGGTCTTCGTAGTTCACCAGGCGCGAGAGCTCCTCGGCGCCGACCAGCAGGACGCGCTTGAAAACCCCGGTGCGCACCATGCTCGCGGCGACGGTGAGCCCGTAGATGAAGCCGCTGCACGCGATCTCCATGTCGAACGCGGGGACGCCCGGCACGCCGAGCTTCGCGCCGACGATGCAGGCGGTCGCCGGAAACGCGTAGTCCGGCGTGACGGTCGCGACGATGACGCAGTCGAGCTCTTTCGCGGTGAGGCCGGCGTTGTCGAGCGCGTGGCGCGCCGCGGCGAGCGCGATCTCGCTGGTCGGCTCGTCGAGGGCAGCGATGTGCCGCTCCTTCATCCCGGTGCGCGTGGTGATCCACTCGTCCGACGTGTCGAGCAGCTTCTCGAGGTCGGCGTTGGTGAGCACCTTGCTGGGCACGTAGTGCCCGACGCCCGCGATGCGGACCCCAGTCTGATTCAACTAACCGTGCTGATGGCCCGTAGGCTCGTCTTTCGCCACGACTTGCCGGCCGTCGTACGTCCCGCAGAAATCGCACACGAAATGCGGCCGCTTCGGCTGGTGGCACTGCGGGCACTCGACCGTCGTCACCGGGTTGAGCTTCCAGTTCGCAGCGCGCCGGCTGCGCGTCTTGGACCGGGGGGTCTTCCACTTGAGGTTCGCCATGATCGCTTTCTTTTGTCTGTGTGCCTTGAGCCTGTGTCCGTCACGCTGAGCTTCTGTCCGTCACCCTGCGCTGGTCGAAGGGCCGGGCGGAAGGGCGCAGCCGCCCACACACGTCAGGGTCATCGGAAGCGCGCTGGTCACCAGTTGCCTGACCAGATCGCCCACGTCCAGCGACGTGCCGCTCAGGACGTTGTTCTCGCCGAAAGGATCGTTCGTTCCGCTCGGCGGGTCGAACCGTTCTTCGACCTCGACCGTCAGCGGGACGACGGCGTCCTCAAGGCACCGGTCGCACGGCCCCGCGGCGGCCGCCTCGATGGTTCCGTCGATCTCCAGCCCCCGCCCGACGCGCCGCAGATCGAGCCGGACGTGCGCCGGCTGCGGGAACGTGACGGATGAGAACGGCGGAACCTCGACCCGTTCGTCGAGAGAGATCGGCCGCCCCGCGGACAGGACCGAGCCGACGTCGATGACCAGTGAAGAGCCCATACCATAGAACGAGGTCCCCGCGAGGAGACCCCATGCAACTGACCTATGGTAGACGACCCCGGGGGGCTTGTCAACGCGCTCGGTCGGCGTGATCGACCGGCACCATGACTATCACTTCCAACGTCGCCTACGGCCCCGCGATCGCGGCCGCGGCGACCCGCCACCACCTCGACCCCCGCTTGTTGGCCGCCGTAGCGGCCCAAGAAACCGGCGGTCCAGGCAGCAACTCCGGCCGCAACGTCGTCGGCGACGGCGGCCACGGCCACGGCCTCTTCCAGATCGACGACCGCTGGCACGCCTTCGCCCGCACCCCCGCCGCGATGGACCCGGCCCAAAACGCCGACTACGCCGCCGGCCTGCTCGAGTCGAACCTGAACCGGTACGGCGACGTACGCTCGGCGCTCTCGGCCTACAACGCCGGCTCGCCGAACGCGACCGGAACGCGCACCGACTGGGGCGACGGCCAGCCGGTCGGCTACGCCGACTCGGTGTTCCATCACTACGCACAGCTCGGCGGCTTCGGCGGCGCGGGCGCTTCGCCGGGCGCCCTCGCCGGCGCGTCCGATCCGCGCGACTCGACCGCGGAGGTCGACGCGTTGCGCGGGCTGGCCGGAGACCTCGGCCAGGGCGCCGCCGGCGCGCAGTACTGTCCGGTCGGCGCGATGCCGCTGAACCTTCCGGCGTACCGGCCGCTCGCGCAGCCCGACGCCACGCAACGCGACCTCGCTCCCGCGACCGGCGACTACGCCGACGCGCTCGACTGACAAAGGACGAACGAGATGGGCTTCAACCTCTTGAGCGCGGTCGCCGGCGCCGCGCAGGGCGCCGCGATGGGCGCGAACCCGCTGTCGATCGGAGCCGGCGCGCTGGCCGGCGGCTTCGGCGGATCCGGCGCGTCGACCGTCGGCGGCTTCAGCAACGGCGCGCAGAACATGCTGAACGGCGGCTACCTGGCCGCGACCGAGGCGCTCAACGCGCAGCAAATGGTCTTTCAGCTCCAGTTGCAGGCGCAGTCGCAGCAGTTCGACGAGATGTCCTCCGAGCGCTCCGAGCTGCTGCGCGAGACGAACACCTTGCGCGACGTCGCCATGCAGCAGCGCAAAGCCGACAACAACATCGTCAAAGAGTTCATCCGGTCGATCGGCTGATGGACACGCTGCCGATCAAACCCGCCACCCCGCACCGCCCGCCGGCCCGCGCGCCGGCGGCGGGCGCGGGGAAGCGGCCCGCACACGCCGCGGCGCACCCGGCTGCGGCGCAGCCCCAGACAGCAGAGGAGGCGGCGGCCAACCTCGCCATGCTGGCGCAGCAAAGCCGGTTCGACCAGATCGCGGCGATGCAAGCCGAAGAGCAGCGCGAGTTCAACGCGCTCCGCAACATGGCGCTGCAGCAGGTCAAGAGCGACGACCAAGCGATGAACGCCTGGATCAAGCTGATCTGAGCGCGCGGCGCCCGACGGCTCGGCGCTCGTTGACAAGGGCCCGGCGCTGCCCTAGACTAAGCGCCGACGCCCCGGGGCCATTAGCTCAGTTGGTTAGAGCGCATGCTTGATAAGCATGAGGTCCATGGTTCGAATCCATGATGGCCCACCAGATCGCCTCGCTTTTTGCGGGGCGCTTTTCGTTTCTGCGGTAGGATGAGGAACGTGAAGCCGCTCGCCGCCCCGCTCGCCGTGCTGGCGCTCGCCCTCGGTCTCGCCCCGCCGTCCGCCGCGCAAACCGCACCGCCGGCCGCCGCCACGCCCGGATCGCGCCCGTGGAAGCCGCTGATCATCGTCGACCCGCGGCAGTACCTCTCCCCGAGCCCGCGGCCCACGCACAAGCGCACGCCGAAGCACCGCGCGACGCCGCACCCGCGCTCCGTGCTTCCCGGCCGCCGCCGGCCGCTCGCGCAGCCGACGCCCGAGACGTTCGAGCGGCTCGACACCTCACCGTCACCGCGACCGTAACGCAAGCGCAAATTCTGCCTCGCCCGGCAGGCGAGTCCGGCGGGAGCAGTGCAATTTTAGTGCCATGCGCCTGCAAATTGTGTCGTGTGTGGCGGTCGCGCTGGTCGCGCTCGCCCAAGGTGGCCCCGCCGCTGCGCAAGGCTCACCGGCCGATGCGCTGTGCCCGCGCGCCGTCCCCAAGCTTGCGGCCTTCAACGACGCCAAGGCATCCAACGACATGGCGAAGATTGCCGTCGCGGTGCGCGCTATCGCCGACGCCTACGAGCTGTGCGCTTCCGAGGCGCAAGTTACCAAAGGCGTCGCCGTCGAGCCGACCGTGAACTACGACAAGACGCGCGCCGCGCAATACCTCGTCGTGGAAGGTCGCGCGCTCGCGGCCGGCGGCAACCCGGCCGACGCGATCGCGGCGCTGAAGAAAGCGCGACATCTCGCGGACGACGTCGCCATCTGGCAGCCGGAATCGCAAGCGTGGCACGCCTCGGCGACGACCGGCGGTCCCGGCCCGGACTCCGGCGCGGCGGCGCCTGGGGCGCCACCGGCAAGCGCCGGCGGCGGCAACGAAGCGCACCGTAATACCGATCGCGGCGGATCCCGCTACAAAGACGCGGCCGTAGAGATCCGCGCCGCCGCCGATATGGAGCTCAAGAAGCTGGAGCCGCCGGCACACTGACGGAGTCGGAGATGCAAAGACGCGGGTTTGCCTTTGCCGCTTTTTTCTTGCTCTTCTGTTGCGCCGGATCGGCGTTGGCTCTGGGCGAGCCGACGCCGGAGCCGCTGCACACGCCGGCGCCGGTCGACAAAGTGTGCTCGCGGGCGCCGGCGCGCATCGCCGACTTCAACGCCGCGGCGGAGACGAACGATTTCCGCAAGATCGCGGCCGCGGCGGACCGCGTCGTCAACGCATATCACCTGTGCGAGCTGGACTGGCGCTTGGGCACCGCGCACGGCACCGCGCAAGCCGACGAGCCCGGCGCGAACTATCTGGTCGCACGGCAGGCGCAGTACCTGATCGTCGAAGGACGCTGCTACGGCTTGCTCGGCGACACCGCCGCGGCGTTGCGCGTTTTTCGCCAAAGCGACAAGCTCGCCGAGCTGGTCGCGGAATGGCAGCCCAGCTCGGTCACGCTGAACGGCCGCAACACGGACCTCGGCCGGTCGATCTACCGCCCGGCCGCGCTCGACATTCGCGCCGCGGCGAGCTACGAGATGCAAAAGCTGTTCTCGCGCCGCCAGCGTCAGCGCCCCGGGCTCACCCCTGCGCCGCCGCCCCCGATCCCCGAGATCAAAGAACCGCCTTCGCCGGCGCCGTCTCCGTCAGCTTCATCACTTTGACGAGGAACGCGTAGCGCTCCACCACTTCGTCGAGCTGCTTCGCGGTCGGCTTTCCGGCGCCGTGGCCGGCTTTCGTCTCGACGCTGAGCAAGATCGGCGCGTCGCCGGCCTGCGCGTGCTGCAGCGCCGCGGCGAACTTGAACGAGTGCGCCGGAAACACGCGGTCGTCGTGGTCGCCGGTGGTGATCAGCGTCGCCGGATAGCGCGTGCCTGGCCGCACGTTGTGATACGGCGAGTACGCGAGCAGCGCGCGCACCTCGTCGGGATCGTCGGACGAACCGTAGTCCGACGCCCAAGCCCAGCCGATGGTGAAGTGCTGAAAGCGCAGCATGTCGAGCACGCCGACGGTCGGCAGCGCCGCGCCGAACAGCTCCGGCCGCTGCGTCATGCACGCCCCGACCAGCAACCCGCCGTTCGAGCCGCCGTGGATCGCCAAATTCGGCGTCGAAGTCCACTTCTCGGCGATGAGGTACTCGGCCGCCGCGGTGAAGTCGTCGAAGACGTTCTGCTTGCGCGCCTTGATGCCGTCCTGGTGCCACGACTCGCCGTACTCGCCGCCGCCGCGCAGGTTCGCGACCGCGTAGATCCCGCCCATCTCGAGCCACACCAGCACCGCCGACGAGAACGCCGGCGTGAGCGAGATGTCGAACCCGCCGTAACCGTACAAAATCGCCGGCGCGCTGCCGTCGCGCGCGACACCTTTCTTGTACGTCACCATCATCGGAACGCGCGTGCCGTCCTTCGAGGTGTAGAACACCTGCTCGCTCTCGAACGCGCTCGCGTCCATGCGAATCGGCGGCGTGAAGACGCGCTCGGAGCGCGCGCTCGCGATGTCGTAGCGATAGATCGACGTCGGCTCGGTGTAGCTGGTGTAGCTGTAGAACGTCTCCTGCGCGCGGCGCTTGCCGCTGAAGCCGGCGACGCTGCCGAGCCCGGGCAGCGCGACGCCGCTCACGACGCTCCCGTCGAGCGCGTAGACGACCACGCGCGCGAGCGCGTCGTGCAGGTACGCGGCGATGATCCGGTCGCCGAAGAACCGGGCGTCGTCGAGCAGGTCGGAGCTCTGCGGGACGATCTCGCGCACGGTGCGGTCGTGCAGCTCGATCGCGATCACGCGCGCGCGCGGGGCGTCCTTGGTGGTCAGGAAGTAGAACGCCGTCGCGTCGTTCGCCAGGTACGCGTAGCGCGCGTCCTCGTCCGGCAGCAGCTCGATCACCGCGCCGTCGCCGGCCAGGTCTTTGACGAAGATCGCGTTCTCGGGCGCGGTTCCGTGGCTGACGTCGATGACGAGATAGCGCGCGTCCTCGGTCGTGATCGCGCCGAAGTTCCAGTCCTTGTGGTCCGGCCGTTCGTAGACGAGCAGGTCGGTCGACTGCGGCGTTCCGAGCCGGTGGAAGTAGACTTTGTGGAAGTAGTTCGTCTCCTTGAACTTGTTGTCGGTCGACGGCTCGTCGTAGCGGCTGTAGTAGAACCCGCTCCCGTCGCGCTTCCACGAGGCGCCGGAGAACTTCGACCAGCGCACGATGTCGGAAAGATCCTTGCCGGTGGCGACGTCGCGCACGTGCCACTCCTGCCAGTCCGAACCCGACGAGGAGACGCTGTACGCGAGCCGCGCGCCGTCGTCGCTGAACGAGGCGCCGGTCAGCGCGACCGTGCCGTCGGGGGAGAGCGTGTTGGGGTCGAGCAGCACGCGTCCCGGTTCGGCCAGATCGCGCGCGACGTAGAGCACGGCTTGGTTCTGCAGCCCGGTGTTGCGGAAGTACGCGTACAGCTCGCCGACCTTCTCCGGCACCGAGCGCCGCTCGTAGTTCCACACCTCGGTCAGGCGCGAGCGAATCGCCTCGCGCTGCGGCACGGTGGCCAAGAACGACTCGGTGAGCTCGTTCTGTTCGTCGATCCAGCGCCGGGTCTGCGCCGAGTCGACGTCCTCGAGCCAGCGGTACGGGTCGGCGACCCGCGTCCCGAAGTAGTCGTCGATCTGGTCCACACGTGGGGTTTCGGGATACGGCAGGGGCACGGTCGCGGCCGGGGGCATCCGCCTTAATGCGAGCCGGAGGCCGTCCCCCACCTCCCCGGCGAACGCACTCCCCCGTCCGGGGACGTAGCTCAGCTGGTAGAGCGCCTGCTTTGCAAGCAGGATGTCAGGGGTTCGAGTCCCCTCGTCTCCATACTCAGAAGAACACCGTAACCACGACATTTTTCCATTGCCGACACCCGTCGGTGCGCGGGCGCCGGTGACAGGTCGGCGGTGATTTGATGGTGATTTTCGCCAGCACGTTCGGCAACGGCGCGGTCCATGAGCAGCGCGAGCCGCCCCTGCCGGTCGTTGAAAAGACGAGCGTATACGTCGACCGTGATGCGGGTCGAAGTGCCCCCCATACGCGCGGCAATCTCGACCGGGTCGGCTCCTGCTCGATAAGGACCGAGTTGGACGTGACTCGCAGGCTAGGAACCGAACCAGCGGGAGACCCGCTCGCTTCAGCGTCTTGTAGTAGCGCCGGAGGACGTTGCCCTTATCGCGCATCGTGAAGATGAACCCAGTGCCGTCGCTTGAGGCGCGCAGCGTGAGCAGGGCAGCAAGAGAGCGCGCTTCGGCAGCGGAATGTCGCGCACGGACCGTTCGGTCTTCGGCTCCGTCCGAACAAGGCGACCGCTCTCGTCCTTGGTGAGTGTCTTCCAAAGGTGAAGGCGAGCGCGGTCAAGGTCAACGTCCTCCCACGTCAGCGCGAGCAGTTCACCTTGCCGCAGTCCCGTTTGGACCGCGAGCGTGTACAGCGCGCTTTCCTCGCCCGGCTTCGCTGCGAGAATCAGCCGATCCGCACCGGTAACGTCAAGCGCGGGATACTCGACACGCTGATGTTTCGGTTTGCGAACGCGAAGCACCGGGTTCGAGGTGATGGGGTCTTGACGAACCCGCCGTCCCGGGTACGTTCGGCGATCTGCCGGACCTCATTTGCAGCGACAGCAACGAGAATGTCGATGGTGAGTTCGTTCGCGTGCGGGTTGTCGACCGCGACGAAGCGGACACGTCTCGGGTCCCCGCCGACGCGCAGCACTACGTTCCCTCCAGGCCTGCCCGCCCGGGGTCCGAATCCGGGGTCACCCTTAATGAGCGGATTTTCCGCGTGGTTATGCGGGTTTGGCGTATTCCGCTGTCGGGGCGGACGCCGGACTTCACTCTCCCGTCGAACCCGCACGCCCAGCCCACAGCGGACGGCTGGCTGGGTTCGCTCTCACAGCAGGTCGGCGACGATCCCGGCGGCTTCGTCGACTGCGGGTTCGCCTAGCATGACGGGCGGTTCAGGGATCGCGTAGCCCCCAAACATCCAACTCCGGCGAGCCGAGACTTCTCTTTTCCCTATCGGGCCACGTCACTTGATTTGCTGGGGGCGCCAAATGTGCACTCAATATTTAGTGGTCGCGGTTGACATGAGCCCCAAGATATTGTACCGTGGGATCCCAACATCCAAGGCGCTCGAACGCTCGTTCGGGCTGGCCGGACCGGGAGGCCACGTTGCAAAACTGCAAGCACGACCGCCTGAAACTTGTCGCGCCGCACAACGTCGAAGGCGCTACCTTTCCGGTGGCGACTTACGTCTGCGAAGACTGCGGACAGACCGTGGCAACCAGCGAACTTGCTTACATCCAGCACAAGTTCGACGAAGTGGATCGACGTATCGCAGCGCTGAATCAAAAGGTTGCGACGCTCGACCGGTTTCTTGGCGAGCCCGGCTCGCCATTTGGTAAGGCGCGCCAACTCATGTCGGGCCGCAGCCGCCCGAACATCTAGGAGCGTTATCGCCCGCCGCCGGGATAACGCGCTCGACGAGCGGAGCACCGTCTAAACTGGGAGATTCGCAAATGCGTATCCGCCGACGCCCCAAAGTGAGAAACGACCGCGACCGGGATAGAGTGCGTCGTGATTTTGTTCGAGTATCCGAGACGGGCGCAGCGAGCGTCCTGCTTTTCTGCTCCAAAGGCTGCCCGCCGTGGAACAGCGCCATCGACGGAAAATCGGTAGCGCGAATGGGATTGCAGCGACCGAGGTGCCGAGTCTGTAACGAGGAGTTCGAGACGTGGGCCCCGCAGGGCAATTATGAACACGTCGAAGGCAAAGTTTGCGACCATAAATGTCGGCGGGCGGACCCGTTCAGCGACTGCGTATGTTCCTGTGGTCGAAAGAATCACGGGATCGACCACCCGACCTTCCGCGCGGCGTAGCGTTACGCTGCGGCGTCCGAAGCCGACCAGGGCAGCGGCGGTGATTTCACCGAACAAGCGCGCACAAAGTCGACCAATGCTGCACGGCACGAACGAACAGAAACTACCGAAACACACGGTTTCCTTGATTTAGCGGCGTCTACGCCGAGGGTGGTGCCGCCTGCGGGGCGAACCTTGCAAGCAGGACGTCAGGGGTTCCGCTCGTCTTCACATCCGAAAACTGCGTACCACCGTTCGCGGCCTTTTATTCGGTCGGCACAGCAGCTAAGAATGGGAGTGCGTAAAGAGCGCCTTCACCCAGTCAGCCGCAAATATGCCTAATACAAAAATGATGAGCCCGGCGGCTATATTAATGACGAACGCGATGAGACGTTCGCGTGGAGCCGCTTTGTTTATCGTTTTTTCGAGAGAAGCCGCAACGGCTTCTGCCTGCGCGCTGGTAAGGGTCGCGAGCTTGGAAACGCGCTCGTACTCCGCTCTCAGTTCGAGTAATTTTTGCTCTCGTTCCTTTAGGATGCCGCTGAGGTCTTCGATTAAATTAGACGACTTCTCAAGCGACTCGAAAGCTTCGCGGATTTGGTCATCGAGGTGCGCCTCTCTTCGACGAACTGATCGAATTAATTCATATAGTTCCGGTGCTGGGAAGAATGGAATAAAGCGCAGAACGAGCTTAAGCGTCGCATCGAAAACGGGGCGATTCTTCGACATTTTCGTCACCTGGCTATTTGCGAGTTTATAGAAGCATTCGAGGTCCCGTTCCAGGACCGCGCTCGCAATAGGGTAGGGGATCGCTATGGACCTTGACCAGGGGCGCCTCTTCCTTGGAGGCGCCAGGTTACTTGCTAGCCGGTTGGGTTGACAAATGTCCGTTGTCATCGCATTATTAGGCCAGATGTCCACAATTGCAGCGCATTCTACCGCGACGGTCGCCCTCGGCGCAGTACTGCGGATCGCCGAGCACTGGCGGCTTACCGCTGCGGAGACGTCGCGACTGCTGGGTGTCCATCAGCGCACGCTGCGTCGAATGTCCGGTTCTCCAGACCGGGAGATATCGCCGGACGTGAGCGAGCGGGTCGCGAATCTCATCGCCATCTGGGAAAATCTCGCCGCTCTGTTCGGCCGTGGTCCGATCGCCGACGAATGGGTGCGGCGGCCGAACCGCGACTTCGGCGATGAACCACCGTTGAACCGGATGACGTCGGGCCTTATGGGCGACCTTATCGACGTGCGCCGATATCTCGACCTCGCGCGCCAAGGTTGGTAGATCTCCGGCGCGTCGTCGCCGATCCTCGGCCGCCGTTGGCCGCGCTTGCCGAGCTAGTCGACGATCCGGCGGACCTGGACACTCTCCTTGAGATTCGTGCACGAATTGATCCTCTCGCGCGGGACGCGGCCGGAGCGCTGCGAATCATCCCGGTGAGCGATCGCTACGGCGGCCCACACGCGGCGATCGTTATGGGCCCGTTTCTTCGCCCCGGCCCAAGTCGATTTTCTCCGGGCACATTCGGCGTCTTGTACGCAGGGGACTCGCTCGACGTCGCTGTGCGCGAATCAGCCTACCACGCGGCGCGATACTTGTCTGCAAGCGCCGCTCCGGCGGGCCGCATTCCGCGCGTCGCGCTGACACTCCGACTCGACGATCGAAATATCACTGACGTACGTCGGGCGAGCGGTGGCGCGATGGTCATCTACGATCCCGACCCGTTGAAGTACGGTGCCGCGCAGCGCCTCGGTCACGACCTTCGGCAGCGCGGCGCCGACGGCGTCTGGTACGACAGCGTGCGGGCTCCTGGCGGAACCTGTTATGGGATTTTCCGGCCGGCGGCGGTGATGCGCGTGGACGATATCTCCGAGGAGCTCGCCTTCGTCTGGGACGGGGCGCGTATCGATCGCTACGAGATCGTTCGGTCGGTGCCATTGTAGCATTGAGGATGATCTGATCCCATGCATGCAACGCGGCCTGGCAGGATCAATCCAGCGCTGAGGCCTATCGGAAATCTAAGGGACGCGCTCCGGAGGGAAACGGTATGAAGAACGCTGCTACAATCGGGGGAATCGTCGTCGGCGGGCAGCCGTCGGCCGACGAGCTGACGTCGGGCCGCTTCCGGACGGTCGTCAACATTCGCGGCGACGCGGAAGAGGGAAACGACACCGCCGCAGCGCTCGCCGGGACGGACGTTGACTACACGTCCGTGCCGTGGACGATCGACACGGTGACGATGGAAGACATTCACCGGATTCGCGACGCGGTCGCCGGGCGTGAGGGTTCGGTCCTCGTCCATTGAGCGGGCGGGACGCGCGCCGCGGTCGCGGCGGGAATCATCGCTGCCGAGCAACAGGGAACGGGCGCGTCCGGCGCTCTGCGAGCGGTCACGGAAGCGGGCTTCGACGTCGCCGGAACGCCGTACGGCGACTTCATCGACAGATATTTCCGAAGCTGATCGCGTTGGGCCGCCGGAGCGGGTGACGCCGGCGTGAAGCTCGTCGCCGCGAGCGATGCGGATTTCGCTTGGATGATTCGCGGTGACGGCACATCGGAGCACGGCCTCGCCTTGCCGCCCGGCGGCGTCGACGAGGTTCCGCATCTCGAGATGCTGCGCGGCGTCGCGCGGCGTTTGCGCTCCGACGGCATCCCGCTGTGGATGATCGTCGACGGCGATGAGGTCGTCGGGCTGTGCAGCTACAAAGATGCGCCGACCCCCGACGGACGGGTCGAGATCGGTTACGGGATCGCAGCGACCCGCCGGCGGCGCGGACATGCGACCGAGGCCGTCGCGGCGCTGCTCGACGCGGCGCGGACCGATCCGGACGTCCGCACGGTACTCGCCGACACGGCCGTCGACAACGTCGCCTCGCAGCGCGTGCTCGTGAAGAACGGATTCCGGCGCAGCGGCACGCGCACCGATCCGGTCGACGGCGAGCTCGTCGTTTGGCGCATCGATCTCTCCGCCGAACGTTCGGCGTGATCCGCGGCGCGCTCACGGCGCTCCGGCTGGTTTCGCAAACCGATCTGCCGCTGCTCGAGCGCTGGTTCACGGATCCGCAAATCTTCGAATACTGGGGCGGTCTGCCGAAATCGCGCGAACAGGTTGCCGCCGAGTACCTCGGGATCGAAAACGGCGATGAGATCGTGCTGTCGTTCGTCGTGGAACGCGACGGTGAACCGATCGGCTACATTCAAGGCTGGAGCGACGAGCCGCTGATCGGTGGGATCGATCTCGTCCTCGTCCCCCACGCGCGCGACCGCGGCTACGGCTCCGACGCGGTGCGCGCGCTGGCGCTCTACCTTCGCGACCGCCTTCGCTGGAATGAAATTACCGTCGACCCGCTGGCATCGAATGCGCGCGCGATTCGCGCGTTCGAAAAAGCCGGCTTCCGGTGGGAGCGCGACGCTCCGGACCATCCTGACGGTCCGTCGCTCATCATGGCGTTCGAGCCGCGCGCCGCCACGAAACCAGGACACGCACCGGCGGGTCCGGAATCCACGTCGGTCGATCCGGCGGGGGATTAGCTCAGTTGGTAGAGCACTTGCATGGCATGCAAGGGGTCAGGAGTTCGAGTCTCCTATCCTCCACCATCGACGACGCGGAGGGCGCTGGACCGTCGCGGCGCGAGAGCGTCGAGGAACGTCCGGGCTCCATCGGGCAGGGTGCAGGATAACGTCCTGTCGGGGCAACTCGAAGGAAAGTGCCACAGAAACATACCGCCCTCGACAAGCTCAGGCTGACTGAGATTTTCGATCGGTAAGGGTGAAATCGTGCGGTAAGAGCGCACGGCGCTCCGCGGTGACGCGGACGCGGGTAAACCCCACCTGGAGCAAGACCGCTCGACATCCCTGAGCTTCGGCTCGGGGCCGCCTGCCCGGCGGAACGAGCAACGTCGCACCGAGGTATGCAGCAATGCATGCCCCAGAGAGATGACGGCCACGGCCTCTTCGGAGGCTTCGACAGAATCCGGCGTACAGGCGTCCTCCGCGCCTTCCCGCGAAGCAAGCCGGCGATGCAACCGCGCCTCTGGCGAGCCGTCGCGGTGACGATCGCCCTCGTGCTGCTCGGCTCGGTCGCCGTGGATGCGGTCGCCGCCATCACCGCAAGAGCCAAGCTCGGCTTCCAAGGACCGTTTTACCCCGACGGCTCGGTCGTCGTCCAGACGATCACCGACCGCTCGGGGATCGACGGCCCGCTCGCCGTTGGCGACCGGGTGACCCTTGTCGACCGCTCGGCGGCGAACCAGCTGCGCCTCGTGCGCCAGCGGCCCGGCGACCGGTTCGCGTTCACCGGAACGACGGCGCGCGGCACGCCGACGCGGTTCACCGCCACGATGACGCCGGCCGGTCCGGCGCCGCCGATCTTCTGGGTCTTCGAGTTGCTGCAGCTTGCGGCAGTGCTGGTGGGGCTGGCCGTCGCGGTTCGGCGCCCGAACGACGAGGTGGCCCGTGTTCTGGTAGGCCTCTTCTTCGGCGTTGCCGCGCTGCTCGGCGGCGGCGGGCCGTTCTACCCGCTCTGGCTGGTCGGCGCAATCCTCGTCATCATGTTCTTCTGCCAAGTCTACGTCGGGTGGGCGGCGCTCGCCATCGCCACGATCTTTCCGCAGCGCAGCGCGCGCGGCGTGCGCCGGTGGCTTGAGCTCGCGAATCTGCCGTACGCGATCGTCTGCCTGGTGACGGTCTCGGCCTCGGTGTTCGTCGCGCTCGTGCTCGGGAAGCAGCCGCACCCCGCGCTGCAAGGGTTCGGCATCGCCGAGACCGTGCTGTACTTCATCGCGATCACGATCGCATTCGTCATCGGCGGACGCGGCGCGTGCCGCGCGGACGGCAAACGCGTCCAGTGGGTCGCGTGGACGCTCGCGGCCGGCTTCTCCGGGACGCTCGCCGCCACGGCGATGCTATTGCTGCACGTCCCGCTCGGTCCCATATACCAGTGGACCCTGTTGACGCTGCTCGCGATCCCGTTCGGGCTCGGCTATGCGATCTTGCGCCATCGCGTCGTCGACATCGGTTTCGTCATCAACCGTGCGCTGGTGTTCGGCGGCGTGTCGGCGGTCGTCGTCGTGACGTTCGGCAGCTTGGAATGGCTGCTCTCGAACGTCTTCGTGCGCGTCTCGCACATCACGTCGACCTCGCTCGAGCTGGCGCTCGCGCTCGTCCTCGGCTTCTCGCTGCGCTCGATTCACAAACGCGTCGACCGCATCGTCGACGACCTCTTCTTCCGCGAGCGCCACGAAGCCGAGCGTGCACTCCGCATCGCCGCTCGGGAGCTCGCATACGTCACCGACCCGCGCGTCGCGGTCGAACGCGCGCAGCGTGAGCTGCTCGCCCGCAGCGGCGCGTCCTCGGTCGCGATCTACGTGGTCGACGGTGTCCGCGCGCTGCGCGTCGATCCGGCCGAGAATTCCGGCCCGGAAACAGCCGGAATCGACGATCCGGCGCTTGTTCGCATGCGCGCCTCGCGCTCACCGTGTGAGCTCGGTCGCCTCAAAACGGCGTTCAGCGGCGAGTGGGCCTTCCCGATGTGCGTGCGCGACGTGGTGACCGGCGCGGTCGTGCTCGGCGCGAAGTCGAACGGCGAAGCATTCGCACCCGACGAGCTGGCGACGCTCGAGACGGTCGCGCTGGCGCTGGGCAACGCGCTCGACGCTTTGCAGACCGCTGCGCTCAAAGCGGAGGTCGCGCGGGTGCTCCTCGACGGTGCGCCGCTGGAGACGCTGCGGCGCACGGTCGACGCCGCAGCGTGGGCACGCGGCGTTGTGCCGCAACCGGCGGGGCCGCTTCGCGGTCTGGAAGAATAATGTCGACCGTGGCCCACTTCTCCAAAGATCAAACCGTCGAGCAAGCGTTCAAGACGCACGCCGGCGCGAAGCGCGTCTTCGCCCGCTTCCACCTGGGCGGCTGCTCGCACTGTTCCATCAGCGAGACCGAGACGATCGAACAGGTCAGCGAGGGCTACGGCATCCCGCTGAACCTCCTGATGGCGGACCTCGAGAAGCTCTTCGAGCAGCCGGCGCTCAACGTCGGCGACACCGTCCGCCTCCCCGACGAGATCCGCACGAAGATCCCGCAGCTCGCGAGCGTCCCTGAGTTCGGCAAGGTCACCGACCTGGCCGCGGGCGCGTACACCGTCGTCTTCGGCGAAGTCCGCCTCCAGGGGCTGGCCGAGGACTTCATCAAGGTCGACCCCGCGACCGTTCCTGCTTAAGCGCCGCGGAGCGCCTCAGAGCATCTTTCGGTCGACGAAGCTTTCGTCGGTGCCGTGCCAGTGGGTGAGCTCGGGCTCTCCGGCTTTCCAGCACAGGTAGACGGGGCGGCCCTCGCGCATCGACGGGAAGTCGAGCAACCCGAGGTCGATGTCCTTGACGACGCACCCGTGCGCCTCGATCCGATTGATGAGCCGGACGATCTCGGCCTTGAGCTCGGTGAAGGCGCGGGAGCGCCGGCGATCGCGCACGGCGTCGGGCCGGGCGGCGCGGAGCGCGGGGTCGGTCTCGAGCAGCTTGATCGCCAAGTCGCGGCGCTTCGCCCAGAGCTCTTCGAGCATGGGTTCCAGCACCGGGATGAGGGCGTTTGCCTTCTCGGCCGAAAACAGCTTCATATATGCGCCGTCTCGTCATCGTAACGGGGCTCTCGGGCGCGGGCAAGAGCCAGGCGATGAAATCGTTCGAGGACTTCGGGTTCGCCTGCCTCGACAACGCTCCGCCCGTCCTCGCACGGCGTTTCGTCGAGCTCGGCGAAGCCGCCGGCTACGCGAACGCGGCGCTCGCGCTCGACGTGCGGACCCTGGGCCCGTTCGGCGACGCGGTCGCCGCGCTCGACGAGCTGGCCGCGAACGGAACCTCCCCCGAGGTGCTCTTCCTCGACGCCGAGGACGAGACGCTGATCCGCCGCTACAGCGAGACGCGCCGGCGGCACCCGTTCGGTGAGAGCGGGCTCGGCCTGGCCGAGGCGATCGCCGCCGAGCGCGCCTCGCTGGCGGCGCTGCGCGATCGCGCGAACGTGGTGTGGGACACCTCGCAGCTCACCCTGGGCCAGCTCAAGGACCGCATCGCGACGACGTTCGCGGGAGCCGACGCGCGCCGGCTGCGGGTCGCGCTCGTGGCGTTCGGCTTCAAGTACGGCCTCCCGCTCGATGCCGACCTCGTCTTCGACGTGCGCTTCCTGCCGAACCCGAACTACGTCGAGGGTTTGCGCGAGCTCACCGGCGCGGACGAGCCGGTCGCAGCGTACCTCGAGGCGGTCCCCGACACGGAGGCGTTTCTCGCGCGCGCGATCTCGCTGCTCGACTTTCTGATCCCGCGCTACGAGCGCGAGGGAAAATCGCAGCTCACCATCGCAATCGGATGCACCGGCGGACGCCATCGCAGCGTGTATCTCGGGCGGCGGCTGCAGCAGCACCTGACCGAGACGACGGGCGCAGCGGTGACGTTCGACGCCAGAGACGTGAACCGATGAACAATCGCATGCGCCGCTCGCTGAACCTCGCCCGCTGGCTGGTGCCGGGACTCGGGGTGAAGCGCTGGCTGCTGCTCGCGGTGCTCGGCGCGGCGCTGTTCGTCAACGGCGTCTCGCGCTATCTGACCGACGAAGGGATGACGCTGCGCGTCAACGAGCTGGTCGACTCGCTGGTGGCGGCGTTTCTTTCGCCGGGATATCTGCCGTGGATCTTCATGATCCTCGGCGCAGCGCTGGTCGCGCTCGGGATCTGGCGCTGGCTCAACGCGATCGTCACCGCGGTCGCGCCGCCCGGCACCGGAAACTTCCTCGAAAAGATCCGCGAGCGCCAGCTCGACCGCGGCTACCGCATCGTCGTCGTCGGCGGCGGCACCGGGCTCTCGACGATGCTGCGCGGGCTCAAGAAGATCACCTCGAAGCTCACCGCGGTCGTCACCGTCAGCGACGACGGCGGCTCGTCGGGCCGCTTGCAGAAAGAGCTCGGCGTGCTGCCGCCCGGCGACATCCGCAACTGTCTCGTCGCGCTCGCCGACGACGAAGCGCTCGTCACGGCGTTGTTTCGCTACCGCTTCGAAGAAGGCGAGGGGCTGAGCGGCCATTCGTTCGGAAACCTCTTCCTCGCCGCGATGACCGGGATCACCGGGAACTTCGACCAGGCGATCAAGGCGGCGAGCCGCGTGCTCAACGTCAAAGGCCGCGTGCTCCCCTCGACGCTCGCCGTTGCGCGGCTGTGCGCGAAGCTGGTCGACGGGCGCACCGTCGAAGGCGAGTCGAACATCACCGGCGCGCGCGGCGTGATCCAGGAGGTCTTTCTCGATCCGCCGTTCGCCGCGCCGCTCGACGAGGTGATCGCGGCGATTCGCGAAGCCGACGCGATCGTGCTCGGCCCGGGCTCGCTCTACACCTCCATCATGCCGAACCTGCTGGTCGACCGCATCGGGCGCGAGATCGAAGCGGCGAGCGGGGTGAAGATTTACGTCTGCAACGTCATGACGCAGCCCGGCGAGACCGACGGCTACACCGCGTCGGCTCACGTGCGCGCGCTGCTGCGGGGCGCCGGCGCGAACGTTTGCGACGTCGCGATCGTCAACGACGAGCTGCCGCGCAAGCTGCGCGAGGCGTACGCCGAAGAAGGCCAGCTGCCGGTGAAGGTCGACGACGAGGAGCTCAAGGCGCTCGGCGTGCGGATCGTGCGCGCCAACGTGATCAGCGAGACCGACACCGTCCGCCACGACAGCGACCGGCTCGCCGCGGTCGTCGACAAGATCATCGACGAAGCGGTCGCCGCGCGCGCCTCGTACGTCCGCCCGCGCGCCAGCACCGGCGCCGGCGCCGCGAGCACCGCGTAAGCGTCAGCGAATGGCGAGCGTCAGCGCGTACGCGACGTCCGTCACGCTGTCGGTGTCCACGATCAAGTGATACGTGCCCGTCTTCGGAAGCGTGAAAGGAGTCCCGGGCCGCACGTCGGTGAACCGGTCGCCGTCCGGGACGCTCAGGTGCAGCACGAGCTTGGCGCCTGAACGCACGCCGTCGATCAACAGCGTCTGACCTCGCGCCGCGTCGAAGGCGTACGAGTCGTACCAGCCGGTCGAGACGCTGCCGTGCAGGCTCGCCGACGACGCGCCCGCGGCGAAATGCACCGGCGCGTCGTTCGGCTTGCGCGCTTCGGTGTCGCCGCGGACGCGCGCGGAATCGGTCAGCGCGTACGCGCCGTTGCGATAGGTGTAGGTCGATTCGTCGACCACCATCGCGCTGTCGTGCATGCGCGCGACGATCGTCGGCAGCTGCGGCGCCGGCTTGGTCTTGACCGAGATCGCATAGCCGGAGACCAGCACCCGCGGCTTCCCGGCGCCGAGGCGCAGCACGTAGTACGGACAGTTCTGCGCGCCGCAGATGCACGGCTCGAACACTTCGGCGAGCACGACGCGGTCGCCGCCGGCGCTCCCGAGAGGGCGGATCGGCGCGTTCGCGGCCGCTTTGCGCAGTTGCGCGGCGTCGCAGCCGCCGGCATCGGTCCCTTGCGCCAGGACGCCGTACAGCGCGGCGTGCGGCGCGTCGAGCTGGGACGCGCCGAGGAACGCGGCGACGAGCGGTGCGAGCAGAACCATTCTCCTGCGCGGTTGCTACGACGCGGCACCGCGAGGGCCCGCCTAGTCGGGCAGAAGTCCGAGCAGCGGAAGCCAGCCGCGCGCGCCGCCGGTCGCGGCATCGGCGAGGAACAGCGCGATCCCGAACGAGCCGTCGAGGAAATCGATGCGCTCCACCCCGTCGGCGGAGTCGCTGCGAAACCCGAGCGCGCGGTGTTCGTCGTATTCGCCGAGCACCGCCTCCGCCAGCGCTCGGGCCGTTCGGACGAACCGCTCGCCTTCGGGCGCCAGGTGCCAGGCGATCGTCGCAAGGCCGGCGCGGCCGTGACACAGCGAAGGCCCGAACCGCCCGAGCCCATCCTTTTCACCGTGCAGCAGGGCGTCCACCGCGCGGACGGTGAGGGCGCGCAGCGCGTCGTCGCCGTCGAGCACCGCGCGGTCGTAGAGAACGGCCGCGACGCCGACGGTCTGATAGCACCATGCGCGCCGTGCGGACGGCACCGCACGCGGCTCCCACAACGAGCCCCAGCGACGCGCGCCGCCGACTTCATGCGACATCGCGAGGATTGCATCGGTGTAGCGGCGCGCCAGCGGATGCGGTCGCGGACATACGGCGTTGAGCGCCGCCAGCACGCCGGGAATTCCGTGCGCGACGCCTAGGTTCACCGCGCGGTAGCGTGAGGGCGCCGCCATGCGTTCGTCGACAACGTCGGCCAAGCGCTCCGCGTATGCGAGGAACGCGTTCAGCGCGTCCGGTTCGTCGTCGCGAAGCGCGAGCGCGCAGCCCGCGACGCCGTAGAGCAAATCGTACGTATCTGGGTCGCCGGCGTCGGGCGGCGGCGCGTTGTGGATCGCTGCCGCGAGAAGTGCGCGCAGCTGGCCGCGCGCCTGCGCCAGCGAGCTTCGTCTCGGATCGACGGCATCGATGACGACGAGCAGTCCGGCGGCACCGTCGTAAAGCCCCGGCCGGTCGGCGCTGAACACCAGTGCACGGCGCATGAGCGCGTGCACGGTGCTCGCGTTCTCGCGCCCGGCGCGCACGAGAGCGTCCGCTAGCAACATGGCGCCACACGCTCCGTCGACCGATCCGGGATACGCGCCGCGATTCGAGTCGTGCACGAACGGCAGACCGGAAGCGAAGATTCTCGTCGCCGCCGTGAGGGCCTGATGCGCACCGGCGCCCGCCAGAAGCGGGCGCCGGTCGCCGTTGCGCTGCGCTACGCGTGCGTCGCGCAAGCGCGGTCGGTCAGTAACAAGCGTCCGTGCAGCAGCTGTCCGTGCAGGCAGCCGTCAAGCTGCAGTCCGTGCTTTGGCAGGTAGGGCGCTGCGAAAAAGCGGCCATTGGTCCTCGCGCGCTGGTCTGCGAAGGCTGCTCGCGAAGATCGAGGTCGTCGAAGCGATATTCGGTTGGCATACGTCACTCCCGTTGTAGATCTGTGCACGTCTGCAATGCAGACCGCGCGACGTTCGCGAGCATATTCCGATTCCCCACCGAGCAAAGCCCGCTAGCGTACTAATGGTGCTCGCGTTCGCATGGCGCTATCAGCGATACGGTGCGCGCCGCCGCCAAGCGCAGATTCGCACGCGAATCGTGCATCGCGACTTCGAGCGACGACGGTTTCGTGAGAATCGGTACACACGTCACACCGAGCGGGCGCAGCGCTATCTCGGCATCGCCCTCAACGCTGCCGCCGAACGCGACCACCGGCACGTTCGCGGAGCGTGCGAGCTGCGCGACGCCGGCGACGACTTTCCCGCGCAGCGTCTGGTCGTCGATCCGGCCTTCGGCGGTGAAGCACCAGTCCGCGCCGCGCAGCGCGTCCGCCAACCCGCGCACCGCTGCGACGAGCGCAACGCCGCGCTCCAGCGTCGCGCCGCAAGCGCTCGCAAGCGCCCAACCCAGCCCGCCCGCGGCGCCGGCGCCCGGGAGATCGCGCAGATCGCGTCCGGTTGCCGCGCTCATCGCGCCGGCGAGCCGCGCGAGGACGCGCTCGAGGTACGCCACGTCGCCGCCGGTGGCGCCCTTCTGCGGACCGAACACTGCCGCGGCGCCGAGCGGCCCGAGCAGCGGGCTGTCGACGTCGCAGGCGACCGCGATCCGGACGTCGGGCTCGCCCGCCTGCTGCGACGGCCGCAGCCGCGGCGCCAGGCCGCTCAAGTCGATCCGGGTCAGCGCCGCCAGCCGTTCCGGCGTCGGCTCCAGCTCATCGCCCTCACCGTCGTAGAAGCGGGCGCCGAGCGCCGCGAGGGCGCCCGCGCCGCCGTCGGTCGTCGCGCTCCCGCCGATCCCGAGGAGGATCCGCCGCGCGCCTTCGTCGAGCGCGTCGCGCAGCAGCTCGCCGGTCCCGCGCGTCGTCGCCCGCCGGGCATCGATCCGGCTCGGGGGCCGGCCGAGCAGCGCCAGCCCCGACGCGGCCGCCATCTCGACGATCGCGGTGGCGCCGTCGCGCGCGTACGTCGCCTCGACCGGGTCGCCGAGCGGCCCGCTCACCCGCACGCGCCGCGGCTGGGCGCCGGTCGCAAGGAACGCATCGACGGTCCCGTCGCCGCCGTCGGCCATCGGGATCAGCGCGCACTCCGCGTTCGGCAGCACGTCGCGCACGCCGGCGGCGAGGGCTCCCGCGACGCCGGCCGCGTCCAGGCTGCCCTTGAACTTGTCCGGGGCGACGACGACGCGCAATCCGCCGGCTACCGTGAACCCACTATTGTTTGGTCAGCGGGATGTCGATCGAGACGGTCTCGCCGGAGCTGACGCTGCCGTTGTACGCGGGCTGGCTCGGCGCGCCGTAGCCCTGCGGGGGCTGGACCACGAGCGAGTACTGGCCGATCGGGACGTTGACGATGCGGTACGTCCCGTCGGACCCCGTCGTCGCCGTCAGGATCGTGTCCACGACGACCTGCACGCCCGCGACCGGCGCGTTCGTCGCGCTGTCGTACGCCCTGCCGCGGATCGTGGCGTAGTTCATCGCCGGCGGCACCGCCGGCCCGCCGCACGCGGCGAGCAGCGACGTAGCGAGGACCAGGACTGCGAAGCGCGCGCGGGTCACGCCCGCGGCGTTCGCGCTTGCCGAATCGGCGCCCCGCTAAGCCGGGACGACGCCTTCTTCCGCGTCTTGGCGGTCGAGGTTGGCACTCTTCTCCTCGATCAGCCAGCGATTGGCGTCCTCGCGCCGCGCGTCCGGGACCCGGGCCTTGAGCCAGGTCAGGATCTCACCGTCGGTCTGGCAGGTGGTGAGCGCCGCGTCGAACATCCGCGAGGTGATTCCCCAGCGGTCGAAGACGCCGCGGTCCATCGGGCACGGATAGATGTAGTCGTAGATCGTCTCGTCGCGAGCGGCGCGCGCCTTGTCGAACACGCGGGCGAGCCACAGGAAGCCGTCGAGCGCCTCGCGGCCCCGGCGCGGAAAATCACCGTTGCGAAAATCGGTGGGCATCGAACTCCCCTGTCTTAGCGATCCGTGGCACTCCTTGGACGCAGGCTGCCCTCCCGGGGTTGCGGAACGCGAGCACCACATGGCCCTCGCCGAACCGCGTCCCGCGAGCGGGATGACGTACTACCAAAACGCCCTCGATGCTGTCGGTCATACCCCGCTGATCAAGCTGAATCGCGTGATCGACGACGCGAAATGCCTCGTGCTCGCAAAGGTGGAGTACGTCAACCCCGGCGGCTCGGTGAAGGACCGCCCGGCGGTGGCGATGATCGAGGATGCCGAGGAGCGCGGCATCCTGCGGCCCGGCGCGACGATCATCGAAGCGACCTCGGGGAACACCGGGACCGGGCTGGCGATGGCGGCCGCGATCCGCGGCTACCGCTGCATTCTCGTGATGCCCGACAAGATGTCGAAGGAAAAGACCGACCTGCTCAAGGCGTACGGCGCCGAGGTCGTCATCACGCCGACCAACGTGCCGAACGACTCGCCCGAATCCTACTACGGCGTCGCGAACCGGCTGACGACCGAGATCCCCGGCGCGATCCAGCCCGACCAGTGGCACAACGCGCAGAATCCCGGCGCGCACTACAAGACGACCGGCCCGGAGATCTGGGAGCAGACCGCCGGAAAGATCACGCATTTCGTCAGCGGCATGGGGACCGGCGGAACGATCTCCGGGACCGCGCGCTATCTCAAAGAAAGAAACCCGAACATCGTCGTCGTCGGCGCCGACCCGGAAGGCTCGATCTACAGCGGCGACACGCCGAAGTCGTACAAGGTCGAAGGGATCGGGATGAGCTATCTTCCGCAGACCGTCGACATGCGGGTGATCGACCGCATCATGCGCATCACCGACAAAGAGAGTTTCCTTATGGCGCGCCGCATCACGCGTGAGGAAGGGCTGCTGGTCGGCGGATCGTCCGGCACCGCGGTCGCCGCGGCCGCGCGCGTCGCGCAAGAATTGCCGCCGGAAGCGATCATGGTGGTCGTGATGCCGGACTCCGGGCGCGGCTACATGTCGAAGATCTTCAACGACGAGTGGATGCACGCCAACGGCTTCCTGGAAGACGAGCGCCGCAAGGAGACCGTCGGCGACGTGCTCCGCACGAAGCAGCCGCTCCCGCCGATGATCACCGTCACCGAGGACCAGACGGTGAAGGTCGCACTCGACCTGCTGCGCAGCTACGAGATCTCGCAGCTGCCGGTAATTCGCGGCAACGAAGTCGTCGGCTCGATCAACGACGTGGCCGTAATGCAGCAAGTCTTCGACCACGCCGACATCGTGCACAAGCCGGTCGGCGAGGTGATGGGCAGGCCGTTCCCGATGCTCGAGCACGACACCGAAGTCGAGCGCGCCTACAAATTGCTGACGATGGCGAACTCCGCGATCGTCGTGACGGAGCACGAAAAACCGATCGGCGTCGTGACCCGCCAAGACATCATCTCGTTCCTCTCCGCGCAGAGCTAAAGGGTCGAATGGCGCCCGCTATGGGTTGTCAAGCCATTCCGCGGCGAGCCGCAATTGATCGCGAACATGTTGAGCTTCGCACCAGCCTGATAGTTGCTCGAAGAGGCCGAGCAGTGTGCGCGTCGCGTCCCGCTCGCCGGCCGCCATCCAACGTCGCAGCGATCCGGCATCAGCCCAGAAGTATCCTACCTCATCACCCTCGCCGATAGAAGGACGAAGCTCAAGGATTGGGAGTTCCGGGAAGTCGGTCGCATCCCAGCTGACGCCGTGCTCAGTATGAACGACGAAGATTGCATCGAGCGGGAGCCCGTGCTGCAGTGGCCGCAACGGCACGGCCCCTGGCGAACGTTTCATACCACCGAAGGAACCGTCGATGTATTGGTGACCACCGATCCACTTCGACTCGCAGAGAAACGGAAGCGTCGCAGACGCAAGCACGTAACGGATTCGGTCCGCCGCAGTCAGTGTGGGGGAAGAAACCTCGTAATACACTGGGTCAGCCTCGATTAGGCCGACCCCTTGAAGTCCGAGCTTCAGCGACTCGAGAAACCCTTCCTCGGTCTCGTACACGGAGACGAAGAATGGCCGAACAGGGCGCTCGAGCACGGTGCGGAGCTCACCAGCGATAAATCCCTCGAGTTCCAGATTGGTCGAAACGTTCAACGAATCGATGAGCATGGAAACCACGTCGAAGAACTCATCACCGCGTTTCTGCCCTGGCGAACGACGTCGCGCATTTATCGTCAGCCCTGCAGTCATGCTCTTGAGGTTTTCGGCGATCCGAGAATTGACGCCGCCACTGTAGAGCAGCGTAAGATATACGCCGAGCCGGAGGACGGGTATCGGCCCGAGGCGCAGCGCGGATTGCGGCGACAAAACCGTCTGTGCCCAGAGCATCGCCATTCGATCCACAGCTTCACTCATCACTGCAGAACCGGCGAGGATGGCACCGTTGAGCGCACCAGAGCCGACAGCGGAGATCGCGGTTACCTCAACCGGGAATTTTGTCAAAGCGCGCACGACGCCGACATGATACGCTGCGCGAGCTCCGCCGCCGGTGAGCACGATGCCGAGACGAAGCGGATTGGCCATTAGTCGGCAGTCGCCCGAGCAGACTCATCGATCAAGCGCTCTCCGAGCCGGTCGACGGTCGTGACGACCGGAACGGAGCGTGCCTCAGCATCGGAGTCGGGCGCACCGCCGCTGCGCATGACGACGGCACGCGTCAACGGCCGGGAAACCCAGTTCGTATCGAGCGCGACCAGGTCGAGCTCTTCGCGTTCAGAGTCGGAAAGGTGGGGAACGGCCTCCAGCAGTGGCGCGACGACGATTGTGCCGCGAAGCGCGCGTCGATCTGCGAGCACACGGCGGAATTCGAGCCTAAGATATTCGCGCACCTTGAGTACGGCGTGATCCGCCCGTCCGGCACGCCGCATAAGGGCGCCGAAGCTGCTCCACCAAAGCTCGTCCATGACGACTCGAATATCGGCGAGGCTGAAATCAGCTTCCGCCGACCGTGACTCGAGCCAGGCGATCCACCGATCGACTCCTTGCTGCGCTTCGAGCACCTCGATCCGTTGCCAAACGCCCTGCAACTCGTCATTCAACTCTGACGCGACTGTCTCGAGGTCGTACCGCAGTGAAGCGAGAGCGCCGTCATGCCTATCGATGGCGTCGTGCACTGTCCGCAGTTTGCCGATAGTCTTGAGAAGTACCGCGTCGGACTTGTTGATGCTGACGCGCAGTGCAGAGACGAGAGTAAGTAAATTCGCCAGGCTCGCAGCCGTGTGACTGTCGAAAAGCGTCGAGAGGCGCCGCTCTTCTCCGGTCGCGGCGGAGACGAGGCGCGCCGCCAACGGGCGCGGCTGCTTCCGCCAGGCGACGACATCTCCGATCACGCCGACAGAGTTGAATATGTCAAAGGCCGCTCGTATTGTCCGATTGTTCTCCGTCACGCGTCGCCGCTCCCGATGGCAGCCTTCAGCGTCAGCGCATCGGTGACGAGATCACGCGCTTGATTCGCGAGCGCGGAGACCCGGGCGCGTAAGGCCGCGTACGTTTCCGCGTCCGCTGCTCGTAGCACTTGCTCATCGCGTGCGTACTCTCTGGCCGCAGCGATCTGGTCCTGCAGCGTTTTATTGTAGTGTTCGAGTTCTAAGCCGAGTTCGCCTTGCGCGTTCCGCAAAGCGACGTCGATCCGTTCCTTGATCTGCCCGCGGCGTTCGGCGATCTGCTCTCGGATCTTGCCGACGTCCACATGATAGACGTCGTAACGGTCGACGACGGTCTTCCAACCCCAGTGCGACGTTTTAAATCCGAAAACACTCAGTGCCCCTCCCAGAGCTCGCTCAAAAGCTTCGCCCTCCCGGGGTACCGTTTTTTCTTTGATCCTCTCTTCGGACCCGACGGCGTGCGCTCGGCGCGTTTCGTCGACGGTTAGTTCGAGGGTTACATCGTATTGCGGCGGGGCCAGCGTTACATCGAGCAGATCTCTTATGCGGTCTTGAAAATGCAACCAGTTCCGCTCCAACGAGGTCTTGACGTTGAGACGGACACGATAGGCGAAGCTCTCGAACTCCGCGCGTACCGTGGTGATCATCTCTGAAATGCCGTTGTCATAGACGGCATCGACGTTAAGAAAGATCGCCTTCACCATCTCTTCCGCTTCCCGCCTACTGCTTAACTGGATTCGCGTTTCCATCGTCTTATCGTCGATCGACGAGACGAACGACGGCGCCTTTGATGTCGCCGATCGTTGCGCGAATGGGTCGATCGAAGCTTCGGCGGCATCGCCGGTGAAGATTTGCGCTATCTTCTTGCCGAAATCCTTGATCCGCTGAATCCGCCCGCGCTTCTTGCTCGTGCGCTCCGTGTGCTGCAGGGACTCGGCCGCAGCTTTTTCCGGGCTCCCCGTCTTGATGTACGTCTCGATGACTGCAGCGACGGAGTCAACGATGTCGTCCACGTATCGCGACGTGTCTGCGCGAAGCTCTGCGAACATCGCAAGCATAGAGGTTTCATTTGCCTGGTGCGCCTGCTCCAGTGCGTCTAGGTCCGCTTGCAGCTCGCGCATCAACGTCTGAAGGTCCTCAATCGACGCGACGAAGATTCCGTCTCGGATGCCGAACATGTTGAAAAGCGGCGTCCCCTTTGCCGAAAGTTTGTCCAGGCATGACTCGACGAGAAGTTTGCTGGCTTCCTTTGCGCTCGCCCGGATGACGTCGTCAAGCGGCTCCGAGAAGAGACTCGCCTCCTGGAGCACCTGAATGCCTTTCTCGATTTCGTCGAGGTCGGCGAGCTTAGCGCGATCGCGCTGCCATGTCTCGCCGAACGCTCGGGCGGCGAAGTCCCGAACCCATGCGTCCGACGGCGAGAGCGGCGAGCCGGTGCGCTTCGCACGTTTGGCCTGATTTGCTCGCAAGGCATACCGAGCGGAGGTCGGAAAGACGTGGCGGATCAACGTGTCGGGATCGGTCGAATCTATCCTTTCTGCTACCCGTTGCGCTGCTGTGTGCCGCAGATCGTCCCGCCGGCGCCTCTCCGCCATTTCGAAGTCCGCGATCAAATCGAGGTCATCGCCTTCCTGCGCGCGCACGTCGTAGTGGTTGACGAATATAAAAAGCCGTTTGGCCGCACCGGGCGGTAGCGCCTCGAGGAGGACCTCCAGTCGTTCGGTAGCCTCGGCTCCGAGGTGGCTGTATCTCACGACGAGGATGATTGCCGTCGCATCTTCGAGCTGCTGCTTCACGACCGGCGCGAGCCGCCCGCCTTGACCAGCTTCGTCCGGACCCGGCGTATCGACGAGAGCCAAAGCTCCCGAATACGCGTTCGCTCCCGACATCAAATGCTCGAACTCGACCTCAAGCGAGGGCGTCTCCTCAAACGTCATCTTGTCCGCCGCGACGTTCTCGAGCGAGATGCCGAGATGCTCTGCAAGGCGCGTCAGGTCATTGATGTTTACGAGCAACTGAATCGCAGCTGGCCCTTTGGTGTAGCGGCCAATGGCGAGCCGCCCTGTTTCGATCTGCGCCACTAGACGATCGAGGTCTTCGCGTTGCGGCGCCCGTCCCATGAGCGCGCCGAAGGCTCGCGGATCGTTCCTCTTTCGCCTAATCACTTCGTCGCCAACCGCGCGGGCGAGCTCTTCGAATCTCTCATGAAGCGGAAACGTGAGCAGCGGCTCGACCTGGCCTTGGCGATGAATCACGCGTGTCGGAAATGTCGTCATGGGGTGGTCACGTGCCGGCACGACCTCCGATCCGACGACGGCATTAATCGTCGTCGACTTTCCAGACTTAACTGTGCCGATCACCGCGATCGTCGCTTGGTTCGCATCGAGCTTCGCGACTTCGCCTTCGAGCGTGCGCCGAAAATCCTCAAGCCACGAGCGAGTGATCCCCGGATACCGCGGATCTTCGGAGAAGAGACCCGGCGTACCAAGTGTCGCATCGACGATTTCGATGCAGACGCCGGCCTGCCGGTGCGCCTCACGACGAAACAGGTCGATCATGCTGCCCTGCGCACTCTGCCGCGAGTTCGGCTCCAAACGTAGCTCGTAACGCAACTGTTCGAGGCGCAGTGTCGCGAACGACTCGACGGCAATGCCGAGCACGGCATCGACGACATCCCGACCGGAAACAATGCGCTTCGGAAACAATTCGTACAAGACGCCGCGCAGGCGCACGATTTCCGGACCAATCGCAAACCCCATCCCGCACGTTGCCTCGGCGAGATTGCACGCGCGCAAAAACGCGTGGAGGACCGCCAAGCGCTGAAAGACGTCCATACTGCCACGTCAACCGAGCTCACGACCGGCCGGCACTCGATGCACCTGACGAAACGACAACGTACGCATTGCCACACACACCCTCCCCGGGAAGCGGCGCTCAGTCGAGGTAGCCTGCCTGGCATGCTTTCTGAGGCGAGGGGCCAAATCCCTGCCGCGCGGGACTTAAGGTGCTCAACGCGTATCTCTGCTTATGGATTTCGCGACGCGCGCCGTTCATGCGGGACAGGAGGCCGAGCCGGCGACCGGGGCGACGATCGTGCCGATCTACGCCACCTCGACCTACACGCAAAGCGCGGTCGGCGAGCACAAGGGCTACGACTACTCGCGGGTCGCCAACCCGACGCGCAACGCGCTCGAAGTCCAACTTGCGGCACTAGAAGAGGCCCGGCACTGCGTCGCGTTCGCCTCGGGGCTCGGGGCCGAGCACGCGATCACCGGGCTGCTGAACGCGGGAGACCACGTCGTCGTCAGTGACGACACGTACGGCGGGACGTACCGCCTCTTCACCCGCGTGCTGGAACGATTCGGTCTCGCCTCGACCTTCGTCGACATGACCGATCTCGGCGCGGTGCGCGCGGCGGTCCGGCCGAACACGAAGATGTTCTGGATCGAGACGCCGACCAACCCGATGATGCGGGTGATCGACATCGCGGCGATGGCCGCGCTGAAGAGCCCGGGGCAGCTGGTCGTCGTCGACAACACGTTCTGCACACCGTACTTCCAGTCGCCGCTCGCGCTGGGCGCCGACGTGGTGATCCATTCGGCGACCAAGTACATCGGCGGGCACAGCGACGTGATCGGGGGCGCCGCGATGACGAACGACGACGCGCTCGCCGAGAACCTGCGCTTTCTCCAGAAGACGCTGGGTGCGAACCTGAGCCCCTTCGACGCGTTCCTGATCTCGCGCGGCGCCAAGACGCTCCACGTGCGGATGCGCGAGCACGAGCACAACGCGATGTCGATCGCGCACTTTCTCGCCGAGCGCGAGGACGTCGCGCACGTCTACTATCCCGGCCTGCCGGACCATCCGCAGCACGAGCTGGCGCGCAAGCAGATGCGCGGCTTCAGCGGGATCATCTCGATGACGCTGCGCGGCCCGGAGTCGCGCGCGCTCGAGGTCGCCAAGCGCACGAAGCTCTTCTCGCTGGCGGAAAGCCTGGGCGGCGTCGAATCGCTGATCAACCACCCCGCGCGGATGACGCACGGCTCGATCCCCAAAGAAGAGCGCGACCGCCGCGGGATCACCGACGGGCTGCTGCGCCTCTCGGTCGGCATCGAGAGCGCGCACGATCTGATCGCCGACCTGCGCCAGGCGCTGGATGCGACGATCGACCTTGCCGGCGTGAACGCCTCTCGCGACACCGACGACGTCGGCGATCCGCCGGATCCCGACCGCATCCCCGACACGCAATCCGAGGGCGCGCCGACGTACTGAGCCCTCGCCGCCGCTTCACGGTAAAGCGCGGTGGGCGGAAATCTCATCGTTCGCTCACCCCTTTCTCAGCTTTTCCACCGCGGTGCCACGTTAGGGTAGCGTCATGAAACACACTCTACCGGTGCTCGCGCTCGCTTTGGCGGCCGGGTTGCCCCTCGCCGCATGCGCGCAACAGAGCAACGCGGCAGAGAACGGCCCGCCGCCCGCGATCCGCGCACAAATGCAACAAGCCCGCGACAACGCGAAGACGGCCGCGTTCAACGACCTGACCCCGGCGGACCGCGCGAAGGTCCAAGCAATCATCAATCAAGTCAACAACGGTCAGCTCACCGACCTGCGCGCCGCGGCGCAGCAGATCGACGCGGCGCTCACGCCTGCCGAAAGGACGGCGGTGCTGGGCGAGCGCGACAAGATGATGGCCGCGATCCGCGCCAACATGCCGGCGCGTCCGGACAACATGGGCCCCGGACCGAACGGCGCACCTCCCAACGGCGCCGCTCCGAACGGCGAACGTCCCCACGGCATGTGGGGCGGACGCGGCGCGAAGAGCGCGGGTCGCTTCTTGCTCCAGCTCGGCGTGAGCCCGGAGAAGATGCGCGAGCTGCGCCACTCGCAGATGCAGAACCAGCAGCCTCACTAACCCGACCGACTCGGAACACCCCTTGAAGTCCTCGGCCGCTACGCGCGGTCGAGGACTTCTGCCATGGCGGGGAGCGAGATCTCGTAGCGGTAGCCGACGTTGCGGTGGTCGTCGTCGAACTCTTCGTGCCGCACCTCGAGGCCGAACTCGCGACAGCGCTTGGTGAAGACGCGCGCGCCCACGTCGAGCGCGTACTCGTCCTTGCGCCCGCAGTCCAGATAGCGCAGCCGTAAGCGCGCGAGCGCGGCGTGTCCCGCCGCGACGCGCTCGCACGGGTCGAACGCGAGCCAGCGCGCGAACACGTCTTCACGCAATTCGCCCGTCTCCTCGTCCCACGGCAAATCGAGCGCCAAGGCCTTCGCCTCGCGCGGTGAGTACGCCGCGGCGTAGCCGAGCTGCTCGATCGTCGTGTAGTAGTGCTGCGGCCGTTTCGGGCGGCGCTCGAACTCTTCGACGAACGCTTCGAGCGAGGCGAACCCTTCGAGCGTGCGCTGGCAGGTCGTAAACGAGGGCAACTGCGCGTAGCGGAAGTACGTGTCGCCGCTGTGCGAGGCGAACGCGGCGAAGGTCCCCGGATACGCGAGCGAAAGGTGCAGCGCGCCGAACCCGCCGGACGACTTGCCGAACACCGCGCGCCCGCCTTCGCTCGCGATCGTGCGGTAGTTCGCGTCGATGTGGCCGATCACGTCGCGCACGGTGTACGTCGCGTAGTTGCCGTTGTGGATCGAGTCGACGTACTGCGAGCCGCCCAGGCGCGTGAACCCGTCGATGATCGCCAGGATCGCGGGCGGCATGCGGCCGGCGCTCGTCAGCCGGTCGGCCCACTGCACGACGTTCGTCTCCCAGGCGCGTCCGGAGACCAGCGCGACAACGTTGCCCGTGTAGCCGTGCAGGCAGTACAGCACAGGATAGCGCCGTGAGCCGGCGGGATCGTAGCCCGGCGGCGTGTAGACGGCGAGCGGGCGCGTCGAGGGATCGCCGAGCGGGTTGCCGCGCAGCGCCGGGCTGTCGATGACGTCGATGCGCAGCGTGCCGCGCAGGTCGAGCAGGAGCGAGAGTTCGTTCACGGGACGGCGAAGGGCGTTCGTATGATCCGATGCGAGGCCCTTCGCCGGACCTGCTCGTTCGTCGCCGCGGCGTTTCTGTGCGCCCTCGCGCGCATGCCGGCGCTCGCGCAGTCGAGCACGGCGAGCGCACCGGCGCCATCGTTCGGGCACGCGGTCGTCGCGCGCAAGAACGGCGAGCCGGTGCTGACGCTCGACGGCAAGCCGTTTTTCTTCCTCGGCGGCGCGTTCTTCTACGAGCGCATCCCGCGCTCGCGCTGGCGCGATGCGATGCTGCGCATGCGCGAGCTCGGCGCGAACACGCTCGACCTGTACGTGCCATGGAACTGGCACGAGCTTTCCGACGGCGACTTCGACTTCACCGGCCGCACCAGCCCGCGCCGCGACCTGCGCGAGGTGTTGCGGCTCGGCAAGGAGTTGGGCTTCTACTTCATCGTGCGGCCGGGCCCGGTGATTCGCAACGAATGGCGGAATGGCGGCTATCCCGCCTGGCTGCTGCAGCGCCCGGAATACGGGATGCCGCTGCACGACGTGCTCGAGGGCCGTTATCCCGCCACCGCGACGCTACAGAACGCCCACAGCGACGATGCGGCCGCGGAGTGGATGCGCAACGCGACGCACCTCCGCTACGCGTCGCGCTGGCTGCACCGCGCGCTGCAAGAGTTCCAACCGGTCGCCGACCGCGTGCTCGCGGTGCAGCTCGACGACGATCAAGGCGCGTATCTCGACAACGACACCTACCCCGCTCCGCACTTGCACGCGTACCTGCGCTGGCTCGAAGCGCAAGCGCGCCAGGTCGTCGGGCGGCGCACGCCGGTGTTCATCAACACCTTCGAGATGAAGGTTCCGTCGTCGTCGCCGGTATGGACGATGGGAAACTGGTACCAGAGCGACGCGTACGCGATCGGCGAGCACGACCGCGCCGAGCTCGCCTTCGCCACCGCGACGCTGCGCACGCAGGAGCGCGGACCGCTGGCATATAGCGAGTTTCAAGCCGGCTGGCTCGCCGGCCCCGAAGACCCGGAGCCGCGGCCGGCGGATCCGACGAACACGTCGCTCGCGCTCGGCGAGCTGACCGCGTTCGGACTGAAGGGACTGATCGTCTTCCCGCTTCACGACACGCTCGCACCGTTCGGTTGGGAAGCGCCGTTCTCGAACGCGCTCTACCGTTGGGACGCCGCCTTTCCGCTCGATGACGAGGAGCCGCCCGAGAGGCCGGTCTCAAACGACCGCATCGACCGGCTGTACACGACGCGCCGTCTCTTCGGCGCGCTCGCACTCTACGGCCCGGCGCTCGAAGAAGCACGCCGCATTGCGCCGATCGCGCTGCCGTACGACGGCCGCACGAAGGCGTTCGCGGCGGCAACCGCCCTGAAAGCACAGCTCGCCGCTTGCCGCGCGAGCGGTGTAGGCTGCGACGTGATCGATCCGTTCGCCGTAGGCGATGCGCGGCTGCGCGCGTTCCGTTACCTCGTCGCGCCGCCCGCAACGCCGAGCGTGCTCGTGCGCCGCGCGCGACGGCTGCACGTCCGCACGTTGCCCTCGGTGGACGACGCGCGCGACGTCGCGCGCACGCCGAACGCCACCGTCCTGGCGGGACCGCGCGGAAGCTTCGCGGTCGTCGAGAACTGGAGCGCACGATCGCTCGCCGCCGACCCGCGTGCGTTCGGGCCGGCGTTTCGCGGTCTCCGGCCGTTCATGCTGCCGCCGCGCGACGCGCGCATCGTCGTCGCGCAGCTCGACCTGCATGCGGCCGATCCCCGGTATCGCGCCGGAGACCAGCTCTCCACGACGTGCGCGTTCGACGGACGCGACGAGCACGGCGTCCCGGTGTTCATCGCCGGGTATCCGCAACCGGAGAAGGTCGGTGCCGCACATGTCGCGAGGCCGCCGCGCGCGAGTACCGCGCCGCGTTGCGAGATCGTCACGAACCTTCGCGGCGTCCCTCGGCATGTCACGCTGAGCGGCGCGCAGATCGCGCCGCTCGGTGGAAAGCCGGCGGAGCTCGTTCGCGTCCGCATCGTCGACTATGCCCGCGAGCCTCTTCCGATCGACGATATACGCCTCGCGCCGGACACGGTTGCCTCCACGTACAAAGTTTTCCAAGAGCAAAAGCGGGGTGCCGGCGCGACCGCTCGCGTCGCCGACGTGTTCCGCGACGGGATGCCGGCGGTTGTCCTCGAGAACGGGCGCGTGCGCGTGATCGCTGTTCCGAACGGCGGCGCGCGCGTCGTCTCGTTCGGTCCGCGGTTCACGGACGACGACGTCGATGCTCGCGCGGAGAACGCGTTCGACGCGACGGGCGCGCTGCGCGACGACGTACTGATCCAACCGCCGCCGTCGGCGACCGACCGCATCGCGAAATACACGCACACGTACCCGGCCGGGATGTTCAACCGCCCGTATTCCGTCTGCACATTCGCGCGCGCAGGGAGCGCGAGTGCCGCGGGCGCGTACCTTGCATACGACGCGCCGGACGTCGTGCCGGACGGAGCGCGGTTGGAGCGCGTCCTCGCGCTCGGGCGCGCGGACCGGCTCGTCGCCGATCTGCGGCTCACCCCCCGCGGAGACGCGCCCGCGCAGCGGCTCGTCTCCTACTCGGCGATCGCCGAGCGCGGCACGTCGCTGGACGACGGTACCGGCCGCTATCCCTCGAATCGCCCGGCCACCCTCGATCCGCGCGGCGGCGGCGTCGCCTTCAGTCGTGCGATGACGTTCTGGAGGATCGGGACGCGGCGCGTGCGCGGGATCCGCGTCTTCTCCGTCGCGTGGCGCCCCGAAGACGTCGAGTCCGTCTCCTGGACCCCCGCGCGGAGCAATGGCACGCTGCGGATCGTGTTCGCGCCGGGCGGCTGGCGGCGGCTCACCTTCGCGTCGAGCGCGTTCGGAAATGCGTCCGGGGCGGCGGCGTTCGCCGAGGCGGAGCGGGCCTGGGTCGCCGCGAATCGACCTCCGTCCAGCGAGCAAGACGGGGAAGTGGCGAAACGGTATACGCAGTCGCCTCAAAAGCGACCGAGTGAGAGCTCATGTGGGTTCGAGTCCCACCTTCCCTAGGAGTCTGCCGCGCTTGTCCGGCAGACGACGGCGGGCGGATCGGGCGAAGCCCGAACGCGAAGGGTTCACCGAAGGTGAACCCACGTGACTGACGTCGCCGAGTTTCAGCGCGAGTCGTACCGCATCGACGAGCAGATCTGGGATGCGCTGGCGCTGCGCTCCGGCGAGCGCGCGCTCTTCCTCGGCCTCGCGAACGACGGCGCGTGGATCCGGCGCGCGGTCGAGATCGGCGCCGACGTCACGGTGCTCGGCATCGGCGACGCCGCCGCGGAGCGCATCGAACAGACCGGCGCCGCCGTCATGCGCGGCAGCGCGACGATGATCCCCGCGACCGAAGGCGCGTACGACGTCGCGGTCGCGATGCATTACCTGCACGAGATCGATCCGGGCTTCCACGCGCAGGTCGTCTCGGAGCTGGCGCGCGTCGGCAAGCGCGTCGCGATCGTCGAGCCCTCGCCGCCCGCCGACGCGCTCGGCAAGCGGATCGCCGCGCTGTACGGGCGCGCGAAACGGGAGGCCGGACAATTCGAAGGCTATCAGCCGATCGACTACTGGCGCAAGCTGCTCGCGATCGTGAAGGCCGACGTGTGGCAGAACCTCTTCACCTTCACCCGCGTCCCGCCGAAGCACGCCGTCGCCGAAACCGTCTCGCTCATCCTCGAAGCGATGGCGATCGAGGAGATGCCGAAGGCGTACCTCGACGAGCTGCGCGAGCTCGCCGCCCGCCCCGACGCGCAGCTGCTGCCGCTCTCGCGCATCGTGCTCGTCGGCACCGCGGCCGGGGAAGCGCTCCCGCAAGGCAGCGGCGAGCCGTTCCGGCCCTACGCCGGCCCCGCGCCCGCCGCGAATCGCCCGGCCGCAGCGGCGCCGGTCCGGGCGCCGGCTCCCCCCTCGCCAGCCGCGCCACCGCCGCAGCAACCCCCACCGCCGCCGCCCAGCTTCGGCTTCGCATCCGAGGAGCCGCCCTTGGCGCCGGCACCCCAGCCGGCCCGAGCCCTATCGTCTCCGACGTCTCCTCCGCCGCCGCGGAACGTGCCGCCGCCCGCCGCTCCGCCGCCGGAGCGCGCGACGGCGCCGCCGTTCGGCGCGCCGTTCGCGCTGCCGGACGAGGGCGAGGAAGAACCGCCCTTCGGCGGTGCAGGCGAGGGCGAGAAGACCGGCTTCGGCTGGTCGTGGGAACCGCCCGAGGAGGAGCCGCCGCCCGAGGGCTAACGGCGCGGCGCGAAGCGCCGGAACTCCGCGAGCTCGCTGCGAATGCGCAGGACCGCGGCGACCATCTCGGGTGGGATCGGGCCTTTGCGGATGATCGCGAGCGCGGCCGTCGCCCGGCCGAGCAGCGGCGCGAGCTGCGCGAAGGCCGGTTCGAGCGCCGCCAGGCGGCGCTGAGTACGTTCGAGCGCCTTCAGCACCGGCAAGTCGGCGAGCTCATCGAGCCGGGTGGTGACCCGCTTGAGCTCGCGGACCGCGCGCATCAGCTGCAGCCCGGCGAAGGCGAGGATTACGACCAGGGCGACGATGGTCACCCACCAGACGATCCGGTCCGGCGACACGCCTACGCCGCGCTCGCGTCGCTCTTCTTCGACCCGGCGTCGCTCGGCGTCGCGGCCGGGGCCGGCGACGTGGCGGTCGAGCCCTCGGACGATTTCGCGTCGGACGACTTCGCCTCGGCCGATTTCCCGTCGGACGATTTCCCGGCGGAGGCTTTCGCCTCGGCCTGCTTGCGCGAGTCGGTCAAGTAGAATCCGGAGCCCTTGAAGACGATTCCGGCGGGATTGAAGACGCGCGCGAGCTGGTCGCTCCCGCAGGCCGGGCACGTGCCCTGGTACGCCTCGCGGAAGGCGTGACGGACCTCGGTCACCTTCGAACAAGCGCGGCAGCGGTAGTCGTAGAGGGGCATCCCCTACAGTCTACCCGCTTTAGCAAACTCGGTCAACGAGTGCTAGGCCGGCAGCTAGAAGTCGTCGAGAATCGCGTCGGGCGAGTGGTCGAACTCGCACAGCCCCTTGAAGTGGATGAGCGAGTCGTTGAGCGCGATGTCGAGCTTGCGGCGCCTGGTCAGCCGGTCGACGAGGGCGCCGAGCATGCCGCCGTAGGTCGGGTAGTCGACCCGGACGACGAGCTTCGAGCGCTCGGACTTCTGCTCGATCCGGATGTCGATGCGGCGCCGGACCGAGAACGCGCCGACCAGCGAGAGCTGGTGCCCCGGGATGTACCGGTCGACTTCGAAGAGCTCTTCGTCCTCGCCGGAGATCAGGTTGGAGCGGACCGCGATCTCGCTTCCCAGCGCGATTTGCTCGGCCGGTTCGAGCCGTCGTGCGCTGCGCACGAACGACAACCACACCGGCCACTTCTCGACCTCGCAGACGAGGTCGAAGGCCGTGCGCGCGGGCGACGCGACGTCTTGGCTGCGGTGAAGGGCCCGCGCTGACGGCCGGTCCAAAGACACGGACGGCATTGCCATGAGCCGACCCATTCGGCGCCGTTATCGGCACGAACCTTCCGGTCCACCACAAGATATTGTGCACGCCCTCCACATTCTGCACTACACCTTGTGGACGAGCCGGGGGATGCGGTGGAGGGAAGACGCTACGGCCGGCGCTCCGGGACCGAAACCGAACCGTCGCCGACGCCGCGGGCGAAGGCGACGAGCGTCTTGATCCCGGTCGGGATCGCGCCCTCGTCGAGCCGGAACTGCGGGCTGTGGCCGGAATGGATGCTGCCGAGCTCTTCGTTGTAGATTCCGAGCCGGACCATCACGCCGGGAACGCGCTGCGCGAAGTAGGCGAAGTCTTCGCCGCCCATCGTGGGCGCGGGGCGTTCGACCGGGACGCCGGCGGCGCGCATGTGCTCCGCGAACGACTCCGCCAGCTCGCCATCGTTCACCACCGGCGGATAGCCGTAGATCATGTCGAGCTGCGCGCGGGCGCCGTACGCTTCGGCGACGCCCTCGACGATGCGGCGCAGCTTGCCTTCGGCGGTTTCACGGATCGCAGGATCGTGCGTGCGCACCGTGCCGGTCATGAACGCTTTGTCGGCGATGACGTTGTTGCGGTAGCCGCTTTCGATCGTGCCGACGGTGACGACCATGGAGGCGAGCGGATCGGTCTCGCGCGCGACGACGTTCTGCAACGCGAGGATCGTCGCGGCCGCGCACGGGATCACGTCGACCGCCTTGTGCGGATACGCGCCGTGTCCGCCTTTGCCGCGAATGGTGAGATGAAACTCGTCGGCGGCGGCGTTGACCGGACCGGGCGTCACGCCGATCGTTCCGGTCGGCAAGCGCGGATCGACGTGCAGCATCGTGACCGCGTCGACGCGCGGGTTCTCGAGCGCGCCCTCGTCGATCATCGGGAGCGCGCCGCCCGGCCCTTCTTCCGCGGGCTGGAACAGCAGCACGACGGATCCGTGCAGCGTCGCGCGCGACTGCTGCAGCTCGCGCGCCGCGCCGAGCAGCATCGCGGTGTGCGAGTCGTGCCCGCAGGCGTGCATCTTCCCTTTGATCTCCGAGGCGAACGGTTCGCCGGAGTCCTCGGTGATCGGCAGCGCGTCCATGTCGGCGCGCATTCCGGCGACGCGGCCCGGCAGCGCGCCGCGGATCACGCCGACGACGCCGGTCCCCGCGCAGCGCCGGTGCTCGATCCCGAGCGCGTCGAGCTCGCGCTCGACGATCGCCTGCGTGTTGTGCTCCTCGAAACCGAGCTCGGGATGCCGGTGAATCTCGCGCCGGATCGCGACGGCGCGTTCGACGGTCTCCGCAGGCAGCGTGCCGGTCATCGCACGATCCCCCAGGTGAGCGAAGTGATTTTCCAGGCGCCGGCGATCTTGTCGAGCACGAACACCAGCACGCCGTCCTCCGTGACGGGACGGCCTTGCTGCTTGTAGGCGTACGTCGCAGGAACGGAGACGTACGCGTGCGAGCCGCCGAGGAACATCGCCTTGTTCGGGTTGACGGTGAGGACGACGTCGGTCGCGGCCTGTTGCGCGCGGCCGCGCGCGAGGTCCGCAGTGAAACGCTTGATCTCGCCGGCCCCGATCCAGCGGTACGGCGGCACGTTGTAGACGATCGCCGCGTGCTCGGCGAACGCGGCGGCGACGGCGTGCTCGTCACCTTTGTTCGCCGCCGCAACGAACGCTGCGATCACTTGCGAAACCTGCGCACCGTCGGCATTCCCCGGTTTGCGGGCACCCGCGGCCGCAGCCGGCGTCCACTGCAGCGCAGACGCGAGCAGGAGCGCGACCGCGCACGCGCGTGTGAAGGTGAGTCTCTTCATCGCGGGGATGCGGCCCCGCCGGCGTCGAGCGCGCGCTGCTCCGCATCGTGAATGCGGCGGTTCGTCTCCGTGACGCCGAGGACTTCGATGATCTCGTAGAGCGGCGGCGTCTTCTGCGAGCCGGTCAGCACCACGCGCAGCAGCATGAAGACTTTCTTTGCCGCGATGCCGGTGCGCTCGGCAAGCTCGCGAACCGAGCGCTCCCACTCGTCGTGGTGCAGCTCGCGGTGCGGGTCGAGCGCAAGGCCTTCGAGAACGCGCGCGAGCGCGGGCAGCTCGGGGACGAACTGCGCCAGCGCCTCGACCGGCGGCGCGCTGAACAGGTCGGGAAACAGGTACGAGGTGTAGCCGACGACGTCGGCGAGCCGGCGAAAGCGCCCGGGCTCGAGCGCGAGGATTCGCTCGGAGTGCTCCCGGTCGGCGACCAGCGCGCCGCGGAACGCGCGCAGTTCCGCGAGCGAGTACTCCTTGAGCTCCTGGCCGGGCGTCTCGACGAGCATGATCTGCAAGTTCTCGCCGTGCGCGAGGACGTAGTCGAGGTACTCGACCAGCGTTCGGTACAGCTCGCGCGGGAGCAGCGCACCGATGTACTTGCCGTTGATGAACGAGAGCAGCTGGTAGTCGGCGACGGGTCCCGTCTTCGGCAGGTCCTCCGCCACGACGTTCTCGACGAAGTCGGAATACGGATAGACGTCCTTGCCCTCCGGGTGCGACCAGATGATGCGGGTGAGGAAGTTGCGGAACGCCTCCGGCAGATATCCTTGCAGCCGGTACCAGCGGATCGACGTGTCGCCGCTGCGCTTGGAGAGCTTGCGCTTCTGCGCGTCGCGCAGCAGCACGGTGTGCAGAAACTTCGGCAGCGCCCAGCCGAAATAGCGGTACAGCAGCACGTGCTTGGGCGCCGAGGAGATCCACTCTTCGCCGCGCACGACCGTCGTGATCCGCATGAAGTGATCGTCGACGACTGCGGCGAGGTGGTAGGTCGGGAATCCGTCCGACTTCAGCAGCACCTGCTCGTCGACCGTATTCGACTCGAACGACAGCTCACCGCGCACGGCGTCGGCGACGCGAACCGTCTCGCCGGGCGGAATGCGCATCCGGATCACGCTCGGCGATCCAGCCGCCAGGTGCGCCTCCACTTCGGCGATCGGCCGCGTCCGGCACAGGCCGTCGTAGCGCGGCGGCAGCCCGGCCTCGGTCTGCCCGCGCCGAAGCTGGTCGAGCCGCTCCGGCGTGCAGATGCAGTGAAACGCGTGACCGTGCTCGACCAGCCAGCGCGCCGCGACCTTGTAGACCGGCAGCCGTTCGCTCTGCGTGTACGGCCCGTATGCGCCGCCGAGCTCGGGTCCCTCGTCCGGCATGAGGTCGAGCCACCGCAGCCCTTCGAAGATCGCCTCGATCGAGCCGGCTTCCGTGCGCGCGCGGTCGGTGTCCTCGATGCGAAGCAGAAAGCGCCCGCCGGTCTTGTCCGCGAGAGCGCGGTCGATCACCGCCTGCAGCGCGGTCCCGAGGTGCGGCAGGCCGGTCGGGCTCGGTGCGACGCGGACGACCTCGGCGCCCGCCGGCAGGTCGGCGCGCGGCGGAAAGTGAGCTTCGCAGTCGGGGAGCGTCATCGTGTCGGAGAACGGCATCTGCCGCGGTGTACGCCGTCGCGCCGGAACCCTCTTGCACCTGACGTAACGTCAGGTTGTACGATGGCGACGTCGGCCGACATGAACACCACTTTCACCGTGGGCGAGATCGCCCGCCGCACGGCGGTGACCGTCAGGACGCTCCATCACTACGAGCAGGTAGGACTGCTCGTGCCGAGCGAGCGCACCGCGTCGGGCCACCGCCGGTACGGCGCGCGAGACGTCGTGCGCCTGCGCCGCATCGTGACCCTCACCGCGATCGGCATCCCGCTGCGCGAGATCGCCGCGCTGCTGGACGCGAGCCCGCAGGACGCGCTCGTCGCGCTGCGCGCGCAACGCGAGCAACTCGCCGAGCGGCGCGACCGCCTCGACGCCTCGATCGAGCGGATCGACGCGCTGGTGCGGCGCGCGAGCGAGAACGATGGCGCGCTCGACCGCGGTGAGCTCGAATCACTGATGGAGACGATAGCGATGGAAAACTGGGCGCACCGGTACATGACCGAAGTGCAGGGGATGAGTCCGGCCGACGCGGAGGCGGCGATCCGCAGCGTGCCGCCCGAAGCGGCCGAAGGGACGCGCAAGTGGTCGGCGCTGATCGCCGACGTCGAAGCCGCGCTCGCCGAAAACGTCGCACCGAGCAGCGAACGCGCGCAAGCGCTCGCGCAGCGCTGGCGCGAGCTGATCGAAAGCTTCACCGGCGGCGATCCGAAAAAGCACGCGCAGGTGGTGAAGTTCTACGCCGACCTGCCGAGGGATTTCCCGAAACCGTACAGCGACGCGGTCCAGGCGTTCATCCACGAAGCGATGGCCGCACAGGAACGATAATCGCGTTACAACGACATCCCCTGTCATCCTGAGCTTGTCGAAGGACGTGCTTCGACAGGCTCAGCATGACGTGATGTGAGGCGGTCAGCTGCGATAGCGCAAGAACGCGGGGACTTCGATGTCGTCCATGTTGACGGGGGCGACTTTGTCGAACTCCACCGGCTGGCTGAAGGCGCCGGCGGTCGTGGGGCGCTGGCGGGTGGCGCCAAAGCCAGCGGCGAGGACGGTGACGCGGACCTTGCCGTTGAGGTTCGGGTCGATCGAGGCGCCGAAGATGATCTGCGCCTCGCTGTCGACGGCGCGCGAGATCATCTCGGCGGCTTCGTTCACCTCGTACATCGAGAGATCGAGCCCGCCGGTGATGTTGAAGATCACGCCGCGCGCGCCTTCGATCGTCGTCTCGAGCAGCGGCGAGGCGATCGCCTTCTGCGCGGCGTCGGCGGCGCGGTGCTCGCCTGAGCCTTCGCCGATCCCCATCATCGCCGAGCCGGCGTCGGTCATGATCGTCTTGATGTCGGCGAAGTCGAGGTTGATGAGGCCGGGCTGCGTGATCAAGTCGCTGATTCCCTGAATCCCCTGGCGCAGCACGTCGTCGGCGTACGCGAACGCTTCGTTGAGCGGCGTGCGCTTCTCGATGATCTGCAGGATGCGCTCGTTCGGGATCGTGATCAGCGTGTCGACCTTCGTCTCCAGATCGGCGATCCCGCGCTCGGCCGCTTGCATCCGCTTACGGCCTTCGAACGCGAACGGCTTGGTGACGACCGCGATCGTCAGCGCGCCCGACTCGCGCGCGAGCTCGGCGATCACGGGCGCCGCGCCGGTTCCGGTCCCTCCGCCCATCCCGGCGGTGATGAAGACGAGGTCCGAGCCGTCGAGCACCATCGCGAGATCTTCGCGCGACTCGTCGGCCGCTTCGCGCCCGATGTTCGGGTTCGCGCCGGCGCCGAGCCCGCGGGTGAGCCCGCTGCCGATCTGCACCGTGTTGTTCGTCTTCGAATTTCTCAGCGCTTGCACGTCGGTGTTGACCGCGAAGAAGTCGACGCCCGTCAAGCCCGCGTCGATCATGCGGTTCACCGCGTTGCAGCCGCCGCCGCCGAGCCCGATCACCTTGATCGCCGCCGCGTGCTCGGGCACGAACCGTTTCGCATCAGCCATGTCTGCAGTTTCCTCTTCCGGGAAGAGTGGGAGCAACGATCAGATTCTCAGTCAGTTCCAGAGACCGGACCACCAGGTCCACAGCTTTGCCAGCGCCCCGCCGCCGTGCCCGTTGAGATGCGGCGCCGTCTCGCCGCGAGGACCGAACAGAACGAGACCGACCGCGGTCGCGTACTCCGGCTGCTTCACCGCGTCGGTCAGGCCCGCCACCGTCGACGGAACGCCGATTCGAACCGGAAGCCCGAACACCTCGGCGGCGGTGACCTCGATCCCGCGCAGGTGCGCGCCGCCGCCGGTGAGCACGACCTCGCTGAGCACCTGATCGCGCGGGATGCGCTCGATGATGTTCGCCTTCGCAAGCCGGAAGATCTCGAGCACGCGCGGGACGACGATTCCGCGCAGCTGCGAGGACGTCACCTCGCGCGTGCTGCGGCCGTCGAGCGACTTCACCTGAAAGACCTGATCGGCTTCATCGGAACGAACGAGCCCGGAGCCGTAGATGCGCTTGACGTTCTCGGCTTCCGCGAACGTTGTCTTGAGCCCGAGCGCGATGTCGTTCGTGAGGATGTTGCCGCCGACGGGAATCGTCGCGGAGTGCACGACGCCGCCGTCGGCGAACACCGCGATGTCGGTCGTCCCGCCGCCGATGTCGAGCAGCACGACGCCGACCTGCTTCTCTTCCGGCAGCAGCGTCGAGGCGGACGAGGCGAGCGGCTCGAACACGATCCCGGCCGGCTCGAGGCCCGCGCGGTGCACGCACTTGAGCACGTTTGAGATGAACGTCGAGCCGCCGGTGACGATGTGCGTGTCGACTTCCAAGCGGCCGCCGCTCATCCCGACCGGATCGGTCACGCCGTCCTGGCCGTCGATCGTGTAGTGCCGCGGAAGCGAGTGGATGATCTGGCGGTCCGCCGCGAGGTTGATGATCTTCGAGGCGTCGACGACGCGCTTCACGTCGTTGGTGATCACCTCGCGGTCCTCGCCGGTGACCGCGACGACGCCGCGGTTGTTCGTCGACTGCATGTGCTCGCCGGTGACGCCGACGTAGACGTGCGAGACGTGGACCCCGGCCATCCGCTCGGCCTTCTCCGTGGCCGCCTCGATGGCGTGAACGGTCGCTTCGAGGTCGGTGACGACCCCTTTGCGCATCCCGGTCGAGGGCGCTTCGCCGACCCCGATGATCTCCAGCCCCTCGGGACCCGACGCGGCGACGACGGCACACGTCTTCGTCGTGCCGATGTCGAGGCCGGCGATCGTCTCGCCTCTAGCCATCGCCGCTCGCCTTCACTTGCACCACGATATATTGTGGTTCGGCAAGCGATCACCTACCACATCATCCACATTCGCCCCACCGATTCCATCCACAGCGCCTGCGGACAACTCAGCGGAACTCGACGATCGGCGTCCCGGGCGCCCGCAGGTCGATCGCCTTGAGCGGCCGCCTCGTCCCGATCCCGGCTCGAACCGGACCGACCAGGGCGGCCTTCTTCGCCAGGTCCCCGTCCTCGCCGAAGCGCAGCGTCACCCCGGTGGCGTCGACCGCGACCAGGCCGCCCCAGCGGTCGCGCCCGAGGCTCCGCACCGCCAGGCTCGCCTCGCCGAGCATCTTCGCGTCCGCCAGCAGCCGCGCGACGTCCGGATCGCCGACCGTTCCACCGGGGGCGGGGATTTTCGCGCGCCCCGCGTCGATCCGCGCGAGTGCCGGAGCCGCGCAGCCGTTTTGGACAACCCGGCTGCTCGCGTCGATCGTCACCTCGCGGCCGGCGGCGCGCAGGCACGCGGTGGGGCGGCGCACCGTGACGGCCAGCTCGACGAACGGCTGCGGAAACTGCCCGCGGTGAACGCTCGCGCGGTCGACGTACGGAATCGCTTCGATGCGGCGCGCGATCGCATGCGTGTTGAGGAGCCAAACGTTCGCGTCGCGGCCGATCGCCGCGGCGGCGCGGACGTCGCGCTGCGTAACCGGAGAGCCGAGCGGGACCTCGACGTCGACGCGCGTCACCGTGAACCACGAGGAGCGCGCAAGCCACGTCGCGCCCCACGCGAGCAATGCGACGAGCGCGACCAGCACGATCCAGTACGGCATGACGCGCGCCGCGAGCGAGGCCTTGCGCCGCTTCGGCAGCGCGCGCCCACCTGCGGATGCGCTGCTCTTCATCCGAGCACGTACCGTTCGATCGCTTCGGCGACGCCGTCGTGCGCGACGTCGGCGACGACGTGGTCGGCGTGCGCGAGCAATTCCGGCGGACCGGATCCCATCGCGACGCCGACCGCCGCCGCCTCGAGCAGCGGCACGTCATTCCACGCATCGCCCACGGCGAGCGTCGCGTCGAGCGGGACGTCGCAGCGCTGCGCGACGAAGGCGAGCGCCTCACCTTTGTTCACCGCCGGATCGACGACCTCGACGAAGTCGACATGGCTGCGGGTGAGGTATGCGCGCGCGCCGAGCAGCGCCCGCAGCGCGGCGAGGATCTCGTCGGCGCGCTCGGGATCGTCGACCAGCACGATCTTGATCGTCGGCCGCTCGGCGAACGCGGTTCGCAGCGACGGCACGACGACCGGCTCGACGCGCGCGAGCTCGGTGTAGCGTCGGGAGAAGCGGTTGATCTGGTCGACGTAGAGCGTGTCGTCGGCGTAGCACTGCGCGTGCACGCCTCGCGAATGCGCCCAGTCCAGGACCTCGCGCGTGACGTCGGGCCGGACGGGCGTCTGGCGCAGCGTCGCGCCGCTCGCCGCGTCGAAGATCGCAGCGCCCTGATAGCACACGATCGGCCCGCGCACGCCGAGCGCCTGCACGAACGGCTTCGCGGCCGCGAACATCCGGCCGGTGACGATCGTCACCGCAACGCCCTGCGCCTGCGCCGCGGCGATCGCCTCGCGCACGCGCGGGCGCAGTACGAGATCTTCGCCGATCAGCGTCCCATCGAGGTCGAGCGCGACGAGACGGATGCGGACCGATGAGATCATCGGAAACCGGTGTTCGACACGTCCTCGCGGAATTCCGGCGGGTGCTTTATGTCAGCGAAAACGACGTTTGGTAGACGCCGAACGTCCCCAGCGGCTGGGTTCAGCACCTTCGTCTCGCTCGCTGCTCCGATCCGCGCCAAGGGTGCATCCGGGCCTCCGGTACCTCCTTAACACCGAACCGCAGCCTGCTGACGAAGGATGCTTGAAGTGCTGGGCTGAGCAGTCTATACTATGGCGTGGAGGACTCGCACATGCCGGTGTTGCCGCAAGCAGCCTCGCAGTGGGACGAATACGAACGATTCTTTGAGATGATCGCAACGATCTCGGGCGCGTTCTTCATCGCGTGTCTCGTGGTCGCGCAGTGGATCGCAGATCGGCTTTCCGGTTATCGAGCCGAGCTTCTCTTCGGAGCACTCGTTGTCGCTGCAATCGAATTCAACGCTATGGTCGGCTCGGTGATCGGTTTGACCCCGTTCCACGCGGACCATCCCGACCGGTATCTCACCGACTTTCTCCAATTTCTCGGCACGTTAACCTACATTGCTCCGTTACTCATCTTTGCGAATCGACGCGCGTTCCGAACATCGGCTGAGCATTTACTGAGTGCCATTTATCGGCGTGATCGTTTGCAGGTCGGGTATTCGGGTGCCGTGATCGCACTCGCGGTGATGGTTGCGGCGGGCGTTGCAACATCGACGCTTTTCGAGTGGACGAAGAGATATGACCAGCCGGAGGCGCTCGTCTGGTCGGTAGCATCCCTCCTCGTCGTCGGCGGCACAGCGACCACGTTCGCGATAGCTCTTTACTTCTTAGCAGCAGTGACACCGGATGACTCGACACCAGGAGCATCGGAACCACCAGTACCCGACATCCCGGTCGCGGTACAGCGGGGGATGCTTGTTTCGATCGTTGTGCTGCTCGTCGTTGTCGCCATTTCGCTTATGATCGGTGCCTTCCTAGATTTGACTTGGATACCGTACTTCTTCATACGATGGTTCGCGTTCTTCAGCTCGTTGCTGGCCGTGGCGACAATCCTTCGTGTGCGGTCGGGATATACGGGACGTTTTGCGATCGTTCTGCTCGTCATCGCCATTCTGAAGAATCCGTTTTGGCCCATTCACTTCGGTGAGCACGGCCGCTATCTCGTCCCGGACCTCATTTCCGCTGCGATTTTTATCGCCAGTGCGATTCTCATCGCGACGAGCGCCGGTGGCTCGGTGCCGAGGGCGCCGACTGCCAGCTGAAGCCGTCCGCTCTGCACCGCGGGTCCCCGATATAGCGAGATTATCCGCGTTCAGCCTTCGCGCGCATGCGCGCGGTGCGCGCGTGCGCGGGGAGGCCTTCGAAGTCGGCCAGCGCGGCGAGCAGTTCCGCGTCAAATTCCATGCGGGCGCGGGTGTTCTCGACGAGCGTCATCGTCCGCAGGTAGTCGGCGGTGCGCAGTCCCGACGCGAACCGCGCGGCGCCCGAGGTCGGCAGCGTGTGATTCGTCCCGGCGATGTAATCGCCGGCCGCGACCGGCGTTTGATCGCCGACGAAGATCGCGCCGGCGTGGCGGATCTTCGGAACCCAGTCGTACGGGTTGTCGACCATCAGCGAGAGATGCTCCGGCGCGAAACGCTCGATCACCTCGAGCACCTGCTCGTCGTCCGCGGCGTGGACGAGCCAGGCGCGTGTGTCGAGCACGCGCGCGACGATCGCGTCGCGCCCGCTGCGGCGGCCGAACTCGCCGTCGAGCAGCGCGCCGACGCGCTCGAGCAGCGTGCGGTCGCGCGAGACCGCCGCGACGCGCGCGAGCGGATCGTGCTCCGCCTGGGCGACCATCTCGCCGGCGACGAGGTCCGGCTTCGCGCGCGCGTCCGCAACGACCAGGACTTCCGACGGACCCGCGAGTCCGTCGATTCCGACGGCGCCGAAGACTTGGCGCTTCGCCTCCGTGACGTAGACGTTGCCGGGGCCGACGATCTTGTCGACCGGCGCGATCGTCGCCGTGCCGTACGCAAGCGCGGCGATCGCCTGCGCGCCGCCGACCGCGTACAGTTCGTCGACCTCGGTGAGCGCGCAGGCATACAGTACCGCGGGGTTGACGTGCCCGTCGCGCTGCGGCGGCGTCGTCACGACGACGCGCTCGACGCCGGCGACCTTCGCCGGGACGACCGTCATGAGCACCGTCGAGGGCAGCGGCGCGCTGCCGCCGGGGACGTATGCGCCGATCGCCCCCAGCGGGCGCGCGAGGAACGCGTAGTGCGTCAGATCGTGCGCGTGGTAGTCGATCGGTTGCGGGAGCTGTCTAGCGTGGAACTCCGCGATGCGCTCGCGCGCCAGCTCTAGGCCCGAAGCGATCTGCTCGGGGACGAGGTGGCGCGCGTTCTTCCGTGACGGCACGTCGACGCGCAGCTTCGCGAGCGACGCGCCATCATAGTCCCAGCGGCGCGTGTACTCCACGAGCGCCTCGTCGCCGCGCGTGCGCACATCCGCGACGATTGCGTGCACGCCGTCGACGACTTCCCGCGGCGGATCCCAACCGCCGGCATACAACCCGCGCAGCGCCGCGACGTCGCCCGCGTCGACGATCTTCACGATGACGCGCTCGCCTCGACGATCTTCACGACGGCGCGCTGACGGTGGTGAGGCGGTCGAGGAGTCCGGTGATCGCTTCGTACTTCGCGCGGAAGCGGACCGGGTTGACGACGAAGCGCGCGGTGCTCTCGGCGATCTCTTCGACGACGACGAGGTCGTGTTCGCGCAGCGTCGTTCCGGTCGCGACGAGGTCGACGATGAGATCGGCGAGCCCGACCAGCGGCGCGAGCTCGACCGACCCGTGCAGCGGGATCAATTCGACCGGCAGATCGCGGTCGGCGAAGAACGACTCCGCCGAGCGCGTGAACTTCGTCGCGACGCGCAGAAACGTCGGATACGGCGCGCCTTCGTGATAGCGGTCGATCCGCCGCCCCGCGACGACCAAACGGCAGTAGCCGAATCCGAGATCCGCCAGCTCGGCGACGGCGCGGTCCGTCTCCCAGAGCACGTCCTTGCCGACGATCCCGCAATCCGCCGAGCCGAACTCGACGTATGCCGGAACGTCGGTCGGCCGCAGAAACAGCAGCGTCGTGCCGTCCGACGTGCGAACGGTCAGCTTGCGCCCGACGTCGTCCGGAACGTCGATTCCCGCGCTGCGCAGCCGCGCCGCCGACTCGCGGTACAGCGTCCCTTTCGGCAGCGCCACCGTGAGCTCGTCCCGCACCGCCCGCGCCGGACGACTCATCGCGCGTCCCAGTTCGAGGGCGTGCGCGGGGCGGGCAAATCGCCGACGCGCGGCCCGACCCGCAGCTCGCGCACCGTCCCGTCGACCGCGATGACGACGCGCGGGATGTCGTGCGCGCGCGCCTCTTCGACGAGCGCTTCATCGCCCGCGTCCGCCCCCGCATACCGCACGACGTTTCCCGCCGCACGCTCGCGCGCCGCGACCACGTCCGAGCCCGCGACGAGCACGTCGATGCGATGCCGGCGCCGCCGCAAGTACTTCCCGCGCCGCTCGAGCGCGATCAGCAGCCGCTCGACGCCGGCCGTCCACCCGACCGCCGGCACGTCGAACCCGAGCCGCGGCAGCAGCGAGTCGTAGCGCCCGCCGCCGCACAGCGAGAACCCGATCTCTTCGACGTAGCCTTCGAAGAGAAACCCGGTGTAGTAGTCCAGATCGCGCAGCAGCGCGAAGTCGACCGTGACGCGCTTGCCGTATCCCAGCGTCGCGGCGCGCTCTAGCAACGCATGCAGCTCGTCGAGGGCCGCGCGCGACGCCGGCGTGCGGCAAATCCCGCGCGCGGCTTCGATCGCCTCGTGTCCGCCGCGCCGCTGCGCGAACTCCACGAGCGCCGAGCGCTCGAACTTGCGCAGCGCGACCAGGTTGCGCGTCTTGATGAGCTCCTTCGCCTCGCGCGCCGCGTCCTCGTCCAGACCGACGCCCTCGAGGATGCCGTCGACGACCCGCGCGTCGTTGACGTCGAACCGCGCGTCGCGCAACCCGATCTCGTCGAGCGCCTCGATCGCCATGAACAGCGTCTCCGCGTCGGCGTCGATCCCGGCCGCGCCGATCAGCTCGGCGCCGGCCTGCGTCAGCTCGCGCATCCGGCCTTCCTGTGGCTGCTCGTAGTACCGGAAGACCGGCGCGACGTACGCCAGCCGCAGCGGCAACGGCGCCTCGCGCATCCGCGTCGACACGAGCCGCGCGACCGGCGTCGTCATCTCCGGCCGCAGCGCCAGCGCCGTCGAGCGCCGGTCGTTGAAATGAAACAGCAGCTCGGTCGTCTCTTCACCGAGCCCGCGCTCGAGCACATCGAACCGCTCGATGATCGGCGTCTGCACTTCCTCGTACGCCCAGCGCCCGAACACCGCGCGCATCTGCTGCTCGACCTCGCGCTTGCGCGCCAGCTCGTGCGGCAGCCAGTCCCGAACCCCGGCCGGAAGCCTCACGGCAGCCGGGCCGTTCCCGGCCTTGTCGTCACGGCGCGCCTTCGCTCACGTTCGCTTCGCCGACGATCGAGACGAGCCGCTCGCGGACGCGGCGGTCCGCGGCGACGCGGCGCATCACGGTCGAGCCGTTGATGTGCAGCACGAGCGGTGTGGGGCCAGTCCACTCCGACACCAAGAGCGCGAGCGAGTCGATGTGCTCGCGCGAGGTCACCGTGACGTGCCAGCCGTCCGGAGGCGGCGGCGCGGTGCGGACGCTGTTGCGGTCGAAGGGCTGGACCTCGTTCACGGAGACGTTCAGCTCGAGCGGCACTTCTTCGCCGGGGGTCGAGCCGCGGCGCTCGCGCAGGCGCAGGCGTCCGGTGATGATGACGATCTCGTCCTCGTGGAACTTCATCTGCAGGTCGGCGTACTGCTTCGGAAAGACGACGCACTCGATCGCGCCGCTCATGTCTTCGACGGTCGCGACCAGCATCTGCGCTTGCGCCTTCGTCAGCGTGCGCCGGACCGCGGTGATCAGCCCGGCGATCTTCACCTGGCTGTCGTCTTCGTAGCTGCGGAGATCGCGGATCGGGACCGCGCCGGTGCGCGCGAGCGCGTCGGCGACATCGGCGAGCGGGTGGCCCGAGACGAAGATCCCGAGCGTCTCCTTCTCCCAGGCGAGCTGTTCCATCGTGCTCGGCGCGGGCAGCGGCCGCAACGACGGCTTGAGCGCGGGATGCGGCTCCTCGATCATCCCGAACAGCGAGGCCTGGCCCGACTCGCGGTCGCGCGCCTCGCGCGCCGCGACGTCAAGCGCCGCGTCGAGCGCGTCGAGCAGCTGCGCGCGGTTGCCGGGCAGCGGGTCCAGCGCGCCGCACTTGATCAGCGCCTCGTACACCTTGCGGTTCACCGCCCGCAGATCGACTCGCTCGACCATCTCGAACAGATCGCCGAACGGGCCGCCGGCGTCGCGCGCGTCGAGGATCGCGCGCACCGCGCTTTCGCCCACGCCCTTCACCGCCGCCAGCCCGAACCGAATCGAGTCACCGACGACCGCGAAGTCGACCAGCGAGGCGTTGACGTCCGGCGGGAGGACCTGAATCCCCATCTTCTTGGCCTCGTCGATGTACTCGACGAGCTTGTCGGTCTTGTCGCGCACCGATGACATCAGCGCCGCGAAGTACTGTAACGGATAGTTCGCTTTCAGATACGCCGTCTGATACGCGATCCAGCCGTACGCCGCGGCGTGGGCCTTGTTGAAGCCGTAGCCGGCGAACGGTTCGATGAACGCAAAGATCTGCTCCGCGACATCGTTGGCGATGCCGTTCGCGGCGCAGCCGTCCAGGAACTTCTTGCGGTACACCGGGATCTGATCTTTGAGCTTCTTGCCGACGACTTTGCGCAGCTCGTCCGCCTGACCCATCGAAAAGCCGGCCAGCTCCCGCGCGATCTTCATTACCGTGTCCTGGTACACGGCGATCCCGTAGGTCTCCGAAAGAATCGCTTCCAGCTTCGGATGGATGTACGTCGGCGTCTTGCGGCCGTGCTTGGCGGCGATGTAGTCCGGTATCCAGTCCATCGGCCCGGGCCGGTACAGCGCGACCAGCGCGATGATGTCGCCGATGTGCGAGGGCTTGAGCTCGACGCAGACCCGCTTCATCCCCTCGGACTCCAGCTGGAACATGCCCAGCGTCTCGCCGCTGCTGATCAGGTCGTACGTCTTGCGGTCGTCGTCGGGGATCGTCGCGATGTCGAACTCGGGATTCACCGTGCGGCGGATCTCGTCCATCGCGGCCTTCATCACGGTGAGGTTGCGCAGGCCGAGGAAGTCCATCTTGAGCAGGCCGACGCGCTCGACCATGTTCATGTCGTACTGCGTGTTCACGTCGCCATCGCCGATGCGGACCAGCGGTACGTGCTCGGTCAGCGGGTTCTTCGAGATCACGACGCCGGCCGCGTGCGTCGACGCGTGACGGGCCAGGCCTTCGATCGACTTTGCGGTGTCGAGCAGCTTGCGAATCTGCGGATCGTTGCGGTACAGCAGCCCGAGCTCCGGAATCTGCTCGAGCGCCTTCGGGATCGAGAGGCCCATCGGCCCCGAGGGAATCAGCTTCGCCACGCGATCCACATCGGGCAACGGCACGCCGAGCGCCCGGCCCGCGTCGCGGACCGCCGCGCGCGCCGCCATCGTTCCGAACGTGACGATCTGCGCGACGCGGTCCTTGCCGTACTTTTCGACAACGTAGCGGATCACTTCGTCGCGCCGCTCGACGCAGAAGTCGGTGTCGATGTCCGGCATCGAGATGCGCTCGGGGTTCAGGAAGCGCTCGAAGATCAGCCCGAACTTGAGCGGATCAAGATCGGTGATCTTCAGGCAGTACGAGACCACCGAGCCGACCGCCGAGCCGCGCCCGGGGCCGACCGGGATGTCGCGGTCGCGCGCGAACTTGATGAAGTCCCACACGATCAGGAAATACGACGCGAAGCCCATCGTGTTGATGACGCCGAGCTCGTACTCCATCCGCTCGCGCAGCGCGGCGTCGTTCTTGGCGCGCTCCTCACCGTAGCGCTCGACCAGACCCTGCTCGCAGACCAGCCGCAGGTACTCCTCGGCGCTCATCTGCACGCTGCGGTTCGGATCGAGAGCCGAGAACAGCCCCCCCTCGTCCGCCGGAACCGCGTTTTCCCCCGCGCCCGCGTGCGCGAGCACGCCGGCGACGTCCTCCGCCGGCGTCTTCGGCACCGGATAATCCGGCAGGTAGAAGACTTTCTTCGGGATCTTGATGTCGATCCGCTTGACGATCTCCAGCGTGTTGTCGCACGCCTCCGGGACGTCGGCGAACAGCTCGCGCATCTCTTCCGCCGACTTCACGTAGAACTGGTCGGAGAAGAACTTCATCCG
>Ga0213878_10000033_pt1 | contig 108060 bp, 99 predicted proteins | sample VelepicoBEBS_R02_FD_161053 | JGI IMG/M metagenome (GOLD analysis project Ga0213878, IMG submission 161053) | Vellozia epidendroides bulk soil microbial communities from rupestrian grasslands, the National Park of Serra do Cipo, Brazil - BS_R02 | ecosystem: Environmental > Terrestrial > Soil >... | reverse complement strand
GGCGTTGTGCGTGACGCTGGCTGTCAGCTCCTCCATCGCCGAGGCCGTCTCCTGCAGGTTGGACGCGGCCTGCTCGGTGCGGTTGCTCAGATCCTGGCTGCCGACGGCCACCTCGCGCGAGGCGGTAGCGATGCTGTCCGTGCTGTGGCGCACGCCCGTAACGACCCGCGCCAGCGCGTCCTGCATGCCCTGCACGCCGCGCATCAGCGCCGCCGTCTCGTCGCGCCCCTGGGCCCTGACGGGCTGGCTGAGATCCTGGCCGGCGATGCGCTCGGCCGTCTTCACGGCGTGGGCAAGCGGCGCCAGGATGGAGCGGATGTTGAGCGTCGTGTAGGCCGCCAGCAGCAGCACCGCGGCGACGACGACGCCCATCAGGTTGCGATGGATGTCCTGCTCATGCGTGTCCAGCAGCGCGACCTGCGCTGCCGAATGCCGATCGACCTTGTCCGTCATCTCGCCCAGGGCCTTGTCCATCGCCCGAACAGGCCCCTTGAGGGGCTCCAGCGCCCGGTTGGCCGCCGCCGTGTCGGCGAACTCGCCCCTGGCCATGCGATCCAGGAGGGCGTCGAAGCCGCTGCGGTAGTCCTGCAACGCCCGCTGCAGCTCGTCCGGCATGCGCTTCACGTCGGAGGGCACGTCGAGCGCGGCGATCCGGCCCAGGCTGGCGGAGACCTTGTCGAAGGTCTGGTTCCAGTCCTTGCGGTAGCGCTCGACGGCCTTGGCGTCGGCGAGATTGATCAGCAAGTCCTTCTCGTACCGGCGCAGGTTGCCGACGCCGGCGCGTATGCCGGCCAACTGGGTCAGCGACTCGACGTCATTGTCGACGTAGTGCACGAACTCCGCCTTGGACTGCGCCAGGCTGCGCAGGCCTTGCATGCCGACCACCAGCATGGCAAACACCGCGAGCGCGGCCAACGCGAGCAGCCGCGCCTTGATCGTGAAATCGCTGAGCCTCATCGCCTTCCCTCGCTGGAGTCGTGGCGCGAGACTAGCCCTTTGCCAGGAGTTCGACTAGCCGGCGGATCCCCACAGTTCGCGCATCGCCGCCTCGAAGGCGTCGCCCACGCGCCCCGGTGCACGCCAGGGCCGTGCCCGGCCCGCCACCCAGACTGACTGCCAGGGCGAACCATTGCTGCCGAAGACGACGGCATCGAGCAAGGCCTCGTCGGGCAGGCCGCGCAGCGCATCGGCCTCGCGGTTCAGCACCAGCGCATCGGCGCGCGCACCGGGCGTCAGGCCCCAGGCCGTGAAGCCGGCCGCGCGGGCGCCGCCGGCCACCGCCGCGTCAAACAACCGCGCCGCGCTGGACGGCTGGCTCCCCGGCGCCGCCGCGACGTTGCGCTGTCGCAGCCCCAGCCGCTGGCCGTACTCCAGCCAGCGCAACTCCTCCACCCAGCCGCGCGTGACCTGGCTGTCCGAGCCCACCGTGAGCGGCACGCGATGGGACAGCCAGTGCGGCAGGTCGGTCAGGCCGTCGCCGAGGTTGGCCTCGGTGCCCGGACAGATGACGATGCCGGCGCCGCTGCGCGCCACCGCCTCGATCTCGGCGCTCTCGGCATGCGTGGCGTGCACGAGCTGCCAGCGCGGGTCAAGACAACCCTGCTCGGCCAGCCATTGCAGCGGGCGCATGCCGGTGGCTTGCAGGCAGTCGGCCACCTCGGCCGTCTGCTCGGCCACGTGGATGTGGATGGGCAGGTCGGCCGCGCCGACCAGTTGCTGCAGTCGGGCGATGTCCTGCGGCGCCGCGCCGCGCAGCGAGTGCAGGGCCACGCCCGCATTCACGCGCGGAAGGCCGGCGGCCGTCACGCGCTGGCAGGCGCGCCAGACCCAGTCGGCATCGGCCTCGAAGCGATGCTGGTCGGGCCTGAGGCCGGCCGCGCCGAAGCCGCTGCGCGTGTAGACGACGGGCAACAGCGTCAGACCGATGCCGGCGTCCTGCGCGGCCTCGGCCAACGCCCAGGCCATGTCCAGCTCGTCGTCGAAGGCCTGGCCCCCGTGGGCCGGGTCGGCAGGATGGTGCAGGTAGTGGAACTCGCAGACATGGGTGTAGCCGCCGCGCAGCAGCTCAGCGTAGAGCTGGCTGGCCACGGCGCGCAGCTGCTGCGGCGAGATACGCAGCGCCAGTGCATACATGCGGTCGCGCCAGCTCCAGAAGTCGTCCTGCCCGGCCTCGCGACGCTCCGCCAGGCCCACGAAGGCGCGCTGGAAGGCGTGGCTGTGGGCGTTGACGAGGCTGGGGATCAGCGGCCCGGCCAGCACCTCGGCACCGGGCGGCGCGGGCACGTTGATGGCGATGTCGGACCAATTGCCGCCGGCGTCCACACTCAGCAGCACGTCGCGCTGCCAGCGACCGTCCACCCAGGCCAGCGACGCGTGCAGTTGCTTCAGGGCCTCCATGCGAGCATCTCCTGCAGCAACCCCTCGAGCAGCGGCGCGACCTGGGCGGCGCGCGCCGCGTCGAAGGCGCCTGCCGGGTCGGCGGCCTCGTCCATGTAGCAGCGCTGGCACATCTCCAGCTGCACCGCATGCACGCCCGCGCCTGGCCGGCCATGGTGGCGGGTGATGTAGCCGCCCTTGAAGCGGCCGTTGACGACGTGGCTGAAGCGCTCCTGGCCCGCCAGCAGGCCGCCCAGGCGTTCGGTGATGGCCGGCGCGCAGGAGGCGCCGTCGGCCGTGCCGAGGTTGAGCGCCGGCAACTCGCCTTCGAACAGCCAGGGCAGCTCGGAGCGGATGCTGTGGCCGTCGAAGAGCAACGCGTAACCGTGCTCTGCGTGCAGGCGCCGCAGCTCGGCGCCGAGGGCGTCGTGATAGGGCTGCCAGCAGGCCTCGCGGCGCGCGGCGATCTCCGCGGCGTCGGGCTCGGCGCCCTCGCGGTACAGCGGCTCGCTGCTGAAGAAATGCGTCGGCACCAGGCCGGTGCCCCCCGAGGCACCGGGGTACAGCGGCTGGTCGTCAGGCGGGCGGTTCAGGTCGATGACGTAGCGGCTGAAGCGCGGCACGAGCAGGCTGGCGCCCAACCGGTCGGCCAGCGGGCGGTAGAGCCGCTCCAGGTGCCAGTCGGTGTCCTCGCTGGCCAGGGCGCGCGGCAGCAGGCGGCCGTGCAGCTCCGGCGGGATCTCGGTGCCGACGTGGGGCAGGCTGATCAGCAGCGGCACGCGGCCCTGCTGCAGGCGAAAGACGGTCATGCTTCTCCCTGGCTTCCTTTGCGAACCCGTTCTATCAGCGGGTTATGGCCGAAACATGCTGCCAGCTCGCGCGGATGTCCGCCATCCCAGACACAGAAGTCGGCGCGCTGGCCGGCGACGAGCCGGCCACGATCCTGCAGCCCCAGGGCGCGCGCGCCGTTGACGGTCAGGCCGCGCAGCGCCTCCTCGGGCGTCATCCGGAAGAGCACGCAGGCCATGTTCATCATCAGGAGTGGGGACAAGGTCGGCGAGCTGCCCGGGTTGTGGTCGGTCGCGAGGGCGATGGGCACGCCGGCCTCGCGCAAGGCCTCGAGGGGCGGCAACCGGGTTTCGCGCAGCGCGTAGAAGGCGCCGGGCAGCAGCACGGCCACCGTGCCGGCCTCGGCCATGGCCTGGATGCCTGCGGGGCTGAGATGTTCCAGGTGGTCGCAGCTGAGCGCGCGGTAGGAAGCGGCGAGCTGTGCGCCGCCCTGGTCGCTCAGCTGCTCGGCATGCAACTTGACCGGCAGGCCCAGGCGCCGCGCGGCGTCGAACACGCGGCCGACCTGGGCCGTGCTGAAGGCGATGTTCTCGCAGAAGGCGTCGACGGCATCGACCAGGCCTTCCCCATGCAGCTCCGGCAGCCACAGGCAGACGGCGGCAATGTAGTCGTCGGCGTCGCCGAACTCGGGCGGCAGCGCGTGAGCGGCGAGATAGCTCGTGCGCACGTCCACGCCCAGGCCCTCCAGCCGGCGTGCAACGCGCAGCATGCGTGCCTCGGTAGCCGCGTTCAGGCCGTAGCCGGACTTGACCTCCAGCGTCGTCACCCCCTCGGCCATCAGCGCCAGCACCCGCCGGGTGGCCGAGGCCAGCAGTTGCTCTTCCGTCGCGGCGCGCGTCGCGGCCACGGTGGACTTGATGCCCCCCCCGGCCCTGGCGATGTCGGCATAGCTCGCGCCATGCAGGCGCTGCTCGAACTCGTCCGCACGGTTGCCGCCATAGACGAGGTGGGTGTGGCAGTCGACGAGGCCGGGCGTGACGAGGGCGCCCTTCAGTTCCACCACCTCGTCGGCCGCAGGCGCCTCGGCGCTGGGCCCGACCCAGCGCAGCAGGCCATCGTCATCGACGAGCAGCGCGCCATCCTCAATCAGCCCCCAGCCGCTGTCGCCCGCCAACGTCGCGAGGTGCCCGCCACGCCAGAGCTTCATCCTTCGTCGCTCCAGGTCAGCCACCAGGCGTTGCCCTCGCCGGTGAAGACGCAGCTCTGCGCCATGGGCTGCTCGCACCAGGCCAGCGTCAGCGGTGCCATCGGCATCGCGCGGTGGCCATGCTCCAGCAGCCCGCCGTTGACGGTGAACAGCCCGACCCAGGGCGTCCGGGGCAGCAGCACATGCCGGGCCGGCTCGACCTCGAGGTTGCCGCGCCGCTCCATCACGTTGAAGACCTCGGTCTCGCCCTTGATGAGCTCGGCCTCCGGCGCCAGCCCGCCGTCGAAGCGCAGCGGCTCGTCGCCGATGCTCTGCGGCCAGTCGAACAGGCGCAGCCCGGCACCGCCGATGACGGCCAGCCAGCGGTGCACGCCGGGAAAGGCCGAGAACGGCCCGTTGTCCTGCACGCGGGCGACGCTGATGCGCAGCGCCCAGTCATGGGCGTGCGGCCAGGCGAGCAGCTCACGCGTCGTGCCGCCCTTGTTCTTCCAGGCCTGCGGCTCGACGTCGACCGCGCTGACCTTGCTCCAACTCATGTTCTCGTCCTTGACTTGGCTCCGCTCGGCGGAGGAGTTTTGCATTCTCCGCAGCCACGGCCGGCAAACCTCATGCCGAGAAGCTCCCTTGCAATTGGTAACGAACGCCCGGGTGGGTCAGCTTCACCGCGGTGACAGCGACACCTCGGCTGTAGGTGATGCGCTTGACGACCAGGCACGGGTCGCGCCGGTTGATGCCCAGCAGCCTGGCCTCGACCTCGCCGGGCAGCGCGGCCTCGATCATGTAGCGCGCCTCGGACAGCGGCGCCACGTCCAACAAGTAGTGCGTGGGCGTGACGCGCGTGAAATCCTGCGCCAGGTAGTCCGGTGCGCAGGCCGGGTTGACGGCGCGCTCCTCGCATTGGATGGCGACGCCGTTCTCCAGGTGCACGATGAGGCTGAGGAACACCGGCGCGCCGCGCTTGAGCCCCAGCTCCGCCGCCTGCTGCGGAGTGGCCTTGCCCTTCACGAGGGCGTGCACGCGCGCCTCATGCGCGCCGCCGCGCTCGACGATCTCCTCGTGCACGTCCCGCACGTTCAGCGTCGACGAGATGCGGTGCAGCTGGGCGACGAAGCTGCCCACGCCCTGCACGCGCTCGATCAGGCCCTCCTGCACCAGCTCACGCAGCGCACGGTTCACCGTCATGCGACTGACCTCGAACTGCGCCACCAGCGCGCCCTCGCTGGGCAGCAGGTCGCCGGCCACCCATTGCCCGCTGGCAATGCCTTCGCGCAGATGGTTCTTGACCTTGAGGTACTGGGGCTCGGGGCTGGTGGGGGCTCTCGACATGGCGTCCATCCTAGTTGACTTGACTTGTATAGACAACTAGAGTCCGCCCCACTTTGAGGAGTACCCGATGACCGCCCTGCCCCGTCCCGTCAAGGCCCCCACCGGCACCCAACTGCATTGCAGGAGCTGGCTGACCGAGGCCGCCTACCGCATGCTGCAGAACAACCTCGACCCCGCCGTGGCCGAGAACCCGGACGCGCTGGTCGTCTATGGCGGCATCGGCAAGGCCGCGCGCAACTGGGATGCGTTCGACGCCATCTGCCAGTCGCTGCGCGAGCTGGGCGACGACGAGACGCTGCTAGTGCAGTCGGGCAAGCCGGTGGGCGTGTTCCGCACGCACCCGGACGCGCCGCGTGTGCTGCTGGCCAACTCCAACCTCGTGCCGGCCTGGGCCACCTGGGAGCACTTCCACGAGCTGGACCGCAAGGGGCTGATGATGTACGGCCAGATGACGGCCGGCAGCTGGATCTACATCGGCAGCCAGGGCATCGTGCAAGGCACCTACGAGACCTTCGCCGAGGCAGCCCGCCAGCATTACGGCGGCGTGGCCACCGGCCGCTGGATCCTCACAGCGGGCCTGGGCGGCATGGGCGGCGCGCAACCGCTGGCGGCCACGTTCGCGGGCTTCTGCTCGCTCAACATCGAATGCCAGCAGAGCCGCATCGACTTCCGGCTCAAGACCCGCTACGTGGACGAGCAGGCCGCCGACCTGGACGACGCGCTGGCGCGCATCCAGGCCCACACCGCCGCCGGCCGCGCCGTGTCCGTCGCGCTACTTGGCAATGCGGCCGAACTGCTGCCCGAGCTGGCGCGCCGCGGCGTCAGGCCCGACCTGGTCACCGACCAGACCAGCGCCCACGACCTCATCAACGGCTACTGCCCACCGGGCTGGAGCGTGGCGCAGTGGAAGGCCGCGGCTGCCGACCCGGCCCGCCACGCCGAACTGAAGGCCGCCGCCGCCGCCGGCTGCGCGGCGCATGTGCAGGCCATGCTGGCCTTCAAGGCGCAGGGCATCCCGACGGTGGACTACGGCAACAACATCCGCCAGGTGGCGCTGGACCAGGGGGTGAAGAACGCCTTCGACTTCCCCGGTTTCGTGCCCGCCTACGTGCGGCCGCTGTTCTGCGAGGGCAAGGGGCCGTTCCGCTGGGTGGCACTGTCGGGCGACCCCGAAGACATCCGCAGGACCGACGCCAAGCTCAAGGAGCTGTTTCCGCAGCACGCGGCGTTGCACCGCTGGCTGGACATGGCCGCCGAGCGCATCGCCTTCCAGGGCCTGCCGGCGCGCATCTGCTGGCTGGGCCTGGGCGAACGCCACATCGCCGGCCTGGCCTTCAACGAGATGGTCAGGAACGGCGAGCTGAAGGCGCCCATCGTCATCGGCCGCGACCACCTGGACAGCGGCTCCGTCGCCAGCCCCAACCGCGAGACCGAGGGCATGCGCGACGGCTCGGACGCCGTCTCCGACTGGCCGCTCTTGAACGCGCTTTTGAACACGGCCGGCGGCGCCACCTGGGTGTCGCTGCACCATGGCGGCGGCGTGGGCATGGGTTACTCGCAGCATTCGGGCGTCGTCATCGTCTGCGATGGCACGGATGCGGCCGCCAAGCGCTTGTCGCGCGTGCTGTGGAACGACCCCGGTACCGGGGTCATGCGCCATGCCGATGCGGGCTATGGCTCGGCCATCGCCTGCGCCAAAAAGAACGAACTGAACCTGCCTTCGCTATGAAACTCATCCCCGGACAACTGACCCTGGCCCAGCTCGCCGACATCGCCGCCGGCGGCACCGCGCTGGAGCTGGCCGACTGGAGCGCCGTCGACAAGAGCGCCGCCCTGGTGGCCGCCGCGGCCGCTGGCGATGCGCCTGTCTACGGCGTCAACACCGGCTTCGGCAAGCTGGCCAGCACGCGCATCGCCAAGGACCAGCTCAGCCAGCTGCAGCTCAACCTGATCCGCAGCCACGCAGTGGGCGTGGGCGCGCCGATGTCGCCGGAGGTCGTGCGACTGATGCTGGCCACCAAGGCCGGCAGCCTGGCGCGCGGCTTCTCGGGCGTGCGCCGCGTGGTCGTGCAGTCGCTGCTGGACGCCCTCAACGCCGGCTTCGTGCCCTATGTGCCGGCCCAGGGCTCCGTGGGCGCCAGCGGCGACCTCGCGCCACTGGCTCATCTGACGCTGGCGCTAATGGGCGAAGGCGAGGCGCTGGTTGAGGGTCGGCGTGTCCCGGCCCGCGACGAACTCGCGCGGCTGGGGCTGCAGCCGCTGACGCTGGCCGCCAAGGAAGGCCTGGCCCTCATCAACGGCACCCAGGCAAGCACGGCGCTGGCCCTGCATGCACTGCTGCGCTTCGAGGGCCTGTTCGCGACGGCGCTGGCCTCGGGCGCGATGACGCTGGACGCCGCGCGCGGCAGCGACGGGCCGTTCGACGCACGCATCCACGAGGTGCGCGGTCAGCCCGGCCAGATCGAGGTAGCGGCCGTCTACCGCGAGCTGCTGGCCGGCAGCGCGATACGCGCCAGCCATCGCGAGGGCGACGAGCGCGTGCAGGACCCCTATTGCCTGCGCTGCCAGCCGCAGGTCATGGGCGCCTGCCTGGACCAGGCCCGCCATGCGGCCGAGGTACTGGTGCGCGAGGCCAATGCGGTGACCGACAACCCGCTGGTGTTCGACGACGTGATGATCTCAGGCGGCAACTTCCACGCCGAACCCGTCGCGTTCGCGGCCGACAACCTGGCGCTGGCCATCGCCGAGGTGGGCGCCATCGCCGAGCGCCGCATTGCGATGCTGATCGACCCGGGGATCTCGCGCCTGCCGCCCTTCCTGACGGCCGACGCCGGCCTGCACAGCGGCTTCATGATCGCCCATGTGACGGCCGCGGCCCTGGCCAGCGAGAACAAGAGCCTGGCCCACCCGGCCAGCGTCGACAGCCTGCCGACCAGCGCCAACCAGGAAGACCATGTGTCCATGGCTACCTTCGCCGCTCGCCGCCTGCACGCGATGCTCGACAACACGGCCCACATCGTCGCCATCGAACTGCTGGCCGCGGCCCAGGGCATAGACTTCCTGCGCCCGCTGCGGAGCTCGGCGCCGGTGGAGGCGCTGCACGCGCGGCTGCGCACGGCCTGCGCCGGCAGCCCTGCCGACCATTACCTCGCGCCGGACATCGAGCGCGCCGCGGCCCTGGTGCAGGGCGGCGCGCTGAAGGCAGCGCAGGCGCCGGCGTTCTGAGCGATCCCGGGCGCTCTTCAGTAGCGCCCGGCCGCCCCCGCCACGCGCAGGAACACGTAGGCGAACCAGGCCACCACCGCGCGATGCAGCATGGCGCGCAGGCCGGTGCCGCCATGCTTGCCGACGCGGCTTGCGGCGGCGATGGAGGTCTCGATCTCGCCGGCCAGCCGGGCCGCGAAACCGGCATCCTCCACGACGACGTTGGCCTCCAGGTTGACGAGCAGCGACAGCGGGTCGATGTTGGAGCTGCCCACCGTGGCCCAATCCCCATCGACGACGGCGACCTTGGCATGCAGGAAGGCCGGCGTGTACTCGTAGATTTCGACGCCATGGCCCAGCAGGTCAGCGTAGAGGGCCTCGGCCGCCCAGCCGGCCAGCCGATAGTCCAGCTTGCCCTGCAGCAGCAGGCGCACACGCACGCCGCGACCGGCGGCCTTGCGCAAGGCCTGGCGGATGCGCTGGCCCGGGTAGAAATAGGGGCAGACGAGGTCGACGCTGGCCCGCGCGCCGCGGATGGCGTCCGCATAGGCATGCTCGATGGTGCGGCGTCGGCGCAGGTTGTCTCGGAGCACGAAGGCGGCACTGACGGGCCGCAAACGCGCCAGCGGCTGGTCCAGGCGCTGCGGGCCGCGCCAGAGCTGCGTCAGCCACAAGCCGAAGCGGCGGCGCAGCGGCACGTAGTCCAGCAGCGCGTCGTCGAAGTCGCGCCCCAGCCAGGCGCGCGACCAGATCGAGCGCACGCTCTGCGCCACCAGTTCCACCAGGCCGCCGCGCAGTTGCACGGCAAAGTCCAGCCGCGGCAGCTCGGTGCGGCCGTGGTGGAGGTCGATGCGGTCGTCGATGATGTTGATGCCGCCGACGAAGGCCTGCTCGCCATCGACGACGCAGAGCTTCTGGTGCAGGCGGCGCAGCTGTCCGGGCTGGAACCAGCGCCACCAGCGATCCATGGGGCGGAACACGGCCAGGGCAACGCCGCTGCCCGCAAAGCGGTCCTGCAGCGTCCGTATGCTGGCGCCGCTGCCGAAGCCGTCGACGACGAGGCGCACGCGCACGCCACGCCGGTCCGCAGCCAACAGCGCGTCAGCCAGCGCCAGCGAGGTCTCGTCGTGGTGAAAGATGTAGGTCGCCAGCCAGATCTCCCGGTGGGCACGGGCGATGGCCGCATGCATGCGCGGAAAGAGCTGGTCGCCGCCGCGCAGCAACTCGACCTGGTTGCCACCGACGAAGCCGGGGTCGACAGCGTGGTTGCGGCGGCGCTTCGCGCCCAGCCGCCTCACCGAGGCACCCTTTGCGCCACGCATTGAGCCCTTGGGGACGGTCGCGCGGGCCTCATTCGAGCGCCAGCTCCACGAGCAGCGGCAGGTGGTCGGACATGCGCGCCCAACTGGGGCCGCGGGGCACCTGCACGCCTGTGCAGCGCAGGCCGCTCATGTAGACGCGGTCCAGCGCGAACACCGGCAGCCGCGACGGGAAGGTGGACGAGCGCGAGCGCCCATGCGGCGCCACCGCGCGGCGCAGGCCATGGGCGCGCATGGACGGGTCCAGCCTTTCGCCCCAGTCGTTGAAGTCGCCGGCCACGAGCACGGGTGCACCTGTCGGCACATGCTCGCGCACAAAAGCCGCGAGGCGGTCGACCTGGCGCAGGCGGCTGGCATGGATCAGGCCGAAATGGGCCACGACGACATGCACCACCGCGCCCTGCCAATGCACCGGCACATGCAGCAGGCCGCGCTGCTCGAAGGCATGGTCCGACACGTCGTGGTGGCCGATGTCGCCCATGGGCCAGCGCGACAGCAGCGCGTTGCCATGCTCCCCGAACCGGGTCGTCGCATTGGTGCGGTAGGCCACCTCGTAGCCCTCGGGCGCGAGGAAATCGGCCTGCCCCTTCTCGGGCCAGCCGAACCAGGTGCGGTCGAAGTAGGCCGCCTCGCGGTGGTGGAACAGACGCACCTCCTGCAGGCAGACGAGATCGGCGTCCAGGGCCTCGACACCCATCTGCAGGTTGTGGATCTCCAGCCGTTTGGCCGGCCCCAGGCCGCGCACGCCCTTGTGGATGTTGTACGTGGCCACGCGCAGCACGTCGCCGGGCGCGTGGGGGCCAGGACGGGCGACGGATCTCATGGCGTGGCGATGGCGCCGAAGCGGGGCAGTTGCAGCACCGCCTCGGCATTGGACGGCGAGAAGCAGCGGTCGGCCGCCTCGTGCCAGGGCAGCCACAGCCACGACAGGTGCTCGCGAGGGGCCAGCGTCGGTGTCAACGCCGCGGGCAGCTGCAGTCCGAAGACATGCTCGGTGTTGCGCGTGACGCCGGGCGCGTAGCGGTGCCGCCACTGCGGGTAGATCTCGTAGACATTGGCGAGATTCCAGTCGCGCAGCTCGCCCCCCAGGGCCTCGATGTCAAAGCCCGTTTCCTCCAGCACCTCGCGGCGAGCGGTCTCGGCCAGAGGCTCGTCGGGACGGTCCAGCGAACCGGTGACGCTCTGCCAGTAGCCGGGATGGTCGGCGCGCTCGATCAACAGCACGCGCAGATCCGGGGTGTGGATGACGACGAGGACGGATTCGGGGATCTTGAAGGACGGGGCCGCGGACATGGCCACAGCATAGCCCCGGCGCGATCCGGCAGGCGCGTCGGCATGGTCCCACCGCCGCCGCTGGCGGCGTCCGAGGGCGTTATGCCTCAGACGACAAAATACTTATGAATCAACGGCTTACGATTACTCCTGGGGCGGCCTGAGAAAAGTCAGAAGCCCCGGGCTTCAGGGCGTCCGCTCAGGGTGCGGGCCCCAGGATGAAGCCATGAGGCGCGAAATTCGAATCGCAGCAGTCGCGGATTTGGTCGCGCTGCGACAGGCTCGCGACGAGTCGATGGAATCGTTCGCCGAGCGGGCGGGAGTTTCCGCCCAGGCCTTCCTGAACTTGGAAGCTGGCGTTGTTGGTGGACTGCACGTCAAGCAGCAATCGCTTTTTGCGCTTTGCGTATTCGGTGACGTTAAAGAAGACGGCACCCACGGAGCCCTTGCCTTTGGCTCACCATTCCCCTTGCCGGGCTGGCAAAGGACTTTCACCTCCGAGCAGGTGCGCCCTGCCGGGCGCACCCGAAGAAAAGCCCCGCCGTGGCGGGGCTCGCGTGCCGGGGCGGTAGCGCTTACTGCGCTGCGGCTGCCGCGTTGCGCAGGCGGATATGCAGCTCGCGCAGCTGCTTCTCGTCCACCAGCGACGGCGCGCCGGTCAGCAGGCATTGGGCGCGCTGGGTCTTGGGGAAGGCGATGACGTCGCGGATGGACTCGGCCTTGGTCATCATCGTGACGATGCGGTCCAGGCCGAAGGCCAGGCCGCCGTGCGGCGGTGCGCCGTACTGCAGCGCGTCCAGCAGGAAGCCAAACTTGATGCGCTGGTCCTCCGCGCTGATGTTCAGCGCCTCGAAGACCTTGGCTTGCACTTCCGCGCGGTGGATACGCACCGAGCCGCCGCCCAGTTCCCAGCCGTTCAGCACCATGTCGTAGGCCTTGGCGATGCACTTGCCCGGATCGCTGACCATCAGGTCCTCGTGGCCGTCCTTGGGCGCCGTGAACGGGTGGTGGACAGCCGCCCAGCGGTTGTTTTCCTCGTCGTGCTCGAACATCGGGAAGTCGATCACCCACAGAGGCGCCCAATTGTCTTCGAACAGGCCGTTGGCCTTGCCGAAGTCGCTGTGGCCCACCTTCAGGCGCAGCGCACCGATGGCGTCGTTGACGATCTTGGCCTTGTCAGCACCGAAGAAGATCAGGTCGCCGTCCTGCGCGCCGGTGCGCTTCAGCACCTCGGCGACGGCCTCGTCGTGCAGGTTCTTGACGATGGGCGACTGCAGGCCTTCGCGGCCCTTGGCCACTTCGTTGACCTTGATCCAGGCCAGGCCCTTGGCGCCGTAGATCTTGACGAACTCGGTGTAGGCATCGATCTCGCCACGGCTCATGGCCGCGCCGCCCGGCACGCGCAGCGCGACGACGCGGCCGCCCGGCGTGGTGGCGGGGCCGGAGAACACCTTGAAGTCGACGGTCGTCATCGCGTCGGTCAGCTCGGTGAACTCGAGCTTGACGCGCAGGTCGGGCTTGTCGGAGCCGAAGCGGTGCATGGCCTGCGCGTACTTCATGACCGGATAGTCACCCAGCTCGACGTTCAGCGCCTTGCGGAAGACATGGCGGATCATGCCCTCGAACATCGAGCGGATCTCCTCTTCCGTCAGGAACGAGGTCTCGATATCGATCTGCGTGAACTCGGGCTGGCGGTCGGCGCGCAGGTCCTCGTCGCGGAAGCACTTGGTGATCTGGTAGTAGCGGTCGAAGCCCGCCACCACCAGCAGTTGCTTGAACAGCTGGGGCGACTGCGGCAGCGCGAAGAAATGGCCGTCGTGCACACGGCTGGGCACCAGGTAGTCGCGCGCGCCCTCAGGCGTGCTCTTCGTGAGCATGGGCGTCTCGATGTCGACGAAGCCATGCTCGTCCAGGAACTTGCGAACCTCCATCGCGACGCGGTAGCGCAGCATCAGGTTGTTCTGCATGTAGGGACGGCGCAGGTCCAGCACGCGGTGCGTGAGGCGGGTCGTCTCGGACAGGTTGTCCTCGTCGATCTGGAAGGGGATGGGCACCGACGGGTTCAGCACCTCGATCTCGTGGCACAGCACCTCGATCTTGCCGGACACGAGGTTGGCGTTCTCGGTGCCGGCCGGGCGGGCGCGCACCTTGCCAACGATCTTGAGGCAGTACTCGCTGCGCACGTCCTCCGCGATCTTGAACATGTCGGCGCGGTCGGGGTCGCAGACGACCTGCACCAGGCCTTCACGGTCGCGCAGGTCGATGAAGATGACGCCGCCATGGTCGCGGCGGCGATGGGCCCAGCCCATCAGGGTCACGGTCTGGTCGAGCAGCTTTTCGCTGACTTGGCCGGCATAGCAGGTACGCATGAGGTTCTCCGAATTCTTTGCAGGGGTGTCTTGTGGGCACTGATGAGCTCGCTCGGCTCTCAGGATTGAACGCCTGCCGGGGCGTTCAACCCGGCTGATTTCGCGCGGCCTCGTCCGGCCCGCCGCAGGGATCGCCGGAATGCGCCATGGGCGCCACCGTGCCCATGGAGATGATGTACTTCAGCGCCTCGTCCACCGTCATCTGCAGCGGCTTGACGTCGGCGCGCGGCATGATGAGGAAGAAGCCCGACGTGGGGTTGGGCGTCGTCGGCACATAGAGGCTGACGTGCTCCTGCGCCAGGTGGCAGGCCACCTCGCCGCTGGGCGTGCCCGTCACGAAGGCGATGGTCCAGGAGCCCTCGCGCGGATACTGCACCAGCACCGCTTCGCGGAAGGCATTGCCGCTGCTGGAGAACAGCGTGTCCGACACCTGCTTGACCGAGCTGTAGATGCTCTTGACGATGGGGATGTTGGACATCAGCCGGTCCCACTGCGTCAGCAGCCACTGGCCGAAGATGTTGGCGACGAGGACGCCGGTGGCCAGCAGGCCGCCGGTCAGGATGACCACGCCCAGGCCGGGCACGTGGCGCAGCTCGAGCAGCCCGTCGCGCAGCGAGGCAGGCATGACCAGGGCCAGCGCGGCCAGCAGCGACCCGAAGACGCCGTTGACGACGTCCAGCACCTGGGCCAGAACCCAGATGGTGATGGCCAGGGGCAGCCAGACCAGCAGGCCGGCGACCAGGTATTTGCGGAGTGAGGCGCCCACGGAACTGGCCGGTCAGTGGCAGGCGCAGGAGCCGCCGCAGGGGGTGGACGACGTGCTGCCTGCCGCCTCGGCCTTGGGCGCGTCGCCGCCTGCAGCGTCCGCCGGAGCCGCGGCACCGGCCGCGCCCGCCGTGGCGCCGCCCTTGAAGTCGGTCGCGTACCAGCCCGAGCCCTTCAGCTGGAAGCCGGCGGCCGTCAGTTGCTTGGAGAAGCTCTCGGCCCCGCAGGCCGGGCAGGTGGTCAGCGGCGCGTCGGACAGCTTCTGCAGCACGTCCTTGGCGTGGCCACAGGCGCTGCAGCGGTAGGCGTAGATCGGCATGGCGAGGTCTTCGAAGGCGAAAAGCCCGCCATTTTAGCGACAGGCGCCCGCACTCAGCCGTGCGGCGACAGGTGATGGCTGACGTGTTCGCGGCGGTCGGTCAGCAGTTGCGGCATCAGCGAGCCGGCCACCATGCCGACCAGCGCGGCCAGCAGGCCGGCGAGCTGGCCCGGGAAGAGCTCGCCCCAGGTCGTGATCTGCGGGAAGAACACCACCCACACGGCCACGCCGGCGAAGATGGAGAACACCGCGCCCTGTGTCGTCGCACGGCTCCAGTACAGCCCGAACACCAGCGGCACGAAGGCGGCGACCAGCGTGACCTGGTACGCCGCGCTGACCAGCTCGTAGATGGAGGTGCCCTGCAGCGCGATCGCGTAGATCAGCACGCAGAACGCGAAGATGACCAGCGTCACCCGCATCGCGACGAGCTGCTGGCGATCAGTCATGCCGGGGCGGATCTGCTTGAGGATGTTCTCGACGAAGCTGGTCGTCGGCGCCAGCAGCGTGGCCGACGAGGTGCTCTTGATGGCCGACAGCAGTGCGCCGAAGAACAGGATCTGCATGGTCAGCGGCATGTGGCCCATGATGAAGGTGGGCAGCACGCGCTGGTAGTCGTTCTGCGCCAGGTCCAGCGCCTTGTCGCCCATGACGACGACGGCGGCCAGCACGATGAACATGGGCACGAAGGCGAAGGCGATGTAGCTGAAGCCGCCGATCATCGCGCCACGCTGCGCGGTCTTGGCGTCCTTGGCGGACATGACGCGCTGGAACACGTCCTGCTGCGGGATGGAGCCCAGCATCATGGTCAGGCCCGCGCCGATGAACATGGCCATCTCGGTGAAGCCGGGCTTGGGCAGGAAGCGGCCGAGATCCTTCTGCGCGGCCAGTTGCAGCACCGCACCGGCCCCACCGGCCAGGCCGGCCGAGAACACCGCGATGACGCTCAGGCCGATGACCAGCACGATCATCTGCACGAAGTCCGTCCAGGCCACGGCCAGGAAGCCGCCGATGACGACGTAGATCAGCACCGCCAGCACGCCCACGACCATGCCCATCTCGGGGCTCATCGCGCCGTTGGTCAGGATGGAGAACACCAGGCCCAGCGCCGTGACCTGGGCGGCCACCCAGCCCAGGTAGCTGAGGATGATGGCCAGCGAGCAGAAGATCTCCACGCCCCTGCCGAAGCGCTGGCGGTAGAAGTCGCCGATGGTCAGCAGGTTCTTGCGGTAGAGCTTGGCGGCGAAGAAGGCGCCCACCAGCACCAGGCACAGGCCGGCGCCGAAGGGGTCCTCGACGATGTCGTGCAGGCCGCCCTGCACGAAGCGGGCAGGGATGCCCATCACCGTCTCGGCGCCGAACCAGGTCGCGAAGGTGGTCGTCACCACCATGACCAGCGGCAGGCTGCGGCCCGCGACGGCGAAGTCGCTGGTGTTCTTGATGTGCCGGCCGGCCCAGACGCCTATGCCCAGCGTGCCGAGCAGATAGAGCACGACGAAGACGATGAGCGTGGTGTTCATGGGCGTGGGAACGGTATTGGGCCGGAAAACGGCGCGGATTATGAAGGCGGCGTGACGGCGGCGACCTAAAGGCCGAGGTCGTGAAAGCGCAACGCCAGCCACGCCAGCATGATGCCCAGCGCAAAGCCGGCAGCCCCCCACAGCAGCCCGGACAGCAGCCGGTTGGTGCTGCGCAGCTCGCGCACCAGCGCGCGCAGCTCCGCGTCGCCGCCGCGCTGGGCCTGCTGCTTCAGCGCGTCGTGCAGCAGCCGCGGCAGCTCGGGGATGAGCTGGGCGAAGCGAGGCGCCTCCTTCATGAGCTGCTTGTTGAACGCCGGCCAGCCGACCTGATCGTTCATCCAGCGCTCCAGGAAGGGCTTGGCCGTGGCCCAGAGGTCAAGCTCTGGGTCCAGCTGGCGGCCCAGGCCCTCGACGTTGAGCAGCGTCTTCTGCAGCAGCACCAGCTGGGGCTGGATCTCGACGTTGAAGCGGCGCGAGGTCTGGAACAGGCGCATCAGCACCTGGCCCAGCGAGATGTCCTTCAGCGGACGGTCGAAATGCGGTTCGCAGACGGCCCGCACGGCGCTCTCCAGCGAATCGACTCGCGTCTCGGGCGGCACCCAGCCGGAGGCGATGTGCAACTCGGCCACGCGCTTGTAGTCGCGCTGGAAGAAGGCGATGAAGTTCTGCGCCAGGTAGTCCTTGTCCACCTCGGTCAGCGTGCCGATGATGCCGAAATCCAGCGCGATGTAGCGGCCAAAGGTTTCGGGCGCGAGGCTGACCTGGATGTTGCCCGGGTGCATGTCGGCGTGAAAGAAGCCGTCGCGGAAGACCTGGGTGAAGAAGATGGTCACGCCGTCGCGGGCCAGCTTCTTGATGTCGATGCCAGCCTGCTCCAGCACGGCGCGCTGCGAGATGGGCACGCCCTTCATGCGCTCCATGACGATGACCTCGGAGCTGCACAGGTCCCAGTGCATCTCGGGCACCATGACCAGGTCCAGGCCCTCCATGTTGCGGCGCAGCTGGGCGGCGTTGGCGGCCTCGCGGACGAGGTCCAGCTCGTCGTGCAGATACGTGTCGAACTCGGCGACCACCTCGCGCGGCTTCAGGCGCCGGCCATCGGCGGAGAAGCGCTCGATCCAGGCGGCGAGCTGGCGCATCAGCGCCAGGTCGTCGTCGATGACGTCCAGCATGCCGGGGCGCAGCACCTTGACGGCGACCTCGCGACCATCCTTCAGCGTCGCGAAATGGACCTGCGCGATGCTGGCGCTGGCTACCGGCTCGGCGTCGAAGCTGGCGAACAGCTCCTCCAGCGGCCGGCCGAAGGCGCGCTCCACCATCTCACGCGACAGTGCCGCCGGGAAGGGCGGCACGCGGTCCTGCAGCTTGGCCAGTTCCAGCGCCACGTCGGCCGGCAGCAGGTCGCGCCGCGTCGACAGCACCTGACCGAACTTCACGAAGATGGGGCCCAGGTGCTCCAGCGCCAGGCGCAGCCGCACGCCGCGCGGCTGCCGCCAGCGCCGGCCCAGCCGCGTCAGGCGGCGCAGCAGCTGGAAGCGCCGCCGACGCAGGCCCGACAGCGCCAGGTCATCGAGACCGAAGCGCCAGACCGTCCACAGGATGACCAGCAGCCGCGAGACAAACCTCATGCGGCGCCGCCGGACGTCGTCGTCGCGAAACGCTGGGCCAGGCCAGACAGAGAACGCCGCAGCGCGCGGCCGAACTGGGCCAGCTGGCGGGCGGCCAGCGGCCCGACGATGCCGGCCAGGTCGTCCTCGACGTCCCAGCGCAGGTTGTCCATCAGCCAGTGCATCTCGCCGGCAAAGGCGGCGTCGCCCTGCACGCCGACGGTCGGCGCCTCGCCGCTCAGCGCGCCCAGGGCCAACCTGGCCGGGTTGGCGGCGTCAATCTCGATGCGCAGGCCGCCCGGGCCGGCCGGTGCGGTGTCCAGGCGCTCGAACAGCCCGGCCGGTGTCACACCCAGTATCAAATCCGGCGCGGCCGGCAGCAGGGCCGGCCAGCGCGCCAGATGCACGACGAGGCCGCGCCCGGCCAGCGGCCGCAGGCGCTGCGCCGCGATGGGCTCGCGCGAGACGACATGGTTGATCAGCAGCACGAGACGGTCCTGCAGGGCCGGCATCAGCAGCGGCGTGAGCGACGGCAGGGGTGGCATGGGCCAGGGAGAAGACATGGCGAAGATTGTAGGCAGCGGACCCTGAACGAGGGACGCGACGGCATCAACCGTCAAATTTGATGGTGGAGAATCCCGGTTCGCTTTTCCAGCCCCGTGGGCCCCCGTCGGGGCGCGCCGAACCGATGTTTGAGGACCGCAGCTACAAGAGGACGTTCTACAGCGCACCGCAGTCGGTCGAGTCCCTGATCGCCGCCTTCCTCGAGCCCGGTGTCATCGTTCTGACCTTCCTCCTCGTGAGTGGTCATTTCGGCGAGCCCGTGCTTCGCCCGGCGCTGACGCTGTGCCTGCTGATCTTCGCCCTCACCTTCCCGGGCCGCAACCGCTTCGGCGACCACCCCGCCAGCGCCTTCGTCGACGTGCTGTCGTCGTGGCTGGTGCTGCTGGGCATCCTGCTGCTGTGCGGCTACGCGACCAACAGCCTGCACTATTTCGAGAACCAGGTGCTGCTCTGGTGGGCGCTCATCACGCCCATCGCGCAGATCGCCGCCACCGAGGCAGGCCGCCGCGTCCAGCAGTGGCGGGCCCGCGATCCCGGCGCACGCCGCACGGCCGTCGTCGTCGGTGCCGGGCCGCTGGGCCACAAGGTGGCTCGCGCGCTGCGTGAGGCCCAGGGCGTCATCTGCCTCGGGTATTTCGACGACCGCAGCCCGGAGCGCCTGCACCCCGAGGCCGGCGCCGCCCTGCTGGGCACGCTGGCCCAGCTCAGCGACTTCGTCCGCGACAAGGGCGTGCGCGAGGTCTACATCACGCTGCCGCTGGGCTCCCAGCCGCGCATCGTCGCGCTGCTGGAGCAGGTGCAGGGCACGACGGCGTCTCTCTTCTTCGTGCCCGATGTGTTCGGCATCAGCATCATCCAGGGCCGGCTGCAGGACATGAACGGCGTGCCGGTGGTCGGCATCTGCGAAACCCCGTTCACGGGCACCAACCAGCTCGTCAAGCGGCTCAGCGACATGGTGCTGGCCGCGCTCATCCTCCTCCTGATCTCGCCGCTGCTTCTGCTGCTGGCCCTGGGCGTCAAGCTGAGCTCGCCCGGCCCCGTGATCTTCAGGCAGCGCCGCAACGGCCTGGACGGCGAGGAGATCACCGTCTACAAGTTCCGCTCCATGCGTGCGCTGGACAACGGCAGCGTCGTCAAGCAGGCCACCAAGGACGACCCGCGCATCACGCCGTTCGGCGCCTTCATCCGTCGCACCTCGCTGGACGAACTACCGCAGTTCATCAACGTGCTGCAAGGTCGCATGAGCATCGTGGGCCCGCGCCCGCATGCGGTCGCGCACAACGAGGAGTACCGCAAGCTCATCAAGGCCTACATGGTGCGGCACAAGGTCAAGCCCGGCATCACCGGCTGGGCCCAGGTCAACGGCCTGCGCGGCGAGACCGACACCATCGACAAGATGGTCGCACGCGTCGAATACGATTTGGAATATCTGCGCAACTGGTCGCTGGCCCTCGATCTGCAGATCATCCTGCGCACCGTGAGGCTGGTGGTGTTCGATCGACATGCCTATTAAGCCCCCCTGCCGCCGGATCACGCTGGCGGCATTGACCTCGGCCGCGGCCCTGACCGCATCCGCCCAGGCCCAGACCGATGACGTGACGCCGTTCTATGCCGGCGGCTCCCTGGGCGTCTCGCACGTCTCCAACGTCTTCCGGCAGGCCAACGCCAACAACAGCGACACCGTCGTCAGCGCCGGTCTGCTCGCTGGCCTGGACCAGCGCTTCGGCCGCCAGCATGTGACGGTGGACGGGCTGCTGCAGAACAACCGCTACAGCAGCAACCGTGACCTGGACAACCAGTCCTACACGCTGCGCAGCGCGCTGGCCTGGCAGACGCTGGGCAACCTGTCGGGCACGCTCAGCGCGACGTCCAGCCGCGCGCTGGCCGACTTCAACATCGGCGGCGGCGTGACCCCCATCTTCAAGAAGAACACCGAGCGCAACGACGAGTACGCCGCGCTGGTTCGCCTGGGGATGCTGACGCGCTATTCGCTAGAAGGCGGCTGGTCGCACAAGCAGCGCGACTTCAGCGCCCCGGAGTACGACCGTTTCGCCTTCCGCCAGGACACCAGCCAGCTTGGCGTCTACGCGACGCCGGGCGGCAACCTGAAGCTGGGCCTGGTGGGGCGCCACACCCAGGGGCAGTACCCGCGCTATCCCGTGGGCGTGGTCTTCAACCCAGCCACGCTGCAGTTCGAGGTCCGCAGCGAGGTCGACCACTACACGCGCAACGACGTCGACTTCACGACCAGCTGGGACACCGGCGGCAGCAGCAGCCTGAACACGCGCCTGAGCCGCAGCCAGCTCAAGCACAGCCTGGACAACTTGCGGAACTTCAGCGGCACGACCGGCGCGATCGGCTGGACCTGGCGGCCCACCGGAAAGATCCAGCTGGGTGCGCAGTATTCGCGCGACACCGGCCAGGAAAGCACGAGCCAGACGACGGACGTGAACCGCCTCTACACCAGCTGGCGCCTCACCGGCAGCTATGCGCTGACGGGCAAGCTGAGCCTGAATGCGAACTTCAATCTCAATCGCAGCCACCGCGCGAGCGACGCCGGCATCCAGCTCGCGGACGCTTTCGACAATGACAAAGCCTATGGTCTGGGACTAAGCTGGGCGTTCTCGCGCGGCCTCAGCCTGACCTGCCAGTACAACCACGCCAGCCGCGACAGCAGCGTGCCGCAGTACATCTACGGCGCCAGCAGCTACGGCTGCACGGGCCAAGCCATCGTCTACTGATGAATTGATGAACCGATGACCACCATCCTGCTGACCGGCGCCGCCGGCTATATCGCCTCGCACACCTGGCTGGCGCTGCAGCAGGCCGGCTACCGTGTCGTCGGCGTCGACAACTTCGCCAACAGCTCGCCCATCGTGCTGGAGCGCCTGGCCGAACTGGCCAGCGCACCCATCGAGTTCGAGCGCGCCGACGTCTGCGACGCCGCCGCGCTGGACGAGATCTTCGCCAGCCACCGGCCGGCGGCGGTCGTGCATTTCGCCGCCTACAAGTCCGTCGGCGAGTCGGTCAGCCAGCCGCTGGCCTACTACCGCAACAACCTCGGCGGCCTCATCAACACCTGCGAGGTGATGAAGCGCCACGGCTGCACGCGCATGGTCTTCAGCTCCAGCGCCACCGTCTACGGTGCGCCGCAGGAGCTGCCGCTGCGCGAGGACGCGCCGACGTCGGCGACCAACCCCTATGGCGCCACCAAGCTGATGGGCGAGCAGATCCTGCGCGACCTGGGCGCCAGCGAGCCGGCATGGCAGACCGCCTGCCTGCGCTACTTCAACCCGGTTGGCGCGCATGAGAGCGGCCGCATCGGAGAAGACCCGCGCGGCACCCCCAACAACCTGATGCCCTACGTCGCCCAGGTGGCCGTGGGCCGGCGCAGCCGACTGTCCGTCTTCGGCGGCGACTACGCGACGCCGGACGGCACCGGGGTGCGCGACTACATCCATGTGACAGACCTCGCCGAGGGTCATGTCGCGGCGCTGCACTGGCTGCTGGACCAGCCCGGCTCGCTCACCGTCAATCTCGGCACCGGCCGGGGCTACAGCGTGCTGGAACTGGTGCGCGCCTACGAGGCCGCCAGCGGCCGCAGCGTGCCCTATGACATCGTGGCGCGCCGCCCCGGCGACGTGGCCGCCTGCTGGGCCGACCCGGCACAGGCCCGCGAGGCCCTCGGCTGGCAGGCCAAGCTGGATCTCGCACGCATGTGCGAGGACAGCTGGCGCTGGCAGCATCTCAACCCCCACGGCTTCAAGCCCGCCTGAACAATGATCCAGGTCCAACCCGTCATCATGGCCGGCGGCTCCGGCACGCGGCTGTGGCCGCTGTCGCGCGCCGGCTATCCCAAGCAGTTCCTCGTGCTGTCGGGCAACGAGAGCCTGTTCCAGCTTGCCGCACGCCGCCTCGCCGCGCTGGCCGCGCCCGACCTGGCGCTGGCCGCGCCCTGCATCGTCGGCAACGAGGAGCACCGTTTCCTCGTGCTGGACCAGTTGCGCGAGGCCCGCCTGGAGCCCAGCAGCGTGCTTCTGGAGCCCTGCGGACGCAATACCGCGCCGGCGATGACGCTGGCGGCGCTGGCGGCACTGGAAGGCGGCCAGGACCCCGTCCTCGTCGTCACGCCGGCCGACCAGACCGTCACCCGGCCGACCGCCTTCACGGTCGCATTGCAGCAGGCGGTACGCATCGCCGCGGATGGCGCCATCGCCATCCTGGGCATCACGCCCGACCGGCCCGAGACCGGCTACGGCTATATCCGCACGCTGGAAGACGGCACCGGCCTGGCCGTGGCGCAGTTCGTCGAGAAGCCCGACCTGGAGACGGCCCAGCGCTACCTCGCCGAGGGTGGCTACTACTGGAACAGCGGCATGTTCGTATTGCGGGCCAGCGTCTGGATGCAGGCGCTGGAGCGCTTCCGCCCCGACATCGCTGCCGCCACCCGCGCCGCCTGGGCGCAACGCCAGACCGACGCCAAGTTCGTCCGGCCGGGCAAGGCCGAGTTCGCCGCCGTGCCTGCCGAGTCCGTCGACTACGCCGTCATGGAGCGCTGCCCCGGCACCGACCTCCCGCTGCGCATGGTGGCGCTGGACGCCGGCTGGAACGACCTGGGCGCCTGGGAGGCCGTCTGGCAGGTGGCCGACAAGGACGCCGACGGCAACGCCTTTGTCGGCGACGCACTGATCGCCGACAGCCAGAACACGCTGGTGCATGCCACCAGCCGACTGGTCGGCGTCGTGGGCCTGAAGGACGTCGTCGTCGTCGAGACGGCCGACGCCGTGCTGGTGAGCGACCGCGCACGCAGCCAGGAGGTCAAGCAGATCGTCAGCCGCCTGGGCGCCGAGCAGCGCGGTGAGCACGCACTGCACCGCAAGGTGCACCGCCCCTGGGGCTGGTACGACAGCATCGACCACGGCCCGCGCCATCAGGTCAAGCGCATCATGGTCAAGCCGGGCGCCAGCTTGAGCCTGCAGATGCACCACCACCGCGCGGAGCATTGGATCGTCGTCAGCGGCACGGCCGAGATCGTCAACGGCGACAAGACCATCCTGCTGACCGAGAACCAGTCCACCTACATCCCCCTCGGCCAGACCCACCGCCTCGCCAATCCGGGCAAGGTGCCGCTGGAGATCATCGAGGTGCAGTCCGGCTCCTATCTCGGCGAGGACGACATCGTCCGCTTCGAGGACACCTACGGCAGAACATGACCCTCCTCGTCACCGGCGGTGCCGGCTTCATAGGCAGCAACTTCGTGCTGGACTGGCTGCGCCAGTCCGACGAGCCGGTCGTCAACCTCGACGCGCTGACCTATGCCGGCAACCCGGAGAACCTGGCGACGCTGGCAGGAGATGCGCGCCATGTCTTCGTCAGGGGGGACATCTGCGACCGCGCGCTGGTGGACCAGCTGCTGGCGACGCACCGGCCGCGCGCCATCGTCCACTTTGCGGCCGAGAGCCATGTGGACCGCTCCATCCACGGCCCAGGCGCCTTCGTGAAGACGAATGTGGAAGGTACGTTCACCCTGCTGGAAGCGGCTCGCGCGCACTGGAACGGGCTGGAGGGCGATGCCAAGCAGGCCTTCCGCTTCCATCATGTGTCCACCGACGAGGTCTACGGTTCGCTCAGGCCCGAAGACCCGCCCTTCGCCGAGACCCACCCCTACGAGCCCAACAGCCCCTACTCGGCCAGCAAGGCCGCCAGCGACCACATCGTGCGCGCCTGGCACCACACCTATGGCCTGCCGGTCATCACGACCAACTGCTCCAACAACTACGGGCCCTTTCACTTCCCGGAAAAGCTGATCCCGCTGATGATCGTCAACGCGCTCGCGGGCAAGCCCCTGCCCGTCTACGGCGACGGCCAGCAGATCCGCGACTGGCTGTACGTGACCGACCACTGCAGCGGCATCCGCGCCGTGCTGGCCGGCGGCAGGCCCGGCGAGACCTACAACATCGGCGGCTGGAACGAGAAGGCCAACATAGCCATCGTGAAGACCGTCTGCGCGCTGCTGGACGAGCTCAAGCCCTCGGCGGACGGCCCCTACGAGCGCCTCATCACCTATGTGAAGGACCGCCCGGGCCACGATCGCCGCTACGCCATCGACGCCCGCAAGATCGAGCGCGAGCTGGGCTGGCGCCCGGCCGAGACCTTCGAGACCGGCATCCGCAAGACGGTGCGGTGGTACCTGGATCACCCGGAATGGGTCGCCCGCGTGCAGAGCGGCGCGTACCGGGATTGGCTCAGCAAGCAGTACGGCTGACGCCATGAGGATTCTTCTGCTCGGCAAGGGCGGTCAGGTCGGCTGGGAACTGCAGCGTTCGCTGGCGGTGGCCGGCGAGGTCGTCGCGCTGGACTTCGACGATGGCGCCGACTTCACGCAGCCCGAGGCCCTGCTGGCCCGGGTGCGGGCCGTCGCGCCGCAGGTCATCGTCAATGCCGCTGCCCACACGGCGGTCGACAAGGCCGAGAGCGAACCCGAGCTCGCACGCCAGATCAACGCGCAGACGCCGGCCCTGCTGGCCATCGAGGCCCGGCGCATGGGTGCCCTGCTGGTGCACTATTCGACGGACTATGTCTTCGACGGCAGCGGCAGCCATCACCGCGACGAGGAGGCCGCCATCGGCCCGCTGAGTGTCTACGGCGCCACCAAAGCCGAGGGCGAGGACGCCATCCGCGCGAGCGGCTGCCAGCACCTCATCCTGCGTACCAGCTGGGTCTATGCGGCCCGCGGCGGCAACTTCGCCAAGACCATGCTGCGCCTGGGCCAAGAACGCGAGCAGCTCAAGGTCATTGCCGACCAGATCGGCGCACCGACGGGCGCCGATCTGCTGGCCGACCTGACCGTGCCCATGCTGCGCGCCGCGCGCGTGAACCCCGCCCTGGTGGGCACCTATCACGCGGTGGCCGGCGGCGCGACGAGCTGGCATGAGTACGCGCGCTTCGTCATCGAATTCGCCCGTGCCCGAGGCGTCGGCATCCGCGTCGCGCCGGACCAGATCCTCGCCATCCCGACCAGCGACTACCCGACACCTGCCAGACGCCCGCTGAACTCCCGCCTGGCCACGGCCAAGCTGCAGCAGCGCTTCGGCCTGCACCTGCCGCCCTGGCAACAGGGCGTGACGCGCATGCTGAACGAGATCCTGCCGGAGACCCACGCATGAGCATGAGCAAGGCCCGCAAGGGCATCATCCTGGCCGGCGGCTCGGGCACCCGCCTGCACCCGGCCACGCTGGCGGTCAGCAAGCAGTTGCTGCCGGTCTACGACAAGCCCATGGTCTATTACCCGCTGAGCACGCTGATGCTCGCGGGCATACGCGACATCCTGCTGATCAGCACGCCGCAGGACACGCCGCGCTTCGAGGCCCTGCTGGGCGACGGTTCGCGCTGGGGGCTGAACATCAGCTACTGCGTGCAGCCCAGCCCCGATGGCCTGGCCCAGGCCTTCATCCTCGGCCGTGACTTCGTCGGCGACCATCCCAGCGCACTGGTGCTGGGCGACAACATCTTCTACGGTCACGACTTCGGCGGCCTGCTGGACAGCGCCACCAGGCGCGAGGTCGGCGCCAGCGTCTTTGCCTATCACGTGACGGACCCGGAGCGCTATGGCGTCGTCGAGTTCGATGCGGCCCGGCGGGCACGGTCCATCCAGGAGAAGCCCAAGGTGCCCAAGAGCAACTACGCCGTCACGGGCCTCTACTTCTACGACGAGCAGGTCTGCGACATCGCGGCCGACATCCGCCCCAGCGCGCGCGGCGAACTCGAAATCACCGACATCAACGCCCATTACCTGAGCCGGGGCCAGCTCAACGTCGAGATCATGGGCCGAGGCTACGCCTGGCTGGACACGGGCACGCACGACAGCCTGATGGAAGCCGGGCAGTTCATCGCCACGCTGGAGAAGCGCCAAGGCCTGAAGGTCGCCTGCCCGGAGGAGATCGCTTTCCGCTCCGGCTGGATCGACGCCGGCCAGCTCGAGGCGCTCGCCAAGCCGCTCGCCAAGAACGGCTATGGGCAGTACCTGCTCAAGCTGCTGACGGACAAGGCCTTCTGAACCATGCAAATCACGCCAACCGCCCTGCCCGAAGTCCTGCTCATCGGACCCAAGGTCTTCGGCGACACCCGCGGCTTCTTTCTGGAAAGCTGGAACGAGATCCGTTTCAACCAGGCGCTGGGCTACGGCGTCAAGTTCGTGCAGGACAACCATTCACGATCCACTCGCCGGGTGCTGCGTGGACTGCACTATCAACTGCATCCCCACGCACAGGGCAAGCTGGTGCGCTGTGTCAGCGGCACGGTCTTCGACGTCGCGGTCGACCTGCGCCGATCCAGCCCGAACTTTGGCCGCTGGGTAGGCCATGAGCTTTCGGCGGAGAACCGGCTGCAGATGTGGATCCCTCCCGGCTTCGCGCACGGCTTCGTCGTCCTCAGCGACAGCGCGGATTTCCTCTACAAGACCAGCGGTGAATACGCGCCGGAGTACGAGGGGTCGGTGCGCTGGAACGACCCGACCATCGGCATCGCCTGGCCGCTGGACGGCCTCGCGCCGCAGCTTTCGCCCAAGGACGAGGCGGCGCCGCTGCTGGCCGACGCCAGGACCTTCGACTGAAGCTCAGCCGCGGCCTATGCCGCTGTAGTCCACGCCCAGCGCCTTCATCAGCTTGGGGTCGTAGAGGTTGCGGCCGTCCAGGATGACGGGGGCCTTCATCGCGGCCTTGATCGCGTCGAAGTCCGGCGTGCGGAACTCTTTCCACTCGGTCAGCACCAGCAATGCATCGGCCCCCTCGATCGCGGCCTCGGCGCGCTTGACCAGCCGCACGTCGTCGCGCGGCCCCAGCACGCGGGCCGCCTCGGGCATGGAGACGGGGTCATAGGCCAGCACCGTCGCGCCGCGCCGGGTCAGCTCGTCGAGCACGACGAGCGACGGCGCCTCGCGCATGTCGTCGGTATCGGGCTTGAAGGCAAGCCCCCAGACGGCGAAGCGGCGCCCCTTCAGATCCTCGCCGAAACGCGCCACGACCTTGTCGACCAGCACGCGCTTCTGGCGCTCGTTGGCCTCTTCCACGGCGGTCAGCACCTTCAGCGGCAGCCCCAGGTCGGCGGCCGTCTTCACGAGTGCCTTGACGTCCTTGGGGAAGCAGGAGCCGCCGTAGCCCGCACCCGCATAGAGGAACTGGTAGCCGATGCGGGGGTCGGAGCCGATGCCGCGGCGCACCAGCTCGATGTCCGCACCCACCTTCTCCGCCAGCAGGGCCAGCTCGTTCATGAAGCTGATGCGCGTGGCCAGCATCGCGTTGGCGGCGTACTTCGTGAACTCCGCGCTGCGCACATCCATGACCAGCATGCGGTCCTGGGTCCGGTTGAACGGCGAGTAGATGGCACGCATCAACAGCGTGGCCTGCTCATCGTCCGAGCCGACGATGATGCGGTCCGGCTTCATGAAGTCCTCGACCGCGGCGCCCTCCTTCAGGAACTCCGGGTTCGACACCACCGCAAACGGCATGTCGCCACGCCCGCGCGCATGCAGTTCCTCCCGGATCGCCGTGCGCACCCGGTCGGCGGTGCCGACGGGCACGGTGCTCTTGTCGACGATGACCTTGTAGTCCGTCATGCGGCGGCCGATGGCGCGGGCCGCCGCGACGACGTATTGCAGGTCCGCCGAGCCGTCCTCGTCGGGCGGCGTGCCCACGCCGACGAAGAGCAGCGTGCCATGCTGCACGGCATGGTCCACGTCCGTCGTGAACTGCAGGCGACCAGCCGCGACGTTGCGGCGCACCACCTCCTGCAGGCCGGGCTCGTGGATGGGGATCTCGCCCTCGTTGAGGATGCGGATCTTCTCGGCGTCGACGTCCAGGCAGACGACATGGTTGCCCATCTCGGCCAGGCAGGCGCCCGTGACCAGACCCACGTAACCGGTGCCGATGGCGGTGACTTTCATGCCGTATCTCGTTCAGTGCGGTAACGGCTTTTTAATGACCGCACATGACAGGCGCGTTGAAGTCCAGGCCTGCCGCCAGCTTCAAAAAATCGACACAAAAAATAGCCGCCTGGCGGCGGCTGTCGGTCAGGCGGCCCCGGTCAGACCCGGTAGTAGTCCCGATACCAGGCAACAAAGCGCTGGATGCCTTCGGGCACCGGCATGGCGGGGCGGAAGCCCGTCCAGGCGGCCAGCTCTTCCACGTCGGCATGCGTGGCCGGCACGTCGCCGTCCTGCATGGGCATGAAGTTCTTCACCGCCTCGCGCCCCACGGCCTGCTCGATGGCCTCGATGAAGCTCATCAGCTCGATGGGCGCGTGGTTGCCGATGTTGAAGACCCGGTAGGGCGCGCTCGACCGGGCGGGGTCGGCGCTGGCGGGGTCGTAGTCGGGGTCGGCCGTGGCCGTGCGGTCCAGCACGCGCACCACGCCTTCGGCGATGTCGTCGATGTAGGTGAAGTCGCGGATCATCTTGCCGTGGTTGAACACGTTGATGGGCCGTCCCTCGATGATGGCCTTGGTGAACAGGAACAGCGCCATGTCCGGCCGGCCCCAGGGGCCGTAGACCGTGAAGAAGCGCAGGCCCGTCGTCGGCAGGCCGAACAGGTGCGAATAGGTGTGGGCCATCAGCTCGTTGGCCTTCTTCGTCGCTGCGTAGAGGCTGATGGGATGGTCGACGCTGTGATGCTCGGAGAACGGCATCAGCGTGTTGCCACCGTAGACGCTGGAGCTGGACGCATAGGCCAGGTGCTGCACGCCGTTGTGGCGGCAGCCCTCCAGGATGTTGGTGAACCCGACGATGTTGCTGTCGATGTAGGCGTGCGGGTTCTCGATGGAATAGCGCACGCCGGCCTGGGCGGCCAGGTGCACGACGCGGTCGAAGCGCTGTTCGGCGAACAACCTGGCCATGCCCTCGCGGTCGGCCACGTCCATCTGCACGAAGCTGAAGCCGGGCTTGGGCGTCAGGCGGGCCAGACGGTCATGCTTGAGCTGAGGGCTGTAATAGTCGTTCAGGTTGTCCAGGCCCATCACCTGGTCGCCGCGGGCCAGCAGGATCTGGCTGACATGCATGCCGATGAAGCCGGCCGCGCCGGTGACAAGAATTTTCACGCGATCCACCCTGGAAGAAATAGGAACGGGGCAAGTACCGGCCGTTATTCTGGCTCAGCGCCCGGCCCCGCTCGCATGCGCGCTGGCACACGGCGCGTCGCGCGGCGCCCAGATACGCCCCTCGAATGAGCCTCGTCGCGGCCAAGCCCCCACTCCTAGAATCCCGCCCCAACCAGAGCCCCGGCCCGTCTGCCATGTCCAAACCCTGCATCCACCTGATTGCCGGCGCGCGCCCGAACTTCATGAAGATCGCCCCCATCGTGCGCGCCCTGCGCAGCGATGGCCGCCTGGACTGGAAGATCGTGCACACCGGCCAGCACTATGACCGGGACATGAATGACGTCTTCTTCGAGGAGCTGGGCATTCCCGCGCCGGACGTGCGCCTGGGCTGTGGCGGCGGCAGCCATGCCGAACAGACCGGCAAGATCATGGGGGCCTACGAGCAGCTGATCGCCGCCGCGAAGCCACAGGCCTGCCTCGTCGTCGGCGACGTCAATTCCACCCTCGCCTGCTCAATAGTCGCCAAGAAGGCCGGTGTGCCCGTCGTCCATGTGGAGGCCGGCCTGCGCAGCGGCGACATGTCCATGCCCGAGGAGATCAACCGCCTCGTGACCGACGCCATCACCGACTGGTTCTTCGTCACCGAACCCAGCGGCTACGCCCACCTGCAGCGCGAGGGCAAGGACATGAGCAAGGTCTGGGACGTGGGCCACGTCATGGTGGACAACGTGCTCTACCAGGCCGACAAGCTCGCCAAGCAGGACACCACCGGCCTGGAGAGCGACGCCTTCAAGCGCGAGCACCCCCGCTACGCGGTCGTCACGCTGCACCGCCCGAGCAACGTCGACAGCGCCGAAGCGCTGGAGAAGGTCGCCACCGTGCTGCGCCGCGTCGGCCAGGAATTGCCGCTCGTCTTCCCGGTGCACCCGCGCACCCGAGCCAACATCGAGAAGTTCGGCATCGACCTGGGCCCCAACGTCACCTTGATGGGCCCGCAGGCCTATATGAGCTTCCTGCACCTCTGGAAGGACGCCGTCGTCGTGCTGACCGACAGCGGCGGCCTGCAGGAGGAGACCACCGCTCTGGGCGTGCCCTGCGTCACCATCCGCGAGAACACCGAGCGCCCCGTCACCGTCGACGAAGGCAGCAACGTGCTGGCGGGCACGGCCCCCGCCAACGTCATCCACCACGCGCTGCAGGCCATCGCCGGCAATGGCAAGAAGGGCCGCCGCCCCGCGCTGTGGGACGGCAGGTCGGCCGAGCGCATCGTGGCCGTGCTGGCCGCCCGGCTCGACGCCTGACCCCGGTCACGCGCCGTGACCGCCCTTTCGCCGTGCGACAGTTGCATGTCAGCGGCTACCAGGTGTGGATTCGGTCACCCGATCACCGATGGTTACCGCCCAACGCGCCCCATTGTTAGGGGAGTTGAACAAGAATGGCCGGATCGATCTGTGCCAGTCCTTCCGTGCAGGTCGCCCTGGAGTTACGAGAATGCTGGCCGTTCGCCAAATCGCCCTGTCCTGCTGCGTCCTCGCCGCCTTGTCGCTGACCGCCTGCCAGCAACCCAGACAGCACCCAGCAATCGACGTTGACGAGCAGCTGCGCCGCGATCCCCCGTCCGCCGGCATCACGAGCTGCCCCGCCCTGCCGGCCGACTGGCTGTCGAACATGCCGACGCACCAGCGGCTCATCGAGCCAGACGATTGCGCCGTGCTCTCCAGCACGCCACTGTTCTCCTGGGCGGAGGCCCGCGACCGCCTCACCGGCACCGCCTACAGCCTGAGCGTGCGCCGCGCCGGCGGCGGCATCGTGTATGGCCTCTCGGGCATCACCGAGCCGCGGCTGCGCGTCACGCAGCAACTGGCTGTCGGCGACTACGAATGGGCGGTGAACTACGTCAACACCAAGGGCGCTGCCGTCACCACCAGCTGGCGCCGCTTTTCGATCGAGGCCGCCGCCACGGCGCGCGCCGCCCTGTCCGCCACGACCGGTGCCGACGCCAGCGCCACGCTAAAGATCGGCGACATGCCCGACGGCGCCACCGTCGCGACCCAGGTGGCCGCCCGTGCACGCCCTCGCATGCTGGCCGCCGGATCCAGCTACGCCTCGTTGCGCGGCACCGCCCTGCTGGCCGAGAACCTGCCCGTGCTGACGCTGATCCGCGCCCGCGCCAACTGGGCCATCACCCAGGCCCTGCCCGCCAACCCCGACGGCGGCGCCTCGACTGTGGGCACCGCGAACCTGGCCCAGGTGCAGGCCACCCGCGACCTCGTCCAGACCACGCGCAGCGAGCGCTTCAACATCGAGAACCTCGCGCTGATCGGCCGGCTCGACGGCAATGCCAGCCTGCTCGCGCAGGCCAAGGCTCGCGTGCTCAACCTCGCCGCCTGGAATCCGAACGGCCAGACCAGCGAGACGAATTCCGACCAGTCCAATCGCGAGATCTACCTCGCGCTGGCCGAAGGCCTGGACCTCTTCTGGAGCGACTTCACGGCCGCCGAGCGCACGAGGATCGTGACCGCTCTGCGTACCCGGGTGCTGCAGACCACGGCGTCGCTGCAGCAGCTGGACAGGGAGCCTTTCGACTCGCACGGCCAGACCAACCTGCGCTACGTCGCCCAGACCCTGATGCTGGTCAGCGGCGCAGCGGACTTCCCCGAGGCGTCCAGCATGCTGGCGCGCTACTGGGACCTCAGCCTCTACAACCTGGAGATCTGGGGTGCCGATGGCAGCTATGGCAATGGCATCGCCTACGCCTGGTACAACTTCACCGGCACGGTCCCCTATGCCGCCGCCGTGCGCGTCATCGCCGGCGTGAACCTCTATCAGCTGGCGGTGTTCAGGCGCGCAGGCGAGCAGCTCATGGCGTTCTCGGCCCCGGCCTGGCTGCAGTCCAGCGCCTTCGGCGACGAGATGGAGACGCGGGACCTGTACAACGTCTACAGCCCCGCCTACATGCGCATGCACGCGCAGCAGTCCCGCGACCCTCGCGACAGCTGGTACCTGCAGGCCCGCTCGGTCAACATGAGCAAGCCCGATGACGCCAGCGCCTGGGAGCTGCTGCTGCTGGGCGCCGATGCCCGGCCCCTGCCGGCCGCCGTGGCGCCGACGGCCAACGACTGGTTCTCGATGGACACGGGCCTGGCTGCGATGCACAACGACATCAGGCGCAGCGACCGCACCTCCGTGTTCTTTCGATCCAGCCGCTTTGGCGCCTACAACCACTCGCACGCCGACCAGAACTCGGTGGCCTATGTCTCGCAGGGCCTGCCGCTGCTCATCAACGCGGGCTACTACCCCTACTACAACAGCCCGCACCACAAGAGCATCCGCGCCACGCGCTACGCGAACGCGCTCACCTACGACGGGGGCTTCGGCCAGAGCGAGAGCTCGGCGGGTGCCGCCAAGCCCACCGACCCCTTCCAGAGCATGGATTCCAGCGGTTCGCTGACGTTGGCGAAGACCCAGGGCAGCTATGCGGCCGTCACCGGCGACGCCACGCTCGCCTACCGCGGCGTGCACCCGGTCTACGGCACCTGGGTGCCCGCACTGACCAATGCCGTGCGCAGCGTCGTGGTGGACAAGGCCAACGGCGTCACCCTGGTCTACGACTGGGCCACCAGCGCGACGGCCCGACAATGGGAGCTGAACTTCCACTCGCCCAACCCCTTCGTCGCCGACGCCGCCAACGTGCGCGCCGTCAACGGCGCGGCCTCGGTCTGCCTGGACCGCTACGGCCCCGCGACCTCGTTCGCCCAGACCACCGCCTGGGACGTCGCGCCAGAGACCACGCAGCCGGCCCAGTCGCACGGCCGCTTCACGGCACTGACACGCAGCGCGGAGTTCGCCCACCTGACCGTGCTGCGCGACGGCTGCCGCAACGTGCCCGTCCAGGTCCAGCGCACGGGCACGCAAGTGGTCGTCAGCGTGTCCGGCGGCCGGGCCGTCCAGTTCGACAAGCGCCTCGTCACGCTGCCGCAGTAGGCGGCTGCAGGCCTGGTCTTCGTCAGCTCGTCTCGAGCTGCACGAAGGTGAAACCGCCGTAGGCGCTGCGCGCCGTCTCGCGCACCGGCAGGTGCGCCAGCATCGTGGACAGGAAGGCCGGATCGGCGTAGATCACCCAGATCTTGCGCGGGTGCTGTTGCAACGACCGCGCCAGGTGCTCGCTGAAGCCGCGCATCACGTCGGCCGCGAACGGGTTGTAGAGGAAGAACACGCCGTCGCTGGGGCCGAACTCGGCCTGCGTCACATCGGCGCACTCCACGCTCACCCGGCTGCCGGCCGGCAACCGCTCGCGCACCAGGGCCAGGTTGCGCTCCGCCGCCTCCACCAGTTCCGGCGCAAAGTCCAGCCCGCGCACGTTGCGGAAGCCCTCGAGCGCGGCCGTGATCACCACCTTGCCCTTGCCGCAGCCGATGTCGTTGAAACGCAGGTCACGCGGCGCGGGACAGCGCTTGAAGGCATGACGAAGCGCGCGGGCACGCGTCATCACATAGGGCTTGGCGTCACCCTGCTTGTCGGGGCTCAGCACCTGCAGCCGGCTTTGCGGCACCGCCGCCGTCGTGTCGGTCCCCAGCCTGAGGTCGAACAGCGCATCCTCGACCATGCTCGCCAGCGTCTGCACGCTGCGACGCGGCCCGAGGCGGGTGGCGCTCACCCACATGCGACGCCACAGCGCCGTCATGCGGCAGCGAACTCGTGCACGACCGCGGGCAGCTTGCCGGCCGCGGTGCGCTCGATGCGGTCGACGCAGCGGATCTCGATGTCGATGGCGGCCCCCGTGTAGCGGCGGGCCACAGCCTCGACGTCGCCGTCGGGAATGCCCCGCCCCTGCTGGAACTGCAGCAGCAACTCGGCATGACCGGGCCTGCTCTGGCGCCACTGGCCGGCCACCAGGCCTGGCAGGTTGTCGAACACGTTGGCGGGCATGAAGACGCGATGGCCGTCGACGCCGTACAGCACATCCTGGCCACGCCCCAGTACCGCCCGCACACGCGGGAAGGCGCGCCCGCAGGGACAGGCCCCACAGCCGTCGGCCTCCATCAGCACCCGGTCGTTGACGCGGTAGCGCAGCAACGGCATGGCCCGATTGTCGAAGCCGGTGCCGATCAGGTCCTGCCCGTCCTCGGCCTCCTGCCACTCCGCATAGCCGTAGTCGCTGAGCAGGTGGTAGTTGCCCTCCTCGCAGGTGCCTATGGCCGCCACGCGTTCGAAGGCGCCATACCAGTCGAACACGCGGCAGCCGAACACCCGCTCCAGCAACTGGCGCTGGGCCGGCAGCAAGGTTTCCGAGGAGGTCACGATGGCCCTCAGCCGGCGCGGACTGCCGCAGGCATGCCCATAGCGGCGGCCTCGCGCATCCAGCACGGCCGCGATGAACACCAAGGCCGACGGATAGGCCTGGATGGCGACCGGGTCGAAGCGCTCCAGCGCCTCGACGTACTCGTTCACGCGCGCCGGCGTCAGGTGGTAGCTCGACAGCATCAGCAGGCGGTCGGCGCGGTTCAGGCGCCAGAACGCGCCTTGCTGCTGGTCGGCCGGCACGATCTTGTCGCCGCGCAACCAGGCGCGCCGATCGCCGGGCCGCACGCCCGCCCATTGCAGTTGACGCCAGACGAAGGCGTTCTCGCGCACGATAGAGCGCAGGTCGCGCCAGCCTTCCAGGTGGCTGCCCGTGGTGCCGCTGCTGGTGCTGCGAAAGCGCGGGCCGATCCGGGCGTCGGAGCACAACGCCTCGCCCGCGGCCTGCACCTGGGCCTTCTCCAGGATGGGCAGGGAGGCCAGTTGATCCAGCGACGTGAAATCGCGCGGATCGAAACCCAGGCGGGCGAACAGCGCCCGGTAGTAGGGCACCTCGCTGCCGGCCTGCACCAGGCGCTCCTGCAGGCGCAGCACCTGCAAAGCCTCCAGTTGCCGGTCATCCATGCGCTCGGTGCGCGACAGATCCAGCAGCTCGTCCTGCATGCCCCGGCCTTCGCGCAGCATGCCCCTCAACCAGGCACGCCCGCTCAGCAGCCAGGACTGCGCCCACGGCGGGCTAACCCTGTAAATACGACTGGTGTACAAGGGTCCTCCCCTTCTTCCCTGCCGCCATTTTCATTTATTCACATTTCAATTTATTTTCGCTTCGCTGTCGCGCGCCACTCGCGCCAGAGCAATCCGGCAAACGCCATGTCCTCGATGAAATAGCGCCGGAACATGCGCCGGGGCTCCTGCAGGAAGCGATAGAACCACTCCAGCCCGCTGCGCTGCATCCAGACGGGCGCGCGCCTCACCCTGCCGACCGCCACGTCGAAGGTGCCCCCCACGCCCATGGCGAAGGGCACCTTCATCATGGCCTGATAGCGGCCCAGGAACTGCTCCTTCTTGGGCGAGCTGATGGCGACGAACAGGATGTCGGGCCGCGCATCGGCGATCTGCCGCGCCACGGCCTCGTCCTCGCCGGCCTGCCAGTAGCCGTCCCGCGCGCCAGCCACCGTCAGGCCCGGGTACTTGCGCTCATAGAGGTCTTTGACGCCCTGCACCACCTCGTCACGCGCGCCCAGCAGATAGACCCGCCAGCCGGTTTGCGCCGAGCGCCGCATCAGGGCCTCGAACAGGTCCACGCCGGCCACGCGCTCCTTCAGCGGCTTGCCCAGCCAGCGCGAAGCCCACACCACCGGCATGCCGTCGGCGTTGATGAGCGCGCAGTCGTTGATGATGCGGCGCAGCTCCTCGTCGTGCTGCGCCTTGACGATCTTGTCGACATTGACGACCACATGCTGGTGCGGCCGGCCGCTGCGGATGAAGCCATCGATGACTTGCAGCGTCTCCTCCATGCTGAGGTTGTCGACGTTGCAGCCCATGATCTGGATGCGGTTGGCGGTCATTCGGAAAGGGATTCGATGTCGATGAAGGTGTTCCAGCGGGCCGCGGTGCCACGCCAGCGCAGCACGGGGCTGGGCTGCTTGTCGCCATAGGCGCCTGAGGCCCAGCCCAGCGGCGGATCGGTCTGCCCCTGCAGCAGCGCCAGCTCGCCCGGGGCGTCGGCCTGCACGCGCAGCCGCGCCTGCCAGCGCCCCCGGCGGGCCAACAAGGTGTCACCCAGCAGCTCGCACTGCCAGCCGGGTGCCAGGTGCCAATGCAGGGCCGCCGCCACCGGCCGCGGCGTCGTGTCCCGCAGCTCCAGGCGGCCGGCTTCGCAGTCCACCGCCAGCTCGCGCCTGTGCAGCAGCGCCGTGCCATAGCCGTCATGCTCGGCCACCACGCGCAGGCGGCCCGGGCCGGAACGCTCGCGCCGCAGCAGCCGTGCCCGGGCATGCCGCGTCCACATGAAGCGCCCGCCGCTGTCGCTCTGGTCGCGGCCCAGCAGCTCCAGCGTGTTGTGCGCCGAGGTGCCCCGAAAATAGTCGCGCCAGGCCTTTTCGGCCCAGTAGGCATAGGTGCCGGGGTCGATAAGCAGCGGCTCGCCCTGCACGCTGAGCCAGACCTGCAACGCATCGGCATGGCCATGCGCCGCAATGCCCAGGTAGCCCAGCGGGCCCACGTCCATGCCGCCTTGCAGGTGGCCGCCCTCGAAGAGCACGTAGCCACCGGCGTCAAAGTCCAGCGTGGCAGCCGCCCGCAGCGCCACCGGCGGGCGGGCCAGTCCCAGCCAGGCGATGTCGTCGCGCGGCCGCAGCCAGGGCGGCACGGCGCGATCACCGAGCGCCGCCTCCTTCTCCAGCAGGGCGGCCAGTGGCTCGCGGCCCGGCCGCGGGTCCAGCCGCAGGGCCTCGGCGCCGTCGGCGTCGCCCACGGCGGGCATGCCGCCGCTGGCACCGCCCAAGGCGTGCGCGAAGTCGGCCATCGCGCGCAGGCGCGCCCGGTAGGCCTCGGGCATGGGCTCGGCGTTCGCCGCTGCACAGCGCTCGGCCAGCCACAGGAAGTCGAAGATGAAGCCGGCGTACTCGAAGGCCTGCTCGGCAGGCACGCCATCGGCATGCACCTGGCGGTCGACCTGCGCGATCAGTTCCAGCCTGGCGGCGTCGCCCAACCGCACCAACTGCGGCCAGGCGGGCCAGGTGCGGCTGGCCACGTAGACGCCGCACAGCTCGCCAATCAGGTGGTTGTTGGCCGACGAATGCCGGGAGTAGGCCCGCGCGACCTGCCGGGCGTGGCGGTATACCGCCTCCAGCCAGGCGCCACGCAGAGCTTCATGACCCTGCCAGATCGCGCCGTTCGCGCCGCCCAGCAGCTGCCAGGTGACCGACCAGTTGACCAGGCGGATGGCTGCCTCCAGGCTGCTCGTGTAGTTGGGGCCCTGCCCCGGCGGGTTCTGCTTCAGCCAGCCGGCCAGTTGGCGGCGCAGCAGGTCCAGGTGCGCAGCGTCGCCGTCCAGCGCCCAGGCCTGCCCCAGCGTCACCCATTGCAGGTGGCGATTCAGCTCCCACAGGTACTTGATGTCCCCCACCTGGGCACGGTCGGTGATGGCGATGCGCCGCGCCGGCCTCAGCGGCGCCGTCACGCCGGTGAGCGGGCAGCGCAGCCAGTCGGGCTCCACGCCCACGTCGAAGCGCTCGCGCTCGAACAGCCGCACCCGGCCGGCATGCAGCGCGCCCGCCTCGTCCAGATACGGGGTCGTCCCGGCCACCAGTTGCTCGGACGCCGGCGGCACCTGCACCCAGCGCGGCGCCTCCACCAGGGCGGGCGCAGGCACCGGCTCGGCCATCAGGCGCTGGCGTCGTGCCGCCGTCGCGGCGCGCGCGGCCCGATGCACCACCTCCACCGGCGTCATGCAGCGCAGGCGGTTCCACAGCCAGCGCCAGCGGCCCTGTGCTTCCTGGCTGCTGCTCACGCGCCCAGCCCCTGGTAGACGTGGTCCAGCTCGGCCAGCACCGTGTCGGTCGCGTAGCAGGTGCGCACGCGCGCGACGGCGCCCGCGCCCAGCGCAGCGCGCAACCGGGCATCGCGGCCCAGCCGGAGCAGTGCCGCGGCCAGTTGCTGCGGCTGGCCCGGCGGCACCAGCACGCCGTCCACCCCGTCACGCACGGCCTGCGGGATACCGCCCACCGGCGTGGTCAGCACCGCCTTGCCTCGGGCCATGGCCTCCAGCATGGCCATCGGCAGGCCCTCGTCATAGGACGGCAGCACAAAGATCTCGGCCTCGGCCAGCTCGCGCTCCTTGGCCGTACCGCGCACCCAGCCCAGCAGCGTGACCGCGTCGTCCAGGCCCTCGCGAGCGACGGCTGCGCGCACCGCATCCAGGTCGCCATCGCCACCCACATGCAGGTGCAGATGCGGCAGTTGCGCCCGCGCCTGGCCCAACGCAGCGAGCAGGTCGAAGATGCCCTTGCGCTGGTCCGCGCGCCCCAGGAACAGCACGCGGCCCGGCACCGACCGCGCCTCAGGCTGCGGCGGCGGGAAGGCCACCGGGTTGGCCAGCACCGACACCCGGGCCTCGGGCACGATGGTGAGCAGGAAGTCGCGCCAGGCCTCGGACAAGGCCAGCACACGGGTACTGCGGCGCAGCGAGTGACGGATCCAGCGCTGGCGCCAGGCCGGCGAGCCGGCATAGAACTTCTGGAACTCGGCACCGTGCAGGTGGAAGACGGTGGGCACGCCAAAGCCCCGTGCCAGCGCGAGCAGCAGCGACTTGCGCGCGAAGCTGCCATAACTTGCCACCTGGGCGTGCAGCACGCTCACGCGACCCGCGAGCAAGGCGGCCAGCAGTTGCAGCAATGCCCAGGGGAACAGCAGGGCACGCGCCAGGGCCGAGCCGGCCCGGTGGCTCACCAGATAGCGCACGCCGTGGCGCGCCATCCAGCCCTGCTGCAGATAGACGCTGATGACGGCCGCGATGCCGCCCTGGCCGGCCGGGTCGGTACCGACCATCCATGGACGCCGGCTGCTCATGCCTGCACCTGGCTCACGACCAGCTTGCGCTTGCCGTTCGCGGCCGGCGGAATGTCGTCCACCTCCACGAGTTCCACGGCGAAGAAGCTGCCCCAGCGCTTGATCTGCGCATCCAGCACGAAGGCGCGCTGCGCGTCGCTGAGCGGCGCCTGGCGCGGTACCACGGCGATGCGGATGGCGCCCGGCCGCTCCTGCTGCACCTGGTACAGGCGCACGAAATCCCAGGTCACCTCGTCGATGACGATGGACAGGCCCGGCAGCTTGGCGCCGTTGCGGTCCACCAGGAACTCCTGGGCCCGCCCCTCCAGGCGCTCGCAGACGCCATGCGCGTCGATGCGGCCGAAGTCGCGCGTGGCGTAGCGGATCAGCGGCATCACGTCGTTCCACAGCGACGTACCGACGATCTCGGGCTGGCCCTGCCAGTCGCGGTTCTCGCTGACGCCGTACAAGGCGTCGAAGCTGTAGCGCAGCGGCCGACCCGGCTCGTAGCGCGCGAACGCGATGTTGGTGCGTTCCGTGAGGCCATAGTTGACGATGATGGGCATGCCGAACGCCGCATGCGTCGTGGCCAGCTGCGCCGCGGTGGCCGGCTCGGAGGCCAGCACCACGCCGCGCAACGCGTCCAGCCCACAGTCCTCGGGCCGCATACCCTGCAGCAGCTCGGCCAGCGCGGCAGCGAGGCTGGGGTAGGCGTGCATGCACTGCGGCCGGAAGGCACGCAACGCCGCCACGATGGCATCGCGGTGCCGAGCGTTCACGTGATACGGCGACAGCATCAGCCGGTTGCCCACCACGCGGCAGGGCGGCTCGTGCGCCTGCGCGCGGGCATCGGCACCGATGCGCAGCAGCCTCGCCTTGTCGAAACTGAAGCCCGCCGGCGCCCAGTGAAAAGTGAAGAAGGCCCGCTCGATGTCGGCCAGGCGCTTGTTGCGCCACAGGCCTATGCCCTCGCCGCTGGAGCCGCCGCTGGTGGCGTAGTGCATCAGCGGGCTCTTGAAGCGCTCGTCCAGGAAGCGGTTCTGCGCCGCCATCACCTCGGCCTTCTCCAGCACCGGGAAGCGCTGCAGCAGCTCCATGGCCGGCGCCCTCGCCAGCTCGGCTTCGGACAGCTTGACCATGTCGCGATAGTGCGGCACGTGGCGCAGCGCGCCGGTCAGCAGCGCGCGAAGCTTGGCATCCACCCAGGCCGCGCGTTCCTGCGGCCGCGCCGCGAAGCGCCGCTCCAGCGCCAGGATCTCGAAATGCCTGGGGTGGTACAGCAGCCGCGCCGGAACGAAGCGACGCCAGCGCAGGTAGGCCTTCTCGAACGAATCCGGCCAGGCCATCAGGCGTTCACCGCAGCCACGAAGCCGGCGCCGTCCAGGCCTCCGAAGCCGAGGTCGTCCAGCGTGCGGCTCTCGGCCGCGAAGTCACGGTCCAGCAGGCCGGAGGCGATCTCGATCAGCGCGCGCGTCATCGGCGTGGCGATGCCCAGACGTTCGCCCAGGCTCACCATCAACCCCAAACCCATGGGCACGTCCTCGGTGATGTAGCGGGTCTGCAGGTCCGGCGGCCCCTTGGGCCCGCCTTCACGCGCGTACTTGCGCAACACGTCGATGGCAGGCATCGACAGGTCCCGCTCGTTGCGGAACTTGAAGGACTCCAGGCAGGGCTCGGGCCTGGCGCCGCAGGCCTGCAGGAGGGCCATCTTCTCGGCGTCCAGCTTGTCCAGCAGGCGCAGCGTGCCGGGCGTGAAGCCCTCGCGGTACATCCAGAACTCGCCGCCCGAATGCTCGATGCGGCTGGCCGACAGCAGCGTGCCCACCGTGTGCACGATGAGGTTGGGGTTGTGCAGCGCCGACTCCACGACGTTGGTGCGCGTGGCGACATAGCGCGGCGTCAGCTGCTGGGCCAGCCTCAGGCCCTCCTCCGAACGCGAGCGCGGCAGGAAGGCCAGCGCGTTGCGCGTGTTCTCCCAGAGCACCTGCACGCAGCCCGGCTCGATGATGCGAGCGTCGAACGGCAGGCTCTCGCCCTCGGCGACCAGCACGTCTTGGTCGCGCAGATGCTTGCGGAAATAGGCGCTTCCCATATAGCCGGGGCTGGTGATGAGCAGTTGCCCGGCGCGCAGCTGCGGTGCGATGCGTGCGGCCAGCACCGGCTGCTGCGTGGACTGAACGGCCACGAAGACGATCTGCGGATCGAAGGCCAGCGCGGCCTGCAGGTCGCGCGTCACGAGCGCGAATGGCTGGAAACGCGGCGCCATGGCCTTGCCCGGCCCGTCGATCCAGTTCATGCCCCGGCGCGCGAGCACGGTCTCGAAGTTCTCGTCGTGCAATACATGCGAGGTCTTCAGCAGGGCCACCTCGTGCCCACGGGCCGAGAAAACCGACGCGTGCGCACAGCCCGCATTGCCGGCCCCAACGATCAACACCTTCATCTCATCTGCTCCTGCTGCGGCGGGCCGGCGGAGGGGCACAGGCGCTCATAAACCGAGGCGACCTGACGCGCCAACACGCTGTAGTCCCTATGCTGCTGCACCCAGGCTTTTCCGGCACTCCCCATCTTCGTTGCCATGGGGGGATCACTCAGCAGGCGCATGCTCGCATGCGCGAACGCCTCGACCTCCATCGGGACGCAAAACCCGCCCCCGCTTTGTGTAAGCACCAGTTGCTGGTCGGGGTTGTCATTGGCCACGCAAGGAATGCCCTGAGCAAGGTACTCAATGGCCTTGGTTGGTGAAGCTGAGTCCAACAGCGGCCCACGCGGAAAGGGTGAATATCCGAGTTCTGCATGCGCCAGCCAGCGCTGTGCCGTGTCTTGGTCTACCCAGCCGGTGAGATGAATGGAGCTCGCCGAACTGCTGCTTGCGATCATTTCTCGCAACCATGCCCGCTCATCAGAGTTGGGCGCATCACCTATCAGCAGCAGGAAGGCTCCAGGCTCGACTTCACGAACCCTTTCAAGCACTTGCACCAGAAACTCGGGTCTTCGCGAACGTGCCAATGTGCCCACATAGGCAAGAACACGGCGCCCACGCAATGGTTCGGGCACGTCTCCCGCCATCGCTGCCCTGTCGCGATCGAACCATTCCGAATTCACGCCCATGGGAACCGCCGTCATGCGCGCGGCGGGTACGCCGTGCTCCCGCATCTCCCGGCACATCTCGTCACTCTGTACAAACAGGTGGTCGACGCGCTTGATCAGAAAGCGATAGAAAACCTGCTGCGCCAACTGAGCTCTTGCCCAGTTGGCGATCCACACTATGGGCCCCTTGGTAAAGCCCACGTCCCTTGCACGAACGGCATGGCCCTCGGCGAAGGGGAAGGACATCCAGTACACGAAGCGCCGCCCCGTCAAGCGTGCAACGATCCATGCCAACAGTCCGGTCCGGATCTTGTCGCGCACCTGGATGACCTGGTGCTCGCTTTCAAGACGGCGCATGGCCAGCAAATCCTGAAAGGGCCTGACCAGTTCCCCGACCAACCCCTTTCGCAGGGGACCCGTCACATGCATGACGCCACCACCCCAACTACCCGTCGCGTCAAGGCCGCCTCCCGCTTGGCCTGCGACATCGGACAGCACACCCAGCTTGGGTAGCTCCTGCCCGAACAAGACCTTGACGTCCGACCTAAACGGCGGCAGCGCGTCATACATGAGAAAGAAGATCCGCATAGGTTGGGTGCCTGACTGCATACAAGGCTCCATCCAACTGTCCTCAGTTCCGCAGCAGCGTGGCCGGCACGCCGACCGCCACCGCGCCGGGCGGAATGTCATTGAGTACGACTGCGTTGGCACCGATCTTTGCCCCCTGCCCCACGCGTATCGGACCGAGAACGCAGGCGCCCGCGCCAATCTCGACGTCGTCCTCGATGACCGGTACGGCCACATGCCCTGACCTCCCACCAATGGTGACGTTCTGACTGATCTTCACGTTATTGCCGATCACGCAGTTGGCGTGCACCACGATCCCAAGGCCGCTGTAGCCGAAGAGCACGTTGCGGCCCAGCGTGACCGAAGGCGGCAAGGCGATCGAGAAAAGAATCCGGTTCAACACATACAGGAACCGGGGCAGCAACGGAACTCGCTTTCGATGAAGGAAGCTCGCGAGCCTGAAAATCCTGATCACGGCGCCCCCATTCAACGGTTCAACAACGACTTCCAGCCGGTGGACAATCCCAAAGCCGTGATCCACCAACGATGCCCGCGAGCCGCGGCTCGAGCCATGCAGAGGTGGCGCCATGCCTCGCGACGGCGCCCCGCCCTGGCCAGCCGCCGCGCCAGCGTGATCTCCATCTCCGCAGCCAAGCGCAAGGACGAAGACCGCAGGTGCGAGGGCATGGGCCCCGTAAGGGCACGCTGACGCAGGCGTCGCCAGACAGGTAGCCAGACGGCATCGCGATAGCTACCCATCAGGCTGTCCGACCGCCCGACACGATAGACCGCCAGCGGCGCCGCCGTGTATGCCACCGGGCCTCGCTCCGCCAATCGGAGCCAAAGGTCAAGGTCCTCGCCCATGTTCTCCCCTTCTGGGAACCAGACATCGAGGCACTCAAACAGGGCGCGGCGGACCGCAATGGAGCTGGTGAAGAAAGGCATGCCGAGTTGGAGAAAGCGGGCCGGCACGTCGCGCATGAGTTCGCCTGGTACGTCGGCTAGCGGTTCGAAACGGTAGCTGGCCATGTCCTCGTGGGCGACGCGCACATAGCCGCCAGCCAGCATGTCCGCCACCGGAAACTGCCGCCGCAATGCGGCTAGCCGTGAAAGGCATTCGGGATGATGGAGGTCATCGCCGTCGAGGAAGACGACGAATTCGCCCCTGCACTGCCGCACCGCGTTGTTGCGCGCCGCGGAAACACCGGCATTGGCCTGGATCATGAGGCGAATGCGCGGATCGGCCATGGCCTGGACGATCGCAGCACTGCCGTCCCGCGAGCCGTCATCGACGACGACGATCTCGAAATCGCCCGCGCACTGCTGGGCGAGCACGGACCGTAGCGTAGCTTCGACGTAGGGCGCCTTGTTGTAGACCGGAACGACGACGGACCAGGCCGGCGCGACTTCAGACATGCCGCACCTGCAAACCCGCCGTCCCGCTCAATCGACGACCATGCGGCCCTCGCGCCCTCTCCAGCGCAGGCGCACCGGCGAGGGCCATCAACAGCAGCATGTGGAACAAGGATTCGCTGCCGAAACTCTGCAGGTTCAACGGCACCTCGCTGATCGATCGCATGAAGATCAACACCAGCAACGCCGCCGTGAAGCCGTTGTAACTGGTGAAGCGCGGAATGAAGCGCTTCACCAGCATTCCCATGTACCCCAGGAAGCTGGTCAGGCCGATGAGGCCCGATGCGGCCAGGATGTTGAGCAGCTGGTTGTGCGCGTGGACGGCTGCGGGGATCCGGATCTGGTAGCGGTACAGCGGGTCCCAGAGGGAGGGCCCGTAGCCGAACAGGATGTTCTGCTTCCACTCGCCGAAGGCGACGGCCCAGATCTCGTTGCGGCCGGTCAGGCTGGCCATGTCGGCGCCGAGCTTGGTAGCCAGGAACTTCTCCATCTTGGCCGCCAGCACACCCGACGACAACAGAAGCATGGCGAACAGAATCAGCGCGGCAACGCTGATCAGCACGGCCAGTGTGGAGCGACGCAGGCGCGGGTCGGTCAAGTACACGTGAACCTGTCCACGCGCCCGGATTGAGAACAGCACGATGAAGCAGGCGACGGCCGCAAGCCAGCTGGTTTTGGACTGCGTCAGCAGCAGCGTCAGCAACGCGACAACCCAGCCCAGCCACTGCAGCGCACGCCAGCGGAACGGATAGCACCACAGGCAGATCAATGCCAGTACGGCCAGCGGCCCCATCGCGTTGGGGCCGGTCGCCAACCCTGAGAAGCGCTGCGCGAAGCCGGGAATCAGGCTGCTCGGATACGGGGCAAGCACCATGCTCTTCTTGACGACGATCAGCGCGAGGCTGGCGAGCATGAAAACCACCAGCACGACACGCGCAAAGCGGATCGCCCGCTCAGCGCCCGCTTCGGTACTCAGCAGCGCCGCCATACCGATCAGCAACGAATAGATGTATTCATGCGAGACGGTAGGCCGAGTGCCGAAAGCAGCCGGGAGGGCGACGGAACAGAGCCAGAACAGCCCGAAGGCGATCATCAGGCCATGCGGCTTGCGCGGATCGAACGGCGTGAGCACGAACACGGTCAGTCGCTCGATCGATGCAGCCAGCAGGAACACCGTCGTGATTCTCTGCACCCATTTGGCCATCCCGCCGCCACCGGCTTGCGAAAAGCCGGCCAGGTACTCATCCGGCAAGCTCAGGTCTCGCCCGGAAGCAAGTGTGCTCACCGCTAGTGCAAAGATCATCGGCAGCACGAAATAGAGCAGAAAGCCGTCCGTGCTCTTCGTGCCGAAATGGATGGTGCCCCCCACGATGAACACGAGGGCCATGGCCAGCAAAAAGGCCAGCAATAGGTAGCCGCTGTAGAAGAGGATCAGTTCCATGGCGTCTTTCGTCTTCTCGGCATCGGTCCGTGATTGAAGGGGCTGGACAAGGTGGCCTCAGGGCCTGCGGGCCAGTTGCCGGGCCAGCAGGCCGGACAAAGGGCCGGACTCGCGCAGACGTTGCGGCACGAAGCGCAGCAGCAGGCTGGCGGCATGCTGACCCATCAGTCGCGGCACGGCAAGCAGCAGCATCGCCAACACCAGGCCTCCGACAACGGTGCGAAACGTCATCAGCAGTGCGTCGTGGCGGGTGACGGCCTCGCCGACTTGGCCCGCAAGCAGCGCGAGTCCGGCCACACCGCAATTGACGACGACGCTGCGACCGATAAGAGCCAGCACGTCGCGGCAGCTCACCGCCAGCGCGCGGCAGACCGGTACTGCCATGGCAACGAAGCGCAACGCGAACACGGCTGCTGCGACGGCGGCCACGAAAGCGACGCCCGCGCCGGCTGCCCAAGCCAGTGCCGGCACCGCGAGAAGCAGCACAGGCAGCTGCAACATCACCTCCTGGCGGCGCCGGCCGGTGTTCCACAGCACGGGTGTGGACATGGCCCAGGCCAGATAGAGCGGCATGGCCAGCACCAGCAGGCCGAAGACCGGGCCGCTCTCCACCCAGGCCGGGCCATACAGCAGAGCGATGATGTCGCGCCCGGACAGGGCCAGCAGCGCGAACAGAGGTGCGATGACGATCCAGACGAAGGACTGAATCTCCAGGTACGCACGCCGCAGGCGCTGCCGGTCGTCCTGCAACTTCGCCCCCGACGCCAGGAAGGCAGGCTGGAGTGCCGATATCAGCAGCGAGTTGGGCACGCTGGCGAGGTTGTAGCCGACCGCGTACAGGCCCGCAGCGTGCGTGCTCACGATGCGCCCCAACAGCAGCCGGTCGATGTTGAGCAACATCCAGTTGCAGACGTTGGTCAGGAAGACGACAGCGCCGGTGTTGATGAACTCGCGCGGCTGCTCGATTGTCGGCAGCGGCTTCAAGGCATGCGGCCTCGCACGCAGGCTCAGCAGCAACTGGGCCAGGGACTGCATGATCCAGGCCGTCACGAGGCTCCATACCCCACATCCGAGCGCCGCCATCGGCAGGCCGAACAAACCGTAGGCCACCAGGTAGCTCTGGATCTGGACGACGGCAATGTCCTTGAAGCGCAGTTCCCGGCGCAGCAGGTTGTTGGCCGTTGATGCCATGCCGTTGAGCAGGCAGGTCAGCGCCAGCCAGCGCACCACGTCGACCAGGCGCGGGTCGCGCATGAAGCCGGCGATCAGCGGCGCCGCCGTGATCAGGACCAGCGCGCCGAACAGGCCCGACAGCGTCTGCCAGGTGAAGACGAAGCGGACCTGCTCGTCGGTGATGTGCTGGCGCTGCATCAGCCCCCAGCCCAAGCCGAAGTCGGAGAAGAAGGTGGCCAGCATCAGCACCAGCGTGCCAAGCGCGAACAAACCATAGCTGTCTGGGCCCAGCAACCGGGCCACCGCGACATTGACGGCGAGCTGCAGCACGAACTTGGCCGCCGTGGAGATCACTCCCCACTTGGCTGCCGTCACGCTCTTGTTTGCCAGCTCGCTGCTCATCTTGCTGCCTGTCCTGCCTGGGTGCTGTCCGGGGTAGCACCCGTCAGCAGATGCCACCGTCACACGCGTGGACCAAGCCCAAGCCTACTTACCAAACACCCGCAGGCTGGCCTGCGGCGTCAGCGAACGGGCAAGATCGGCGATGTATTGCTGCTGAAGGCTGAAGGCCCGGCTCGCCTCGGGGTCGATCGAGGAAACCCGCACCAGCAGGCCGTCCGGGATCACGCCCCGCAGGCCATAGCGCAGTTGCGCCAGCTTCTGCTCGGACGCCGAGACGACGACACTGTCACCCACGACCACCCAGTAGGTGATGGGCTCCAGCCTCTGCTCCAGCTTGGACTCGAGGCGGCGCACCTTGAGCGGCTCGCGGCCCGGCATGCCGATGTGATCAACCCGGTTGGACAGGATCTGGAAGCCCTGCGCCGGATAGCAAACCTCGGGCCGGTGGATGCGCGTGCCATCGGACTGGTCGCCGCCATAGGCGACCGACAGCATGATGCGCTGTCCGCGATCATCGACATAGGTACGGCTGAGCACCTGGTTGTAGATCGCGTCCAGGCGTGCCTGCACGTCCGGCGCGGGCAGGATGACCGGCACGTTGGCGTCGACGCGCCAGACGCCGAACTGCCTGGGGAACAGCGTTTCGAGGTCGGGCTTGCCGACCTTGTCGGCCAGGTGCTCGGTCGGCGTCATGTAGCGCGACGCGCCGCTGGAGGCGAGCATCAGCGCCGTCATCACCCCCACGACCATGCGATTGAGCTTCATGACTTGACTTGCCGGCTGCCGGGCCAGAACAGGTTGAGCAGCTTGTCCACGACCAGCATGATCATCAGCGCGACCAGGAACAGCACCATGCCCGCGAAGCCGTGCACGAAGCCCTGGCCCGCCGCGTCACCGAAGTGGTAGGTCACCAGCACCAGCACCATCACGCGAACGATGTTGGCGACGAAGGAGATCGGCACCAGCAGCAGGGCCAGCGTGATGTTGCGGCCGGCCGAGGTGTAGTTCATCAGCTTCATGTAGAGCATGCCGAGCGCCTCGAGCGTAAACATCGAGTTCAGGCCCGCGCAGGCATCGGCGACCAGCAACTGGTACTGGCCCACCGTGATGATGACGCCGGCCCGGCCGACCGGGTAGCCGGCCCAGTACAGCAGGCTGGACGCCACGGCCGACACGGCCGACTTCAGCGGCGTCGTGACGGCGGTCACCAGCACCTCGGGCAGAGGCACCATGAAGATGAGGAAGAACAGCGGGAACCAGATCAGCCTCAGCCCGCGCCAGCCCAGGACGAGCAGCGTGCCGCCGGCGAGCAGGAATATCTGCGAGGAGACCTCGAACAGGTAGATCGATTGCGAACGCCCGAAGGTGTAGAGCAGCAGCGCGAACAGGAACACCGCCGCGCCGGCCCCGTAGGCCGGGCGCGCCTGCAGCGCCGCCAGCGCACTGCGCTGCTGGTACAGCAGCCACAGGCTGACGGCCAGGATGATGGGCCCGTGGCCCTGCTCGTCGCTGGCCCAGACCGTATGGGCCAGCCCGTAGTAGGTGGGCAGGTACAGGGCCGCGAAGCCCAGCAGCAGCAGGCCCAGCAGGCCCTTGTCCTCACGCGTCAGCGTCGACATGGTCTCCCTCGCTGCAACGCCGGTTCGATCCGTCCAAGACCCGTCCATCGCCCTGCGTCGCCGTTCCCGATCAATACTCGTTCAGCACCGCACCAGCGATCTTGGTCGAGGCGTCGGTCAGGCCCTGGACAAGCTCCTGGAACATGTCCAGCTTGGATTCGCTCTTGCGCGCCACGGGCAGCGCGGCACCACAACGGGCGGCGATGACCAGCGAGTCGGCGCCGAGCTCGGCGGCGGGCGTGTCGACGATCACGTAGTCGAACTTGACCAGCAGCTCGCGCAGCAGCAGGCCGAAGGCCGGACGCTCGATGAGCTCCAGCGGGTTCGGCGGCGTGATGCCGACGGGCAGCAGGAACAGACCCGGCACGGCCGTGACTTGCTGGATCAACTGGCCCTCGGCTCGACCGGACAGGATGCCCGACAGACCATGGGTGTTGGGCACACCGAACACCTCGTGCTGACGCGGGCCGCGCATGTCGGCATCCACCAGCAGCGTGCGGCCGCCGAGCTGGGCCAGCGCCACGGCCAGGTTGGCCGCGAAAAAGGTCTTGCCATCACCCTGGTTGGGGCTCACCACCGCGACAGCGCGACGGGGCGCGTCGGGCTCGTTGAAGACGCGCATCATCACCTGGCTGCGCACGGCGCGGAACACTTCCGCCTGTGGCGAGAAAGGCTGGTTCAGCGCGATCAGTTCGGGATTCTGGTGGCGCGACTCTTCCGGCGCATAGGGATAGTGGAACTGCTGCGCCAGCGCGAACAGCACGTCGTCGGCATTGGCATAGCCCAGCGCAATGGCGGCTTCGCCGAAGCGGACGTTGTGATCGCGCTGATAGGCCAGCACCCGGTCGACCTGGTCGGCCGACAGATCGCGCGTCTCGGCAATGATGGCGCCGATCGAACGGTCGCGGACCTCGGTCCCCGCCATGGATTGCCCGGCGTTAGCGTCGGTCATGTTGAATCTTCGTCCTTCTCTGACTCTTGGGTTCGCGACTGATCACTTGGCGGGGTTCGGCAGCTGACCGACCACGCGACGCTGTGCGTCGGCAATCGCCAGGCGGCCCTTTTTCTTCGAACCCGGCTTGGGCATCACGCCGATGACGGGAATCCCCAGGCCCACCGTGAGGTCCTCGACCAGGCGGATGCGGCGGTCGGTGATCTCCTTGATGAAGGCCACCAGCACGCCCAGCAGCGTGCCGCCGAACACGGCCAGCAGCAGGTTCAGCGTCAGGTTCGGGAAGGACGGGTCCGGCGGCGGCAGCGCCACGGTCAGGCCGGACACGTTGCTCTGCGTGGCCTGGCCTTCCAGGCTGGATTGCGTCAAGCGCGCCAGCACGGCGTCATAGGCCCTCTGTGCGTTGTCAACGTCGCGCATCAGCACGGAGCCTTCGTCGCGGACCTGCTTCATGTGCAGCACCTTGGTGCGCTGGGCTTCGAGCTCCGAGCGGACCTGGGCCTCACGCTGCCTGTTGATCGTGTTGGTGACGCCCACGCCACCGGTGATGCGGCGGGTTTCGTCGGCGATCTTGAGCTTGGTCTCGGCGATGTTGGCCTTCAGCTCGATGACCTGCGGATTGCTGTCGCCCAGACGGGCACTCAGTTCCTGCAGACGGGCTTCCGAGCGCGCGAGATCGGCCTTGAGCTGACCCACGATGGGGCTGTTCAGAACCTCGGTCAGGCGGTCTGCCGAAGAGCCGCTGGCCTGGGCATTGCGGCTGACGGATTCGGCCGAGACAGCCTGCAAGGCCACCAGCTGGGAGGACAGCTCGCTCATGCGCGCGTTCTCGACGTCCAGGCGCTCATCGGCGTTGAAGATGCCCTTCTCGCGCTGGAAGGCGCTCAACTTGGTCTGGGCCGCCTCGAGCGTGTCACGGGCCTCCTTGGAGCGGGCGTCGAAGAAGCTGCTGTAGCGCTTGGCCGGATCGGTCTTCAACTCCAGCACGGTGTCCAGATAGGCCTGGACGAAGGCATTGGCCAGGCCTGCCGCGAACTTCGGATCGGGGGCCTTGTAGGAGACGCTGACGACGTTGGACTCGCGCGAGGGCTTGACGTCCATCTTCTTCTGGAAGCTGTCGGCCAGCCAGGCTTCCATGCTGCCCTCACCACCGGTCGCATCCATCCACTGCTTGCGGACCTGCGGGTTCTCGGTCAGCCTCAGCATGCGCACGACGCGCTGGGCGACACGATCGCTCTGGATGATGTCGACCTGCGTGGCCATGAAGGCCGGCGTCACCATGGACGGATAGCCCAGTGCCGAAAACGGATCCGGCTTGGCGTCGACCACGATGCTGGCCGTCGCCGTGTACTGCTTGGGCAGAGTCAGGCTCAGCGCGACACTGATGAGCACGATCCCGAGCAGCACGCCCAGGGCAAGCATCCAGCGTGCGCGCAGGATGGCAATGAATTGTCCGAAGGTCATAGCAAGCTCAATTCACAGTTTTCAGAACAGGCTTTCCTTGACGTAGACCACATCGCCCTCCTTGAGGCTGTCGTCCATGCCCGGCTGCACGACCTGGACCTTGCCGTCAGCCGACTTGCGGTGCACGCGGATGCCACGCTCCGTGCCGCGCTGGTTCAGGCCACCACCGGAGGCAAGGGCCTGCATCAGCGTCATGCCACGCTCCAGCCGCATCGGGCCGGGACGCTGCACCTCGCCGTAGATGTAGACCAGCGGCGCGCGGTCCACCCACAGCACGTCGCCGTTCTGGATCAGCACGTCGCTGGCGCCACCGGCCGCAGTATTGGGGCCGAAGACGCTGGGCAGGTCGATCTCCATGCGGAAGGGCTTGCCGCCACGCGTGCCGCTGAGCACGACGATGTCGCCGCCGGTGGTGGCCACGCCGCCGGCATTGGCCAGCAGGTCGGTCATGCGCATGTCGGTCGTCTCGATCGGGTAGCGGCCCGGACGATTGACCTGGCCCAGCACGCTGGCCTGGTTGCCCTTGATCTGCAGCAGGATCAGCGTGACCTGGGGCGCCTTCACGAAGTTGCCGTTCTTCAGGCCGTCGGCGATGAGCTTTTCGGCGGCGCTGACACCGAGGCCACCGATGCGCACACTGCCCAGCAGCGGGTAGCTGATGACGCCGGTCTCGGAGACCCGGGTCTCCAGCGTCAGGTCGGGGTTCTGGTAGACGACGACGCGCACGACGTCGCCCGCACCGAAGCGGTACTCGGCCGCTGCCGCGGCGGCGGGCGCACCGGCCTGCGCCTGCGCGCCCAGGGCGCCGAGGCCGAGCGCGGCAGCGAGAAGCAGTTCCTGCACGCGCCGCATCATTTCAGGCCCATGCCCTTGGAGATGGCGTCGTGGTCGAGGCCGCTGGCCGCCGGGGCCGGGGCCGGGGCCGGGGCCGCAGGCTCGGAGGCGGCCTGCGGCGCGGGCGTGCCGGCAGGCGCGGGCTGCGCGAACTTGCCGACATATTCGATCTTGGAACTGTCGCGCAGCGCCTTGATGTCCTTCTGCAGCGCCTCGGCCCTGCGCTGGTTCAGCAGGAATGCCTCGATGGCAGGGCGCGCGCGCGCCTCGTCCACCGGCTGGCTGCGCGAGCCGACGAGGAAGAGCACCGTCAGCCCTGCGGGGTTCGGGCTGATCATGGAATCGCCATCCTTCATGCGAGAGATGGCGTCCACGCTGGCCAGCGGCAGCTGCTCGGCGGCGCGCACGGCCTGGTTGCCGCTGAAGCGCAGCTCGGCGGACTTCAGGTACTCGGCGAACTCGTTGAGGCTTTTGGCGGCGGCCAGCTTGGCGCGGATCGCCTCGAACTGCTCGGGCTTGGCCTCGATCTGCAGCTCCTGCAGGCTGTAGATGCGGCGGTCCTTGAACAACGCCGGCTTGTCGTTGTAGTACTTGGCGATGTCCTCGTTGCCGGGCTTGGCGACGCTCTCGCCGACGCGCTCGGCGTAGGCCCGCGAGATGATCTCGCGCTTGGCGGCTTCGATCTGCTGCACCACGCGCGGATCGCGGTCGAGCTTGAGCTCCTGGGCCTTCTGCACCGCGAGTTCCTGGTCGATCAGCCGCTCCAGCACCTGGCGGCTCGCGGCCTCGGCCTGCTCGGGCTTGAGGCCGGGCTGGCGCTGCAGCACGAAATTGATCTGGTGGACGGTGATCTCTTCCTTGTTGACCTTGGCGGCCGTCTGGGAGGCCTTGTCGCCCTTGTCACCCCCGCAGGCCACCAACAGCGCCGTGGCGGCAACGACAGCCAGCAGCGGGAAGACACGGTTGTTAATCAGTCGGTGAGCCATCTGATGCGGGTCCTTGTGATGCATGGGAAGGGCCTCCTGCCCCAAGTGAGCGGACGAGTGTAGCGGCGCGATATGTCGCCTCTGTGGACCTCCCGGCACCCATGGCAGGCACCGCGGACGGACCCTGCTTAGAGCGATTTCAAGCCGAAAGTTCCCGCACCCCCATGTTCATGGGGGATGGACCGGGGCGACCCGGCATGGCGCCATCAGGCGCGCGACGCCGAGTCAGGCGCAGGGCCTCAGCACTTGATGCCGGCGTGCAGCGCGACGATGCCGGCGCTCATGTTGTGCACGTCCACGTGGCCGAATCCGGCCGTCTTCATCATGGCCTTCAGCGTCGCCTGGTCGGGGTGCATGCGGATGGACTCGGCCAGGTACTTGTAGCTCTCGGCGTCGCCGGCGAACAGCGAACCCAGCTTGGGCAGGATGTTGAAGGAGTACCAGTCGTACGGCTTGCGCAGCGGCTCGGCGATGCGCGAGAACTCCAGCACCAACAGCCGGCCGCCGGGCTTGAGCACGCGGCACATCTCGGCCAGCGCGCGGTCCTTGTGCGTCATGTTGCGCAGGCCGAAGGCGACGCTGACGAGGTCGAAGCTCTCGCTCTTGAACGGCAGCTTCTCGGCGTCGGCCAGGCTGGTGGGCAGGATGAGCCCTTCATCCAGCAGCCGGTCGCGGCCCTGGCGCAGCATGGCCTCGTTGATGTCGGTGTGCACGACGACGCCGGTCTCACCCACCTTGCGGGCGAAGGCGCGCGACAGGTCCCCGGTGCCGCCGGCGATGTCCAGGACACACTCTCCCGGCTTCAGGTTGGCCACCTGCACGGCATAGGCCTTCCACGCCCGATGCAGGCCGGCCGACATCAGGTCGTTCATCAGGTCGTACTTGGACGCGACGGAGTCGAACACCCCGCGGACCTTGCCGGCCTTCTCCTGTTCGTCGACCTGCTGGAAACCGAAATGAGTCTGCGTCATGGCATCAATGAGAGTGGCAGGAGCCGCCGGCCTTGACCGGCATGGCGTCGTCGCGGCCTTTACCGGCGGCGGCCAGGCGAGCCTCGTAGTCGCGCCACAGCGCGTCCTGCTGGCTGCCGAGCTTGTAGAGATAGTCCCAGGAGAACAGGCCGCTGGCATGGCCGTCCGAGAACTCGGGTCGCACGGCGTAATGCCCCACCGGCTCCAGCGCCATGATGACGACGTCGCGCTTGCCGGTCTGCAGCACCTCCTGGCCCGGGCCATGGCCCATGACCTCGGCGGAAGGGCTGTAGACACGCATCAGCTCGAACGGGATGCGGAAACGCGCGCCATCGTCGAAGGCGATCTCCAGCACGCGGGACTGCTGGTGGACGGTGATCTCGGTGGGCGAAGCCATGACGCAAGTGTCCCTCAGAACGACTGATAGACCGGCAGCCGGCCGTCCCTGGGACGCACGTGCGTGAAGCGCGCCGCCAGGCGGGACTGCACGCTCACCGGCAGCGGCGCGAAGCCGGAGCCGCGGGTCAGGTCGTCGCCATGCATGAAGCACCAGTACAGGAACTTCAGCGCGCCCTGGGCCTTGGCTGCCTCGGCGGGCTCGGCGTCGACGAGGACGAAGCTGGTCAGGGTGATGGGCCAGGCGTCGGCGCCGGGGCGGTCCAGCAGCGTGGCGAGGTCGTCCCCCTGTCGGTGCATGTCACTCTCCAGCACCGCGGCGCTGAAGCCGCGCTCCGAAGGCGCAACGAAATGGCCGGCGGCGTTGCGCAGCTTCACGGCGGCGAGCTTGTCGCGCAGCACGCGGTCGTAGGAGACGTAGGCGATGGCGCCCGGCGTGGCGCGCAGCGCCTGCACCATGCCGTCGTTGCCCTCGGCCTTCAGCGGCTCGCCGGGCCAGGCCGGCGCCTGGCCGGCGCCCACCTCGGCCTTGAACGCGGCGGAAGCGCTGGCCAGATAGCGGCTGAAGCCGTCGCTGGTACCCGACTTCTCGGCACGCACCACGCGCTTGATGGGCAGCGCCGGCAGCGTGGCGCCGGGGTTGAGCGCGGCGATGCGCGCGTCGCTCCAGACCTTGACGCGCCCCATGAAAATGTCGGCCAGCACCTCGCCGCTGAGCTGCAGCGGCGCGCCATGGCCGGGCAGGTTGACGACGGGCACGACACCGCCCACCAGCATGGGGATCTGCACCAGCCTGGCCTTGGCCAGCTCGGCGGCGGCCAGCGGCGCGTCGGTGCCACCGAAGTCCACCTGCCGGGCCGTGATCTGCTTGATGCCATCGCCCGAGCCCGTGCCCTTGTACGCGACGGCGCCGCCGCCGGCCTTGGCGAAGGCGCGGGCCCAGGTGTCGTAGACCTTGGACGGGAACGTGGCCCCTTGTCCCGCCACCGGCTGGGCCTGGATGGCTGTGCACAGCAGCAGGGAGGCAAGGAAGGCCAGAGTCGCGCGCATGAAGTGGGGCATGTCCGGGGCCGAGGTCCTGGTGAAAACCCGCAATCATGCCCTGTGTCTTCCGGCGCGTACCGGCAGGGACGGTCTAATCTTTCTTTTCCCCCGCTCAAGCCCCCCATGACCCGAATCCCCCGCCACCGCCTGGCCGCCGCCGCCGCGGCCGCCCTGCTGGGCCTGTCCACCACGGTCCACGCCCTGGACCTGCGCGGTCTGTCCAAGGACGTCGCCCCCTGCGACGACTTCTATGCCTTCGTCAACGGCAACTGGGAGGCCGCCACCGAGCTGCCCGCCAGCCGCGCCCGCATTGGCAGCTTCGAGCAGTTGCGCCAGGCCAACGACGCATTGCTGGAGAAGGCGCTGAAGGAGCTGGCCGACAAGCCCGCGCTGCAGACGACGCCCGGCCTGAAGCTGATCGCCGCCTACTACACCAGCGGCATGGACGAGGCGGCCATCGAGGCCCGCGGCATCAGCTCCATCACGCCGCTGCTGAACCGCGTCGACGGCCTGCAACGCGCCGAGGACCTGCCGGCATTGGTCGCGCTGCTGAACCGCAGCGGCATCGCCGCGCCGCTGGGCTGGGGCGTGCAGCCCGACCGCAAGGACACGCGCCGCAACGTGCTGATGCTGGGCCAGTCCGGCCTTGGCCTGCCGGACCGCGACGACTATTTCCGCGACGACGAGCGCACCCGCACCGTCAAGGCGGCCTACCGGGCCTACGCCAAGACCCTGCTCGCCGCCGCCGGCCGCCCGGCCAGCGACGCCGAACTGGACGCGCTGACCGCCTTCGAGACGCAGCTCGCCGAGGCCACGCGCGAGCGCGCCAAGATGCGTGACCCCAACGCGAACTACAACCCGATGAGCCCGGCCGAGCTGGCCGCGGCCGCGCCGGGCTTCGACTGGACCGGCTACTTCGCCGTGCTGACGGCCGGCGCCAAAGCGCCACAGCGCCTCATCGTCGGCCAGCCCGAGTTCGCCACCCGCTTCGCCAAGCTGGCCGCCGAGGCGCCGCTGGACGTGTGGCGCCGCTACCTGACGCTGCGCGTGCTGGACGCCGCCTCGCAGCGCCTGCCCAAGGCCTTCGCGGACGCAGCGTTCGAGTACCGCGGCAAGACCATCACCGGCCTGCAGGCCCCGGCGCCGCGCAGCGAGGACGTCATTCTGCAGATCGGCGGCCGCACCGGCGGCGAGCCGGTGGGCCTGGCGCTGGGCGAGCTGTTCGTCGCCCGCGCCTTCTCGCCCGAGGCGCAGCGGCGCTCGTTGCAACTGGTCGAGGACGTGCGCGCCAGCATGAAGGCGCGCATCGAGAAGCTGGAATGGATGACGCCCGGCACCAAGGCCCGCGCGCTGGAGAAGCTGGCCGCGATGCAGCCCATGATCGGTGCGCCCGACAAATGGCCGCAGTTCGAAGGCCTGCAGCTCAGCGCCAACGACTACGCCGGCAACTGGCTCCGGGCCGCGCTGTGGCAGAGCGGCCAGCAGGTGAAGGACCTGGACGCCCCCGTCGAGCGCGCCCGCTGGCGCACCAGCCCCCACATCGTCAACGCCTTCGCCGGCGGCCTGAACCAGATCATCTTCCCGGCCGGCATCCTGCAGCCGCCCTTCTTCGACGCCAAGGCCGACGACGCCGTCAACTACGGCGGCATCGGCATGGTCATCGGCCACGAGATCACGCACCACTTCGACGACAGCGGCCGCAACTTCGATGCCGGCGGCTCGCTGACCGACTGGTGGACGCCGGCCGACGCCGCGGGCTACAAGGCCCGCGCCGACAAGGTGGCCGAACGCTACGGCGCGATCTCGCCGTTGCCGGGCTACAACATCAACGGCCGCCTGACACTGGGCGAGAACATCTCCGACATGTCGGGCCTGCCCATCGCCTACGAGGGGCTGCTGCGCGCGCTCAAGCGCAGCGGCGGCGCGGACAAGAAGGTCGACGGCTACACGCCGGCGCAACGCTTCTTCCTCAGCAACGCGCTGGTGTGGCGCAACAAGGTGCGCACCGAGTTCCTGATCAACCAGCTCCGCACCGACTCGCACTCGCCGGCCAAGTACCGCGTGCTGACGCCGATGAGCAACTCGGCCTACTTCGCGCAGGCGTTCAGCTGCAAGCCGGGCAGCGCGATGGTGGCGAGCGACCCGCTCACCGTCTGGTGACCCCGCCACGGCCCGCGGCTGACGGAAGTCGGCCACGGGTCGTCGGCACGCATGCGACGACAGGCCGTTCAATCGCGGTTTTCTGCGGACCATCGCATGCAGGCTGCACTTCATCGCTTCCGGTTTGGGAGCGCCCCCGCGGGCGCCTAGCCTGAAGACGGGTCGACGCGAATCGCGTCGACCTCCCTTCAGACCCACCAGGAGCTTGTCATGCACACTCCCTTCCACCGCGCCCGGCGCACGCCGGCGCTGCACCGTCCGTTCGCCGGCCTGGCCTGCGCCGCCGCGCTGGCACTGGGCGCCGGCCCCGCGCTGGCCCAGTCCGCCGGCGTCGACCGCGTCGAGATCAGCGGCCATGTCGTCGAAGCACCGCCGCGCTACGATGTGCATGCCAGCTGCACGCAAATCGAGCCCAAGCTGCAGGAGGAGCTGCTGCGCACCTGGTGGCGCGAGCGCGACTACGGCGTCGTCGACGTCCGCTTCGTCGTCACGGACGGCAAGGTCACTGCCGTCAACACGCGCAGCGGCCTGTCGTTCCGGGCAATGCGCGACGTGCGCAACGCCGTCGGCCATCTGGAGTGCCCTGGCGCACAGGCCGGCACCAGCCTCTACAGGATGCACGTCGTCTTCGCCGACCCGGACCGCATGCCGGACACCGTGGCCGGTGCCGACCAACCCAGCCGCATCGCGCTCGTCGAGATTCGCTGAGCGATGACGGAAGTCACCCCGGTGGGCATCCCGGCATGGCGAGCCCCATGACGACCGGCATCCAAGCCGCCGAACGCGCACTCGCGGCGCCCCGCAGTTCGGTCACGGTTTTCGGCGCGTCGTCGCATGCCCCAAGCAACTCATCGCTTGCGGCTTGGGGGCGTGCATTCCGGCGCCTAGTCTGAAAACGGGTCGACGCGTTTTGCATTGCCCGCCCGCTCAGCCCCAACAGGAGCCCATCATGCCCATCCGTTATTCCATCGCCCAGCGCACACCGCTGCTCAACGGCCTGTTTGCCGGCCTTGCCTGCGCCCTCACGCTGGCGCTGACGGCGGGCCCTGCGCTGGCCCAGACCGCCGGCCTGGACCGCGTAGAAATCAGCGGCCACGTCATCGAAGCACCCGCGCGCTACGACGTGCGCGCCAGCTGCAACGCCATTGACCGGCAATTGCAGGATTCGCTGCAGACCACCTGGGACCGCGAGCGCCGCACCGGCCAGGTCAAGGTCCAGCTCGTCATGGACGGCGGCAACATCACCGCGGTCCAGGCCGAAGGCATGTCCAGCAGCATCGAGCGCTCCGTGCGCCACGCCATCAACGACCTTGACTGCGGCCAGCAGGCCTCGGCCGGCCCGCAGATCTACCGCTTCCGCATCGATTTCCTCGACCCCGACGACCGCAGCCAGCGCACGGCTGGCCTCACACGCGCGGGCTACCGGATCGCACTGCTCAACGACTGAGCAATCGCCGCGTCGACACGCTGCAGCGGCAGCCGCAAACGGGCCGCTGCGCCGCCGGGGAAGTCACGCTGCGCGCCGGCCCAGACGGGCGCCGGGAAATGGCTGTCCCAGTCGAAGCGCGCGATGACATGCCAGTGCAGATGCGGCACGACATTGCCGAGGCTGGCAATGTTGACCTTGGTCGGCGTGAGCAGGGCTCTCAGCTGGCGCTCGATCTCGGTGACGGCATCCATGCAGGCATGCCTGTCCGCGGCCGCGAGGTCGCTGAACTCGGCGACATGGTCGGACCAGATGAGACGGTAGAAGGCCGGGAAGCGCAGCGCCTCGTCGCCCTCGACGGCGCGCACGACACGGAACCGGGGCGTGCGCGCGACGACGAGGCCACCATCGGTCGTGCATAGCGGGCAATTCATGTCATCGATCTCCGAGTACCCAGCCCAGCGACAGCACGTAGCGGCTGCCACCCTCGACGCGCGTCACGCTGTGCTCGCAGGCGTCGGGCCGGAAGAACTTGATGCGCCGGCTCTGCCAGATCGGCGTCGCGCAGACGAACTCGCCGCCACGCGGCGAGGCCTTCAGGACGATGTTGAGCCGGTAATGGCGCCCGGCCCGCACCGGGTCCGTATGCGGTGGGATGGCGCTGCCCTCGGGGTAGCGGATCAGGTAGCTGTCGAAGGGCAGCGGCCAGCGCGCCGTGAGCAGCAGCATCTTGTCGTAGCCGCTGCCCTGGCGCCCGCGCTGCCACCTGAAGGCGGTGCGCAGGTAGCCCGCCAACATCACACCAGCACCCGCTCGATGCCGCCGTTGTTGGCCCTGGCCACGTAGTCGGGCATCCAGTTGTCGCCCAGGATCTGGCGCGCCATCTCGACGACGATGTAGTCGGCTTCCAGCAGGCCGTTCTGCAGGTCGTTGCCGTAGCGGCTCAGACCTTGCAGACAGCTGGGGCAGGAGGTGAGGATCTTCAGATTGTCGTCCGCCCCCACCTTGCCGCTCGCGCGCAACTGGGCTTCGGTCTTGCGCAGTTCCTCTTCCTTGCGGAAGCGCACCTGCGTGGAGATGTCAGGCCGCGTGACGCCCAGCGTGCCGCTCTCGCCGCAGCAGCGCTCGCTCTTGACGACACCCTCGCCCACCAGCGCCCTCACCGTCTTCATCGGCTCCTGCTGCTTCATCGGCGAATGGCAGGGGTCGTGGTACAGGTAGCTGCTCTTGGAGCCCAGCGTGATGCCCTTCTCCAGCAGGTACTCGTGGATGTCGATGATGCGGCAACCAGGGAAGATGTCCTCGAACTTGTAGCCCTGCAGCTGGTCGAAGCAGGTGCCGCAGCTGACCACCACGGTCTTGATGTCCAGGTAGTTCAACGTGTTGGCGACGCGGTGGAAGAGCACCCGGTTGTCGGTGATCATCTTCTCGGCCTTGTCGAACTGGCCCGAGCCGCGCTGCGGGTAACCACAGCACAGGTAGCCAGGCGGCAGCACGGTCTGCACACCGGCATGCCACAGCATGGCCTGCGTGGCCAGGCCCACCTGGCTGAACAGGCGCTCCGAGCCGCAGCCGGGGAAATAGAACACCGCCTCCGTCTCGCTCGCCGTGGCCGGCGGGCGAATGATGGGCACGTAGTTCTTGTCCTCGATGTCCAGGAGCGCCCGCGCCGTCTTCTTGGGCAGGCCGCCGGGCAGCTTCTTGTTGATGAAGTGGATGACCTGTTCCTTGACCGGCGCTGCGCCGACGGTGGCCGGCGGCGCGCTGGTCTGCTTGCGGCCTGCGGGCTTGAACAGGTCCACGGCCAGGCGCTGCGCCTTGAAGCCCAGGCCCACCATGGCCGTGCGCGCGAGCTTGATGGTTTCCGGGTTGGTCGCGTTCAGCATGAACATCGCCGCCGCGTTGCCGGGACGCCAGGTCTTCTGGCCCATCTTGCGCAACAGGTTGCGCATGTTCATCGTCACGTCGCCGAAGTCGATCTTGACCGGGCAGGGCGTCAGGCATTTGTGGCAGACCGTGCAGTGGTCGGCCACGTCCTCGAACTCCTGCCAATGCTTGATGGACACGCCGCGGCGCGTCTGCTCCTCGTACAGGAAGGCCTCCACCAGCAGCGAGGTGGCGAGGATCTTGTTGCGCGGGCTGTAGAGCAGGTTGGCACGCGGCACATGCGTCGCGCAGACCGGCTTGCACTTGCCGCAGCGCAGGCAGTCCTTGACCGAGTTGGCGATCTCGCCGATGTCGCTCTGCTGCATGATCAGCGACTCATGCCCCATCAGGCCGAAGGACGGCGTGTAGGCATTGCGCAGGTCCGCATCCTTCAGCAGCTTGCCCTTGTTGAAGCGGCCTTCGGGGTCGATGCGCTGCTTGTACTCGGTGAACGCGGCCAGCTCGGCGTCGCTCAGGAACTCGACCTTGGTGATGCCTATGCCGTGCTCGCCCGAGATGACGCCGTCCAGCGAGCGCGCCAGCGTCATGATGCGCGCCACGGCCTCGTGGGCCGTCTGCAGCATCTGGTAGTTGTCGCTGTTGACGGGGATGTTGGTGTGGACGTTGCCGTCGCCCGCGTGCATGTGCAGGGCCACCCAGACGCGGCCGCGCAGCACCTCCTTGTGGATGCGCTTGCACTCGGCCAGCAGCGGCTCGAAGGCCGCGCCGCTGAACAGGGCCTGCAGCGGCTTGAGGATCTGCGCCCGCCACGAGGCGCGCAGCTCATGCGTCTGCAACCGCTCGAAGAAACCGGCGCTGTCCAGGCCGTCCAGCCATTGGCGCCACTGCTCGCCCACCTCGCGCAGCAGCGCCAGCGCCTGCTGCACACGGTCCTCCAGCAGCTCGGCGCTGGGGATCTCGCCCGCGTCGTCGCTCTTGCCCAGCGGCAGTCGGCCGGCCGCAAACAGCGTCTGGAGCGCCGTCACCAGCTCCAGCTTGTTGCGCAACGAGAGCTCGATGTTGATGCGCTCGATGCCCAGCGTGTACTCGCCCATGCGGTGCAGCGGGATCACCACGTCCTCGTTCACCTTGAACGCGTTCGTGTGCTTGCTGATGGCCGCGGTGCGCTTGCGGTCCAGCCAGAACTTCTTGCGCGCGTCGGCGCTGACGGCGACGAAGCCCTCGCCCGAGCGGCCGTTGGCCAGGCGCACGACCTCGCTGGTGGCACGCGCCACCGCGTCGGCGTCGTCGCCGACGATGTCGCCCACCAGCACCATCTTGGGCAGGACGGCGCGCTTGCTCTTGGTCGCATAGCCCACCGCCTTCAGGTAGCGGTCGTCCAGATGCTCCAGGCCCGCCAGCAGCACGCCCGTGTCCGCGATCGAGAACATGTAGTCCTTGATGTCGACGATGCTGGGCACGCAGTCCTTGGGATTGCCGAAGAACTCCAGGCACACCGTGCGCGTGTGCGCGGGCATGCGGTGCACGATCCAGCGCGCGCTGGTGATGAGGCCGTCGCAGCCTTCCTTCTGTATGCCCGGCAGGCCGGCGAGGAACTTGTCCGTCACGTCCTTGCCCAGGCCCTCCTTGCGGAACACCCGGCCGGGGATGTCCAGCCGCTCGGTGCGCTCCAGCACCTTGCCGGTGGCGTCGAAGTAGCGCAACTCGAAGCTCGCGACCTCCACGTCGTGGATCTTGCCGAGGTTGTGGTTGAGGCGCTCGACCTCCAGCCACTTGGCCTCCGGCGTCACCATCTTCCAGCTCGCCAGGTTGTCCAGCGCCGTGCCCCACAGCACCGCCTTCTTGCCGCCCGCATTCATGGCCACGTTGCCGCCTATGCAGCTGGCCTCGGCCGAGGTCGGGTCGACCGCGAACACGAAGCCATTCGCCTCGGCCAGGTCCGCCACGCGCTGCGTGACGACGCCTGCCTCGCTGAAGATGGTGGGCACCTCGGCGGCGAGGCCCGGCAGGCGCAGCATCTCGACACCGCGCAGCGCCTCCAGCTTCTCGGTGTTGATGACGGCGCTGTTCCACACCAGCGGCACCGCGCCGCCCGTGTAGCCCGTGCCGCCGCCGCGCGGGATGACAGTCAGCCCGAGCTCGAAGCAGGCCCCCACCAGCCCGGCCATCTCGGCCTCGGTGTCGGGCGTCAGCACGACGAAGGGGTATTCCACGCGCCAGTCGGTCGCGTCCGTCACATGCGACACGCGCGACAGGCCGTCGAACTTGATGTTGTCCCTGGCCGTGTGGCGGGCCAGCGTCCTGGCAGCGCGCTTGCGCAGCGTGGTGACGCTGTCGAAGAACTGGGCGAACTCGGCCACCGCGCCGCGCGCGGCATTCAGCAACTCGCCCACGGCCGCGTCGCGCTGCGGGTCGCTCGCCGGGTCGCGGCGCTTCTGCACCTCGGCCAGGCGGTGGTGCAAGGCCTCGATCAGCAGGGCACGGCGCTTGGGGTTGTCCAGCAGGTCGTCCTGCAGGTAGGGGTTGCGCTGCACCACCCAGATGTCGCCCAGCACCTCGTACAGCATGCGCGCGGATCGACCCGTGCGCCGCTCCAGCCGCAGCTTGTCCAGCAGCTCCCAGGCCCGGGGGCCCAGCAAGCGGATGACGATCTCGCGGTCGGAGAACGACGTGTAGTTGTACGGAATTTCGCGCAGGCGCGGCGCGTCGGTGTCGGCGGCTGCAGCGGCCTCCGGCAGCAGGGGATGCGGGGCGTTCATAGAGGGAAAGGATCGTAGCGCAGGGGGTTTCACCCCAGAATGCGCGGGATGAAGCCCTGGCCCTATCCCCTTTGGCTGGCCCACCGCGGCGCCGGCCCGCTCGCCCCGGAGAACACGCTGGCCGCGTTCAGGCGGGGCCATGGCTTCGGCTTCCGAGCCTTCGAATGTGACGTCAAGCTCAGCCGGGACGGCGAAGCCTTCCTGCTGCATGACGACACGCTCGAGCGCACCAGCAACGGCCGGGGCTCGCCCGCCGGCATGGACTGGGCGACGCTGGCCCGGCTGGACGCCGGCAGCTGGCACAGCCCGCCCTATGCCGCCGAGCCGCTGCCGCGCTTCGCGCAGATTGCCGCCTTCTGCCAGGCCAATGCCTGCATGCTCAACGTCGAGATCAAGCCCTGCCCCGGCGACGAGGCGCGCACGGGCGCGGCCGTCGCGCGCGAAGCCGCGCGGCTGTGGGCCGGCGCGCTGCCGCCGCTGCTGAGCAGCTTCAAGCCCGAGGCCCTGGCCGCCGCTCGCGACGCGGAGCCCGCCCTGCCCCGCGCACTCCTGCTGGACGAACTCTGGCCCGGCTGGCCCGAGGTCGCCGAGGCGTTGGGCGTCGTCGCCGTCATCACGAACTGGCAGCTGATGGAGCGCAGCCTCATCGAGCGCCTGCACGCCAACGGCTGGCGGGCGCTGGTCTACACGGTGAATGACGCCGCGGTGGCCCAGCGGCTGATCGCCGACGGCATAGACGGTCTCATCACGGACGAGGTGGACCGGCTCGGCCCCGGCGAACCATGACCCCAGGGAGAGAACGATGAAGCTCAAGTCCGCCACCGCGCTGCTGGCCGGCTGGCTCGCCCTTGGCACGGTGCTGGCCGCGCCAGAATGCGACGCCCCGCCTCAGGTCGATCTCGCCAAGATCCAGGCTCGCGTCATCGTCGTCGGAGAGTTGCGTGGCACCGAGCAGGCGCCAGCCTTCGTGGGTCAACTGGTCTGCGGCCTGCTGAAAAGCGGCCGGCCGGTGATTCTGGCGTTGGAACGCGAGGGCCAGGAGCAGGTGGCGTTGAACAGCTACCTGGCTTCTGCCGGCCGGCCCTCGGATGTACGGGCACTCGTCGGCACCGGCGCCTGGGCGGGCCCCTTCCAGGACGGCGGCAGCAGCGAGGCCATGCTGGCGCTGATCGAACAGGTGCGCCTATGGCGGCAGGCGGGCCAGCGCGTGGGCGTGCTGGCCATGCGGTTCGATCGCCACCCTATCGCCCCGCCTGCCACCGACCGGAGCACGTTCTCCGATGCTGATATCGCACGCTACGAGGCCATCCTCGAACGCACGATGGCAGACAAGGTCTGGGTCACGCAGATCACGCACCAGGGCTACACCATCGTTGCGTTGGCCGGCAACGTGCTGACGACGCTTGACTTCAAGGCAAGGGTCCGCGCGAACGGCCCATCGTTCGCCGAGATGCTCGCAAGCTACACGTCGATCCATGTCATCGGGCTCAACACCAGCGCAGGCGGCACCCGTTGGCAGCAACGGCCAAACGGCAAGAGCGGCCCGGGCCCGTTGACCGCGGGGCCGATGTTCATCGCCGGCACCCGCATCGACACCGAGGTCGACCTCGGCCAGATCACTGCCTCGCCGCCGGCCAGCGCCGCGCGCTGACGCCGCTCAACCCGCGATGCGCGCGTAGACGCAGGTGTCCCGCGGCGCACCGTCCACGCCCAGGCTGTCGCAGCGCAGAATGCCCTCCAGCTCGAAGCCGCAGCGCTGCGCGACGGCACGGCTTTTCGCGTTGTGCGAGTCCATCCGGATCTCGACGCGCCTGGCACCCAGCTGGCCGAACGCCAGCGCAGCCAGCAGCTGCACGGTCTCGCTGGCATGCCCCTGGCCCTGCGCCTCGGGACGTACCCAATAGCCGATCTCGAAGCGGCGCACGGCCCAGTCGATGCGGTGCAGCCCCGTGCCGCCCAGCAGGCGGCCGGCGCTGCCGTCGGCGCGGCGGGCATGCATGTGGAAACACAGGTCGCGACGGGCGATGAAGTCGGCCTGCATGCGGCGCACGACGAGCTCCGAACTCTCGGCCGTGGGCGCCTCCTGCGCCCACGGCATCCAGGGCCGCAGGTGCGAGAGGGACTGCGCGATGACCACAGCCATCTCCGCCCCCGTGCCGGCGCGCGGCACCAGCAGCACGGTGCGCTCGCCGGTCAGGCGCTCGGGAACGTCGATCAGCGGGGCTTCGATGCTCATGCCGTCACAACCTCCACCGGCTTGGGCAGCTCGCGCACGCCGCGTATCACCGGATGCCGCCAGGCCAGCGTCGCCAGCAGGCAGGCACCCGCGCCCGAGAAGGCCAGCGCCGAGCGCAGCCCCATATGCTCGCCCAGCCAGCCGCCGATCAGCGCGCCAGGGCCGGCCGGCAGCAGGATGAGCCAGCGCATGGTGCTCGTCATGCGGCCCAGCATGGGCGCCGGCGTGACGGCCTGGCGCAGCGACAGGAAGTTGATGAAGATCAGCACGGCGCCGACGCCGAAGGCGAACAGCATCAGCGCGAAGCTGGGCACACCCCAGCGCGCCGGCATCGCCGCCAGTTGCGCCCAGCCGGCCCCGCAGGCCGCGAAGCCCAGCACCAGGCAGGGCCCCGGGCCGACACGGCGGCTGATGCGGTGGCCGAACACGCTGGCCAGCACGGTGCCGGCCCCCAGCGCGACATAGGACAGGCCCACCGTCTGCGGGCTCAGCTGCAGCTCGCGCGTGGCGTACAGGATCTGCACCACCAGCGCCGCGTTGTGAAAGAGCTGCCAGCAGCCCACCGCCGTGGCCAGGCTCACGAGCAGCCGGCGTTCGCGCACGAAGCGAAGGCCGGCCTTGAGCTCGGTCCAGAAATGCTGGTCGCGCCGCGCCGCCAGCGTCTCCTGCACGCGGATGCCGCGCAGGATGCCGGCCGACACCAGCAGCAGCCCCGCGTTCACGGCCAGTGCCAGCGGCGCGCCCAGCAGCTTGATCAGCGCGCCCGCCAGCCCCGGCCCGGCCACTTCGGCGCCCGAAGAAGCCAGCGCGTTCTTCGCATGGGCCTCCACCAGGCGCTCGCGCGGCACCACCTGGGTCAGCACGATCTGCGCCGCGCTTCCGGCCACCGTGTAGACGCAGCCCAGCACGAAGCCGACGACGTACAGCCAGCCCATGCCCAGCCAACCCAGCCAGGCAGCCAGCGGCACGGTGGCCACGGCCACCGCCAGCAGGCTCTCGCCCCAGATGTAGACGGGCAGCTTGCGGACGCGGTCCAGCAGCACGCCGGCCGGCAGCGAGAACAACACGAAGGGAAGGATCTCCATCGCCTGCAGCAGGCCCATCTGCGTGGGGCTGGCTTGCAGCAGCACGGCCGCCGTCAGCGGCAGGGCCAGCATGGTGATCTGGCCACCGAGCGAGGACGTCAGGATGGACGACCACAGGCGGCGGTAGACCGCGTCGCGCAGCAGGTCGCCGGGCGCGAGGGTGAAGAACTGGATCAGGCGGGAGAACATGACGGGCTGCTTTCGAGACTCGACAGGCGGGGGCGGCCCCGCCGGGAAAGGACGCGCGTGAGGCGCGTCAGTCGAGGTCGAGCAACTTGGTCATGAGCGGCATGCTAGCAGCGCGGCCGGCCGGTGTCGCGTGCCGGCCGTCATGATCGACGCAACACCAGCTCGGCATGGCCGGTCGCCGCGTCGAAGGCGCGCCCCAGCGAGCCGGCAGGCAGCGGCGCGACGAGCAGCTCGGCCGTCGTGCGCACCGTGCAGCCGGCGCACACATGGCCGCCGATGACCCGGCCCGCGGCATCGGCGACGCTGGCATGCAGGTGAGCACCGTCCGGCGTCAGGCTGCCGCTCAGCGTCAGGATCTCCAGCGGCCCGGCGATGGGGGTCGGCTCCGGCTCGCCGGCCAGGCGCAGCTGCGCCTGCGACAGGCTGCCTATGCCCGCCACGACGAAGCCCGTGCGCCCGGTCGCCTCCAGCGCGCCGCGCAGGTCGTCGCCGGGGTTCAGGCGCAGCGCCTCCAGCATCACCAGCCCACCGCCGCGCCGTCGCGGCGCGGATCGCTGGCGGCCACATAGCCTTCGACCCCCGGCTCGCCCAGCCGCCAGATGAACTGGCCGGCGCCGAAGTCCTGATAGCTGTCATGGATGTCGCCGATCTGGTGGCCGCGCGCCTGCAGCGCCGCGACGGTGGCCCCCGGCATGTGCGGCTCGACGTTGATGGACAGGCCCTCGTTGAAGCGCCAGCGCGGCGCGTCGCAGGCTGCCTGCGGGTTCTGGCCATAGCTGAGCATGCGCACCAGCGTCTGCAGGTGGCCTTGCGGCTGCATGTTGCCGCCCATAACGCCGAAGCTCATGACGGGCGCGCCGTCGCGGGTCAGGAAGCCGGGGATGATGGTGTGGAAGGGCCGCTTGCCCGGCGCGACCCGGTTCGGATGGCCCGCCTCCAGCGTGAAGCAGTGGCCGCGGTTCTGCAGGCTGACGCCATAGCCCGGCAGCACCAGGCCGGAACCGAAGCCCATGTAGTTGCTCTGGATGAAGCTGACCATCATGCCGCGCTCGTCGGCCGCAGTCAGGTAGATGGTGCCGCCCTTGACGGGGTTGCCGGCACCGAAGACCTGGGCACGGGCCGGGTCGATGAGCCTGGCGCGGGCGGCGAGGTAGCCGGGATCCAGAAGTTGCTCCGCGCCGACCGGCATCGACCCCGGCTCGGCGACAAAGCGGTAGACGTCGGCGAAGGCCAGCTTCATCGCCTCGATCATCAAGTGCTGGGCCTCGGGGCTGTCCACCGCATGCGCCGCGATATCCCAATGCTCCAGCAGCCCCAGTGCCATCTGCGCCGCGATGCCCTGGCCGTTGGGCGGGATCTCGTGCAGCGTGTGGCCGGCGAAGTCCTTGGCCAGCGGCGCGACCCATTCGGGCCGGTAGGCCGCGAGGTCGGCCTCGGTCAGCGCGCCACCGGTCTCGCGGGCGAAGCGGGCCAGCGCGGCAGCCATCTCGCCGCGATAGAAGGCCTCGCCCCGGCTCTCGGCGATCAGCCTCAGGCTGCGTGCCGCGTCTGGGAAGCGGAACAGCTCGCCCACCTCTGGCGCACGGCCCCGGGGCAGGAAGGCCGGCGCAAAGCCGGGCTGCGACGTGAGCTCGCCCAGCGCCGCGGCCATGGCCCACTTGCCCTGCACGATGGGCGGCACGGCGTAGCCGCGCTCGGCGATCTCGATGGCCGGCTGCATCAGGTCCGCGAACGGCAGCCGGCCGAAGCGCTCGCTCAGGGCAGCCCACCCCCCGACGGCGCCCGGCACCGTCACCGAGCCCCAGCCGCGCCTGGGCATGGCCGGCCCTTCGAAGGACTCCGGTGTCCATGCGGCGGGCGCCGGTCCGGACGCGTTGAGGCCGTGCAGGCGGCTGCCGTCCCACAGGATGCAGAAGGCGTCCGATCCCAGGCCGTTGCTGCAGGGCTCCACAAGCGTCATGCAGGCCGCGGTGGCAATGGCCGCGTCGACCGCATTCCCGCCCACCTGCAGCACGCGCAGGCCGGCCTGAGCCGCAAGCGGATGCGAGGTCGAGACGATGTTGCGCGCGAACAGCGGGCTGCGCCGGCTCGGATAGCCGGTCTTCCAGTCGAAGAGAGTCATGGCGCCCGATTCTGGCCGTTGTAATGTTTTGCAACGCAGGTTGTGGGGGTCAACCGGCGGCGGCGGGGCCTCGTTGTCTCCACAAGCTCTCGCGAGCCCGAACCGAAATCTCAACCACCCTGGAGCCTTGAAGATGAACACGCTGAAGACCACCCTCGCTACCGCCCTCATCACGCTCGCCTCGGGCGTGGCCCTGGCGCAGACCCCGGCCCCGGCCGCAACGCCTGCACCGGCCACCAAGCCGGCCGCCGCCACGACGACGGCGATGCCCGCTGCGGCCACCGCGCCCGCCGAAGCGGCCAGCGGTGCCAAGCATGGCCACAAGCACCATGCCAAGAAGAAGCACGCCGAGGCCAAGACCGGCGACGCTCCCGCCAAGACCGACACCAAGGCACAGTAAGCGCAACTGCGCTACACGCAAGGCCGCAGCCCGCCAGGCTGCGGCCTTTTCCTTTGTGGGAGCTCAGCCAACACTTTGCCGGCCAATCGTGAACTGCGTCGCGAAGCGGCTCGCCTTCCCCCGCATCGGGGCGTGGTGCGCCCGAGGAAAGGCTTCCTAGACTGGCGAGCTACGCCAACCCTCCCCACGCCCGATGCGCCGACTCGCCCTTCTCGCCGCCGTTTTCGCCACCTGCGCCGCGCATGCCGCGCCGGTCACGCTAGGCCTGGACGCCAGCCTCAACCTGCTGGCCTTCGGCAACATGAACGTGAGCAGCAGCGACGTGGAGGGCCGCGTGGCCGTCGGCGGCAACGCCAACATCAGCGGCTATTCGATCAACACCAAGACCGGCTCCAGCGCGCTGTACGCCGGCACGGGCCTCACCGTGGGCGGCAACCTGACCTTCACGAGCGGATCGATCTGGGGTGGCGTGCAGGTGGGCGGCAGCTACACGCCATCGCAGTCCGGCACGGTCAAGGGCGGCGTGCAGTCCGGCACGGGCATCGATTTCGCCGCAGAGCGCGCGCGGCTGAGCCAGCTCTCGCAAGCCTGGGACGCGATGGCCAACACCGGCTCGGCCTACGACCAGTGGGGCACGCTGCACTTCAACGCGAGCGGCCAGTCGTTGGCCGTCTTCGACGTCCAGGCCTCGGACCTGCTGAAGAACATGCAGATCGACGGGCTGGCCGCCGGCTCGCAGGTGCTCATCAACGTGCACGGCAGCATGGTGGACTTCGGCAACCACGGCTACACGGGCTTCGAGAAGGGTCAGGTCATCTTCAACCTGGTCGACGCCGTCAGCGTGCTGCTCAACGGCGGCATCAACGCCTCGCTGCTGGCGCTGGACGCCACGGTCAACCCGGGCTGGGGCCAGATCAACGGCCAGGTGGTCGTGAACAACTGGAACACCAGCATGCAGGTGAACGACGCGCCCATCCCGGGCACGACCAGCGTGCGACCGCAGACGCCGACGGCGCAGGCGCTGCCGGAGCCGGGCTCGGTCGCGCTGGTCGGTTTGGGCCTCGCGGCGCTGCTGGCCGCCGGCCGCCGCGCCCGCCGCTGATCAGCGGATGGGCGCGATATCGCGCAGCGCCTTCACGGCGCCGGCGCCGATGGCCGCGCCGAAGCGCTTGGCCAGGCGCTCGGCCACGTTGTCCTTGGGCGTGTAGTCGACGACCTCCTCGGCCTTGACGACCTCGCGCGCCACGTAATCCAGGTTGCCGAAGTGATCGGCCAGCCCCATCGTGACGGCCTGCTCGCCATTCCAGAACAGGCCCGAGAAGGTGTCGGGCGTCTCCTTGAGCCGCTTGCCACGACCCTCGCGCACGACGGTGATGAATTGCTGGTGGATCTGGTCCAGCATGGCCTGGGCATAGGCCCGCTGCTTGGGTTGCAGCGGGCTGAACGGGTCCAGCATGCCCTTGTTCTCGCCGGCGGTCAGCAGGCGGCGCTCGACACCCAGCTTGTCCATCAGCCCGGTGAAACCGAAGCCATCCATCAGCACGCCGATGGAGCCCACCACCGAGGCCTTGTCGACGTAGATCTCGTCGGCCGCCGCGGCGATGTAGTAGGCACCCGATGCGCACATCTCCTCGACGACGGCATAGACCGGCTTGTCGTACTGCTGGCGCAGCCGCTTGATCTCGTCGTAGACGATGCCGGCCTGCACCGGGCTGCCGCCGGGCGAGTTGATGCGCAGCACGACGGCCTGGGCAGCATCATCCTTGAAGGCGTCCTTCAGCGCGGCAAGCAGCAGCTCGGCACTGGCCTCGGAGTCGGCGGCGATCTCGCCGCGCACCTCGACGAGTGCCGTGTGCGGCGTGGCCGACGGCGTCAGGTGCCGGCCCTGCCACACGCCGTAGACGAGCAGGATTGCCAGCGCGAGCCAGAACAGCCGGAAGCTCGTACGCCAGCGCCGCTCGATGCGCCGCTCGTGCAGGAAGTCGCGCGCCAGCTGGGCCAGCAAGGCCTCGTGCTGCGGCGCCACGCGGGGCGGCGGAACGCCCACGGGCTCTTGCATGGGAGGCGGCAGGTCGTCGTCGGGAGTGCTCATGTCAACCTTCGAAGGCGGGTTGGGTGTCGCGCGTCGGGTGCCAATACACCTGACCGTCGCGTTCAGTCAGTTCTATCTTCGTCAGCCGCCCACGGGTGCAGGGGCCCATCAGGCACTGGCCGGTCAGGGGGTCGTAGACCGCGCCATGGATGCTGCACATGATGTAGCGCTTGTCGCGGTCGAGGAACTCGCCCTCCTGCCAGTCCATCTCGGTAGGCACATGGGCGCAGCGGTTCAGATAGGCCACGGCCTGGCCGTCGAAGCGCAGCGCGAAGGCGCGCACCGGCTCGCGCCACTGGATGACGTCGAAGCCGACGGCCTTGCCGCGCTCCTGCAACTCGGTCGACGCGCACAGGCGCTGCGGCGGCGAGGCATCGTGCTCAGGCATGCTGGATCAGCCAGTCGTGCAGTTCGCGCGTGGAATGCGCGACGAACAGCGGTCCGTGCTCGGCAAAGGTCTCGGGGTCATGCGCGCCGAAGCTGACACCCACGCTCGCCACGCCGGCATTGGCCGCCAGCAGCAGGTCATGCGTGGTGTCACCGACCATCAGCGTGCGCTCGGGCTCGGTACCGAACTCGCGCATCAGCTCCAGCAGCATCTGCGGGTGCGGCTTGGAACGCGTCTCGTCGGCCGTACGGCTGCCGTCGAACATGCTCGTCAGCTCGGCATGGGCCAGCACGCGGTCCAGGCCCACGCGGTTCTTGCCGGTGGCGACGGCCAGCCAGTGGTGGCGCGCCTTCAAGGCCTTCAGCATCTCCAGGCTGCCGTCGAACAGCGACACCTCGTGCTCGGAACCCAGGTAGTGGTGGCGATAGTGCAGGCCCAGCTCGCCGTAGCGGTCGTGCGACAGACCCGGCACCACATGCTCCAGCGCGTCGCGCAGGCCCAGGCCAATGACGTACTTGGCGCGCTCGAACTCGGGCTCGGGTTCGCCGATGTCGACGGCCGCGCGCTGGATGCAGCGCGCGATCAGGGCGGTGGAATCGAACAGGGTGCCATCCCAGTCGAAGGCGATCAGGTCAAAGCGTTGGGGTCTCATGGGTTCATCAGCTTCGCACAGTCCGGCGGCAGCGGCGCTTCCAGCGTCATCTCGGCCCCGGTGGCCGGATGGGTGAAGCGCAGCCGGCGGGCGTGCAGGAACATGCGGTCGAACTTCAGCGCGCCGCGCGCCAGCTCGCGGTTGCGCTCGAAGTCGCCGTACTTGGGGTCGCCCACGATGGGGTGGCCGGCCTGCTGCAGGTGGACGCGGATCTGGTGCGTGCGGCCGGTCTTGATGGTCACATCCAGCAGGCTGAAGCGCGGCGTCCGTTGAGCGACCTTGACGAGGCTGATGGAGCGCTTGGCCTGCGCCTCGTCCGGCTTGCCGGGCCTCACCCAGCGCTCGCCGTCGCTGCCGACGAACTTCACGAGGGGCACGTCGACGACCTTGAGCTTGTCGGGCCAGTCGCCCCACACCAGCGCGGCATAGGTCTTGCCGGTCTCGCGGTCGCGCAACTGGTCCTGCAGGTTGACGAGCGCGCTGCGCTTCTTGGCGATCATCAGGAGACCCGAGGTCTCCTTGTCCAGCCGGTGCACCAGCTCCAGGAACTTGGCCGTCGGGCGCGCGCGGCGCAGTGCCTCGATGACGCCGTAGCTGACGCCCGAACCGCCATGCACGGCCACGCCGGCCGGCTTGTCGATGACCAGCAGATGCTCGTCCTCGAAGACGACCGGGAACTCGCGCGCCGGCACCTCGGGCGCGGCCGCCTTCTCGGGCAGGCGCACCGGCGGGATGCGCACCTCGTCACCCAGCTCGACGCGCGTGTCGGCCTGCGCCCGCCCCTTGTTGACGCGCACCTCGCCCGAGCGGATGAGCCGGTAGACATGGGTCTTGGGCACGCCCTTGAGCTCGCGCAACAGGAAGTTGTCCAGGCGTTGGCCAGCCGATCCATCGTCCACGACGACGCGCCGAACCGAGGGTTTGTCCGTACCCACAGCGGATGTCAACGCCGTGGCGGGGGCCTCAGGGCCTGCCCCTATAATCCTTTTCACCACGTTGCTGCCGTAAGTGTTTGATTTTTTTGATTTTAGCGGCGGCAATGCGGGGCCGGTGGGGCTAGCCCCCTGGCCACAACCAGGCGATGCAACGCATCTTGCGGTCGGCAGGCGGTTTCCCCAAGTGAAACGGCGGTCGGCAACAGGGTGCGGCAGAGCGATGACACCCGGAACCCACCGGCTCCTCTTCAAAAGTCCAGAAACGAGAAGAGCGCCGGCTGCCAAACAAGGTTTTCACGGCGTGAGCGCGCGTGGTCCGATCCAACGACCGGACCGCAAAGGCTTGCGCCAGCGTCCAGCAGTCCTTCGCGGATGAGCCCTTTCCTCCCCCACCCGCTGCGCCCCGCCGCGCGACCCCAGCCAGAAGCTGCGGTGGTCGCCTGGCCCGGCGCGTTCGCGTTCACGCGCGGCTGGGTCGAGGCTGGACTCCGCCGTGCCATGACCGCCCGGTCGCATGCGCCAACGCCGCCCGGCGTCTGACCCCCGTCAGAAACCCGAGCGGTCCAGGGCACTCCTTCCACGGTTCCACGCTGTCGCTCGTGCGTCTTGAACGCCACCTGCGGGTGGCATGACGTGGCGCGTCTCCGCACGGGGCGCGCGAGGAGTGATGACATGAAACGCATGCTGATCAATGCGACGCAGCCGGAAGAGCGGCGCCTCGCGATCGTCGACGGCCAGAAGCTGCTGGACTTCGAGACCGAAATCGAAGGCCGCGAACAGCGCAAGGGCAACATCTACAAGGCCGTCGTGACGCGGGTCGAGCCCTCGCTCGAGGCCTGCTTCGTCGACTACGGCGAGGACCGCCACGGCTTCCTGCCGTTCAAGGAAATCTCGCGCCAGTTCTTCCGCGAAGGCGCGGACGTCAAGAACGCGACGATCAAGGACGCGATCAAGGAAGGCCAGGAGCTGCTGGTCCAGGTCGAGAAGGAAGAGCGCGGCAACAAGGGTGCGGCGCTGACCACCTTCATCTCGCTGGCCGGCCGCTACCTGGTGCTGATGCCCAACAACCCGCGCGGCGGTGGCGTGAGCCGCCGCATCGAGGGCGAGGACCGCGAGGAGCTGAAGGAGAACCTCGACCAGCTCGAGTACCCCAAGGGCATGAGCCTGATCGCCCGCACCGCCGGCATCGGCCGTTCCGCCGCCGAGCTGCAGTGGGACCTCAACTACATGCTCAAGCTCTGGACCGCGATCGATGACGCGTCCAAGGGCGGCAAGGGCGCCTTCCTGATCTACCAGGAGAGCAGCCTCGTCATCCGCGCGATCCGCGACTACTTCACCGCCGACATCGGCGAGATCCTGATCGACACCGACGACCTGTTCGAGCAGGCCCACCAGTTCATGAACCACGTGATGCCCGACCAGGGCCATCGCGTGAAGCGCTACCGTGACGACGCGCCGCTGTTCAGCCGCTTCCAGATCGAGCACCAGATCGAGACGGCCCACAGCCGCACGGTGAACCTGCCCTCGGGCGGCGCCATCGTCATCGACCACACGGAAGCCCTCGTCTCCGTCGACGTCAACTCGGCCCGCGCCACCCGCGGCGGCGACATCGAGGAGACCGCCACCCGCACCAACCTCGAAGCGGCCGACGAGATCGCCCGCCAGATGCGGCTGCGCGACCTGGGCGGCCTGATCGTCGTCGACTTCATCGACATGGAGGAGAGCAAGAACCGCCGTGACGTGGAACAGCGCCTGCGCGACGCGCTGCGCAACGACCGCGCACGCGTTCAGTTCGCCTCGATCAGCAAGTTCGGCCTGCTGGAAATGAGCCGCCAGCGCCTGCGCCCGGCGCTGAGCGAAGGCAACCACATCACCTGCCCGCGCTGCAACGGCACCGGCCACATCCGCGACACCGAGTCGTCGGCGCTGCAGATCCTGCGCATGGTCCAGGAAGAGGCCATGAAGGACAACACCGCCGCCGTGCATGTGCAGGTGCCGGTGGAGGTGACCTCGTTCCTGCTGAACGAGAAGCGCACCGAGATCACCAAGATCGAACTGAAGCAGCGCGTCACCGTGCTGCTGGTGCCCAACAAGCACCTCGAGACGCCCAACTACAAGCTGGAGCGCCTGCGCCATGACGATCCGCGCCTGGAGAACCTGCAGGCCAGCTACACGATGATCGAGGAGCCGCAGGACGAGGTGGGCATCACCCGCCGCGGCGACATCGAGAAGAAGAACAAGCAGGAGCCCGTCATCAAGGGCATCCTGCCCGAGCAGCCCGCGCCCGTCGCCGCACCGGCGCCTGCGCCCGTCGCGGCACCGGCCCCCGCGCCCGTGGCGGCCACACCCGCACCGGCCGCCAAGGGCTTCTTCAGCCGCCTGATCAGCTTCTTCGGCGGTGGCGACTCGGCCCCGGCCCCCGTGCCGACCGTGGAGGCGCCCGCCCCCGCCGCCACCGACAAGCCCAAGCGCGAAGGCGGCCGTGACGGCCGCCGCGACGGTGGCCGCGATGGCCGCCGTGGCGAACGTGGCGAACGTGGCGAACGTGGCGAACGTGGTGAGCGTGGTGAGCGTGGCGAACGCGGTGGCCGCCGTGACGGCAAGCCGCAGGAGGCCCGCAGCGAGCGTGGCGAACGCACCGACCGCAACAACAAGCGTGCCGAAGGCGGCGACAAGCCCGAACAGCAGCAACGCCCCGAGCGTGGCGAACGCAGCGAGCGCCAGGAGCGCCAGGAGCGCCGCCCGCGTGGCGAGCGCCAGGAACGCCAGGAGCGCCCGCCGGTCGAGGCCGCCCTGCCGGCGACCGCGCCGCTGAGCGAGGACCTGACCGCGGTCCACGATGCGCCGCCCGCCTTCATTGACAGCCAGGCCGAAGCCGCCCTGCCTCCGACCGGCGACACGCCGGCCGGCGAAGAGCGCCAGGGCCGCGGCCGTCGCCGCCGCCGTGGAGGTCGTGACCGTGAGGAGCAGGCCGGTGCGGCCGGCACCGAGGGCGCCGTCGAAGCCGGCACGGACACGCCGGCCGAAGCCGCCGCGGCTGACGCCACGCCGGTGGTCGAGAGCGATGACACCGGCGAAGGCCATGGCCGCGAAAACCGCCGTCGCGGTGGCCGCAACCGCAATCGCAACCGCCGCGAGGAAGGCGCCGTCGATGGACAGGACACCCCGGTCGCCCACGAGACCGCAGCCGCCGAACCGGCCGCGCCCGCCGCCCCGGTGCAGAGCTCGCTGATCGAGGAGGCCATTGCCGCCGCGCCGGCCTCGGCACCCGTGGTCGCGGCGCCCGCGCCGGTCCAGGCTCCCGCCCCCGTCGCCGAAGCCTTCAAGCTGCCGATGAACGAGCTGCAGGCCATCGCCGCAGGCGCCGGTCTGCAATGGGTCAACTCGGACGCCGGCAAGATCGCCGCCGCCCAGGCCGCCATCGCCGCCGAGCCTGCGCCGGCCGCGCTGGGCCGCGAGCCGGCGCCGGTCGTCGTCGTCGACGAGGGCCCGCTGGTGCTCGTCGAGACCCGCAAGGATCTGAGCCAGGTCAAGCTGCCCTTCGAGGCATGACCCCTCAGGGTTGACCCCTAGAGCGCCGCCGGCCACAAGCCGGCGGCGTTTTGCTTTGTCGAGCTTCACCGAGGCCTTCCATGACCACGACTACCGCGAACCCCCACGCGAACACGGCGCCGGCCAAGATGCCGCCGCAGATCCCCTACATCATCGGCAACGAGGGGTGCGAGCGCTTCAGCTTCTACGGCATGCGCAACATCCTGACGGTGTTCATGATGACCAGCCTGCTGCTGGCCATCCCCGAGGAGATGCGCAAGGCCGAGGCCAAGGAGGTGTTCCACACCTTCGTCATCGGCGTCTACTTCTTCCCGCTGCTGGGCGGCTGGCTGGCCGACCGCTTCTTCGGCAAGTACCCCACCATCTTCTGGCTCAGCCTCGTCTACTGCGCAGGCCACGCCTGCCTGGCATTCTTCGAGAACAACATCCGCGGGTTCTACTTCGGCCTGTTCCTGATCTCGCTGGGCTCGGGCGGCATCAAGCCGCTGGTCAGCAGCTTCGTCGGCGACCAGTTCGACAAGGGCAACCGCTCGCTGGCGCAGAAGGTCTATGACGCGTTCTACTGGATCATCAACTTCGGCTCGTTCTTCGCGTCGCTGCTGATGCCCGTCATCCTCAAGACCTTCGGCGCCGGCGTGGCCTTCGGCCTGCCCGGCGTGCTGATGGGCCTGGCCACGCTGATCCTGTGGAGCGGCCGCAAGAAGTATGTGCACCAGCCGGCCCGCGGCGCCAACCCACACAGCTTCCTGAAGGTGGTGTGGACGGCGCTGAAGGGCGGCAGCCTGGGGCTGGGCGTCGCGGCGCTGGGCCTGGTCGGTGCGGCCTACAGCCTGAGCCAGATGGGCGGCCTGGGCTTTGTCGCCGCGGTCTGCCTGGCGCTGGTTCTGGTGATGGGCTTCGGTGGCGCGGGCGCCGCGCTGCAGCTGGAGCGCGCGCGCGGCATCCACTCCGACGAGGCCGTGGACGGCGCACGCGCCGTGCTGCGCGTGCTGGTGCTGTTCGCGCTGGTCACGCCGTTCTGGTCTCTGTTCGACCAGAAGGCCTCCACCTGGGTGCTGCAGGCCGACCAGATGGCCAAGCCCGAGTGGTTCCAGTCTTCCATGATGCAGGCACTGAATCCGGCGCTGGTGATGATCCTCATCCCCTTCAACAACATGGTGCTCTACCCGACGCTGGCACGCATGGGCCTGAAGGTGACGGCGCTGCGCCGCATGGGCGCGGGCATCGCGCTGGCCGGCGCGGCCTGGATCGTGGCCGGCGTGCTGCAGCTGTGGCTGGACGAGGGCGCCACCGTCAGCATCGTCTGGCAGATGCTGCCCTATGCGCTGCTGACGCTGGGCGAGGTGCTGGTCTCGGCCACCGGCCTGGAGTTCGCCTACAGCCAGGCCCCGCTGTCCATGAAAGGCACCATCATGAGCTTCTGGAGCCTGTCGGTGACGGTGGGCAACCTCTGGGTGCTGCTGTCCAACGTCAGCATCAAGAGCCCGGCGGCGCTGCAGGCCATCCATTCCACCGGCTACAGCGAGACGGCCTGCCTGATGTTCTTCTTCGCCGGCTTCGCACTGCTGGCCGCACTGCTGTTCGCGCTGGTGGCGCGGCGCTATCCGATGCAGAACAACTACCGCGGCTGACGCCCGCCCGCGGCGGCGGCCTGGGTGAAATTACCCGCGCCGCCCGCCGCATGGGGCCGCCCGCTACGCTCTACGATGCCGCCCGGTGCCCGCCGGGCGGCATTTCCTTTTTTGACGGCCCCTGATGACCCAGCGTCCCTACATCGACCCGACGTCTGCGGCGGCCGACGCGCGCACGCCCCCTCCGGAGGCTCAGGCGGCCTGGCAGCAGGCCTCGCATCGCCCGCGCCACGGGCCGGGCCGCCCGCCGCGAGCCGCCCCGGTGGACAGGCCGAGTTATTTCGCCAGCCATTGGCGCGGCGAGCAGAGCCTGCCGCGCAGCTACTGGCTGAACAACTTCCTCGTCGCCATGCCGCTGGCGCTGCTGCTGACCGGCCTGATGAGCTGGATCAGCGTCAAGGGCGATTCGCTGCAGGTCAGCGCCATCGTCTTGCTGCTGGGCTTCCCGCTGCTGGTGGCGCTGGACGTCTGGTGCCTGGTCGGCACCTGGCGCTCCGCCACGGCCTATCTGCACCGCCACGGCTCGCTGTTGTGGGGCTGGCTGGCCCGCATCACCCTGGTGGTGGGCAGCCTGCAACTGGCCGCCTCGGTGCTGTTCGGCTTCCTGCCCGGCCTGGGCGAGTTCTGGCAGATGGCGCGCGGCATCGACCCCATAGGCCAGGCCAGTTTCAGCTTCTCGGCCGATGGTCGCAGCCTGCGCCTGGATGGCGTCATCGGCATGGGCGACGGCGAGCGCCTGCGCACATTGCTGGACAGCGAGGCGGCGCGCGGTCTCAAGCGCGTGGAGCTCTCCTCCCCCGGCGGCCGCCTGCGCGAGGCCGAGCGCATGGCCGGCGCGCTGAAGGAGCACCGCCATGAGGCGCGTGCCGTGGGCACCTGCGCCAGCGCCTGCACGCTGGTCTTCCTCGCCGGCAACCCGCGCCACCTGGCGCCGGAGGGGCAGTTGGGTTTCCACCGCGCCTCGACCGGCACCTACAACCCGGTCTTCGAGGAACTGGCCAACCAGCAGTTGGCCAAGACCTACCGCGAGCTGGGCCTGCCGCAGAGCATGATCGAGAAGACGCTGCGCACCCCGTCGAACAGCATGTGGTTCGTATCACGCGACGAGTTGCAGGCCTATGCGCTGATCGCGCCCTCGCCGCGGACCCTGGCCATCCCGCTGCCACCTGCCGCGGCGCCCCTGGCCGACTACGACGACGCGCTGCGCTTGCACCCGGCCTGGGAGGCGCTCGAGAGGCGAGCGCCCGGCGCCATAGACGCCGTGGCCCGGCGCATGTCGGCAGCCCGCGCGGCTGGCGCCGCCGACGAGGATGTGCAGGCCACCGCACTGGCGCCGCTGGCGGAGCGCATGCCCGGCCTGGTCCACGGCGCGAGCACGGCGCTGCGCCGCCGCTATGTGCAGATCGTCGCCGATCAGCTGAAGGCGCTGCGCGCGCCGCCCCAGCCCGGCACCCGGCCGGCCTGCCGCGACCTGCTGGACGGCCGCCTCGGCGCGCGCCAGCAGATGCCGCAGGAGCTGCAGGTCCGCGAGACCAAGTGGCTGCTGGACGCGGCCAGCGACACGCCGCCACGCTGGCAGCCCAAGCCGCCCAGCGCCATCGAGATGGAGGTGCTGGCTCGCTCGGTGGGGTCGACCGCGCAGGGCATGCTGGCCCGGCTGTGGGCCGACACGCCCGACGGCCCCGGCGCCGGCACCGCCTGCGAGCCCGTCATTGCCATGCTGGACCGCCTGCCTGCCCAACCGCCGGCGCGACGCGAGCTGGCCGAGAGACTGCTGTTCCACGCCCGCTGAGAAGCGGCTAACTGTTTTCTGCATGGAGTTGCGCTGGTGACCCGCATTTGTCGTCTGCCCCTGCCCGGCGCCCTGCTGGCCCTGGGCCTCACGGCCCAAGCCGAGCCCACGGCCATCAGCTTCGACACCACGCCGAGCGCCGGCCAGCATCAGCGCCAGTTGATCGATCTGCAGGCCGTCATGCGCATGCGCGTCGAGGCCGGCCCCGATGCCACGGACGAACAACGCGCCAAGATCGCCAAGGCGGCCGAGCGCATGGGCCAGATGGGGTCGATGAAGATGGCCATGCAGATGGAGCAGACGCTGGAGGTCGGAGCGGCCGATGCCAGCGGCTGGCTGCCGTTGACCGTGACGGTCGCCGACAAGGGCGGCAACGTGGAGATGGGCGGCAAGACCATGCCACAGCCAAGGCCCCGGGCCGGGAACATGAGTTTCTCGGCCCGCTTCAATCCCAGGGACTTCGACTTCGAGATGCAGAAGCTCGAGGGCGGTTCGCCGGAGCTCAATGCGGCCGTGAAGCAGCAGGCCACGACCATGATCGGCGAGACGCTGCAGCTGCACAAGGCACTGAGCCAGCGGCCGCTGAAGGTCGGCGAGAGCGTGGAGGTGCCGTTCAGCATGCCCGTGCCCATGCCGAGCGGCGCGGGCCAGATGCAGAGCGCGCTGCGCTACACGCTCGTGCGTGTGACCCAGGGCGTGGCCCACTTCGACCTGAGCATGGACCTCAAGATGGACCTCAACGCCCCGCTGCCCCAGCCCGCGGCGTCCGCGGGCGGCACCGATGCGGCGGGCACCCCACCCAGGATGCTGCAGATGGTGGCCACCGGCCGCGGCAAGGGCACGAGCTCGCTGCGCCTGGCCGACCGGCTGCCGCTGGCCAGCCGCCTGGCAATGAACATGGAGATGACGATGAACGCCCCCGACAACGGCCTCATGCGCATCGCCATGGACATGGTCATGCAGTCCAAGGGCGAATCGCTGGCCGGGCCGGCGGCCCGGAACAAGCCTTAGAGCTTTTCGACGACGACGAAGCTGACTGCGTAGTCGCTCTCGTCGCTGAGCGTCACCTGCCCGCTCAGGCCGCGCGCGGCGAACCAGTCCGCCAGCGCGCCGGAGAGCCTCAGCACCGGCCGGCCGCTGGCCTCGTTGAGGATCTGGCAGTCGGGCAAGCGCATGGGCAGGTGCAGGCCCAGGCCGACGGCCTTGCTGAAGGCTTCCTTGGCGGAGAAGCGTGTCGCCAGGTAGCGCAGGCCCCGTGCCTCGGAGCGCGCGCGGCGGGCGCGGAAGACCTGCAGCTCGTCGGGCCCCAGCACCTTCTCGGCAAAGCGCTCGCCACGACGGGCCAGCGTGGCCTCGATGCGGCGGATATCGCAGATGTCGGTGCCAATGCCGTAGATCATGGGAAGGCGAACACCAGGTTGGGGATGGGCTGGCCGTCGAGCATGAAATCGGTCTCGCCGATGATGCGCCCGCCCTCTCGGCCGTAGAAGCGCCGGGCGCCCTCGTTGCCCGCCCAGACGCTGAGCCACAAGGCCTCGCCCGGCCAGGTGGCACGCGCGGCGGCCAGCAGCCGTGCGCCCAGGCCGCGCCCGGTACAGGGCGGAGCGACGTAGAGCCGCTCCAGCTCCACCCGAAGCGGCTCGGCCGCCGGTGCCGGCACGCCGTGCCTGAGCTGGGCAAAGCCTTGCAGGGCGCCCCCCTCGCCCTCCGTCAACCATAGGACCTGCAGCGGGTCGGCGATCAGTTGCTCGAACACGGCCGGCGTGAAGGACTCGGCCAGATAGGGCAGGAAGCGCGCCTCCACGCCGTCCGCGGCATAGCTGTCCAGCCACACCCATCGGGCCAGCGCCGCGAGGCGGGGCGCGTCGTCCGCGCGGGCACGGCGCGGGCTCACGCGTAGGCCGTCGCGATGACGCGCAGATAGGCCTTCACCGTCTCGGCGTAGCCCAGTTCAAGGGCGTCGGCGACGAGGGCGTGGCCGATGGAGGCCTCAAGCACGCCGGGCACATGGCGCAGGAAGACGCTAAGGTTGTCGCGATTCAGGTCGTGGCCGGCATTCAGCCCCAGGCCCACCTTCAGCGCGGCCGAAGCCGTGGCCGTGAAGCCGGCCAGCACCTCGGCCTGGCGCGGCGTACCGAAGGCGCTGGCGAAGGTCTCGGTGTAGAGCTCGATGCGGTCCGCGCCCAGCTCGGCCACGGCAGCCATCGCGGCGGGGTTGGGGTCCATGAACAGGCTGACGCGCACGCCCAGGTCCTGGGCCTCGCGGATCAGCGGCCGCAGGCGTTCGGCATCGGCCGGCAGCGTCCAGCCATGGTCGGACGTGAACTGGTCCTCGGCGTCTGGCACGAAGGTGACCTGATGCGGGCGGTGGCGACGCACGAAGTCCATCAGGTTCTGCGTCGGGTTGCCCTCGATGTTGAACTCGGCCTGCGGCCACTCGCGCAGGACGGCGGCCAGGTCGTCCACGTCGGCGCTGCGGATGTGGCGCGCATCGGGTCGCGGGTGCACCGTGATGCCTTGCGCGCCGGCCAGCAGGCACTGCTCGGCGGCGCGCAGCACGCTGGGGATGCCCAGGTGGCGGGTGTTGCGCAGCAGCGCGACCTTGTTGACGTTGACCGACAGGGCGCAACGGGCGCCGGCGTGGGCTAAGGGGTTCATGGCGTCACGAATCGAGCAGTTGTTGCACGTCCACCATCAGCGCACGGGTGCGCAGCGGCTGGTGGCCCAGATGGTAGTGAAGCAGGCCGCGCAGCGTGGTCTTCAAGGCCAGGGGCGCGGCGGCGCAGGCCTGGCGCAGCGCCGCCGGGCTGCCGTGCAGCAGCGCGGCCTGCAGCGAGATCAGCAGTGCGCCGGGCAGGCCGGCGTCGCCGGTGGGCGGGATCAGGCCTGACTCGGGCGAGAGCTGGTAGCGGCGCGCGGGGTCGACGGGCGCCTGGGTGGGCGTGACGACGCTGAGGTCGGGCAGCAGGCCCAGCTCGACCAGCAGCTTGAGCTCGAAGGCGCGCAGCGCGGTGTCGCCGTCGGCCAGGTGGGCCAGCGCGTCGGCGTAGGCGTCGAAGAGCTGCGGATGCGGGTCGTGGCGGGCCAGCAGCTTGAGCAACAGTTCGTTCAGGTAGTAGCCGGAGAACAGCGCGGCGCCCGAAGGCAGCGTCGCTCCTCCGCCCCATTCGGCGCTGCGCAGCGTCTGCACCTCGCCGCCGTCGGCCGAAGCCGATTTCCCGGGCTTGCTCAGGCTGACGGTGATGCGCTGCAGGGGCAGCAGCACGGCGCGCAGCTGCGAGTAGGGTCGCTTGGCGCCCTTGGCCGCGACGGCGACGCGGCCGGACTCGCGCGTGAACAGGTCCAGGATCAGGCTGGACTCGCTCCAGTCGTGCTGGTGCAGCACATAGGCCGGCTGTCCTGGCGCCCCTCGCCCGACGGGTACGCCGGACGCCCCCCCCGGGGGACGCGGGCCGGCTTGGGAGCGGCCCGGCGCTCGGCCCGACGAAGCTGTCATGTCACTCGTAGCCGTAGCTGCGCAGATGCTCTTCCGTGTCCGCCCAGCCCGAGCGCACCTTGACCCACAGCTCCAGGAACACGCGGCCGTCCATCAGGTGCTCCAGCTCCTGGCGCGACTCGGAGCCGATGCGCTTCAGGCGTTCGCCGCCCTGGCCGATGATCATGCCCTTGTGGGCGTCGCGCTCGACGACGATGCTGGCGCTGATGCGGCGCAGCTCGCCCTCCTCTTCCCATTTGTCGATGACGACGGTGGAGGTGTAGGGCAGCTCGTCGCCCGTCAGGCGGAACAGCTTCTCGCGGATGATCTCGCTGGCGAGGAACTTCTCGCTGCGGTCGGTCAGCGCGTCCTCGTCGTAGAACCAGCCCTGCTCGGGCAGGTAGGGCTTGAGGATCTTGAAGAGGCGCGTCACGTCGGCCTCCTTCTTGGCCGACAGCGGCACGAACTCGGCGAAGTTGCGGCGCTCCTGCATGCCCTTGAGCCAGGGCGCCAGCTCGGCACGGCGGTGCACGGCGTCCAGCTTGTTGGCGATCAGCACGACCGGCTTGTCCGCCGGCAGCAGGCCCAGCACCTTGGCATCGTCCAGGCCGAAGCGGCCGGCCTCGACGACAAACAGCACCAGGTCCACGTCGCCCAGCACGCCGTGCACGGTGCGGTTGAGCGTGCGGTTCAGCGCGGCGTTGTGCTTGGTCTGGAAGCCCGGCGTGTCGACGAAGACGAACTGCGCCTCCTCCACCGTGCGCACGCCGGTGATGCGGTGGCGGGTGGTCTGCGCCTTGTCGGACGTGATGCTGACCTTCTGGCCCACGAGGGCATTGAGCAGCGTGGACTTGCCGACGTTCGGGCGGCCGACGATGGCAATGAGGCCACAGCGCTGCGGGAATTCGGTGGCGGGCTTGGTCTCGGTCATGGTTTGCCTCGTTCGGCGGTCAGTCTATCCAGCAGGCGGCGGGCGGCCTCCTGCTCGGCGGTGCGGCGGGAGCGGCCGACGCCCAGCTCGGCCGCATCGAGCGCCGGCACCGCGCATTCGACCTCGAAGGTCTGGGCATGGGCCTGGCCGCGCGTCGCGACGATACGGTAGCTCGGCACGGCGATGCGGCGGGCCTGCAGCCATTCTTGCAGCGCGGTCTTCGCGTCCTTGGCGAAGTCGCCGGCGCTGGTGGAGGTGGCGATGGTGTCGCCCAGCAGGCGGCGCACGATGCCGAGCGCGGCGTCATAGCCGGCGTCCATGTAGGCAGCGCCGAGCAGGGCCTCGACGGCATCGGCCAGGATGGAGGGGCGCTGCGCGCCACCGCCGCGGGCCTCGCCGTCGGACATCTTCAGCACGGCCGGCAGGCCCAGGGCCAGCGCCAGCTTGTGCAGGCTCTCCTCGCGCACCAGGTGGGCACGCACGCGCGTGAGGTCGCCCTCGTCGGAGCCGGCGTAGCGCTCGTAGAGCAGGCTGGAAACGGCCAGGCTCAGCACGGCGTCGCCGAGGAACTCCAGGCGCTCGTTGTGGTCGGCGCCGTAGCTGCGGTGGGTCAGCGCGCGCGCCAGCAGCTCGGTCCGCTGGAAGCGATGGCCGAGGCGGCGTTGCAGGTCTTCGAGCGCAGCGTTCATTGACGCGAGGCGGGCGTCAACACGGTCAACGCGATTTGCCCCGGTACTTGATCATCAGGTAGACCGGGCCGAAGAGGTCGATCTCCCGGTCCCAGGCGAACTCGATGACGACCTTGTCGTTGCCATCCTTGGTGACGACAAGATCGCTGCCGTTGATGCTCTGGATGGAGTACTCGACCTGCCTGGCCTTGTCGAACTCCTGGCGCACCTGGGGCACGGTGGCCGGATTGCCGGCCGCGATGCGGTCGACGACGCGCTGCACGGTGTAGTACTCGAGCACGGTCGGGAAGACCTTCATGCCGACGACGGCCACCACGGCGATGACGCCGCCCCAGAACAGCAGGCCGATCAGCGTGAGGCCGCGCTGGCGGCGCGGCGAAGCGAGGGAGGTGGCGCGAACGGGACGACGGTGGCTCATCTGCATCAATCGAAGAAGGTTCCGACGCGCTTGAGGTTACCGAAATTCATCCAGACCAAGAAGGCCTTGCCGACGATGTTCTCGTCGGGCACGAAACCCCAGAAGCGCGAGTCGCGCGAGTTGTCGCGGTTGTCGCCCAGCATGAAGTAGTGGCCGGCCGGCACCTTGCAGGTCACACCTTCGATGGTGTAGCGGCAGTTCTCGATGAAGGGGAACGGGCCGTCGGCGCGGTCGGCGCGGAAGAAGCGCTGCGCATCGGGTTGGACGAGGATCTGGTGCTCCCTGTCGCCCAGCTTCTCCAGGAAGCGCTGGCGGTAGACGCGGGCATCCTCGTCGTAGAAGTTGCCCTGGGGCTGGACGGGCGTGGCCTGGCCGTTGATGTAGAGCTTCTGGTTGATGTAGCTCACCTCGTCGCCCGGGATGCCGGCCACGCGCTTGATGAAGTCGGTGCTCGGGTCCTCGGGGTAGCGGAAGACCATCACGTCGCCGCGCTTGACGTCGTGGTTGGCGATGATCTTCTTGTTCAGCACCGGCAGGCGCACGCCGTAGTGGAACTTGTTGACGAGGATGAGGTCGCCCACCAGCAGCGTGGGCACCATGGAGCCCGACGGGATCTTGAACGGCTCGAACAGGAAGCTGCGCAGCAGGAAGACGACCAGGATCACCGGAAACAGCCCGGCGGTCCAGTCCAGCCACCAGGGCTGCTGCAGGATCTGCTGGCGGGCCGGCTCGATGTCGCCGTCCACATGCGCGATGCCCTGGGCGGCCAGCGCCTCGCGACGCTTGACGTCGTTGGCAGCCAGCGCATCGGCGGCGGCGCGGCGGGCCGGCGCGAAATGGAAGCGCTCGGCCAGCCAGTACAGCAGCGTGACCGCCGTCAGGATGAAGAGCAGCAGCGCGAAGTTGCCGTTCCATCGGCCGATGTACCAGCCGCCCAGATAGGCCACCAGGGCCGCGTACAAAACACCGGTCAGAGCGCTCATCAAGGAGGTTTTCAAGGCTGGATGGAGGAGTTCAGTCGTCGACTTGCAGGATGGCGAGGAAGGCTTCTTGCGGCACTTCCACGGAGCCGATCTGCTTCATGCGCTTCTTGCCGGCCTTCTGTTTTTCCAGCAGCTTGCGCTTGCGGGTGATGTCACCGCCGTAGCATTTTGCCAGCACGTTCTTGCGCAGCGCCTTGATGTTCTCGCGGGCGATGATGTTGGCGCCGATGGCGGCCTGGATGGCCACGTCGTACATCTGGCGCGGGATCTGCTCGCGCATCTTGGCCGCCACGGCGCGGCCGCGGTACTGGCTCTGGCTGCGGTGCACGATCATGGCCAGCGGGTCGACGCGGTCGCCGTTGATCATGATGTCGACCTTGACGACGTCGGCCGCGCGGTATTCCTTGAACTCGTAGTCCATGGACGCGTAGCCGCGCGAGGCGCTCTTGAGCTTGTCGAAGAAGTCCAGCACGATCTCGGCCAGCGGGATCTCGTAGGTCAGCATGACCTGCTTGCCGTGGTAGGCCATGTTGAGCTGGATGCCGCGCTTCTGGTTGGCCAGCGTCATGACGACGCCGACATAGTCCTGCGGCATGTAGAGGTGCACCGTGACGATGGGCTCGCGGATCTCGCGCATGCGGCCGATGTCGGGCATCTTGGACGGGTTTTCGACCTGGATCACCTCGCCGTCGTTCAGCTCCACCTCGTAGATGACGCTGGGCGCCGTCGTCACGAGGTCCTGGTCGAACTCGCGCTCCAGGCGCTCCTGCACGATCTCCATGTGCAGCAGGCCCAGGAAGCCGCAGCGGAAGCCGAAGCCCAGCGCCTGGCTGACCTCGGGCTCGTAGCGCAGCGAGGCGTCGTTGAGGCTGAGCTTCTCCAGCGCGTCGCGCAGCTGGTCGTACTCGCTGGCCTCGGTGGGGTACAGGCCCGCGAACACCTGCGGCTGGATCTCCTTGAAGCCCGGCAGCGCCTCGGTCGCCGGGCCGGCGTTGTTGGGCAGCTTCTTTTCCAGCGTGATGGTGTCGCCCACCTTGGCCGCGGCCAGTTCCTTGATGCCGCAGATGATGAAGCCCACCTCGCCGGCCTTCAGCGCGTCGCGGTTCTCGCTCTTGGGCGTGAACACGCCCAGGTGCTCGATGGGGTAGACCGCGTTGGTCGCCATCATGCGGATGCGCTCGTTCTTGCGCAGCTCGCCGTCGACCACCCGCACCAGCATGACGACGCCGACGTAGTTGTCGAACCAGGCGTCGATGATCATCGCGCGCGGCGCGCCCTGCGGGTTGCCGCGCGGCGGCGGCATGCGGGTGATGACGGCTTCCAGGATCTCGTCGATGCCCATGCCGGTCTTGGCCGAGCAGGGAATCGCGTCGTCCGCGTCGATGCCGATGACGTCCTCGATCTCGGCCTTGGCGTTGTCCGGGTCGGCCGACGGCAGGTCCATCTTGTTCAGCACCGGCACCACCTCGACGCCCAGGTCCAGCGCCGTGTAGCAGTTGGCCACCGTCTGGGCTTCCACGCCCTGCGACGCGTCGACCACCAGCAACGCGCCTTCACAGGCCGACAGCGAGCGGCTCACTTCATAGGAGAAGTCGACGTGGCCCGGCGTGTCGATGAGGTTGAGGTTGTAGACCTGGCCGTCCTTGGCCTTGTACTGCAGCGCCGCCGTCTGCGCCTTGATCGTGATGCCGCGCTCGCGCTCCAGGTCCATGGAGTCCAGCACCTGCGCCTCCATCTCGCGATCGCTCAGGCCTCCGCAGCGCTGGATGATGCGGTCGGCCAGGGTGCTTTTGCCATGGTCGATGTGGGCAATGATGGAGAAGTTGCGGATGTGGTTCATCTGATCTCGGCAGCGCAGTGCTGAAGGACACAACGGCTTGGGCCGTTGCGCCGCACGCTCACTTCACATGCGAAGTGAAGCGCGGTGAAGCCGCGCGGCGGTAGGCAAAAAAAAGGCACGTCGAAGAGGCGACGTGCCTTCCAACAAAAGGTATGGCAACTGCTTGTTGGGCTTTCATTGTAGCCAAAAGGCCCGGCCGGGAAACCGCACCAGCATTGGTTTTCCGGCCGTTGCAGGCTGCCAACAAGAGTTTTTAACCACAGCTTATCCACAAGATCCTGTGGATCGCCTGTGGATCAAATCAGGGCGTTGGCGGCGGGTATCGATTCCGCCGCCAGACGCCCATTCCTGGCCACGTCAGGCGCTGATTTTAGCCGTCTGCGCGAACAATCGAGCACATGTCCGAGAAGTTAGCCGGCGCCAACTTCGCGAAGCGGTGGACAACCTCGACCGCCGCCCGGTCGCGCCTTGTCGCATCGCGGAAAGTCCGAGCGGACAACCCTGGTTTGCGCCACATCAGCGCGTCGGCTTGAGCAGCACGAAGCTGACCACATCGTCGCGGCGCACCACCAGGTTGATGACCTTGGCCTTGTCCGCCTTGGCGATCTGAGCCTGGAAGACCTTGACCGAGGCCGCCTCGACGTTGTCCACCGACAGGATGAGGTCGCCCTCGCGCAGCCCGGCACGCGCCGCAACGCCGGTGGCGCTGTCCACCTTGACGCCGGACTTGAGCTTCATCTCCTTGCGCTGGGCCTCGGTGAGCTCGGACACCTTGAGCCCCAGGGCCGCGCTCGGCGCCGCCGCCGGGGCGGGTTCATTGCCGCCCTCGCTGCCGCCGCCCGGCTTCTTGCTGCGCTCGTCCTCGCCGATGGTGACGACGATGTCCTTGGTCACGCCGCGGCGGAACACGGTCAGCGTGGTCTTGGCGCCGGGCTTCACGGCGGCAACGAGGCGACGCAGGTCCGAGGCCTTGTCCACGGTCTTGCCGTCGACCTTGGTGACGACGTCGCCGCCCTCGATGCCGGCCTTCTCGGCCGGGCCGCCGGCGATGACGGAGCGGATCACCGCGCCCAGGGGCTTGCCAAGGCCGATGGCCTCGGCGACCTCCTTGGTGATGTCGTCCGGCAGCACGCCCAGGTAGCCGCGCACGACATGGCCGCCGGCACGCAGCTGGTCGGCCACGCGGATGGCCTCGTCGATCGGGATCGCGAACGCGATGCCCATGTAGCCGCCGCTCTGGCTGTAGATCTGCGAGTTGATGCCGATGACCTCGCCGCGCATGTTCACCAGCGGGCCGCCGGAGTTGCCGGGGTTGATGGCCACGTCGGTCTGGATCAGCGGCAGCAGGTCACCGGTGTCGCGCTGCTTGGCGCTGATGATGCCGGCCGTCACGGTGTTCTCCAGGCCGAAGGGCGAGCCTATGGCCATGACCCATTCGCCGACGCGGGCCTTGTTGCTGTCGCCGACCTTGACGACCGGCAGGCCCGTGGCCTCGACCTTCACGACGGCCACGTCGGAGCGCTGGTCGGCGCCGATGATCCTGGCCTTGAGCTCGCGCTTATCGGTCAGCGTGACGATGACCTCGTCGGCACCCTGCACGACGTGGGCGTTGGTCATCACATAGCCGTCGGCGCTGAGGATGAAGCCGGAGCCGACACCACGGCGCGTCGGGGCGTCGTCGTCAGGCGCACCGCCGCGCGGCGCACCACGGCGCTGGTTGGGCACCGGGATGCCGAAGCGTCGGAAGAACTCCTGCATCTGCTCGTTCATCTCGGCCTGGCCCTCGGGCAGCTTGACCTTCTCGGCGGTGCGGATGTTGACCACCGCCGGGCCGACGCGCTCCACGAGCTCGGTGAAATCCGGCAGCTCGCGCGGCTGCGCCGTGGCCGGTGTCTGGCCCAGGGCCAGCGCCAGCGCCAGCGTCGTGCTGGAAAGCAGGAAGCGCGCGCGCGCAGGATGGAAGCGGTTCTCAGCGTGCATGGTCGATTTCCAGGGATGCAATGAACAGAAGGCTGTAAGGGACAAGGCAGATGGGGCGGCGTGGCAGCGCTTCAAGGGAGGGGCCGCGAGGCGGCAGGCTCGGGCAAGGGCGGCCCCCAGTCGATCACCTCCGGCGGCGCGTCGCCCGGCAGGGTAAGCCCTGCGGCCGCCTGCGCAAAGCTTAGGCCGCTCAGCCCCTGCACGCGCGGCGCCGGCATGGGTGCCGCGGCAACGACGGCGTCCGGCGCGGGAACGGGCCGCAACGCGCCCATGCCCAGTGCCAGGGCCACGAAGCTGGCGGCGACGGCGAGGGGCGCCAGCCAGTCACGCCCGCGCGGTGCAGCCGCCGGGGCCGGCAACTGCGCATGCAAGGCCGTGAGCAAGGCCTCGGGCTCCCGATGCAGGCGAGGCAGTTCGGCACTGCGCAGGCCGTCGCCGGCGGCGTGCCAGAGTGCCCAGCGTTCGCGCAAGGCCGGGTCGCTCGCCCAGGCGGCATTCACGCGCGCCCAGTCCGCGGGCGTCGCACGCCCGTCCATGACCGCGGACATGGCCTCGGCCAGCATGTCGTCGGCGTGGCTCACCATCGCCGCCCTCCCCCGCCGCCCAGCAGCGGGCGCAGCCGCGCGGCGACGGCCTCGCGCGCCCGGAAGATGCGCGAGCGCACGGTGCCCGGCGGGCAGCCCATCAGATCGCCGATCTCGTCGTAGCTCAAGCCATCCACCTCTCGCAGCAGCAGCGCCCGGCGCTGGTCCTCGGCCAGGGCCCCGACCGCATCGTCCAGCTCGCGCGCCAACTGGCGGCCGGCGAGCAGGGCCTCCGGAGTCGCATCGTCGCTTGGAGTCGCGCCGGTTCCGAAAGTTCCCTCATCGCCGTCCAGGGATTCGACCGGGCGCTGGCGGGCACGGTTGCCGTGATGGCGCTTGGCGGCGTTGATCGCGATGCGGTAGATCCAGGTGTAGAAGGCACTCTCGCCGCGGAAGGCAGGCAGCGCGCGGTAGGCGGCCAGGAAGGTTTCCTGGCACAGGTCGGCCACGTCGGCGGGGTCGCGCACGCTGCGCGACAACAGGCGCTCGACGCGGCGCTGGTACTTCAGCACCAGCATGTCGAAGGCGGCGCGGCTGCCCTGCTGGGCCTCGCGGACCAACAACGCGTCGGCCTCCGCCGTCATCGCCGAGCCACGCCGCCCGGCGCGGCAAGGAGCGTTGTCCGCGGCGCACGCCAGGCCGGCTGCCCTGCGCGCGGTAGCGGCAGGCAGCGCGGTCCCGGGCTGGCGCTCAGCAGCAGCCAGCTGCCGAGGTCGATCAGCATGGCCGGCTGCACGGGGGACTCGCCGTCACGGCCGCCCTCGGCCAGCCACGAGGGGCCTGGTCGTCCCGGCGGCTGCGCGGCCGACTGAGGCAAGACGGCACGGCGACCGGCGGCGTGCGACGCATCGCCGGGCTGAGGCGTCGTCAGACGCGCTTGAAGATCAGCGTGCCGTTGGTGCCGCCGAAGCCGAAGTTGTTCTTCGCGGCGTACTCGATCTTCATCGGCCGCGCCTCGTTGGCGCAGTAGTCCAGGTCGCACTCGGGATCCTGGTTGAAGATGTTGATCGTCGGCGGGGCGACCTGGTCGCGGATGGCCAGCGCCGTGAAGACCGACTCGATGCCGCCCGCGCCGCCCAGCAGGTGGCCGGTCATGGACTTGGTCGAGCTGACGACCATGCGCTTGGCGTGGTCGCCGAAGGCCAGCTTGATCGCGTTGGTCTCGTTCACGTCACCCAGCGGCGTGGAGGTGCCGTGGGCGTTCATGTACTGGATCTGGTCGGGGTTGACACCCGCGTTGCGCAGCGCCGCGCGCATGGAGCGCTTGGGGCCGTCCACGTTGGGCGCGGTCATGTGGTACGCGTCCGCACCCATGCCGAAACCGGACAGTTCGCAGTAGATCTTGGCGCCACGCTTCTTGGCGTGTTCGTACTCCTCGAGCACCAGCACGCCGGCACCCTCGCCGAGCACGAAGCCGTCGCGGTCCTTGTCCCAGGGACGGGACGCGGTCGCGGGATCGTCGTTACGGGTGGAGAGCGCCCGGGCGGCGGCGAAACCGCCGATGCCCAGCGCCGACACCGCGCCCTCGGCGCCGCCCGCGACCATCACGTCGGCATCGCCGTACTCGATGAGGCGGCCCGCCTCGCCGATCGCGTGCAGGCCCGTGGTGCAGGCCGTCACGATCGCAAGGTTGGGACCCTGGAAGCCGAAGTTGATGGACACATGGCCCGAGATCATGTTGATGATCGAGGCCGGGATGAAGAACGGCGAGATGCGGCGCGGGCCGCGGTTCATCAGCTCGGTATGGGTGTCCTCGATCAGCGGCAGGCCGCCGATGCCGGAACCCACGAGCACGCCGATGCGCTCGGCCTGTTCTTCGGTCAGCTGATCCCCGGTCGGGATGCCGGAGTCCCGCACCGCCTGGAAGGCCGCCGCCAGGCCGTAATGGATGAATCCATCCATGTGCCGGGCTTCCTTGGCGGGGATGTAGTCCTCGATGTTGAAGCCCTTGACCTCACCCGCGAAATGGCATGCCAGGTTGCTGGCATCGAAGCGGGTGACGGTGGCGATGCCGGAACGTCCGGCGAGGATATTGGCCCAGCCTTCGGCAACAGTGTTGCCGACGGGACTGATCAGGCCAAGACCGGTGACGACGACGCGGCGACGGGTCATGCAGTGCGGATCAGGGATCAGAGTTGCGAGAGAGAAAAGGCCTCAGGCCTTCTGGTGCTTGACGGCGTAGTCGATCGCCAGCTGCACGGTGGTGATCTTCTCGGCTTCTTCGTCCGGGATCTCGATGCCAAACTCGTCTTCGAGGGCCATCACCAGTTCCACGGTGTCCAGAGAATCGGCGCCCAGGTCGGCAACGAAAGCCTTCTCGTTCGTAACGTCGGCTTCCGCCACGCCGAGTTGCTCGGCGATGATTTTCTTGACTCGTGCTTCGATATCGCTCATGACTCCTCCAGGAGGGGTTTGCAGAAAACAGCCCAGCATTCTACGGGCTCTAGATGGGCGCCCCTAAATCAGGGGGCCCGGCCCAAATCAGGCCATGTACATGCCGCCGTTGACGTGCAGCTCGGTGCCCGTGATGTAAGCACCGCCGGGTGACGCCAGGAAGACGACGGCCGCGGCGATTTCCTCAGGCGCGCCCAGGCGGCCCAGCGGGATCTGCGCCAGCAGCGCGGCCTTCTGGGCCTCGGGCAGCACCTCGGTCATGTCGGTGGCGATGAAGCCCGGCGCGATGCAGTTGACGGTGATGCCGCGGCTGCCCAGCTCTCGGGCCAGCGAGCGGGTCAGGCCGGCCACGCCGGCCTTGGCGGCGGCGTAGTTGGCCTGGCCGGCATTGCCGGAGGCGCCGACGACGGAGGTGATGTTGACGATGCGGCCGGCGCGCTGCTTCATCATCGGCTTGGTGGCGGCGCGGGCGAGGCGGAAGACCGCCTTCAGGTTGGTGTCGATGACGGCATCCCAGTCCTCGTCCTTCATGCGCATGGACAGCATGTCGCGCGTGATGCCGGCGTTGTTGACGAGCAGGTGCAGGCCACCGTCCTTGGCGACGATGTCGTCCACGGCGGCCTGGGCAGCGGCGCCGTCGGTGACGTTCAGCGCGATGCCGCGGCCGCCATGGGCCGCCAGCGCCTCGGTGATGCCGGCCGCGCCGGCTTCGGTCGTGGCGGTGCCGATGACGCGCCAGCCCTCTTTGGCGAGGCCCAGCGCAATGGCGCGGCCGATGCCGCGGCTGGCGCCGGTGACGAGGGCGACACCCTTGGATGCGGATTCAGTCATGTCAGCCACCTCCCAGCAGCGCACGGGCCTCGGCGAGCGAGGCGGGATCGAAGACGCAGGCGGCCTGCAGCTCGCCGTCGATGCGCTTGGCCATGCCGGTCAGCACCTTGCCGGGGCCGGCCTCAATGACGTGGCCCACGCCGCGGGCCTTGAGGGCCTGCACGACCTCCACCCAGCGCACCGGGCCGAAGGCCTGGCGGTACAGCGCGTCGCGCAGCGCGTCGGCGTTGTCGGTCACGGCCACGTCGATGTTGTTGACAACCGGGAAGGCAGCAGCCTGGAACCGCACGGTCGCGAGCCTCTCCTTGAGGCGCTCGGCGGCCGGCTTCATCAGGCTGGAGTGGAAGGGCGCGGACACCGGCAGCGGCAGCGCGCGCTTGGCGCCCGCAGCCTTCAGGATCTCGGCGGCCTTCTCGGCGCCGGCCTTGCTGCCGGCGATGACCGTCTGCTTGGGGTCGTTGAAGTTGACAGCCTCGATGGCCTCGCCGGTCTCGGCGGCGGCCTGGGCGCAGCCGGCGCGCACGGCGTCGCCGTCAAGGCCCAGGATGGCGTACATCGCACCGGCGCCCACCGGCACCGCCTCCTGCATGGCCTGGGCACGGAAGCGCACCAGCGGCAGCGCGTCGGCCAGGCTCAGCGCGCCGGACGCGACCAGCGCCGTGTACTCGCCCAGCGAATGGCCGGCCGCGGCGACGGGCACGGCGCCGGTCTCGGCGACGAAGGCGCGCCAGCAGGCGATGCCGGCCGTCAGCATGACGGGCTGGGTGTTGGTCGTCAGGTCCAGCTGGTCCTTGGGGCCGGCGTGGATCAGCGCGGCGATGTCCTCGCCGAGCGCGGTCGAGGCCTCTTCCAGCGTGCGGCGCACTTCCAGATGGTCGCCCCAGGCGTCGAGCATGCCGACGGCCTGCGAGCCTTGGCCGGGGAAGACAACGGCAAAAGGTGCAGTCATAGATTCAGTTCCAGTTCGATGGCGGCCCATGCCCGCCAACACGGCGGGCCCGGATCGCTAGTACTTCAACAGGGCCGCGCCCCAGGTGAAGCCGCCGCCCACGCCTTCCAGCATCAGGGTGTCGCCGCGCTGGATGCGGCCGCTGCGCACGGCCACGTCCAGGGCCAGCGGCACGGAGGCGGCCGAGGTGTTGCCATGCTCGTCGACGGTGACGATGAGCTTGTTCAGATCCATCTTCAGCTTCTTGGCCGTGCCCTGCATGATGCGGATGTTGGCCTGGTGCGGGATCAGCCAGTCGAGGTCGGCATCCGTCATGCCGGCCCTGTCCAGCACCGAGCGCGCCACCTTCTCCAGCACGCCGACGGCGAGCTTGAAGACGGCCTGGCCGTCCATCTTCAGGAAGGGACTGCCGATCACCTGGCCGCCGGCAACGGTGCCGGGCGTGCAGAGGACGTCGACATGGCGCGAGTCGGCATGCAGCTCGGTCGCGAGGATGCCGGGCTCGCTGCTGGCCCCCAGCACGACGGCGCCGGCGCCGTCGCCGAACAGCACGCAGGTGGTGCGGTCCTTGAAGTCCAGGATGCGCGAGAACACCTCGGCGCCGACGACCAGGGCCTTGTTGGCGGCGCCGCTCTTGATCATGGCATCGGCCACGCTCAACGCGTAGACGAAGCCCGAGCAGACGGCCTGCACGTCGAAGGCCGCGCAGCCGTGCACGCCGAGCTTGCGCTGCAGCAGGCAGGCGGTGGACGGGAAGACCATGTCGGGCGTGGACGTCGCGACGATGATGAGGTCCAGCTCCTCGGCGACGATGCCGGCGGCGTCGAGCGCCGCCTGCGCAGCCGGGAAGGCCAGGTCGCTGGCGGCCTGGTCAGGCGCGGCGAAATGGCGCGCGCGGATGCCGGTGCGCTCGACGATCCAGTCGTCGGAGGTCTCGATGCCGTCGGCCGCGAGACGCGCGGCCAGGTCTTGGTTGGTCACCCGGTCGGCGGGCAGGAAGCTGCCGGTGCCGAGAACGCGGGAGTAGCGGGGAGTATGGATTCCAGTGGGGCTCATGCGGCCTGCGCGACGACGTTCGCCGCGTTGTCACCCGCATCGCCCGCCTTCGCTTGCAGCGTGGCGACGATGCGGTCGTGGACCCGGTCAAGCAGCCGGTTGCGGGCGGCATCATAAGCGCGCGCCAGCGCCTGCTCGAAGGCGAAGGCGTCGGCCGAGCCATGACTCTTGAAGACGAGACCGCGCAGGCCCAGCAGCGCGGCGCCGTTGAAGCGACGGTGGTCGACGCGGTGCTTGAAGGCCTTCAGCACCGGCAGCGCCATCACGGCCGCCGCCTTGGTGAGCAGGTTGCGGCTGAACTCCTCCTTGATGAAGGCGCCGATCATCGTCGCCAGGCCCTCGGAGGTCTTGAGCATGACGTTGCCGACGAAGCCGTCGCAGACGACGATGTCCGTCGTGCCCTTGTAGATGTCGTTGCCCTCGACGTTGCCGAAGAAGTTCAGCTGGCCCGCCGTGCCCGCCGCGCGCAACAGCTCGCCGGCCAGCTTGATGGTCTCGCTGCCCTTGATGGCTTCCTCGCCGATGTTGAGCAGGCCGACGCTGGGCTCCTCGATGCCCTCGACGGCGGAGACCAGTGCGCTGCCCATGACGGCGAACTGCAGCAGGTTCTCGGCCGAGGAGTCGACGTTGGCGCCGAGGTCCAGCACGGTCGTGAAGCGGCCCGCCGCGTTGGGCATGACAGCCGCGATGGCCGGACGGTCTATGCCCTCCAGCGTCTTGAGCAGCACCTTGGCCACCGCCATCAACGCGCCGGTGTTGCCGGCCGATACGCAGGCATGGGCCTGCGGCGCCGCGCCGTCACGCCCCTCCTTCAACTGCTGGATGGCGACGCGCATGGACGAATCGCGCTTGCGGCGCAGCGCCACCTCGATGGCGTCGTCCATCGTGACGACCTCGCTGGCCGCGACGATGCGGCAGCGCGGCCAGGCGGCCGCGGCCTTCAGCGCCTCGGGCTGGCCGACGAGGATGAGCTCGGCGCCGGCATGCTTGTCGAGAAAGGCACGGCAGGCAGGCAGCGTGACCGAGGGGCCATGGTCACCGCCCATGCAGTCGACGGCAAGGCGGATCGGTTCGGGCGATTCACGCAAGTGGGCGGTCATTTCAGTGGTTTTGGTGAGCCACAAAGACCAAACCCGGCCCTGCGCGATACGCAGGCCGGGTCGGCAGATTCATCGATGACTGGGCGCCGCGCCGGGCGGCACCGGACGCCATCAGGCCGCGTCGGCCTTGCTCTTCAGCACCTTGCGGCCACGGTAGAAGCCGGTGGGGCTGATGTGGTGACGCAGGTGCACTTCGCCAGTCGTCGGCTCGATGGCCGTGCCCGGGGTCACCAGGGCATTGTGGGAACGGTGCATGCCGCGCTTGGACGGCGACTTCTTGTTTTGCTGAACGGCCATGTGATTCTCCGAATTCTGCGGGACAGTGTGCGGGGTTTGGGGTTGCGACCCCGTGGAGTGAGATCAAGGCTCGAACTCCAGGCCGCAGAAAAGCCCATGAGTGTAGCACCGGATCGCCCATTCGCCAAACCGGGTCGATCAAAGGACGCGGAATGGCGGGCCTGGTCATGGCATCAGCCGTCGCTGCGCTTCAGCGCGGCCAGCTTGGCGAAGGGGTTGGGGCGCTCCGCGGCTTCGGGCTCCACCTCGTCGCCGGCATGGGTCAGCGGCTCCGGACAGACCTCGTGGCGCGGCACCAGCGGCAGTGCCAGCAGCATCTCGTCCTCGATCAGCTCACGGGCATCGAGGTGACGCGGCAGGGCCAGCACGTCGTCGTCACTGTCGACGTCCAGCGCGGCAGCCTCGGCCTCGGTGTCGACAAAGCGTATCCAGCGGTCGATGGCGATGTCCTCAAGCACCGGCTTCAGGCAGCGCTGGCAGGTCAGCGCCACCTGGCCGGAGGCGGTCAGGTGCAGCCAGGTCTGGGCCTTGGCGCCCTTGGGCTGGCGCTGCTCGCCGGCAAGGCTCCAGCGCAGTGCGGGCCAGCCGCTGGCGGGCGCCTCGGGCGCGGCCGAGCCGGCCAGGCGCTCCAGCAGGGCCACCGGCCATTCGCCGGCCAGGCTGGCGGCGTCGTGGGCCAGGGCCGCCACGTCGAGCTTCTCGGGAACAAAGGCACGCGATTTCATGGTCGTGAGTTTAGGCGGGGGAGAATGCCCCGATGCCCTCCTTGATCCTCGCCTCGACATCGCGCTACCGACGGGAATTGCTGACCCGGCTGCACCTGCCCTTCGAGGCCATCGCGCCCGCGGTCGACGAAGCCGCGCTGCCCGGCGAGGTGCCGGCGGCGCTGGCCGAGCGGCTGGCGCTGGCCAAGGCCCGTGCCGTCGCCGCACTGCGGCCTGACGCCGTCGTCATCGGCTCCGACCAGGTCGCCGACCTCGGCGGCGAGGCCATAGGCAAGCCGGGCACGCACGAGGCCGCGGCGGCGCAGCTGCGGCGCATGAGCGGCCGCGAGGTCGTCTTCCAGACCGCCGTGGCCGTCGTCGCACCGGGCCTCGCCGCCATCGAACGCGCCGAGGTGCGCGTGCGCTTTCGCGAACTGGACGACGCAGCCATCGAGGCCTATCTGCGCGCAGACCGGCCCTATGACTGCGCCGGCAGCGCCAAGGTTGAGAGCCTGGGCATCGCACTGCTGGAGGCGGTGGAGTCCGATGACCCGACGGCACTCGTCGGCCTGCCGCTGATCCGCACCTGCGCGCTGCTGCGCCGCGCCGGCCTGGAGCCGCTGGCATGACGCACGGCCGTTTGATCCTGATGCCCAACACGCTGGACTTCGGCGTCGACGATTCGCTGGACCTGCGCGAGGTACTGCCCCAGCGCGTCATCGAACAGGCCGCCCGGCTGGGCCATTGGGCGGCCGAGAACGCAAAGACGACGCGTGCGCTGCTCAAGCGCGTCGATGCAATCGCCCCGCTGGCGCAAGCGCTGCAGGCCGTACAGATCACCGAGTTGCCGCGCCCAGCCAAGGGGAGCAAGCCTGCAGGCGACGACGGTGCCGCCTGGCGCACACTGCTGGCCCCTGCCCTCGCTGGGCATGACCTGGGTCTGATTTCGGAGGCCGGCCTGCCCGCAGTGGCAGACCCGGGTGCGCGCCTGGTGGCGCTGGCGCACGAGGCTGGCATCGAGGTGGAGCCGCTGTCCGGCCCCAGCTCGCTGCTGCTGGCGCTGGCCGCCAGCGGACTGAACGGCCAGAGTTTCGCCTTCGTCGGCTATCTGCCAGTGGAGGCAGGCGGGCGCACTGCCCGCATCCGTGAGCTGGAGGCCCTGTCGGCCCGGGGCCAGCAGACCCAGTTGCTGATCGAGACGCCCTATCGCAACGAGGCATTGCGCCAGGCGCTGCTGGCGGCGCTGAAGCCGACGACGCGGCTGTCCATCAGCGTCGGCCTGACGCTGCCGGGCGGTTGGACGCGCACCGCGACGGTGGCGGACTGGAAGCGCAGCGACAACGCCGCCAGCGCCCTGCCCGACCGCATCCCGGCGGTGTTCGCGCTGCTCGCCTAGGTTTCTGCGGGCGCCGGCTTCTTGGCGCCGAACAGCGCGGCGACCTGCCGCTTGGGCTTGATGTAGCTGGACAGTCCCCCCTTGCCCACGCCGGCCGGCGCAGCCGCCTTGGCCTTCTCCCAGGCAGGAGCGGCGTCGCGCGCCCCGGCCTCGTAGGGCTTGTCGAAGAAGGGGTCGGCCGGCGGCGCCGGCGGGCGGAAGGCCGGGCGCGCGGGGCGCTGCGGCGCCTCCTCACGGTCCACCCCCTCGTCGCGGCGGCGGCGCTCGAAGCGCGGACGGTCGCTGCCGTCCAGCTCGAAGGCGTCGAGGTCGATCTTGCGCTTGATCAGCTTCTCGATGTCGGCGACGAGGCGGGCATCCGCCTTGGTGACCAGCGTGACCGCCAGGCCCGACGCGCCGGCGCGGCCGGTGCGGCCGATACGGTGGACATAGTCCTCGGCGTTGAAGGGCACGTCGTAGTTGAAGACGGCCGGCAGGTCGGCGATGTCCAGGCCGCGGGCCGCGACGTCGGTTGCCACCAGCACGTCCACCTCGCCGCGCTTGAAGGCGTCCAGCGACTTCAGGCGCTCGTCCTGCGACTTGTCGCCATGCAGGGCGGCCGTGCGCAGACCGTCGCGCTCGAAGGCGCGCGCCAGGCGAGCCACGCCCAGCTTGGAATTGCCGAAGACGATGGCCTGGCGGATGGCGCGATCCTTCAGGATCTGGCGAATGATGGCGCGCTTGTCGTCGTCGGTCGCGCTGTAGAAGCGCTGCTCGACGGTGGACGCGGTCTGGTTGGGCCGCGCCGTCTCGACGAGGATGGGATCCTGCAGATAGCTCTGGGCAAGGCGCTTGATCTCGGGCGAGAACGTGGCGGAGAACAGCAGCGTCTGGCGCGCCTTGGGCAGGAAGCTGAGGATGCGCTGCAGGTCGGGCAGGAAGCCGATGTCCAGCATGCGGTCGGCCTCGTCGAGCACGACGTACTCGACCTGGTTGAGCACGCAGTTCTTGGCCTCGATGTGGTCCAGCAGGCGGCCCGGCGTGGCGATCAGCACCTCGACGCCGGCCTTGAGCTGGGCGGTCTGCGGCTTCATGTCCACGCCGCCGAAGACGACGGCCGAGCGCAGCTGGGTGTGCTTGGCGTACTTCTTGACGTTGTCGGCCACCTGGTCGGCCAGCTCGCGCGTGGGCGCAAGCACCAGGGCGCGCACAGGGTGGCGGGCCGGCGAGACGCTGGCAGTCTCGTGCTTGAGCATGCGCTGCAGCAACGGGATGGAGAAGGCAGCCGTCTTGCCCGTGCCGGTCTGCGCGGCACCCATGACGTCGCGGCCCTCCAGGACGATGGGGATCGCCTTGGCCTGGATGGGCGTCATCGTCAGGTAGCCGGAGTCGGCGACCGCGCGGAGCAGCTTGGCGTCGAGGGGGAGAGTGTCGAAGCGGGCGGGAGGCGCCTCGGCGACTTCGGACGGGGTGGGTTCGGTCATACCAGGATTATCGCTGCCCCGTCAACACGGTCAGCGACGGGCCACCAGCCAGCGCGGAGTCCGGAAGCGCACGATGCGCCAGTACACGGCGACGTAAGCCAGCACATAGCCCCCCAGCGCCAGCGCCAGCATCGGCGTGTCGTCCCAAAACAGGACGGCAGGCAGCGTCGACAGCGAGCAGAGAATCCAGAGGTAGGGTGAGGTCAGCGAGTTGCGCCGCGTGATCACGCGGGTGTCCCGGCTGCGCTTGGCCCAGCGCATCAGACGCCGGTAGACGAGGCTGTGCAGGTGGACCCCGTCGGGCTGGCCCACGGGTCGCCCGCGCAGCACGCGGCGGCGGTACATGGAGAACACCGTTTCCACCACCGGATAGGCGCACAGCACCAGCGGGAACAGTGGCGAGACCTCCGGATGGCGGCCGATCAGCAGGATGCTGAGCTCGGCCAGCATGAAGCCGAGGAAATAGGCACCGCCATCGCCCAGGAAGACCAGGCCGCGCGGGTAGTTCCAGACGAAGAAGCCCATGGTCGCCGCAATGGTCAGCAGCGCGCTGCCCGCGATCCACCCATCGCCCACGTCGACGGCGACCGCTGCGACGCCAGCCAGCATGATCATGCTGCACATGGATGCCAGGCCGTTGAATCCGTCAATGATGTTGATCGAGTTGACCACGCCCGCGACGACGAAGATGGCCAGCAACACGGAGCCGAGGCCGAAACCCGCGATCCAGTCCAGGCCCGGGATGGCGGTGCGGTAAATGGCCGCGTCCAGCCACAGCGACGCGAGGCTCGCCGCCAGCACGATGGCCAGCATGCGCCGCAGCGGCGATACGCGCTTTGTCAGGTCCTCGATCAACCCGGCCGCGAAGGCCGGCACGCTGCAGGCCAGCAGCCACAGCGTGTCGTCACGCACCGAGGCGTTCTCGTGGGACCAGATGAGCGCAGCCAGCGCAAAGCCAGCGTAGATGGCCACGCCCCCAATGCGCGGCACCGGGCGAACGTGGAACTTCTGCGGGCCGGACAGGTCCGTGTCGCGCGAGCGCGCGCCAGCGAACTGCACGACGCACAGCGTCAACAACAGGGCGATCGCAAACCCGGCACAGAGAGCCAGCACCACCGCTCCGACCTCAGCCGCGCCCCAGCAGGGCGGACCAGAGCCGCCCCAGCTTCGCCGCTCCACCCTCGGGATCGCGGCGCGCCTGGAACCGCAGCGCCACGACGACGCACAACAACAGGCTCACGCCGAATGCCACGCCCACACCGATATAGGCGCGCTTGGGCTTGGCCTTCTTCTCTGGCACCTGGGCCTCGTCGACGACCTGGATCAGCCCGCCCTCACGGCTTTCGTCCACACGCGCCAACTCATACTGCTTGGCGAACAACTCAAACAACGTCTCGTTGTACTTGAACTCACGGTATTTGCCGATGTAGTCGGCGTCGCCGCCCACGTCGCCGCTGGACTCCACCTTGGCGAGTTGCGCCTTCAACGCCGCCAAGGCCGCCTGCTGCTGCTGCACCTCCGGCGACTGAGACGTCATGCTGCCCAGCAACACGCGCAGCTTCACCTCGGCCGCCGTGGCCTCGGCGCGCAGCTTGGCGTAACCCTCGGCCGCAGCCTTGGGCTCCGCCTTGATCGCTCCAGGGCTGATGCCACTGTTCTGGAGCGCCACCTGGGCGGCCGTCAGCTTGTCCTTGGCGGCCTTGAGCTGGCCTTCGAAGAACAACTTGCGCTGCTGGGCTTCGGTAATGGCCAGCGCGGTCGTCATGCGGCGGAACTCATCGACCATGGCACGTGCCATGTCAGCCGCTCGCTGCGGATCGTGGTCGTCCACCTCGATGGTGATCAGGCCGTCGCGGCGGCCTGCGGCCACGCGCAGGCGCTTCCAGAACACCGCACGCGCATCGATCAGCAGTTTCTCGTCATAGACCTCGCGCAGCTTGAAGCGCTCGATCATGTGGTCCGCAACGGTGGTGCTCTGCAGCAGCGCCACATATTGGTCCAGCGGGCTCTTGATGCCGCCGGCACCGCCTGCCAGGCCGGCCAATGCACCCAAGGACGACAGCGCCGAGGCCGCCAGCGACTGCTGCTGCTGCGGAGGCAGCACCAGCGTGGAGGAGGTGAACGTGGGCTTGATGAGGTAGCTGGCACCCACCGCCAGCGCGCCGGCCAGCAGGCCGCCCACCACGATGAACCGGGCCCGGCGGGCCAGTTCCAGCATCAGGTCCATGCCGTCGTTCGTGTCGGCGGCGAGACCCGCGTCGGGAGGCAGAGTCGTCATCAGCGGAAGCTCTTCAAGGCCACGGCACCCAGGCCGAATTGGTAAAGGATGGTCGACCAGTCCTTGAGCTCCTGCGAAGTCTCGAGGCGCAGGTTGTCTTCCGGCACGAACAGCGTGTCGCCCGGCAGCGCAGCCGTGGCTTCCACGAGACCGCCACCGAAGACCCAGCCGCTGCGGCCTGCGCGGTTGCTGACCACACTGCCGTTGGCACGCAGCACGAAGATGCTGCCCTTGTCGGCCGAACGTGCCGGGCCGCCGGCCTGGCTCAGGAAGAAGTCCAGCGAACGGCCGTTGTCGAAGGCATAGGTACCGGCGTTGAGCACGCTGCCATAGACGTTGATCGCGGTCGGCCGCGAGGGCACATAGATGCGGTCACCGTCCTCCACGGCCAGCGCCGGCAATACGGTGTCGGCCGGGCCCATCTGCAGCACGACGCGGCCGTTGGGCTGCAGGCCACGCAGCTTCTCCATCAGCTTGAGCTGCGCCATGTTGCGCGCGGCCTGGCCATCGCCCACCGTGGAGGGGCGTTCGCGCTGAGCGGCCGTGGTACGGGTGAAGTCGGTCTCGAGGTCGCGCAGCGCGCGCTCGTAGCTGTCGATCTGGGAGCGGCGCACCGACTCGCGGCTGAACTCCGTGCCGAACAGGAAGGCCTCGGGCGTGAGCCCCCCGGCTGCCTTGACGGCGTCGGTCAGCGTGCTGCCGGCCGGCATCAGGTAGTCACCGGGCTTCTGCACCTCGCCGTCCACGCGCACGCGCTTGTTCTGGCGCAGCATGGGGGCAGCCACATCGGCCAGGCTCAGCACGCGCAGCACGTCGCCGTTGTTCAACGGCTGCTTCAGATCCTTCCCGAGGTTGACGTCACGCACGGCCTGGCCGGTGCGGGCGTCAAGGCGGTGGATGACAGCGGTCTCGCGGTTGGCCACCGTCGACAAGCCACCGGCCATGGCCAGTGCATCCGCCAGCGTCTCGCCGGGCTTGGTCTCGAAGACCGCCGGCTTGTTCACGCTGCCGATGACGCCGATCTGCGCGCCCACTGCGGCCACATGCACCACGTCGTCGTTGCGCAGGACGAGGTCGCCGCCGCGGTCGCCATGCAGCAGCAGGTCGTAGAGGTCGAAGTTGGTCACCAAGGTCTTGCCGCGGCGCACCTGGATGGCACGGAAGCTGCCAACGGCGGTCGGGCCACCGGCCGCCATCAGCGCATGCAGCACCGTGGACAGGCCGCTGATGGACTGCGCGCCAGGGCGCTGAACGAAGCCGGTCACATAGACGCGGATGGCGCGCACCTGGCCCAGAGACACGGCGATGTCGAAGTTCTTAAACTGGACGGCCACGCGCTTGGCGATGGCCTGGCGCAGGTCGCCGTAGCGCAGCCCCTGCACGGCCACCGTGCCGATGCGCGGGATCGCGATACGGCCCAGGCTGTCCACCGTCAGGCGCAAGTTGGCCTCTACGCCACCCCACAGGCTCAGCAGCACCTCGTCGCCAGGCCCCACCAGGTAGTCATCGGGCACCAGGCTGGGGCCGTCGGCCACGGTGTCGCCATCGCGCCCCGGCGCGGCCGGCGTGACCAGCTCGGCGCCGAAACGGCGGATCAGTTGCTGATCCTCGTCAACCTTCTCGCCCAGCACGGGCTTGGTGACGCCGGCCAGTTGACGCACGAACAGCTCGAACTCGCTGGGCCGGTAGAACGGCTTCTCGGCCATCTCATCGAACATGTCGCGGCGGTTGCGGCTCTTGTCGGCCTTGTCGGCCTTGTCCTTCTTCAGCAACGGGTCGAGAGGCTGCTGCAGCTTCACCGCGGCGCCCGAGTTGGGCAACTGGTCGTAAGAGATGCCGTTGACGATCTGGGCCTGGGCCACAGGGGCCAGGCCACCCATCAAGCAGGCGCCTAGGACCAATCGCAGGACGAGTGCAGCGCGGGACACGTGTCGAATCATGGGAATTTCGGATGCGCGGCCATGCCGCGGGGCAAACCGCCCGTGTAGGGCCCGGAGTGGGCGGGATTCTAGGGGCGGCTCAGGCCGGCTTGCGCCAGACCCGGCGGTTCACGAAACCGGTGTAGCTGACGATGATGCGTAGTACCTTGTCGGAGACATTGGCCGGCGCATAGTCGTTGACGAGGCGTAGCAGGCGCTCGTCTCCGCGCGGCTGGGCCTCCAGGATGCGCAGGCCGTCCAGCACGCGCTCGACGTCGAAGCCCACCATCATCACGGCGCCTTCCTCGAAGCCCTCGGGGCGCTCATGCACCTCGCGCAGGTTCAGCGCCGGGAAGTTCAGGATCGACGATTCCTCGGTGATGGTGCCGCTGTCGGAGAGCACCGCCCGCGCGCCGCACTGCAGCTTGACGTAATCCAGAAAACCGAAAGGCTTCATGAACTGCACCCGCGGGTGCATCGTCTGCGCGGCCAGCAAGGCCTCCAGGCGCTTGCGGGTGCGCGGATGGGTGGAGACGATGACGGGCTCGTCATAGCGCTCGGCCAGCGCGTTCAGCAGCGCCAGCAGGCGCTGCAGGTTCTCCGGCGCGTCGACGTTCTCCTCGCGGTGCGAGCTGACGACGAAGTAGCGCCCCGCGGTCAGCCCCTGGCGCTGCAGCACATCCGAGGCCTCGATGCCGTGGCGGTAATGCTCGATGACCTCGCGCATGGGGCTGCCGGTCACGATGACCTGATCGGGCGGGAAGCCCTCACGCAGCAGGTAGTCGCGCGCGATCTGGCTGTAGCTGAGGTTGATGTCGGCCGTATGGTCGACGATGCGACGGTTGATCTCTTCCGGCACGCGGAAGTCGAAGCATCGGTTGCCGGCCTCCATGTGAAAGATCGGCACCTTGCGGCGCTTGGCTGCGATAGCCGCGAGGCAGCTGTTGGTGTCGCCGAGAATGAGCAGCGCATCGGGCCGGGCCTGCTCCAGCACCTTGTCGACGTTCTGGATCACGAGCGCGATGGTCTCGGCCGCGGTGGCACCGGCAGCCTCCAGGAAATGGTCTGGCTTGCGGATGCCAAGGTCGCTGAAGAAGACCTCGTTGAGCTCGTAGTCGTAGTTCTGGCCGGTGTGCACCAGCACATGCTCGCAGTGCCGGTCCAACTGCGCGATGACACGAGACAGCCGGATGATCTCCGGCCGCGTGCCCACGACGGTCATGACCTTAAGCATTTACCGCCTCCCGGATGAGGTCCAGTTGCAGCAGCACCCGCTTGACCTCGTCCACGCTGAGCCGCCTGGTGTTGTGCGAGGTGTAGTCATCGATCTCGGAAATGGTGGTCTCGCCCTCGACGAAATACTTGGCGTAGTTCAGGTCGCGCGAATCGGCGGGGATGCGGTAGTAGCCACCCAGGTCCTCGGAGCGGGCCATCTCCTCGCGCGAGACCAGGGACTCATAGAGCTTCTCGCCATGCCGCGTGCCGATGATCTTGAGCTCGTTGTCCTTCTTGAGCAGCTGGCGCATGACCTCGGCAGGTCCCCC